>Ga0180437_10001548_pt1 | contig 39275 bp, 50 predicted proteins | sample SS_ome_4_FD_132410 | JGI IMG/M metagenome (GOLD analysis project Ga0180437, IMG submission 132410) | Hypersaline lake sediment archaeal communities from the Salton Sea, California, USA - SS_3_D_1 metaG | ecosystem: Environmental > Aquatic > Non-marine Saline and Alkaline > Hypersaline >...
AGAATCGTAATCCGATAATCCAAGATGAATATAGGCTTGGAATTTGATTGAAGAAATTCCCGAACGATTGTCAAGACAATGAGCAGCAAGCATCGTATCCCAATACCAGCTTTTTACACCATGACCAAGTATTGCTCTGGTCCACCTCTCCTCAAACTTCATATTGCTTGCCACCTTCTTCAGGTGTTTGCTTTTCAATATATCAGATAGAACACTCTTTGTTCGGTGATCTTCATCTATTCCACAAGCAAACGTATCCTTTCCATTTAGACAAAAAGAGACAGAGATGATCTTATGTCCTTTCTTGTCAGGTTTCAAGCCATTAGTCTCATAATCAAAAGCCAGTACTCCTTCCTTGGTGCTGAGGTTTGCCATCCTTGTTCTTGCGTGATCTGGATCAAGGATCACTTCCACCTTACTCTTCAGATTTTCAAGTGAATATTTCTTTACTTTCTTATTCTCAAGACTGATTGCTTTCTTCAGATGCTGTCTGAATATCTTCACCAATAGCTCATCCTCACCCATTCTCAAGATATAGGAGGGATGATAGGTAGGACAGAGCCAAGCCTTGTACTGTGGGCTGGGAATAGTCCATCCAATCCATTTTGTCAATGGGCCAATATCTTTTTTCCATTCCTGAAACAACAGACTCTCCAGAGCTGATTTTCCCAGTGCTATAATCACAGCCGGTCTCAACCGTTTGATGGTTTTCAATAGGTTGGGACGACAACATTGAATCATGTGTTTTTCAATCTTATTGTTGGGAGGTCTGCAGATGACAGTATTCGTTTTCCAACAATCATCCAAATCAATATCAATATCATCCAACACATCTCTCAGTAGCTGACCAGCATCCCCTATGAGCTGAACTCCCTGTCTATCTTCCTGTTCTCCTGGAGCTTCAGCGACAAAGAGAGTTTTACGTCTTCCCAGACCTGTTGTCTGCATCTTGGGACTAATGCATTTTTTATACAGTCCACATTTGCCACACCGGGAAATCTTTGGTGTTATCTTTTCTGATTTCAATTCCGAACCGCTGAAGAATCCACGCATTATTTTTTCTCTACACAAATGACAAAATGAAAATTGTCCTTTTCAATCTTAATGCTTGATTCTCCAAAGATAACCTTTTTCGTTTTGGATAAAATCTCTTTGAGAAAATTCAGACTGACTGTGAATGATATGCTCTTGCCGGAATACTTGATGCTTCTCTTTTCTTCATACCAAACTCCATCCTTTTCTGTTCTGATCTTCAGAGCATTTTCTTTCAGTGTGATATGAGCTTCCCCTAACTGATCCTGAACTACCTGGGCTCGTTCTATCGTATCAGAAATTGTCTTGGGGAAAGAACCTGAAACACCATCAATATTGAGTATTGAATGCAGCATTTCATCATCAAAATATTCTATCTCCGAACAACGGAGTGAATATCTTATCCCATTTTCTGATAATAAATGAAGCCAGTTATCTTTTATTCCAGCTTTCTTTATTGTCTTGTTTCCAAGCAGAAGAATGGAATCAGATGGGATCATTATTTCCCGTTTGATAAATTTTGTAGTCACGTCAACACGAAAGACTCTGTATCGGTCCGTAGCTTCAATAAAATTCTTTCGTACATGGACATGGGTGGTTTTGGGATTGGTGTGATCTCTCCCGCATATCTGAGCGCATTGGAAAAGATAGTGGAAGAAATTTTCCGATACTTTGAACAGCTTTCCAGGTTCAGGGACTTCAGTATACGGAAGCAGAATTTCCTTGAAGATAGTGATACCGGCTTTCTTTCTTTTCCCTGTCAGGACCAGCTCATTTCCATCCAGGTCAATACCTATCTGATCATCCGGGAATTTTTCAAGTAGCTTCAGGAAATCTGCTCCTACAATTGAGAATGGTTGTTTGATACCTATATCATAGTCAGCTGAAGCAAATATCTCCCCATTGAAAGTGAAGATTTTCTTGTCTTTGAAAACAAAGGCGTTGGATTGTTCCAGTACTTCATTTGGCGTCAGGATACACTTCAGGCCATTTAGGACTGTGATGACTTCCGCTCTTTTCTTGACAGCCATTTCTTTCTCCTTTTAATCATTCTGTCGAGTTCTTTTATGCTTATACTTCCATACGTGAACAAAGCGGCGATATCTCTTCCTGTATTTCAGCTGAATACTATTGCTTCCGACCAAGTAGATTATCACCTTACTCTCTTCCTTCTATTCTGTTTCTGTCTCTTCATTTCCATCTCTTCAAAGAACTTCTTTCTCATATCTATGTAGTCAAAACTGAACAAGACATGGAGAAGCCTCGACTCACGAAGAGTGAACTCCTTTGAAGTTCTTTTGCTAATGAGACCAGCCAGATAGATGATCATCCTGTCTTCTTTCTGTTTTTTGTTTTTTCTTTTCAACCATTGCCTCGAATCTCTCTTTTGTTTCTGAAAATCCTTTCCTCATTTCTAAGTATTCAAAGCTAAACAAAACATGTTTAAGTCTTGGTTCACATATAAACACCACTGATTTTTTTCTTCTGATGTTACCTGCAAGATAAATGATCATAGTAACGTCTTTCTCTTCTTGAGTTTTAGAGCCCATGGCCACCTCGGCAGATGGGCCTCAAACTCAGTGAAGGCATACAGGCAAGCATCAACTCTTCTCATTCTAGTGTTTGATACACCTGGAGATTCGACTACTTCAATCTCTTCTCCTTTAACAAGCCAGTTCTCACCGTCCTTCTTCAAGACATAGTTTGGATTGACCTTTTTGTATGAACTTTCCCCAAAGGGAATGCCGGCGCTCTCCAAGTATTCAAGAATATACCTTCTTAAGTAGGAAGGCTTGTTCCTGAAGTGGGTATTGGAACCAGGGTCTTTCTTAAACCCAACGTTTGAGACGGTAATGCTCTCAATAGAACCCCAATCGTATCCCTCTGTCTTTCCTTTCTTCGGGTAGAGAATGGAACCGAACCCTGGACTTATCACCCAAGAGGTGGAGTCCACAGAATACCAAGGATATCTTTTCATGAGACTGAAGCTGGTCATTCCAAATCCATGTACTTTTATCTTTGGTATTCCTTTGTTATCAGTAAGAATCTCTGACCATACCATATCTAAAAGCTGTCGTAAAATTACAGAAGAAACTCCAACCATCGCTCCAATACAAATGTAGTCATATCCTTCATCAATATATCTCTGAAGCCATTTCACATCAGAATCAATATGCCAGACCGGACATGGTTTGAATCCCCGTTTCTCAAACCATTTCTGATTCTTGTAGGTAAGCTCAGCATTCCCAATCACGTCAAGATTTGCATAAACATCAAAATGCTTGGCATGCTTTTTCAGAAAGCGAACGTATTCCCTTCGATATGTTTTGTATTCGTCTGAGCAAACGTAAGAATAATCATCCCGTGAACGACTCTTGAGAGTAGACATAGCCGATCCATCCATGCTTCCCTTTGATAATCTCTTATAGATACCAAAGGCTCCACTATCAAGAAACAGCTTGATGCTCATGATATTCCTACTTAATCATTTGGAACAATTCAGACCGTGAAGCATCTTTCTCTCTGAATACCCCAGTCAGGCTGGATGTGGTCATGATAGAATTTTGCTTCTGAACTCCCCTGGAAGTCATACAATTATGAACAATAATACCTTCTGCCGCAAAATTATTGAATTTATTTACTTCAATATCATATACTTCTTCTATACCAAGTTCTTCAATTTTTATTATTTTATGGTTACCTTCATTTTTAAGATAGCATTTTTGAGAACAAAACTTTTGTGTTTTTTCTAAATAGGCATACTTAACAAAAAATGTTTTTCCACATCCTAAACATGTTAATGGATTTCTAATTTTTTTGTTATGAGCAGGATGGCTTTTATTCTCATTTTTTTTCCCTTCAAAGTGTTTTTTTGAATGTTCTCCTCTCTTTAAGATAATTAAATTATTTAAGCTATTATCTAAGGTATTTCCATTTTTATGATGAACAGCCTCAGAAGTTTTTAATTTCCTTCCAATTTTATTTTCTGCTAAAAATCTATGTTCATGTACATAGTCCCCATTATTTAAGGATAAAGTTTTGTATTCTTCTCCATAGCACGAAAAAGGCATCAGACTATCACCTACAGAAAGCCCATCTTTAATTGTCAAATAATCTCCATTTTTATATTTTCTGTGTTTATTATTATAACGATTATGAAGTTTGTGACGCAACATAAAAGGATGATCTTCCGTTACTTTAATAGACCCATTCATTTTTTTCTTTTTATATTGATTTTTTGAAAACCATTCAAATGTTACTTTATATACTTTTTTTCTTCCTGATCTCCATATTTTAGATGCATTTCCAATTACAATTTTTTCTGTATTTTTATCATAACTATAAATAGGAAGATTTTGTTTTCCAACAAGAGTTTCTATCGGAACACCATCAGGAAAAATATTTCTATCAAGATAAGCCAATTGTATTTTAGTTCCTTTAGCAAGACAAAAGTGTTGGGCTTCCAAGATACAGGCAGAACCTAATGGTTTCAATTCCTCATCAAGCAATGATGTAATCTGTTGACAAAGCCTCTCCTGAATCTGAAGCCTTCGCGCAAAAACTTCAAGCACTCTAGCTAGTTTACTGATTCCTACAACTCTTCCATTTGGGATGTATGCTATATGAGCCTTGCCGAAGAATGGAAGCATGTGGTGTTCACACGTGCTAAAAAATTCCATGTTTTTCAGCAAAACAATCTCATCACTTGAATCGTCCTCAAACATCTTGAGAACAGATTTGGGATCAACGTGATAACCACCATACAAGGTTTCCCACGATTTGATAACGCGATTAGGAGTCTCTATCAATCCCTCTCTGTGTATGTCTTCTCCAATATATTCAATCATACGCACAATATTTTCCTGTGGGCCGGTCTCTTCACACATAGCTTCCCATGGAAAAACCAACCAGCCTGGAACTTCTCCCTTTGTCTTGTCATACAAAGCAATGAAAGGAATGTCTGGGAAATCCCTTTTGTACCTGTCTCTCGTAGCTCCGGAATCAATGATATCATCCACAAAGATATCGGCCTCCTCCGGTTTGTCAGCAAGAATATTGTTTGCATGAAGATGTTTCTGCAGCAGTAAGGCTGGAAATATTCCACCACGAGGAACACCATAGATACTTATCACTTTGTAGCATTCTGGTGGTAGATTCAATTCCTCTCTAATCTGAGTGGCCAGATTGACGGCTCTGAGAGAAACATCATCCCAACTCAGGAAATATTTATCAGCTTGTGTATCTGTACTGACAGCATCCACAATGGATTCTCCTTTACAAATTCAACAGCAGACTCGAAGTCTTCACTGCAAGGCTGGATGTAGAAATGATTAAATCTGGTATGTAGACGTAAGGGCAATTTCCTTATTAGTTCAACGTCAATATCTGGCTCAAGAACAATCTTCAATTCATCACCTGACCACTCTTTATCATCAAAGAATGCTGTACAATCTTCCACCATTATTTTTGGTGAGACTGTCACCCAGATGTTGCTAAGACGTGGGATACTTTTCAGATTGTATCCGTTGGTCTCTATGGCGATTTCATTAGGTGAAAGCATCAATGTGAGTTCTGTCAATAAAGGATTAAGATCGTATAAAGTTGGTTCTCCTCCTGTGATAACAATCAGAACAAATGGAGGCCATCTTTGAGGCAAAAGTTCTCCTACCATCTGAACAATTTGCTCTTCTGACATCTTTTCATGTTTTGTATGGTTGGTATCACACCAAGGACATTTCAAATTGCAGCCAGACAATCGAATAAAAACTGCAGGGCGTCCGGCATAAAATCCTTCACCTTGCAAGCTGTAAAAGATTTGGTTTATGGGATATAGCATGCCAGATTTCCTTCGCTCTCTTGGACTGAGACTTTGGAAATACAGGGAATTTCATCCCCTTCCCATTCTTCATTAATTCTCTTCTGAATTTCAAAGGCAATCCAGAAGGCCATGTTCTCAGCCGTAGGATTTAAGGAAATATGATCATTGATATGAGAATGGTCCAACTGATTGACAATTTCCTTGATGTGTTTGAAATCAATCAGCATTCCATTCTCATTCAGTCTTTCTCCTTGTACCTCTACAATCACATTCCAATTATGGCCATGAAGTTCTGAACAGGGAGAATCATAATCCAGATTCAGTCTATGGCTTCCGGCAATCTCAATCCTTTTTGAGATCGTATACATCTACTCTTCCTCATATTGAACAGGATCAATCTGACCAATATTTCTGAAGGCCTCCAAACGTTCCTGACAAGCTCCACATTTTCCACACGCCAACTCCTGATCCTTGTAACAGGTACGAGTGAGTTGATATGGGAAAGGTTCTTTTGAAGATTCATAACCATATTGAAGTATGGTTGTTTTGTTTCCGTGGAGAAAGGGAGCCTGAAGGGACACTTTCCCATCAGTCCCTTTCTCCACAGCCCAATCCATCGCATGAAAAAACTTGGGTCTACAATCTGGATAGATAAAATGATCCCCAGCATGTATTCCTAGAACCACTGTATCAAAATCACGGCTTTCTGCAATCCCTGCAAGAATTGAAATGAAAATCATATTCCTGCCTGGAACAACAGTCTGTCTCATGGATTCAGATTCATAATGACCTTCAGGAATATTTCCACCATTCCTAAGCAGATTGGATCTGAGATGATTACCAATTGCTGACAGGTCTATCCGTATGAATTCCACTTCAAAGTGATAAGCCAGTTGCTCAGCACATTTCTGTTCATACGGATTGTGCTTGCTTCCATAGATGAAACCAACAGCAATAACTTCTTCACTATTATTGATAGCCCAGTCAAGAGCTGTTGCCGAATCCATCCCACCTGATAATGATACTACCGACTTCATGCTTAATCCTTTTTCTTTTTTTCTTTCACTTGGTCACGTAGCCTTTGTCTGTTTTTTCGATCTTCATGCCACGTTCTTTGTTCAAACGACCAGGAACCTGTACTCTAATCGTGGCAAGCATTGAGTCAGCATTCCGGTCAGGAAACTTCTTGACCAATTTCTCATGAATCTGTTCAAGAGACATTGGGCGCTTTGCGCTTGCAAGAATTTCAGCAATCGTAGCAATAACACCAGCGCCCCGGTGCTTTGTCTTTTTAGAAGACTTCTTTTGTACAGGAGCCTTCTTTTCCTTCTTGCCTTTGCTCTTGGATGTCTTCTTGTTTTTCTTCGGAGCAGTTTTCTCTTCCTCTTCTTCTTCCTCTTCCTCTTCTTCTTCCTCTTCCTCTTCTTCTTCCTCTTCCTCTTCAATGTCGGCAAGATCATCTTCAGTAGGCTCATCAGCACTTTCATCCTCAAAGTCAAGTTCATACCCTATTGCTGTCAGAACCTTGACTTCAGCCTTCGTGATCTCGATATCCTCAGGAAGACCATCCTTCTCAATCTTCCTCTCCAACTTCTGCTTCGCCCGTTCCAGACTGATCTTTGACGTGTACTTCACGCCCAGTTTCTCCAGCAGACTCAAAACCACCTTTCTCTCATCAGCCATTTTCTATCTCCTTTTTCAAAAGAATGGCTTGCAACAAACTCAATGAACAACTAACTATTGTCTTATTATAAGTTTTGGATGACAAAATAGGTCAACTTTCTTGGAAAATGTTAGGTCTTTTTCTACGCCTGATTTTTAATCTCTTTGAATCAGTTACTCTATCCGGTGTTTGATGCTTTTTTTCTCTTTTCCACTTTTCTCTTTTTTGATACAGTTTTTCAGCCAGATAATCAACATTATCCATTTCATCAACCCATTTGGTACATGAGGAAACAGCCCTGATATGTCTGGGGATTTTCCCTTCTGTGACAAGCTGCTTGACAAAATCTCTGACAGTTCTCATCCTATCTTCCTTAACAGAAATGAATGTTTATCTTCCTCCAGTTTGTAATGGCTACAGATTTTCCCGGAATTTCTGAGGCAGTTTTCAGATAACAAATACAAATCAATTTTGATCTTTGCTCCACATTCTTCACACTCGAATATGATCCGCTCAAACTTCTTATCAATCTCAATATCCGGCATGTTTTTCTCCTTCCAACGGAAAATGGGGGGTATGAATTTATAAATAACATGCTCTAGGACGCTCAAAATGGTGCCTTAAAACGCAAAACTTTCAAAATAGGTATAAAGAGACGTATTGAAGAATGAAACGCTCTTAAAACGTCTGTTTTAGAATTCACGATAATACCCACAACAGTAGGCCCGTCCCAGTTCCAAACACTGGCCGACATGGAGACATTGATAGATGGAAAATGGAGCTTCACGAAGCACTATCCAATTCAGCCTCATGACTCCGCTCTTCTTTTCCTGTGGATTTTGATTCAGTCCAAGCATCCCGGTCACGTGAGCCAGCTTGCGTTTATCCTCACTGAAATTCCTGGGTGTCAATATCTCCTGATCATAACTGGCCGCATCAGCCTGAGTGGGAGCAATGACAAGACAATGCTTCTCCTGACTCAGCCGTCTCAGAGCTTTCCAGGTTTCATTGATCTTGTCTCTGGCTGAGTAGTTTGCTGTCCCTGGTTCCTCTGCGAGAATATCAGCATAGTCAATGATAATGACATCCGGTACAAAATCATCTTCCATTTCCCACGTGTTGAGAATCCCGAATATACCGGACACATTGATGGATGAACTAGCATGAGTACTCAACCTGAAGAATGTCTTTTCAGGAGAGATTCCAAAACGTCTCATGAATTTCTGTCTTGCAATCCTGCTTCCCTTTTCTGATACTGTCTTTTTATGAAATTCTGTTTTGTATTTCACTTTGGTGTTGTTACCGATTTGTTTTATCCTGACCGGTACTTTGATTCTGCCCAGATATTTTTTGAATATAGGTTTTCTCTCGAAACGGGAGCCCATCCGTTTGATCTGCTGGGACTGACTCATGTCACCAACTTCAAACAGAGCAACCTTCCTTCTGCTCATCAATGCCCTGATGGCGAATTCCATACACCAATATGATTTCCCTCGTTTCTCTGGTGCAAGCATTCCAAGTAGGTTATCACGGGAAAGAATGCTGGCAAAGAAAGAATTGATATGAGGTGGTCCTAGTGTGAATAATGGTTCAGCTGCTTTGCTAAACGCTTCTTTCCATGCCTCATTGTCTTTGAATACGTCTATACCTGCTCCCATTCCCAGATTGACATGGCGAAAAGAACTGACAACATCATTGGCCGTGGCATTATCCTGTTCTATCAAGGCAGTATCAAGATTATCCCTGAAGTGTTCCAGATTTCGCATTTGAAAATATTCTGCAGCCTGATCAACCAGATATGGGATATTGCTTATCTTTTCTGTTTCACGCTCATATTGATCAGACAGCTTTTCCAGAATGATGTGAACGGCTTCAACAGTTTCCTCTCTGGCTTTCCCTTTTTCAACCCAGGAATGATAGAGCGTTTCAATATGGTGGTGAGGAGCTTCATGATATTTTCTGTAGTACTTGACACACCACTGGGCTATCTTTTTGAAATGGTCTGCTGTGAAAAAATTCAAATCCAGGGATGTAATCACTTTTGCAAGGAACTCTTTTGAGATAATCATGGCGGTGATGATTTTCTCTTCGATTTTGGAATCGGCTTTCTTTCGTTTCACTGGACGAATTCCTCAATGATCTTTTTATTCGGGTCGGTTTTATCATTGGTCATTCTCATCATGCACTGCTCAATATCAAAAAATTTATGGCAAAAGCCTGACATGGAGTTTGACTGAGGTACAAACTTGGGGAGATATTTTCTATTGTATGGATTATTTTTATTGAATTGGGAACAATACCATAATAGAACTTTTTTTACTCTGGATTTATCTAATTTTTCTTTTTTTATAAAATTTTCTAGCTTTCTTGCCCAAGATTTTGATGATGGTGTTTCTGATCTTTTGATAAGAGTAGATTTGATAAATTTTTTGGATAATTTTTCACACATGGATTGTTTGTTTTTGTTTGCTTTACTTTCTTTTCCTTTACTTTCCTTTACTTTATGTGATTTAACTGAGTTAATGCAACCATTATCTGAGTTAATGCAACCATTATCTGAGTTAATGTTTGTATTAACTATCAAATACTCTTTTATGAGGTTAATTTCTTTTCTTCTTTCAATTGCTTTTATATATCTTTTTTGAATACCATTCGATGTCAGAATGCCATATTTTTTGTATTTATCCTTGCTGAAAAAATCTCTTTTTAATAACTCATTAACCACATCATTTACCAGATCAAAAGTAGTGTTTTTTCCATTTCTTCTAGCAAACAGGAAACATTCATCTTCACCCCATTTTAGATAATATCCATTTCGATATATTCTTAGAAGCAATTTGATGATAATGAGTTCTCCTAATTCACCATATTTTGCAGATATGAATTCTACCTTTTCATCTTCAAAGAAATCAATATCAATATTGATATAATCTAATCCAGCTTTGGTTGGTCTTGCCATTATATACTCATCAAATTCTTTAAATATTTTTTGTTTTTCATTCCGATGCGATAAAGAATTGTCAGTACGTTTTCATCCTTTAATGCTTTTGAAATTATTTGTAAATCAGAAGAAAAATACCCATGTTGTCTTATGATGTTTTGAATATCTTGAAGATATCTTCTTGATTTTATTTTTTCTTCTTCATGGCATGTTTCACAAAGAGTTATTAGTTGATGATCTTCATATTCCCAAGGTTTTTTATTTTTATCATACCATGTGTGATGAATGTGTAAGGTTGTTTTTTCATCACAACAGAGGCGACAAGCCCACTCATCTCTTTCAAGAATTTCTAACCGTTTCTTTTGCCAACGAGGATCTTTGAATAATTCAATATAATTTTGTCCATCCATAAAATCATCCCAAAAATAAAAACCCTTTGTGGCTTGTCTCAGCAGAGAGCACCCGAAGATGTTCCTGCAGCCACAAAGGGTTATTGTTGTTTGTCATTAGAGTACCCTCTACTGAGACATTCATAGTATATACTCAAATATTTCAAACTTCAAGCAAAAAATAAAAATTTTATTCAAAAGCCCAATTCCTTCATTATCTTGTTTGCTTCGTCTTGATTCAAATCACCAGGATCAGTTTTTAACCCTGAGATGATTTCAGTTTCACCAGGAAAAGGAGCCAGCCAAGCAGCCAGTTTTTCAGCTTGTTTTTGGGCCTCCTTTTCCGGGTCAAACATGATAAATCTATGAGAAACATTTTTCAATATGAATGCTTGCTCCTCTTTCCAATTGATTCCAAGAACAGCAACAGCACCAGGCCCCATTCTCCAGACATCACTTGGACCTTCCACAATCAAAACACGGTCTTTGATTTTCTGAATTCCATACAATAGCTTTTTCGGTTCTTCAGACATCTCTTCATTGTGAGAGATTTTCCATTTTGGTTTTGTTTCTGGATTGATTGCTCTTCCGATATAGGCTACAATTTGCCAAGAGACGTTAAAAATGGGTGTTATAACACGCCATGACCAAGAACCTGATAATCCCTTAGTTCCTGATAAACTCCATTCCTGGGCCAATTTTGAAGGTATAAAACCCCTTTTTTTCAGGTATTGCCTATGAATCTTTGAAAGAGATTCCATGTGAAGTGGTTTCTTTGCTTTCTTTCTTCGTGGCCGCTGTTCTTTTTTTGGAAGGATGATTCTGTCGTGATTATACAATCGGAGAATTTGTCCGACAGAAACTCCCCGGTGCTTCAGGGTAATAAAAAGAAATTGAGTAATGTGATGGGAACCACATCTCCAGCAATTCATGTTCCCGTGTTCGATATTGAATCCTAGGTGCCAGCCATCGGTCCCATCCGTGCAGAAAGGACAATGAACTTGAATCCATCCCTCATGGCAATGATGATGACCACTCTCAAGGAATGGAATATTGAAGTCTTTGCAGAGCCTTGTGAAGTCTAGCATTTTATTTTGAGAATTTGGTCATAAAATCTATAATAGCATCCCTCATTGTGATCTTGAGTAGAGCGCATCGAGCCTTGAATTTGTTTTTCAATTCCAAGGGTACGTTCCAGATTAACAATTCACATTCATCCTTCTTTTTCCGTTCTGCAGTCAATTCTTTTCTCCTTTTTCTATGAGCTGAATTACTTTTGAAATATCCACTAATGATTTCCTATGGGATTTACCATCAATGATTTGGTCAATCACTTCTCTCTTTTTTTCAATAACATCCCACACATATTGATCCACAGTATTTCGTCCTAGGATATAATAGACATTTACTTTATTATACTTTTGACCGATTCGATTCACTCTATCCTCTGCTTGATTGTGTTCGCTTGGAGTCCATCCTAATTCAATGAAGAGCACGCTTCGGGCAGCAGTTAAAGTGATTGATTCCTTGTCTGCTCTGATAGTTCCTATGAACAATCTACACTTGTCATTAGATTGAAATTTGTTCACTTCGTTTTGTCTTTTCTTTCCTGATTTCCCTCCAATTGCAGCTATCCTTTTATACTGTGTAATCAATGTTTGGAATATTTCTTGATGATAAACAAAGATCACTAGTTTTTCATCAGTGGAGAAAAGAAAATTGTCAATCCATTCACATGCTTGAGACAGTTTGCCTTTGGCTGTTAATTGTTTTAGCTGGCCTAGCTTGACCAGCGCTTGAGCTTTCTTTGCTCTCTTCGCCGCCACGGTTCCTGCTTTGTTTTTGTACCATTGAAGGAAAGAGACTGTAGCCTTGTGATATTCAGCTTGATTGTCTATGTCTACAGACATTATTGTCCTTTGTTTTTCTGGCAGCTGTTTTAATACTTCTTTTTTCATCCTGCGAAGGAATAGAGGCTCGATTCGTTCTCTCAATTCATCCAGATGACTGGCTCCACTAAAATCCCATCCTTTGCCAGCCCATCCTCTTTTTGGATCACAATATCTGAAAGCAAATTTCCAGAAGCTAGAGAATTCTTTTGGACATATCATGTTGAGTATAGGAAAAAATTCAACAGGCCTATTGATGATAGGAGTGCCACTCATAGCGATTATGTGTCTGCTTTTCTTGGCAAGTTCTTTGCAGACTCTTGTCCGTTTTGCTCTCAAGTTTTTTACATAATGACAATTATGAACTAAAAAATCATTTACATAGTATGATGGATGTCCAGAAACTTGTAAATTGTAAACAGTGTGTTGGGAAGGTTTTCCATTATTTCTTGGTTTGTAAATCTCAATCCTTTCCACCCTAATTTCATCAATAGATTTTTTTTCTTTTTGTCTTTTGCAATTATATGTGGCTGTTTGTGTGACCAACCGTCTACTTCTATCCAAATCTTTTTTTCTAAAAGAGCTATATCTACTTTGTAACATGTAGGATAGCCAGATTTTCTTTTTTGTTTTGTTCGGATTGCATGCTCTATTTTCCATGGAGAGCCTAATGCCGCCCATAAAATTCTTTGTGGCTGTGAAAATTCTTTTCCATTGCCTCCTTTTGCTTGTATTTTTGATAAAGGATGACCATATTTTTTCCAATGTGCTTTGATCTTTTTTTTCACTTCTGGTTTGGAAGATGGATTGTTTTCTTTCATTCTTTTTGAAGAAGCTTTGGCGATATGTGGATTGTCTTTGTGCATCTTTATTGCACGAGCAGAACGGACTTCGTGGGTTTGATTTTTGTAAATCTTTCTTTTGATATGTGGTTGACTCATTCTCCATTTCGCTGAGCAAGAGCAACCGCAAAATCTTTGTGTTTTTCTTTTTGGATTGAATTTCTTTTGGCACCATTGGCATTTGATCATTTTTCTTTTTCTCTCTTAATATAGTGTCTTCATTCATTATATTAAGAACATCTGTAGAAGTCAAAAGAATTTTTTGATAAAGATTTTTTGCTTTTATCCATCCTTCAGATGTAAAGAAAGGATGATTAGGGGTTGTTTGTATTTTTGTTCCATTACTTAAATGAAGTTCTATTAAGTTAGAAATTCTTTTGTTTGTCTTTTTTACAATTCCTATACCAAAAGCATTTAGGACAGAATCTCCTAGTTTTATTTTTTCAATAGGAATATAACCTGAAGGGGTTTTTATAGGAGTGCCTGTAGGAAAACACTCATCTGTGATCAATACTTTGGGTTGAATGCCTAGAAGTTTTTCTTTCCAATAAGCCAAAATATCATAGTTGATGATGACAATGGGCTCAGTAACAGGTTCAGGATTTCTGCTGTTTAATATTTGATATCTCATATGAGTGTGCTGTTCAATCTGATCAGCCCAATTATATTTGGAGCTGGCTGGACAAACAATAATAACAGGGCGTTTGCTTGGATTAACAGCTAACCAACCTAGCGCTTGAATTGTTTTCCCAAGACCCATATCATCCCCCAGGAGAGCCCGTCCTTTTGTTTGTTTGAAGAACAGCATCCCTCTACGCTGAAAAGGATATGGTTTTGTTTTCAGGACTTTTTTGAGTCTCTTTTTTAGAGACATTGCCTGATCTCTGCAAAGGATTTTTCAATTCTGATTTCATCCCAATCCATTGCATCAATCATATAATTTCGTATGGCTTTCTTGGAGAGTTTTGGGCAGTTGGGTTTGACGGTCTCATATAATTCTTCAGGAGCTTCAAAGATGATTTTCACTAGCTGTTGGGTTTCTTCTGACAACTCATTGAGAAAATTTTTGAACCAGTTGGGTTTTGTCTCTTGCTCTACAAATGTTGGGTTATCTGATTCATGAGGAATTTCTCTTTCCGGTTTACAATAATTCCAGGTATGAAAGTAAGCACAGTTGTAGACATGAGTACAGAGGCCTCCTCTTTTTGGATTCCATTCTTGGATTCTTGTCAGCACGTGATACATTGCTTCTGCATACAATTCATCAAATGGTTTGTTGAATTTTTTGCTCATAGTATGAGCTATCTTCATGATCATCTTGTTATATCTGCGGTAGATTCGGTCAGGTGTAGGAAAGCAATTTGTGGTGGGTTTCATTGGTTCCTCCATTAGGATGAAGAAGAAAGGAAAGGTATAGAAGTATAATTCAAAAATTTTGAAAATAAAGAGAAAAATAAAAATTATTTTTTAATGAAATGAGCAGACAAAAACAGCTCATGATTGGAACACTGATCAACAATTTTTAGGATGAATTCATCAGGCTTGTTCTTGGGGTCCACAGGGTCGAACGTGAGAACTCCTGCCTGAATTCTTTTCATCATCTTTTCGTCACAGATTATGGTCACGTTATACATCTTCTACTCCTCCACTTTTGTTTGGGTTGATTTCTTGTATGCCGTGAAGCTCATTCCACTAGTATGATAATCATCACGGAAATCACGCAATATGCCATATGGCAATATCTCGCCGTCCTTATTGATGTATTGATATTGATCGTTTATATGCGCTCCAAAATACTTCAAGGCAAAATCTTCTTCAGACATCCATTTAGACATTTTGCAGCATTGACCGTTTGGATTCCCACATATTCTGCATGCCATTGCTCAGCCCTCCAGGTTAATTGTCTGTATTTGTGCAGCCGTAGCCTCGCGATGCATGTACCGTCCGTGACGGTACACAACCCGTTTCCAACCACTCTGCGTGTGATGACGCGCCGCGTGATCACGTATCAGTACCGTGCCTCCGGCGAGAACATGTGCCCGTTCTGCCGCTGTCAACCGCGACACCCATTTGTACGGATCACTGCTGCGCCCGTGGATTTCGCCCGTCGTGGAAAATATGATCTTGTTCATTTTTTCTACCTCTTCAAAAGTGTATACTCGGTTCGACATATTAACAACATCTTTTTTGATATTCATCTTTATTTCCTTTATATACAAAGATTATCAATAGTATTAAAAATAATATCTTCTGCTTTGGCCGTTGCATCGTTCCAGGCCACTTCCATTTCCTCTTCGTTCATTCCTTCAATAACCATCTCCTCAAAAATGATTTCGGTCAGGTTGAACAGTTTATATTAGAAACAATACTGATCGTTCTAATCTCACGAATCAACTTATCATGATTTTCGCCAATGTGTTTCCAGAGCCTTGGTTCAAGGCGATACCGTTTGCCACAAGCCAAACAATGATAAGGTTTGTCCTTATCATCAATCACAAGGTCGCTCAACCGTTGAATAATTTCCCATGCTTCCATTTTCACTCTCCTATCTTGCTATAGTCAATATCTAAACACCAACCACTCACCGTGTCAAAATATCTCAGCTCAATCAACTCCACCTGGTTAGAACCCTCGTTGATTTCAACCTCAATCCCGGAGCAATCTTTTAATGAGATCATTTTCAAATGTTTTGTTTACTTTTTCATATCTTATCTTTCTATAAGTAATATAACATATTTTGATACGAATGTCAACAGAAAAATCGGAAAAATTTTTAGATTTTCAAATCTGCTGAATTTAAGTAGATAGAGCGGGTTTTCTCGCTGTTTAGAATAACCCATTTTAACAGTCAATTCAACAAAAATTATAATAGAATGAATAGGAGAACCATATGCCAGAGAACACGCCCGTGCATAATATGTTACAGACCGGTCTATGTGATGTCTGTGGACGTGCAGCAGTATATATCAGGATCAATCATACATGGCTGTGTAAAGTTTGTTTTGAGGAATATCAGAGGAGAAATCAGGATGAAAAAGAACAACCCGAAAGGGAACGGCCCCAGGCGCAAGATCAAGAAAGATGAAATGACAAAGCTGGCCAGACAAGCTCATGGACAGAAGCAAGGCAACACAAGACAGTACCAGGGAAGAGCAAGTAAACCGGAGAAGGCAAAATGAATAAGAAAGGTTGTGTTGAATGTATAAGATTAAATAACCTTCTTTCAAAACGATTGAATGAGCTGAAGGGACTTAAACAAAAGATCGAAAAGAATCCCAAGCTCCTACTATTCGCCCAAACGGATACAACAGCACGAATAGCAGAACTGGAAAAGCTCCAAAAGGATGTACAGAATTTCCAGGAATAAAAAAGCAAGAAAAAAGCACCTGTATCTATACGAAATCATAGAAAAACAAACCCCTTTGATAGCATGATATATATAAAAATATATCTTACAGATATATTTTTATACAAAAATTCTCTTGAATCTGAAAGAAAATATGTAATAATAATAAAGACGAGATAAGATGTGAGGAAAATGATATGAAATAGGATATAGTGATTTTGAAAAAGATCAGGTTGAGAAAACGACATTCAAAAACAACGTTAAACTCAACATCTAAAAAGGGAAAACGGGGAAAGAAACGCACTAAATCAGACTGGAATGCAATAGTACGGGCCATGCGTGGAACTGGTGGACATATCCGTACAATAGCAAAGAGAATCGGACTTACTCAAACAGCATTATACGAAGCACTAAAAAAAGCTCCTGATTGGGTGTTGGAGGAGTTGAGAATTGAACGCCAAATCGTGTTGGATATTGCAGAAGAAACAGTATTGGAAATGACAATGCAACGGCTTCATTTTCCAACAGCCGCCAAGATGGCTACATGGGTATTACAACATCATCCTGATGCTGAGAAAAAGGGATACAAAAACCCTCAATTGACCTTAGAAGGTGGGAAGAATCCTCTTAAAATACAGAATGAGGAATTGATTTCACTTGATAAACTTAAAAGCATTCCTCTTGATATCAGAAAACAGATGCTTGAAGAGATGGAAAAGGAAGAGGAAAAAAAGGAATGACCACGGCTTCCTTTCCCAAGATCAGCAAGAGACAACTTCAGGCATCCATTCTCCAAGATTCTTTCTTCGATTTCGTAGTGTATTTCTGGGATGTGGTTGTGCCAGAAGAGCCAATTTGGAATTGGCACATACCATATATATGTAATGAAATGCAGAAGCTGGCTGAACGGGTCTTTTTATGGAAACCCAAAAAACATAATTTAGTCATAAACGTACCACCCGGATCAACCAAGTCTACTATATGCTCCGTGATGTTTCCAGCATGGATTTGGACCAGAATGAAAAGTGCACGAAGCATCTGCGGTTCCTATGCCCATGCATTGTCATTGGATTTGAGCCGGAGATGCCGCAATATTCTACGGTCTGAGAAATATCAAGAGCTATTCCCTACGGAGTTTGCTCCAGATCAGGATGTTAAGGGACATTTTGTCAATATTGATGAGGGATTCAGATATGCAACATCAACAGGAGGTGCAGTAACAGGATATCATGCTCATTTTATTATTATTGACGACCCTTTGAATCCATTGGAAGCTGCCAGTGAAGTGGAATTGAAGAATGCAAAAGTATGGATCAGGGAAACACTATCTTCAAGAAAGGTGGATAAGGATGTTACTCCAACAGTCCTGATCATGCAAAGACTTCACGAAGATGACCCAACAGCCGATATGCTAAGCCAGAATGACAAGGTGAAGGTGAGACATATCAACTTACCGGCTGAAGTGGATGAAAAAACAATCAAGACAATCAGACCACGAAGCCTCTGGAGGAAGTACACACCAGACCCAAAAAGGGAAGGGGTGCTGCTTCTGGATCCAATACGGCTTTCACGGACTGTATTGGAAGAGGCCAAGGCAAATCTGCTGGAATATGGGTATGCAGGGCAATATCTACAGAGCCCAGTGCCCCCGGAAGGTGGATTGTTCAACATCGAAAGAATCCATATAGAGGATGGTGTACCAAACTGCTTGATGAAAGTGAGATTCTGGGACAAGGCAGGAACAGCAGGAGCAGGAGCTTTCACAGCTGGGATATTAATGGGCCAGGATGAGCAAAACAGATTTTGGATTGATGATGTGATCAGAGTTCAAATGGATTCAGGCGAAAGGGAAAAGCTGATCAAACAGACAACCCAGTTGGATGGCCCGGACGTGATAGCTGGTGTTGAGCAGGAGCCGGGATCAGGAGGAAAGGAATCTGCTGAGAACACAGTGCGGAATCTGGCTGGATTCATAACTGAGATCGTACGGCCAACAGGTGACAAGGTAACACGAGCACTTCCATTCTCAGCTCAGGTCAATATTGGTAATGTATATATGAGAAAAGCCGAATGGAACAAGGCCTATCTGAATGAACTGATATTGTTTCCAAATAGCAAATACAAGGATCAGGTGGATGCAAGTAGTGGAGCATTCACCATCCTGACACAAACTGGCAGAATAGGAGTCTGGTAATGGCGAAGAAAGTGTTGAAGATTCGTAAAGCTCAAGAAGATAGAGTGACAACCCTGAAGCTGAATGAGGCTGATCAGGCGAAGGTTCTGGATATGATAAGCAATGCCAGCCTGATGAGAGCAGACTTACTGAGCAAGCTGATTGATAGCCGAAGGGATATTGATGATGAATGTGGATATCCGAAAACCCTAGACACTCAGCAATACAAGATGATGTACGATAGGGAAGGAATTGCAACACGGGTTGTCAGCATCTTCCCGGAGGAAAGCTGGGTGAATGATCCAGAAATCTATGAGACAGATGATCCGAAGGAAACAGACTTTGAGGAAGCATGGGTTACACTGGAGCAGGAACGTCAACTGTATTCCTATATGATGAAGGTTGATGAACTGAGTGGTATAGGACGGTTCGGGATTATGCTGCTGGGGTTTGATGATGGGAAAACGCTGGACCAACCTATTGAGGGAATTGATGAAAAAGGAATGAAGGTAGGAAATGCAGAACGTCAATTGCTGTTTGTCCGGGTATTCAGCGAATCAGAAGTAAAAATAAAAGGCCTTGAAAAAGACCCTTCCAATCCACGATTTGGAAAGCCTGTTCTATACAGTGTCAGTTTTGATTCAGTCCAGAAAAGCAGAACCAGTACAGGTGAAATCACGGAAGTGACTTCTCAGGAACAGTTGGTGCATTGGTCACGAGTCATCCATATTGCCGACAATCGGAAAAGCTCAGAGGTATATGGAACACCAAGGATGCAAACACTGTTCAACCGTTTGTATGACTTGAGAAAAATTACAGGTGGTTCGGGAGAGATGTTTTGGAAGGGAGGATTCCCCGGCTACAGTTTTGAGATGGACCCGAATGCAAAACCCCTTTCCACAACCCAGTTGGATACATTGAGAGAGAAAATAGCTGATTGGGCGAATGGCTTGCAAAGATATCTAACTGTGCAGGGAGTGAAGGTCAACAGCCTGAATCCGCAAGTGGCTGATCCAAAAAATCATGTTGAAGTTCAACTGGAGATCATTGCAATTGTACTTGGAATTCCCAAGAGGATATTCATGGGAGCTGAACAAGCCAAACTTGCATCAACTCAGGATACAGAAGCATGGAACAAACGGGTTGCCCGGAGGCAGAACAAATATCTTTCACCTTATATCATACGACCATTGATAGACAGGTTGATTGCAGTTGGTGTGCTTCCAGAGCCGGAAGAATACAAAATCAAATGGCCTGATCTTGCTGCACCATCCGATCAGGACAAGGCTGAAGTGCTTGCTAAGAAGGTTGAAGCATTCAGCAAGTATGTAGCTGGTGATGTTAATGCCTTGATACCTGAAGAAATATTCCTCTCAATGTTTGTTGGGCTTACTCCTGATGAAGTGAAAGAGATTATGGATGCAGCATTGAAAAGGGAAAAAGAGCTTGAAAGTGAAGCTGCTGAGTTAGAAGAGGAAGAGGAAGAAACAACTGAAGAGACTGTCATATCTGGTGAAGAGATAGAGGGAGAGGAAGAGTGATAGACAAATCTGCAGCAGTCCAATACCTCTTCATGGGGATTGCGTTTGGTATCATTATAACGATGCTGGTTATTGCCTATATTATGCATGAGAAAGACAAATGACAATTCTTCGGTATGACCCAACCCGTACAACCACTCTCCGCAACCAGTTTTCAAGAGAGATGCGGAGAAGGTTCTATGAAGTGAGAAGTCTAGTTATCAAGGCCATAGTCCAGCAGGATGTATTGGGATTGGATGAAAGTCAACCGTTGATCCTTCAGCAAATAGTTTCCAACCAGCTTCCGGAGAGACAGGCATGGCGGTTCATGACCAATGAACAGAAACTAACGGCTTTCCGGCGATGGATAACAACCCAAGTGAATGAAAACATCCTGGTTTCTGATGCAACTGGAAAACCATGGACAGCAAAGTACATTCAATCAGCCTATCGCAAAGGAATGATCAGAGCATACAAAGATACCCACAAGGAAGCTCTTGCAGAAACACCAGAATTCTATCGGGGAAGGATGAGTCAGTTTCTTGAATCGTCATTTGCTCAGGGAGAGAGACTGAGCAAGCTCCAATTCCTTTATACACGATCATTCAATGAGCTGCAAGGTATTACTGATGTGATGTCTCAGCAGATGAACCGGATATTGGCTAATGGGATTGCTCAGGGACTGAATCCAACCACGATAGCCAGGATGCTGAGCAAGAATATCACTGGGATCACCAGACAACGGGCTTTGACCCTAGCCCGGACTGAGATCATAGCTGCTCATGCAGATGGTCAGCTGGATAGTTTTGAGGAATTGGGTGTTGAAGAATTGACGGTGATGGCTGAGTGGAGTACGGCTGGAGATGATTTGGTCTGTCCTCTATGTGCTGAGCTTGAAGGTGCTGTCATGACGATAGAAGAGGCACGGGGATTGATACCACGCCATCCCAATTGCCGGTGCGCCTGGATACCGGCGAATGTAGGAGAGAGATCAAGAAAGAAATTGGCACGATCTGTCGCAGGGACAGCAGCAAAGATCAAGGCATCATTGAAGAAAGAACTACCGAAGAAAACAAGAGCAGGGGAAAAAGTACCCCAAACAGTGGCTGAAGCCAAGCGCAGAAGTACCTGGGCTGGCAAAGAGGAAATATAGTGAAGGAGGGAAGGTAGATGAGCAAGAGGAAGAAGGCTGGAACACCGTTCAATAATCTGCAGGCATTGGCTGAATGCAAAGAGCATTTTATGTCCCTGTGTAAGATGTACGATCATATGGGAAAGCTCTTCGCACTACAGGCCAGGGCAATGACCCATCCAATGGTCAAAAGAACTTCAATACCTCAGACCCAGTTGAGAATTGTGGAACAGTTCAATGAGGTGGGAGAGGAGATGAAAAACATTGGAGCATTCCTTGATCTATTGGGAGGGAAACCCGTGATGAAAGCTGAAGAGCCTGAAGCCAAGAAGGTTGATGTGAAAGTTGAGGAAGAGTCTGAGAAGAAAAAGAAAACCAAGAAAGAGGAGTATGTGAGCAATATAGCTCCTGAGAAGAAAGAAGAAAAGGAATGAACACAGCCGTGAGTTCCAATCCCAGACTATTTACCAGAAACCCAGACGTGCTCAGGAAACAGGAAGAGGAAGTACATTGGGTGAAGGGACTGCTTGTATCAGCCCAGAAGCGCAGATGGTTTGGAAAGATAACCATTGAAATCAAAGCAGGAATGATTGATTTGGTACGATCTGAAGAGACTTTGAAACCACCCAGTGATGTGGATGGGTGAATTTTTTTCTATTTTTTCTTGACTTTCCTAAAGAAATCAGTAATACTATATAGCGAATGTAGGAGCCTTTTGTGAAAAGGTCCACTTCTTAACAGGAGTGGGCCTTTTTTTTATTGGAGATGCAGGATTGAGGAAAGAAAGCAAATCTAACCTGATACTTAATGAAAGGTTTGCAACTCTTGATTCTCCCATCTCCAATAGAGTTGAGAAGCGTGGGGACAGATGGTGTGTCGTTCATGGACACCCAAAGAAAGCCGGATCAAAAACGGATAAGCCAGAAGGCTCTATTATCAAATGTTTCAGTGGCCCGGATGCCAAAAGCAGAGCACAGGCCATGCACAAGGCCATCATGGCCAACAATGAGGGAGAAGGAAATATGGTGACACTCTTTTCCAATGTGACCCTGAACCTCAAGGCTGACAAAGCCAAGACCAGATACGAAACTCTGGAAGGGAAACAATACCTTGTCGTGCCGTGCGTGATGCTGACAGAAGGTGTGCACGAAGGCTCTCAAGGTCCACTGTATTATCCAGCCAAAGAGCTGTCCAAGATTCCGGCCATTTGGAATGCCAAGCCCGTAGTTGTTTATCATCCTCAGATGAATGGTATGAGCATCTCAGCCTGTGACCCGGTCATCTTCGAGAAGCAGAAAATTGGCATCCTCATGAATACCAAATGGGAAGATGGCAAGCTCAAAACCGAATGCTGGATTGACGAAGAGAAAACGAAAGCTGTTGATGAGCGTGTTATCAATGCCATCAGTACAGGCCAGATGATGGAAGTGAGTACAGGACTGTTCACTGATAATGAGCAGACTGAGGGTGAATGGAATGGAGAGAAGTATGAACAGATAGCCAGAAACTACCGGCCTGATCACCTGGCCATCCTTCCTGATCTCAAGGGTGCTTGTTCGATTGCTGATGGGGCCGGACTTCTGAGGAATGCTGCGGAGCTTCAGGGAGCTGAGAAGCTGTTGGCTGATAGCCTTGCAGCCACGTTCAACGAATTGAGCCACAATGATATCTGGGGAAAGATCAATGATAAGATACGAAGTGGCCCTGATTCTGATGCATGGGTCAATGTAGTTTTTGATTCTTTCTTCATCTATGAAAAAGGCAGTAAGACTTACTATCAAGAATATGAAATTGCTGATGATGAAGTCAAGCTCGTTGGGGTGAGGAAGGAAGCAGAAAAGATACTACAGTACAAGTTGTCTGATGGCACGATGGTTGGGAATGCAGAGATGAAGACAGAAGGTGGGAGCAAATATCCTGCCTCTGCTTATGCCTATGTTCCTGATCCAAAGAAGCCATCTACTTGGAAATTACGTTTGTGGGAGACACCAGAGAAGAAAGAAACAGCTGCTCAAGTAGGAAGAGCTATTGCTGCGATTGGAAAGGGATTCAGAGGACAAAAGGTCCAACTCCCTGCTTCCGCTGTCAAGGGCGTGAAAGCAAAAATCAGGGCCGCTTGGAAGCGGACCAATCCTGACAAAAAGGCAAGTGATATGCCAAGTGTTTTATTGAACATGAAGGAGGATTTTGGCATGAATAAGGAACAGATTGTTGATGGGCTGATTGCGAATGAGAAGTCACCCTGGACTGAAGAGGACAGGGAAGGCCTCATGGAGATGGATGTGGAGAAGTTGCAGTGGATAGCCAACCAGGCAAAGGAGCAGACGCCGCCTGAGTTGAAGAAGGAAGAAACCAAGGTTGCTCCTCCGGCAGAGCCGAAGAAGGAAGAGACCAAGGTTGACGAGCCCACGGGCAACAAGGAAGTAACCATGGATGAGTATATTGCCAATGCGCCCGAAGGCATGCGTGATATGCTCGTTGCTGGCATCAAGGCTCACGAAGCTCAGAAGGCTGAGATGATCCAGAAGATCACGGCCAATGAGCGCAATGGGTTCAGCGAAGAGCAGCTGAAGGCCAAGGGGCTGGATGAGCTGCGGACGCTGGCAAGACTGGCTGAAGTTCCTGTGACCCAACCGAAAGCTCCTGCAAAGCCTCTGTTCAATGGACAGGCTGAAGTGACCAATCAGGGGGATAAGAAGGAAGAGCCGCTGGCGGCTCCCACGCTGAATTTCGAGAAGGCTGAAAAGTAGGTAGTTTGCCTACAACCGAATGATTCTGAATGAACCATTCTTTTTTATATACTGAGTGAAGGAGAGTTGAAATGAGTACCGAAAACCGGATTCACCTGATTGGTGATTTTCGTAGAGAAGAAGCACTGGCAGCGGCTGAACTGTATCCTGGCCATCTGGTCGAGTTCACGTCTGCTGGTAAACTCCAGAAGCATTCTACGGCTGGTGGCGTGGCTGAGCGCATTGTAGCCATAGAAGATGCCCTGCAGGGCAACACCATTAGCACTGCTTATGCGGCTGCTGCTCTGGTGAGTGCAAATGTGGAGCAGCCGGGGAACCAGGTTCAGATGTTCCTTGCTGCTGGAGCGAATGTAGCCATTGGGGCCAAGCTGGAGAGTGCCGGTGACGGGACGCTTCAGGCTGTTACGACAGGAACGGTTATCGCCGTTGCTGCAGAAGCAAAAGACCTGAGTGCTTCTGGTGCAGTTGCCACGCTGATGGCTGTCAGGTTCCTGTAAGCCTTGTCTAAGAAGGCTCCTTATGATGATTGAAAATCTTTTCAAGAGACTATGAAGGAGACATGAGATGGATTTTATTATGAACGGACAGGGCCACGGGAACATAGCATCTACCCTGTTGGATGCTGGGATGAATCCCCTTGCACTGCGGCCTTACATTGGTGATGATGATCGTCACTACATCACGGTGAATCGTGGTGGGGAACTTCAGGCTGTCCCTCTGGCAAATGCCACGGCCACGCTGAGGAAGGATGACTGGAAAATTCTGGATGCAGCGGTGGTGAAAGCTGCGCTGCCCAGACTGAAGGCTGTTGCTGATATTCGTGGAATGGGGCTCACCTTCAATATCCCGAACGGGATGGCGAAGACGGTGCTTGAGACTGAGACCCAGAGCGATATCAATGATGCTGATGTCAGTATGGACGGGCTCAGACAGGGTGAGGCTGACCGTCCGTTGTTTGAGCTGAGCAACCTGCCTCTGCCGATCATCCACAAGGATTTTGATTTCAGTGCACGGCAGATTGCTGTGAGCCGGAATGGTGGAAGTCCTCTGGATACGACCATGGCTGAGCTGGCTGGCCGCAAGGTTGCTGAGACAGCTGAAAAGCTGCTCCTTGGTACCTATGGCAGCTACGCCTTTGGTGGTGGCACCATTTATGGGTACACCAACTTCCCCAGCCGCTTGACCAAGACCATCACGGCTCCGACAGCTGGTGGCTGGACAGGTGCAACCCTGGTGGGTGAAGTCCTGGCTATGATCCTGCAGGCTCAGCAGGCATACCACTTTGGTCCGTACAACCTGTATTTCTCACTGCCCTGGACCACGTACCTGGGTGATGACTACAGCACGGCCAAGGGTGACAACACCCTGCGTCAGAGGCTTGAGGCTATTGACAACATCAATAGCGTCGGTGTTCTGGACTATCTCAGCACGAGCGCATATGTGGTTCTGCTGGTCCAGACAACCTCAGACGTTGTCCGTGAAGTGATTGGTATGGATATCATCACGGTCCAGTGGGAAACCACGGGTGGGATGCAGTTGAACTTCAAGGTGATGGCCATTATGGTGCCTCAGCTCCGTGCTGACCAGAATGGCAATACCGGGATTGTTCACGGTACCACGGCCTAGCGGAAAAGAGAGTGACCCTGATTCTGGGGTGGCAATGGGCCACCCCAGAAGGGTTTTTGGCTGAACAGTTTGTGACTATTTTGGGAAGGAAAGTGCTATGATGCGTTTCAAGTTGAAGTCCAAGGTCGGTAACCATACTGAGACAGACCCTAAAACGGGTAATCTTGTCATCTACACTCCTGGTGATGTAGTTGAATCCGAATCAGACCTTGTAGCCCGTTTCCCGGACAAGTTTGAACGGGTGACTGTTGGCAATGAAAAAGCAGCGGTAGTCCAAAGCACTGAAACACCTGAAGCTGAAAAGACACCGGTCCAGAAGGCTGCAGAGGAAGGTGCAAAAGACATCCAGCCTGAAGAGCCAGCAGAAGAGCCGAAAGAAGAGCCGAAAGAAGAGTCAAAGAAAAAGGTGCTCAAGAAAAAGAATCCTCTTGGCAAGGACGTGACTGAGAAATTCCCTTCAGCAGAAGAGCAAGAACTGAAAGTGTTCTACAAGAAGGGCAAAGGCTATTCGATCACTGAAGCTGGAGACACCTCCATTGCTTTGAATGAAAAGCCTCTCAAGAAATCCCAGATTGCCAAATTTGTAGAAGAGTATCTGGAAGGCTAGGAATAAGCAGTGGCAGACGGGTGGTTGCCTGAACCTATCTGGAAAGATGAGCCCTGCTACGTTGTAGGTGGTGGTTCATCTCTTGAGAACTTTCCTTGGGAGAGTTTGAGAGGACAGAATGTGATTGGTTGTAATGCAGCCTTCTACATAGGTGCAGATATTGTCCCTGTGATGCTATTTGGTGATGGGGCTTTTCTGAAAAGACACCGTTCAGGCCTTGACAAATATGCAGCTGATGGAGGTATGGTAATCACCTGTTCACAAGCTGCCATTGACCGTTTTGATCCTCCGGCCTATCTTAAGAGGATGGCAAGGGGGCAAGAAGGTCTTGCAGTGGATGGTCTGGGATGGAACAGGAACACTGGAGCAGCAGCCATCAATCTGGCTCTGTTGTTTGGTGCCAGTATGGTCTATCTTTTGGGATTCGATATGCAATTGATAGATGGAAAAAAGAATTTCCACAATGCATACAACGACACTCCCAATGCTCAAGCCTATGAACGTTTCAATCGTGGAATGAATCATGTGGTGAGGGATTTGGCCCGTTTGTTTTCCGGAAGAAAGGTTATCAATCTGGAAGATGGTACCAGTGTTCTGAATGTGTTTCCAAAGATGAGTTTGAAATCTCATTTGGCTGATTTGAAGGAGGTAGTGGCGTGAAAAAGATTATGGTGTTGATTGTAATGTTGTTCTTTTCGATAGGGTGTTTTGTTTCTGGCGATGAGCCTATCCCTGAACCTATCGGTGAACAGCCTGTGATTGAGGCTGTTTCTGAGGAAATACCTGCTTCAGCAGTGATTGAGACGGAAAAAGCTGAGGAAATAGCCTCAGAAGACGCCGTAGAAAGCTCAAAATCGGGTTCTACGGGCATTTCATTCGGAAAAGGTATATGGACCTTTCTGAATAGCTCTTTGGGCGTCTCAATCGTTGTTTTCGTGTTGTCTTTCATCTTAGGAAAGATATTCACGGCCAAGCCGAAGTGGAAAGCCCTCATGCTGAAATATGGGCCTTCCCTTATGCAAGCTGTCAAGACTGCGGAGAAGAATATACCAGACGATACAGACAATAAAGGCCTGGCTCGTTTGGATGCTGCTCTTGGTTACTTGATTGCTTTGGAACCGAAGTTGGAGAAGGTGGCTGAAGCTGATGTGAAGCAAGCTCTTTCTGCGGTTCATGCAGCGGCTGAATCGAATGGGAACCTGAAGTGAAGTGGTTGATTGAGTTGATAAAGGCTTTTTTTTCAGTCTGCATGGAAAACCCTATTGAAGTCAAAGAGGAGATGAAGGATGTCGGGCACAAAGCTCTTGAGAATCCTGACAGTATTTTCTCTAGCCACGATTGGTAGTGGTTGCGTTCTGCAACCCATTACTGAGATCAGGAGAGAGTTCAATATTGTTGACTATGATGCTCCGGCTTTGCGAATTGGGAAACCAGTCAAGGCAGAACTGTGGCAGAAGAATCCAGAGACTGGAAAATGGGAACCGATAGGTGAAGGCACCATTCCTGCGGGAGCCTATATCAAAGGGAGGGCACCAGCTAACAAAAAGATTGAGGATGTTTTGAAAGAGGAGGAGGACTGATGGTACGAATAACGGACGCTGATGTGAAAGCTCTTATTGACGTTGATGCGTCCATCAGCCTCACTCCTTTTATCAATGCAGCAAATGAACTGGTGACTGAATTATGTACTGATTCCGATTACACAGACACCAGACTTGAAATGATAGAGGCTTGGCTTGCAGCTCATTTGTATTTGATGCGTGACCAAGCTGTTGCTTCTGAGAAAGCCGGGAGCGTGTCTGCTACTTATCAATACAAGATTGGTCTTTTTCTGCAGCAGACGAAGCAAGGCCAACAGGCTTTGCTATTGGACACTGCTGGAAATCTTGCAGCCTTGAGTAAGCGGATGGAAGATGGTGAAGCAGCGTCCATCAGCATTGACTGGTTGGGTGAAGACTACGATACAGAAGAGGATGATGACTAGGGGAATAACGTATGTCAGATATTCAATCCCAAAGCGTAGAAAAATGTGCTGATCTGAGACAGAAATGTCAACGGGAAATTTTTGAGAAAATGGATAAGCAACATACGGTTCAAATGAATGCTATGTCTGATATCAAAGAGGAGATTGCCTTTAGGAAAGGTCGAGAGGAAGCATTGGCTGAGAATGTCCTGGCCAAGTACATGAAGAGAAATGGTAATGGAACTGCTTCTGTTCCCAATGCAGGTATTTCTTCAGACACCAGAGAAATACTGATCAAGATTCTGATTAACTGGGGGCCATGGATTGGATTGGCTCTGATACTTGGTGTTGGTTCAATTTTGAAGTCAAAAGGTTGGTTGTAATTGTTTATGACAGATTTGTCGAAGGAGATGTGAGATGAAAATGGAACGTGATTTTCTGAAGGATAGAATTCGTCAGCAAGTTGCTGCTGAGCGAGCAGCACTTGAAAGCATGGGACTGTCAGGGAAGAGTGGAGCATATCTGCTCTTCGATAAGGATGGCCAGCTGAAGCAGAGTGGCCGTATTGACAACCTGGTTGTGGATGAAGGTGATGATTACCTGGTTGACCAGCTTGCCTCAAGTCCTGCCATTGGTGCGATGGATTGTATAGTCCTTGGAACGGGCTATTCCTCAATCACAAAGGGTGATGTGTGGGTGACCACCGGCTTTGCTGGTAATGGTCATGACACCATTGGCGAAGGTGGTCTTGATACGGGTTTCCCAAAAATCAAACCCAGCAGTGGTAATGAGAATATCCTGCAGTTTCAGGCTACATTCAATGCTGGTTATGCCACGCAGAATGGGATTGATGAAGCGATCATTTCCAATGTCAATCCTGATGGCTCAGGTGGTGATCCCGGAAGCTCCACCATTCTTGCACACGGCCAGTTGACTCCTGAGGTCAACAAGGGTGCTTCTGACTCACTCGTGGTTGTTTGGGAAATCACGTTCCTTGGTGCTTAATTGAAGGAAGGCAAGAATGCCTGAAACAATAGATTCTGTCCTGACCGAAGTCAACGACACCCGGAAGGACTGGACTGACAAGGAATGGGAAGCAGAGACCTTTGACCGGGGACTGCATCATAAGTTTGATAAGCAGTTGGTTGACGCAAAGGAAGCTCTACTTGAAAATCTCAATCAGATCATTGAGTCCATTTCCAATCCTGAGATGTGGGGTGGTTCTGCTGAGCAGCTGATTGTCCTGACTGAAAGACGTGGTAGGATAAAAGAAAAGATTGTTGCGGTTGACAAAGAGCAGGAACTTAGAGCAGCAGGAGCCAAGAGAACACCTGTTGGCACCACCTATTACATTGACTATGGATCAGGTAATGATGCCAATGATGGATTGTCAACCGGGAATGCCTGGAAAACCATCAACAAATACACCTCAGTGACAGTCAGAAGTCCGGGAGATATTGCGAAGCTCCGGGCGAATGTGGTCTGGGATCAAGGTGCGAGTGGAGAAAACAAACGGATTAACTATGATGAGAATGGTCTGTATACAAATTACATCACCATGAAGGGCTGTGACTCGGTTGATGATCCGTGGAGTGATGGATCAGATGTTCATCCAATAATTGATTTCAATGGTGAGGCATATAATCTCTATATGGGTGGTCGGTCTTATTGGCATCATGAACAGATTGATGTTACAGGCGGCTCCAATACCTCCCAAGGCCAAATCTATTTTTCATTTTCTACAGCCAATAAATTCACCTCTTGCAAAATCTATGATGGCGGAGGAAATTATGGTGTTTCCTTCAACTCTTCATTAGGTTCAGAATGGGTTGATTGTGAGTTTGAGGATAGTGGAACAACCCAGATTGTTTCTGTTTCTTCATTTCCTTATTTCCTGCGGTGTTCATTTGATGGTGGATCAACGCCAGCAGAGACAGCTCTGCTGATACGGGATGGTTGTTTATTGGAGGATTGTGAATTTGGAGTCAATTCTCAGCATAGTGTCAGGACAATATATCATCTGCCGATGTCAGGAATCATCTATGCTAGGAATTGCAAGTTTAATGATGCTACTTTATATCAACGTGGCTCTTCATATATTCATTATCCTGGTGCTTTTGTTTCAGAGGATCATGATCAGGTCTATGGAGCTCATATGACAATAGTGCCTTGGGGCACTGTTGAAAAGGATACCACGATAGTACGGAGTGGTGGGGCTGGTTCATCAGCTAAGATAACTGACCTTCAAGTTCCAATATCTTCAGTCAATCCGTTTAGACTCGGATACAATGCTTTTCTTGAAGCCTTCCGGGTTTGGTGTACTGCCAATGTGGCTCATACCGTGACAGTCTATATCAGGGCAAACTCCGCATGGAGCACCTATCCAACAGCGGCTGAATTGTATGTGGATGCTAGCTATTATGATAATGCATCTGATACAACCCGTTCCCGGTCAACTGCATCCACTCAGGTTCTGTCTGATGGATCAACCTGGGTTGCTTTCACTACCACCTTCACTCCGCTGAGGGATGGATGGGCGTTTGTGAATGTGACTCTCAGTTTGCGTGAAGCAGGCAATGCTATCAATGTTGACATTCAACCGATTGTGACTACAGCATGATAACACGTCAAGAATGGTTGCTTGGTACTCCAGTACAAACGCAGAATTACAACTATCAATGGGTGCTTGGTGAGCCTCAAGGAATTCTGAGTGCTGGAGAAAACTTTACTGATACCCAGGCTGACAATGAGGGGATTACTGACACTATTGATGCGGCTGAAGCATATTCCCGTTCCATTTCTGATAATGAAGGTCTGACTGATACGGTAGATGCAGGAGAGGTCTACAACAGAGCAATTGCCGATAATGAAGGACTGGCTGATAGTGTAGATGCCGGGGAGGTCTACAATAGAACGGTTGCTGATGATGAAGGTTTGGTTGATTCAGTTGACCGTGACGTTGCTGCAATCCGCACCCAGATAGATTCGGAAGTTATCAATGACATCATTGATGCTGCTGAAGCATATAGCCGCTCACTCGCTGACAACGAAGGTCTGGTTGACTCTGTAGATGCAGGAGAGGTTTATGAGCGTTCTATATCCGATTCAGAAGGACTGACTGACTCTGTAGATGCAGGGGAAGTGTATGAGCGTTCTGTATCTGACTCAGAAGGTCTGACTGATTCACTTGATGCAGGGGAAATATACAGCAGACTGATAGCTGATCTGGAAAATCTCAGTGATGCTATAGCAACCAGCAAGGCAATCAACCGCTCCATAGCTGATGATGAAGGCTTGACTGATTCATTAGATGCGGGAGAGGTTTATGATCGTGTTGTGTCTGATTCTTTGGGAATCAGTGATGCTGTTTTTCCATACGTGGTTTTCAACTATCTGATCCAAGAATCAGAAGGCATTTCTGACAGAATACGTGACCCAATTGTAGTACCAGAGGATAATGTTCGGGTGGCTGAAAAAGCCATGAAGCAGAAAGGAGTCTATTGGGCATTGGATTCTCTGGATAGGTTTGGCAAGCCTACTTGGGAAGAGCCGATTGAAATTGACCTCAGATGGGAGGATGTTCAGAAGGAAGTCATCACTGCGAATGGTGATAGAGTTATGTCCAAAGCCTATCTGATTGTTGATCGTGATTTGACAATCAAAGGTGTTCTGTGGTTGGGTACGTTGGATGAAGTGATTCATTACAGCAATCCAAAAGACAATGACAATGCCTGGGAGATTCTGCAGTTCCAGAAGATGACAGATTTCAAGGGCCGGAAGTATTTGCGTGAGGTATATCTGTAATGGTACAGATGGTCAAAGTCACAGGTGCCAAAGAGATCATAAAACGTTTGCAACAGGCAAATGTGCAGCTTGGCAGTGATGTTGAAAGAGGCCTGAAGAAAGCAGGTCTGTTTCTCCAGCGCAAAAGCCAGGAGATTGTACCTGTTCAATCGGGCAATTTGAAGGATTCAGCTGGTACGAAGGCTCTGGGCTCTGGTTGGTTCACGGATGTGATTGTCTATTATACAGCTTTGTATGCTGTTTATGTTCATGAGAGAACTGATTTGGCTCATGGTGTTGAATTCAATATCAAGCATGCTGAAGAAATTGCAACAGCTCACACAAAGGCTCAGAAAAAAATATGGTTCAACAGAGGAGAAAATCAACAGGCCAAGTTTCTGGAAAGGCCTGCAAGGGAACATCGTTTGGCAATATTGGCAATCATTGCTGGTGAGGCATCAATATAATGGACCATTCTCCAGCTTACATCATAGTTGAGTACCTGATAGGGGAAGGCTTGCTGTCTGATCCTACTGTTGGTGGTGAGTGGCCTGTGTATGTAGGACTGTTGCCGGATGATGATGACGTGGTCAATGATATAGTTGGGTGCATGGATACCCCTTCGTTGAAAGATGGCCGTCTCATGAATACGGGAGAGAACATTTTTCATAAAGGGGTTCAGTTATTGTTGCGTGCTGAAGTGTACAATACTGGTTATGAAAAGGCCCAGGCACTTGCAACAGCATTGGAGGGAGTGAGCAGAGAACAAAAAGTGATAGGATCAAAGACATATCAGATTGATAATGTTTCCCAGACTACTGGAATAGTGGTATTGGGACAAGAGGAAGGCTCCAAACGTAGGGAGCTTTTCAGTGTTAATTTTCTAACCACTCTGAAGGAGGTATGAGATGTCCAGATTGGATGATGGTTTCCCGACACTGATTGAGTTTGCTGAGGACAGTGCTGTTTCGTTCTGGGAAAAGGAGGTGACCCCTCCTGGTATGGATGGTGGTGGTGAGAATGATACCTCCACGATGCGGAACACAACGTGGCGTACCAAGGCTCCGAAAGGCCTTGTATCGCTGACGGAAGCATCCCTGACGGCAGCTTATGACCCGGAAGTGTATGATAGCGTTGTGGCCATGGTCAATGTGAATCAGTTGATCACCATCACGTTTTCTGATGGAGCAACACTGGCATTCTGGGGATGGCTCAATGAGTTCACTCCTGGTGCGGTTGTTGAAGGTGAGCAGCCCACTGCGGATGTGACTATCATTGCATCCAACCAGAATGCAGATGGTGTTGAGACGGCTCCGGTATACACTGCTCCGTGATCGAAGAAATGAGAGTGGGAGGGGGCATTGGGCTCCCTCCCAAAAATGGCTGAACAATTGTTTGGGAAGGAATTGAGATGGATGCATTGAGATTGTCGGTTGATTTGAAACAGCTTCCTGTTGTCCTTCAGGACTCTGCAGGAGTTGAGCGTCAGTGCATGCTAAAGGAGTTGATTGGTCGTGATAGAAACGGCTATCTCAGCAAGCTGACTGCCCGTATGAAGGTGGACAAAAATGGGAAGGCTACTGGAGTCAAGAGCTTTGACGGATTCCAGGCTGACCTTCTCACTCTTTGTTTCTACGATGAAAACAATGAGTTGTTTTCCAAGGAAGACATTGAAGAGCTTCCTTCATCTACCCAGCAAATGCTCTTTGATAAGGCTCAGGAACTTAGTGGGCTGAATATTGAGGCTGGGGAGCAAGAGTGAAACGACTAGAGGGGGAGGAGCTGGCATGGTTTCGTGTAGCTTCTCACTTGGGCCGGACAGTTCAGGAGGCTCAAGCAACCCTGACATCAACGGAATTCCTGAAGTGGGTTTGGTTTCTGGATTGGAAAGCTACAAAGGAATTCAGACGTGAGGACTATTACATGGCTAATATAGCAGCTTGTGTTGAGCGTGGTCATGTAAAAAAGCCAAAAGCAGTCACGCTGGAAAAGATGCTGTTGAAATTCTCTTCAAAGAAGGAATTGGAAACAGCAGAAAACAAACTCCAGAAATCCAAATCATTCTGGATGGGCTTTGCAGGTCTCATTGGAAAGAAAGATAAAGCAAAGAAGAGACCATTGCCAAGGAAAGTGAAAATGAAAGGGAATAAATAGTGCCAGCTGGAACTTTAGACCTAGGCAACCTGATAGCCCACATCCTTGCTGATAATACCCAATTCAACAAATCTATGCGTCAGAGCATTTCTGTATTGGATGCTACGGCAAAGAAGATGACGGCTGCTGGCCGGAAGTTGTCTATGGCCGTCACTCTTCCTTTGGCTGGGATTGGTATAGCTGCTGTGAAATCGTTTTCTCAGTTTGATGATGCAATGACCCAATCTCTTGCTATCATGGGTGATGTGTCAGACCAGATGAGAAAGAAGATGGAAGGCACAGCCAGGACAATCTCAACAGAGTCCATAACCAGCTCAACTGAATTGGCCCGTTCATATTTCTACTTGGCTTCTGCTGGTATGAATGCTGCTCAATCTGAAGCTGCTTTGGGTACGGTGGAGAAGTTTTCTGTTGCAGGTCGTTTTGATATGGCCCAAGCTACAGACCTATTGACGGATGCTCAATCTGCTTTGGGTCTTTCCAGTCAAGACACCCAACAGAATATGGAAGGGCTTTTGAAAGTTTCAGATACCCTTGTCAAAGCCAATACACTTGCTAATGCAACAGTCCAGCAGTTTTCCGAATCACTTACCAATATGGCTGGTCCTGCAATCAAGCAATACAATATGGATTTGGAGGAAGGTGTTGCAATCCTAGCTGCTTATGCGGATCAAGGTTTGAAGGGAAATGTGGCTGGCTCTATGATGGGTCGAATGGTGAGATTGCTTGTCAAGAGCATCAATGAGAATCGCCAGGCCTTTGCAGACTTGAATATTGATGTAGAAGAGTTTGCTTCCACAGGTAAGAACATAACGGGTGTCATAGAAGGGATCACCAAAGCAACTGAAGGAATGGGTCCAGCTCAGAAAGCAGCTACTTTGGAAATGCTAGGATTCCAAGCCCGTACTCAGCAAGCCATTCTTCCTCTGTTGGGAATCACAGACCGCATTCGGGGATATGAGGAAGAATTGAGAAAAGCAGGAGGAATCACTCAAGAGGTTGCCGACAAGCAACTCAAGTCTTTCTCCTCTCAGATGAGGATTACATGGAATAATGTAGTAGTTGCTTCGCAGGAAATTGGAAACCTTCTGGCACCAGCTGTTCAGAGAGCAGGTATGGTAATCAAATCGGCCACAGTTTGGTTTCGTGCTTTGTCTACTGAAACCAAACATACGATCATTGCTTGGGCGGTTATTACAGCAGCAATAGGTCCAGCACTTTTTATCTTTGGAAAATTTGTAGCTGTTCTCAAATTGTTGAATATGGCCTTGTTCATTTCTACTGGAGCAATCAAGGCTTGGACGATGGCTATGTTGACTAATCCTGTTACGCTTCTTATTGGAGCTGTTGTTGGTGCTGCTGCGGCTTTGAATGCTATGGAAGGAAGGGCTTTCACACTTCAGAATATGTTACTGAGTCTGTGGAAAATCATAGACCATGGAATCATTACCATTAAGATGATAGCAGTTACCATCAAGACTGGTTTCAATGCAGCGGTTCTGTCTGTTGCTCTTGGTATTGGAAAATTGGTCAATGAAGCCAATGAATTCATTCAATTTTTCAAAAACATTATTGGCCCAACTTGGGATTGGGTTTGGGCGAAATTTGATCTGCCTGTTTGGGCTTCCAAGGAATTTATATTGGTCACTTTCAATGAGATCAAGAAAGTGGTCATGAAGGTTCTGCAGTTTCTTGTCAGACAGATTCGGGATTTCCTGAACAAGATGGGAAATCTGGCAGGAAAGGTTCCAGAGGTAGGAGAAAAGGTTGAGGCTGCATTTAGAGCAATGGCAACAGAGGCAGGTGCAGCTGAGCTAGGAATAGCCAAAAATATCAAAAAGACAGAGGATCATATTGAGGAATTAGGGAAAAAATCTCTTGATAAATCTAGAGATGTTACTAAAGCCTTTACTGCAATGATGCAAGCTGCTGATAAACCAATCAAACCTATCTTTGATTTGAATTCCATCATTGATAAGATGGGAGAAAATGCTGAGGAAGGTAGCAGCAAATTGTGGGGTTTGATCCATGAGATGAAAGCACTACAGAAACAGCAGACATTAGAGATAGGTGGTGCTCCAGCAGGTGCTCCAGGTATGCCGGATATGGAAGCAGTGATGGGTGATGCTCAGAAGATGTATGAAGAGGCCTTGAAAAAGATGGAAGGTTCTACTCAAGGATTTGCAACAGGTCTTCAGGCATTGAAACCTGCCATAACAGGTTTCTTCCAAGAGACATTGGGTGGTATAATGGAGATGGTCCAAGACCCAGAAGTGCAAGCAATGGCTGCTGGCAATCAGCAGTTGATGGGTATGTTCCAGTCTCGTATTGAAATGCTCCAGCAGTTTGGTCAATCTTACAATGATATCATGACAGAGATTGCTAATAGAAATGTTGAGGAAGTTGATAAAGCTGCTGCTAGACAAATCGCAATTGAGCAATACAAGAAAGCCATTCTGCTTTCTGGTATAAGTAGTCTTCTTTCTGCTTCTATCTCTCTATTGACAAGCGGGGGAAAGAAGAATTTCAAATTGTATAAGAACTTGGCAATGGCTGAGGCCATCGTGGCTACTTACTCAGCGGCCAACAAAGCTCTTAATACAGGACCAGTTCCAAATCCCGCTTTGGCTGCAGCGACAATCATCATGGGCCTTGCCAGGGTACGGCAGATAGCCCAGACTAAAATAGGAAGTGGTGGCGGTGGAGCTGGTGTTGGTGGTGGGGGTGGTTTTGGTGTTACTCCGAAAGCTGGTGGACGTTATCAGGAAACGGTTGAGAAACCAGAGGAAGAGAAAAAGCCTGATCAGTGGACAGTGGTCATTGAGAACGTTCATGGAACGGCTGATGATAGATTTGCAGACCAGTTGGCTGAATCTTTGATGAATCGAAGCAGAGATGGTCGTGAATTCGGATTTGCTACAATTTCAAAATAGGTATTGACATATGGCATATCAACTTCCTTTCATTCTTTATGACAACGTTCTGGAGGATGGAACGCTGTCCGTGACTTCTGAGGAATCCGGCTTTCCAAAAGAGAATATGGTTGATTGGTTGGATTGGACGTATTGGAAAGCCTCCAGTGCAGTGACTCAGAACATTGATGTGGATAAAGGAGCGGCTGGAATATCAGTTGATACCTTGGCTGTGCTTGCTCACAATTTTGGGACTGGTGGAAACTCTTTGGACTGTGATATAACAGTTCAGGAGGATGACAACCCTTCTTTCTCCTCTCCTACTACGTTGGGCTCTGTGACAATAACGGATGACAAACCTTTCTATCTTGCATTGACGGCAGGTACAGAGAGATACAACAGAATCAAGATTGAGAATATGGAGGATGCACCGTTCATTGGTGTAATTTTCCTTGGGGCAAAGATGACGATACCTGTTGGGCCTGAATTTGATTTTGATCCTGACCGCCAGAATATCCAGTCAGAAAAATTTGTCAGCTACAGCGGAAGGATGGTGTCTTCAGCTGTGAAGTATTCGGAGAGGGATATGAATGTTCCTTTCCGTAGAATCGCTCAGAGCTTCGTGGCTTTAAATTTGCTTCCTTTCCTTGAAGACCATTGGGCTCAGATGATTCCTTTCTTCTTTGTACCTGATCCGGGTGATGTATTCGGGACAGACAAAATCTACTACTTGGTGGCTCCAGACAATCCGACAATTGAACTTCCTGTGTATGAGGATGATATTGCTTTCAGAAACTGGACACTCAGAGCACAAGGGGTACGGCAAAGTACCTTCAGATAGGATGAGAAATGGCTTGGTCTGATGACATAGGCAAGATTGGTAGAAGCTGGGTTTGGTATATTGAGATTGAACCTAGAGCTTGTGCCAATGTCTATGGTAATTCCCCTTGCACTGCTTCTGGTGGCCAGTGTGGATATTCCTGGGCCACGTGCGAAGATCCAAACAATTTCGTTTTGGATACAGTCACATACAAATTCTCCAGCAAGGATGGTCCAAAGATATTTGATGGGACCCAGGTACAGCCCACATTGGTTTCTGTATCTGATATGCCCACGGAAATCAACCCGGACAAATCCACCACCATCAATGCCCGTGTGCAGATGACATTTGAGGATGTGAAGAATCCTCCACCCCTTCATTCTGACAAAGGAGCTGGAAAGTTCCATGCGTACAGGAATGCTACCTTCTGGAGAATTTTCACCCGTATTTATCGGGAGAGTTATAAATATTGCACACTCAGATTGTATGAAGGGCTTTCTACCTACACACAATTGTCTGACTTCAGCCTCCGAAGGGAATTGAGAGTCAACAATATTGAATTCCTGAGTGATGGAAAGGTGCGAATTACAGCAACAGATAAAACCCGCTCTGCTAAGTCTATCAAGATTCCCAATGCCATCTCCTCTTCCAATGTGACAACTGCTCAGGTGACTGCTGGTGATTCTACTATCCCGGTCACAGATGATTCTGAATTCAAGATTCTTTCCGCTGGCTATCCCTCATATGCCAAGATTATTGACAGCGTAGCTGGGGATGAATATGTCAAGTTCACTGAAATCAATTCCGTTGGTGCTTTGGCCAATGTCACTCGTGGACTTTTTGGAACTTCAGATGTTACCCATGCAGCTGGAAAGAAAGTGATTCAGGTGGCAGTTTTCGCTGACGATACAGAT
>Ga0180437_10001549_pt1 | contig 39261 bp, 50 predicted proteins | sample SS_ome_4_FD_132410 | JGI IMG/M metagenome (GOLD analysis project Ga0180437, IMG submission 132410) | Hypersaline lake sediment archaeal communities from the Salton Sea, California, USA - SS_3_D_1 metaG | ecosystem: Environmental > Aquatic > Non-marine Saline and Alkaline > Hypersaline >...
ACGTGCTGCCGACCGATGACGATGAACTGGAAAAGGAAGTCGCCCGCATGGCCGGTGTCGACCTGACCGATCCCGTTGCGCTTCCGGCGATGCTTCCGGCCTACGAGGACGCGGCGAGCCGCCTGTTGGGCATGCCGCTTGTTGAGGACAGCCGCCGCGAGGCTTTCCTTGAGCGTTTGTGGCGTTTTGAGAAGACGCTCGCAAAGGGATATCGCGACGACGAGCGCAATGCGCTTTTGTCGGAGTGGAAGACGTTGACCGTTACAGAAGGCGGCAGCGGCGATCCGCACAACCAGATTCTCGCAGCGGCACCTAAACAACTGCGAAAAGAAATAAGTATTTTGCTAAAAGCCGCGCCACATTTTTATCAGGATGCAGCTAAGGGCGTTAAGTTTATTATGGACGAAAGTGCTTTTTTGAAAGCGCTCAATGATAATGTCGTATATCAAAGAATTAAAGGTGACTCGATGCAAGGTGGTTTGGGTAGTGTAATCCACAATCTATATGGAAAACGCGGACAACATTTAACAATCGTAGTCAGAAAAAACGGCTCCTTAAAGGACTATGATGGCAAGCCACTGACAGACCAATTAAAAGAATGGGAAAAGCTAGCTGGAATGTCTTTTGAAAAAAGCCAAAATCTCAAAACCTCTATTGACCTCGAATTAAACGTGAAAGAGTTAAAGGCTTTAGGTTTGGAATAATACAAAGACATATGGCTTCTCAGTATTTGAAGCGCATGGGTACGAACGAGATCGTTAATCCGGAGTCGTGATGAAAACCGCCGGCCAATCACTGCTAAAGGACGTCGCCGCTGTCGCAGCGATGCTTAGCGAGTGGACCACGGACGAGGAGTTGAGTGAAGTGAAGGCAGGAAAAAATCTTGATTGGGAAAGTGTAGAAAAGGCTTTAGAAGCCGAAGATTTTGAAACTAAAAGTGTCCCACTGGCGATACTTAGAGTTGTGGGCTTCACGTTCGGCGATTTTGAAAAAGCCATGAGGAATATTGTCAAAAATAAAGACGAGATTCCTTTTATTGACAATGTTCTAGCAAGGCTGCGGTGAGCAGCGCATGTGGGTTGATTTTGGCGATGGTGACCACTCGGTGCACATAAGCAGTCCAGATCAAAGATATGGGATGGATTTTTGATGAAAACCGCCGGCCAATCACTGCTGGAGGACGTCGCCGCTGTCGCGGCGATGCTTAGCGAGTGGACCTCAGCCGAGGAGAGCTGGATCGAGGCGACAGCCAAAAAGTACGGCGTGCGATTTGAAAGTCAGCTCTACGGCGTCACGGACGCGCAGTTTGAGAAGTTTCTAAAATCGTTCCTGTCCAAAATCCATCCCGATGAAGTCGAGATCCAGCGCGCCGCGATGGAGATGGCTCGCGAGATGCTACGGGAAGGGGTCGAGGAGGCGATCGACCTCTCGCGGATATGGAAGGGCATCAAAGACGCCGCCGCGCGCACGGCCAAATCGTCAAAGGATTCGTTTGTGCGTGGATATCGGCGCGGTGCCGGATTAGACGACAAACCAGATCCCAAGGCGGCTGCCAAACCAGAGCCCAAGGCGAAAAATCCGACCGCTAAGTCCGCTTCCGAAAAAAAATCGGAACCGCCCGAGGCGTCGACCACGAAGCCGCCGCGCGCTGCTAAGCCCGATGACAAGGACGCGGCACCTCCCAAGCCGGCAGCTAAAGAACGGCAGCAGGCGCGCTGTAAACCCCTTAAAGGCCGCCCGGGAAGCATGAAGTGCGTCTCCGCATCGGGGAATGTTTACTACAAAGATTCAAGCGGCCAGTCCAGGAGAGTCAAATGATCACGCGCTTTCAGATCCGCGAAGAGGTCGAGCTGCTTGAGCGCGCAATCGATGGCCTCGAAGAGACATTTTTGTCGTCTAGCGACCCATCGATAGCTGTGCTCGCCTTCGTCGAAAAGCTGTCCTCTCAGCTCGGGGCGATCAAACACGCTTACGCCCACACGGCCAAGGATCGCAACGCTCTGCCGGATCAGGTCATGCCATACATCCGAGCAATCCGTGACGCCTGCGCGGCTCTCGAGGCATCCCTTTCCGGACCTCCAGAGGACACCAACCGGAGTCTGGAGGACGATCGGTGGGACGGCTGAGAGGCGATTACGAAGCCCCTTTGATGCGGAGTGTCGCCGAGGAGGTCAATGACCTTTTCGGGGTCAATCGCGACTCCTACCTGTTCCGGTGGTCCCCGGCCAATAACAATACGATCAAGGACCCGTTGTGGGACGAGCCCACGTCGACGGCCAGATTCGTCCGGTATCCAATCCAGGTCCATTATTCCGAGTACGACCGGACGACCGAGAGCGACGACTCCGGACGGGACCGCAGTCTCGACGTCAGCATCTACATATCGCTCAACCATCTGATAAAGGCGCAAGTCCCCAAGGATGCCGAGGGGGAGTCGGTCGCTCCCGGCGACGTGGTAGGATTCCACTGGCGCGGCGAATACGTCGAAGTTGACGTGATCGAGGCAAAGCGAGACGGGTGGGTGAATGATTCCGATTCATTCGTTGGTTACAGGCTCGATTGCAAGCGGCGCGACAAGTACGTTTCGGAACGAAAAACAGGCGATGACTAGGAGCAAGTCACATGAATAGCGTCAAATTTGCGGGCAACGGGGAAGCCTCAAGACCGATCATCCTGCAGGACCCGCAGGGATATAAAAGAGCAAGTGCAGCCTGGCACAAGTCGGCACAGGCTGCGCAGCGAGCATTCGATGACGTGAGCGTTCCGGGAGGGGGCGACTGGGGAAACGTCCTAGGCAATCCTGATTGGCACGTGAAAGCATACGACAAGGCCATCGACATTATGGGCGACGTGAAAAAGCTCACCGCCGAAGGCACGCCGCTTATGGCGGCAGTCGATAAAGCGATAGATGAGTTGAAATCGAACAAATCCAAAGTCGAAAAAGTCGTTCGTAAGTTTCGCGGAGAATTGAATGATTCAAACAGCGAGGGATGGCATTCAGTGCAGTATTTGCACGGGATGGCAAAGCGCGCGCTAAAGGAGATGTTCATGGCTCGATATGACGAAAGTATTGCTTCTGTCTCCGGCCTGAGCTCGATGATGGAATCTGCCACAAGGGCCATCGTGACCGAGGGCGAATTTGATGGCGAATCCGATGAGGACGCCGCGTCTGCGGAGTCTTCGATTTCTGACGATCTTCTCGAGGCCATTCTGGTCATGATGGCCGGGACTGCGAATATCGCTGATGCGGGGCCGGGGGAGTCAGGCAATTTCATTGGCGACCTTGACGAGCAGGGGATGGCCGATGCGCTGCTCTATGTAGCGCGCGAAATGCTTAAGTCCAAAGGACGATTTAAGCAAATCGCACGCGGCGTCAAACGCAATCCCAGTAGCGCGATCCGCAGTGCCATTGAGGCCGCGAAGGCTGCCAAGTGAATCACAATCCCTCACAGATCATTGACGCCATCCGCGTCGCGGCAGACTTGCCCGGCGCGGAATCGCTCAGGCCGGCCCTCCTCGACGGCGTTCGGCTGATCGCGGGGGCCGTCGCGGCGGCGGCTGACCTGCGTCGCCGCGCTGACGCGGTTCAGACGCAGCGTTCGAGTCTAGTGGAGGCTGGCGCAACGGATGCCTGAGGCGCGCTACAGGTACGGCGGTCCTATAGACGGTCGCACCGTGGTTCGCATCAAGTCGTATGCTGTTGACCGTATTAGGCGCCGCACGATCCTGCTAGCATCGGGCGAGTGCTGGACAGAAGAATACGGGCCGGATGGTTGGCCGACCTTGATAACTAATGGGCGAACGCGCGTTCGCATTCAGACCGAAGGAGACCTGGCTATGGATATGGACTTCCCACAACTCGACGACCTTTCGACCGAGGAGCAAAGTACCGGCGCGATCGCCGATGAGGCGCCGAAGGCCGAGAAGGTCTGCTTTGTGGGGGTTGGCCAGGCTGGATGCAAGATCGCAGATACGTTTTGGGGAAAGGGATACCGGAGAGTCCTGCTTATCAACACGACCGAGCAAGACATGGCCGGCCTGACCTGTCCGAATCGCGTGATCATGAAGGGCGCCGGCCAGGGAGCCGGCAAGCAGCGATCGGTCGGCCGCGCCGCCGCCGAGGCAGCTCGAGAGGAAATCTTGCGCGCCATGACCCGCGCCTTTGGGACGGACTTCGAACGCATCGTCGTCTGCACATCGGGCGGAGGCGGCACCGGATCGGGGGCTAGTCCGGTCATCATTGAGATTGCGCGTCAGTTCTGCGTGGAGATGGAGAAGCCTCGCAAGGTCGGCGCCATAGTCGGCGGCCCGCGCAAGTCAGAAGGGGCAGCCGTGTCGGCTAACCATTCGGCGTTGCTGGCTGAGCTGCACGCCATGACCCCGACGCCCATGATCCTCATGGACAACGAGCGTATCGCCAAGCTCTATCCGACGGCGTCCGTCGCGCAGTTCATGTCGATCGCCAATCAGAATCTTTGTGGCCTTTACGACGTCTTCAATGGCCTCGCCGCTCAGCCGTCCCCATATTCGACCCTAGACCCCGCCGATTACCGATCGGTGCTTGATGCGGGGGTTTTGGTCTTCGGCATGACGACGGTCAAGGACGCAGCCGACCCGACTTCGATCGCGGCGGCGGTCGAAAAGAACATGGCCGGAGGACTGCTGTCTGACTCGGCAAAAATCCAGCATGCCTCGCATGCGGCCGGCGTCATCGTTGCTTCCAAGGCGCGGCTTGAAACCCTTGCTCAAACCACTCTGGATCGCGGATTCGAGGCCCTGAATCGACTGATCGGAACTCCGGGCCTGGTCATACACACCGGGATCTACCAAGGTCCAGATAGTTTAGGTGACAGGGTCTTGGTCTATTGCATCGCGTCGGGACTGAAATGGATGCCGGAGAGCCGATAATGGCGGACGATCGCATTCGGGCGCTCCTTTCCGAGCGCCAGGTTCATTGCACGCTTCGCAAGCAGCCCAAGGCTCTGACGGATTTTTTCTACATGCGCCTGCGCGAGTATGCGGTTCTCGGCGAGATCCAGGGCGAGGAGGCTCAGCTTCTAAGGCCGAGGCTTTTCACGTTTCTAAAGTTCATCGGCAAGCCCAACGACGTCTGGCGGAAGGAAGCTCTTATCCGCGATCAGTGGCCCTTGCTCGAGCCAGAGATTCGCCAATATGTCCCGGCGCCCTGATGTCAAAGCCGATACTCGAAACCAAGGGACTCGACGAGGTTCAGGAATTTATCCGAACGCTCCCGCGCCGTGTCGAGGTCATCAAGCGGTACGTCACCAAGCTAATCGCTGACGACATGGCTGGCCAGGTTACTCAGCGGGCTCCCAGTAACACGTTGGGCCTGCCGGCGAACTATCCCGATATAGAGGTCGCCGCTGTCGATGATCCGAAGAACCCAACCTTTGCCGCCATCTATGTGGGTCGCCCGACACGGGCCGGCGCTCTCGACCCAGCAACAACGGTTCTGTACCCGCGCCGTTACGATGACCGTGATGAATCCCCGATCTCTAGCGATTGCGGCGCTCGAGAAACTGGGGCCGTTCCCAATCGACGTTTTGCCAAGTGCCATCCCCAGGGATCGGGGGTATTTCATGTTTCGACGAGCTCGACCAGACGAGGTAATGGCGCTTCGCGAAAGGGTCATAAGTCGTCGGGACGAGATACGGGCGGTGGTCACCGGAGCCGGATTCGACGAAGAGGTGACGCCGGACGACATAGCGGCCTACTCCGACGTGGTTTTCGAGGTCCTTCGTCGTGAATTCGGCTATGGGGGCGCCGCGCAGCCTCACTGGCGCCCTGCGGTCCGGGCTGTTTTACGCGGGTCGACCATGAAGCATCTGGCCGGAAGCCAGGCGCTTGCCGATCTTTTAGTAAGCCCGAACTACCACGGCTGGGTCCGGCTTGGTATCATCGGCTCAAACGTCACATACGGCGAAATAGAATCGCTTAGCCGATTCCAAAACAAGATCCTTGGCTGAGGACTAGTCGATGGCGCGTGATTACGACGATTTTGAGATCGATGACTCTCTCGTGGATGACCACGAAGAGGATTCCGAAGACCACGTCGACGACGATGACGATAGCGTTTGCGGTCCTCCGACCGAAGTCGATTGCATCGACGAGGAGCTGGAGCACATCGTCGAAGACCTGGAGAGAGCCGGTTACGACTCCGAGTTTGCCGAGGATGCGGTGTATACGGCGCTGGCGGGACTCTGCGAAGATGGGGAGGGCGACGATACGCCCGAAATGGACGAGGACGTAGCCACAAAGCAGACATGGGTCGCGCGTCACGGGCCAATGATACGCCGGAAGCTCAGGGAAGACCTCAAGTTGACGTTCGAAGAGGGCTAGGAGGCCATAGTGCCGCCCAAGTACACGCCCCGCACCGGAAATGTCTTCATTCGCAATTTTGACGAGGGAGTCGTTAAGCGCCTCGGCTCCTATGAGGCTACCTTCGACCAGCAAGGGTACGGGCCGCGTTACGGCTATTGGCTCGACGTTCCGACTTGCACGCCGATTCAGGTTCCCGTCATCTTCAACCAGCCTGAACAGATTTTTGAGAAAAAGATCTATCCGTCGATTCTGATCACACGAGATCCCCCTGATCTCGCGATGCAGCGCTGGCATTCTGTTAAGCAGCTCGAGTATTTCGCAGGCGTCCTTGGCACGGAGACGACCGCTATCGTTGGCGCGACGACGGTCTCCGGGTTCGGCCAGGTCGAGGTCAAACAGCAGGCGATGCCATATGACATCACGTATACCGTCGCCGCCTATGCCCGATACGAGCACGAGGCGATCCCTCTGCTTCAGGCCATCCTTCGCAAGTTCACGCCTTACGCCAAGATTCCTGTGGTTGACAGTCTGGGCGACACGAGGTGGTACACGACCGTCAACGAGGGCGGGGTTCAGGATCTGTCCGAGATCGCGGATATCGCGGATCGGGTCAAGGCGTATGCCCAGCTAGTCCGCGTGGAGGCCGAGCTCGACCTCTTGGACCCGGTCACTCACTCCACGGTCGGATCTATCGAGTCGACCATCGGTGTGTCGGGAACTTTTTGATCGATGGGCATGCTTGACACAATTGCGTCGGCGACCCGAACCCGTTAACATTTTTCTGTAGAACACCTGCACAAGCACAAAGTCAAGTCGAGGGGAGGCCGGGCCAATGTCTGAGTTTCTAAGCGCTGGCGTCTTCACCGAGGAGGTTCGATCCGGCGAAAGCGCGATCCTCGGCGTTTCGACGTCTACCTTCGCATCGGCGGGATGGCTACCACGCGGCCTAGAGAATAAGGCCGTTCTGACTACGAGCCTGCCCGACTATTTCCGTAAATGGGGCGGATATTGGAAGAACAGTGATCTTCCGCTTGCCGCGACGGCTTTTTTCAAGAACGGCGGGTCGCGCGCATACTTCGTTCGCGTTTGCCCGTCTGACGCGACGGCCGCGACCGCGAGCGAGCCATCGAAGTGGAAGTACGATGCCATCTCGCGCGGCGCGTGGGGAAACAACGTCCGACTCGTGATTCGCGGAAACGAGAACAACTACGATTTCAACACTGCGATCTTCTCGAAGTACGACATTGAGCTTCAAGAAGAGAGCAGTGATGGTGCCGGCGACTTTGCGATCGTCGAGACCTTCGAAGCGGTGGATCTGTCGGACGCTGACGCTGCCGATTACTTCCCGGAAGTTGTCAATGACGACGCCACTGGTTCCAAGATCGTCAAGATCAGCGATCTCGGCGGCGGCATCCCGGCAAGTCTGATCCCATCTGCGACGACGGATGAAGCCGTCGATACCGGCGACAACGTCCAGACGTCATTCGCGGCGACCCTCGCGAACCCGACCATCGCGGCGCATACACTGAAGGTGAAGGTCGATGGCGTCGTTGCCGCCAAAGACAACGGACGCGGTGTGCTGACGCTGGTCGGCACTGTCTTCTCAGGCGTTTCCGGGTCGATCGACTATGAGACCGGCGATCTCGCGATCGCATTCACTCCCGCCCCGGGCCTCGGAGAGGCGATCACTGCCGACTACATCAAGAAGGGTGTCGACGAGATCGTCTACGACCTTTCCGGCGGTACGGACGGCACATCCGTTTCTGCAAACGACATCGTCGATGCTTCTCTGTCGGCTGACAAAAAGGGCCTCTATGCCCTTGATGATGTCGACGAGGTCTTGAACATTGGCCTGCCAGACTTCGACGGCGACGTTGTGGCAGCCAACGGGATCATCGACTATTGCGCGGGCCGAGAGGATTGCTTCGCGATTCTGGGATGCGCGCGCGGCATCGATGCCCAGGACGCCAAGATCTACCGCCAAGTGACCCTCAACAGCCTGTCGAGCTATGGCGCCCTTTACTATCCGGGCGTCAAAGTATCCGACCCCTTAAAGAATGGTCGCTCTCGCGCGATTTCTGCGGTTGGGCATATCGCTGGTCGATACGCTTACACTGACCAGAAGCGCAACGTGGCGAAGGCGCCAGCCGGAACAGTCGACGGAGCCCTGGCGTTCACTACGGGTCTTGAGCGAGTCCTGTCCAAGGGCGAGCGCGATCTCATTTACCCGGTGAACATCAATCCATTGATCGACACCCCGGCAACTGGCCGCGCGATCTGGGGCGCGAGGACGCTGGAGCTTAGCGGCGATTTCACTCTTGTTCCGGTCCGTCGCCTCTTCATCTTCCTGAAGCGATCCGTGTGGCTCAGCACACAAGATCTCGTTTTTGAGCCGATCGGTGACGATCTCTTCTCGATCACGAGCTTCCGGATGACCGCATTCTTGAACCGCCTCACGTCGGAGAATTATTTCTCCAGCCGTGTCCCGGCTGAGGCGTTCCGGGTTGTGGTCGACAATTCGAACAACACCGACGCCACGAAGCTCGCTCGCCAACTCATCACTGATATCTTGGTGAGCACTCAGACTCCCGGTGAATTCATTCGATTCAGGTTCCAACGCTCGTTGAAGGCGCTCAGCTAAGTCAGAACGAACGGGAATATGACGGAGGGTTGGACAGATGGCACGCGCGTCAAACACGGACTACTTTCACAATTTCAAGTTCCACATGCGTGTGGTCAGTTCGACCACCGTCGGCGGGGCTACCGTCGGAGCTCAGGGCGGATTCACGAATATCGCCATGCCTGAGATCACCGTCGAGACGGCGGAGTATCAAGAGGGGACGATGCTTTACCGCCGGAAATATCCGGGCCAGGTGAGTTTCAGCGACGTTTCGGTGTCGCGCGGCGTCGTCAAAGGAAACACCGAGCTGTATGACTGGATTCGCGCGTCATACCTTGGCTCGGAATATCGAGCGGATGTGGAGATTCGCCACATGCATCGCGACGAGGTCACAAGCCTCACCGACTTCACAGCGGTGGCAGCCAAGCGTAAAGTAAAGCTTTACGAGGGCATGGCAACGCGGGTTAAGCTCGGGGGCGACCTCGACGCACAAAGCTCCGACGTCTCGGTCGAGGAATTCGACATCGTGTACGAGAGCGCCGAGCTCGAAAACCCGGCCGCCTAATGGCGACCCATGAGGGAATCCCAAAGTGAAAGCACTCGCAGACGAGTTGAACATTGATGCGGTGAACGAGGCCCTCGCCGAGGTGCATGGCCTCGGCTTTGACCTCGGCGGTCTTGGCGCCAAGAAGGCGTCGGCGCCGCGCCGTCATCTCGGAGAGGACTCCGAAGCGGTCAGCAGCCAGATGGAGAACGTGCTGCAAGACGTTCGTGACGCCATCGATGCGGCGCGTAACCAGTGGGACGTCATTGGCAAAGACATGAAAGCTGATGACCAGCGGGCATGGGCCGCGATTGACAAGGTCATGGACGCCCTTCACGCCGTCGACCGGGCCGTGGCAAAGGTTCTCTAATCCCAGACACCCTGAAATAGACGGGGCAAAAGAATGAGCGGTATCTACAAGCACCTTGGCGGCAAGCCGAAGACTCTTGACGTCGTCCTTAAGGTCGACGAGACCAACGCCATGGTTGAGTCGATCACCAAGGCGCATCCAAAGATGGCGATTCACAACAAGACTATGGCCGCCGGCAAACGTCAGCTGGCGGAGAGCGCCGAGGCGGCATCCGACGACCCAATCGAGCAAGCTCGCGCTGTCGCTGAGGCCGAGCAGTCTTACGCTGACATGGCAGCTGAGCGCGAAGAGTTTTGGCAGGGCCTCGCGATCCGCATTCGCAAGTACATGCAGAAAGACGACTGGAATCAAGACGACGACGCTTTGAAGTTCATGAAACTTCTTGCGGCGACGATGATGGATCTCGGCAACGGCGACCTTCGGACTGCTCATGTCAATCTGTCCAAAGCTACCGATTGGCTGAAGAAGTTTGCAGTTGCGGGCGGCGCTGAGTGAAGCGTAAGGAGACCTAGATGAGCCGCGATGTCCGAAAAATTCTTGGATACTCTGGTCAGGACATCATGAGCCTCACCGAGTCGACCGCTGACGATCTCGTCGCGGCCTACCGGGAGCTTATCGCGGCGGCAAAGTCTGGCGCATCCTTTGAGGACTTGGCAGACGGGTTGTCGATCTTTCTTGAGGTCGCTTCGCAGGTCGACGTCGACGGTGTGTTCGACGATAAACTGGCCTGCTTCCTCCGCGACCGCATTCTCTCGGATGACTTCAAAGAGATGGCGCGTTCGGTTTTCGCCCTCCTCGGGGAATCGAGGACCTATTCTGGCTCTATCGCTATGCAGGAGAGCCTTGACGACTTCGACGGGCTTCTGGATCAGGCTAGCAAAGATATTCGGATTGCCCGTGATTTCGCCGAGGCATCGTTGGCGGTCTCCTCCTTGATCGCCAACGTCAAGGCGCGGTCGCCAGAAGCGGCGGCTGTCGTCGATCACAGCATGATCGAGGCTCTCGAAGGGCTCCTCGTTCAGTTGCAAGGCCCGCTGCGGAAGCTCGCCGCGCGCCTCGCGTGAGGTGATTCTTGGCGAGAGATAGGCTCAGCGACTTCCTTCAGGTCGGCAATTTCCACCTCATTGACGTCTCGTTCACTATCCCCATGGTCATGCTGCCCATCTTCGGATTCGCGCGCTGCACGGCGCCCGAGGTCTCGATGGATATGTATCGGATCAAGGAGGGAAACTACGAGTGGTCGCGCAAGGTGATCAAGGGAGCCGACGCTCAGCCGATAACGCTCGAGCAAGGGGTCCAGATCTTCAATTCCGATTTCGGCGACTGGGTTCGAAAGGCGATCACGGGGCGGGTTGATCCTAAAAACCTCATGATCGTTCACTTTTCTCGCATGGGATTTGGAAACGGCGGGACGGTTGGGGCCGCCGATACCGGGAACGACTTTGTCGGCGAGGCGTTTAGCTTCGAGTTCGTCCGCCGGATTCCTGGTCGGGCATGGATCCTCTACAATTGCCGCCCTTCCAATTGGAAGGTAGCCTCTGACTTCGATGCCATGAGTCAGGACATCTCTATGCAGTCCATTTCGCTCGAGTACGAGGAGCTGGACGAAATCTCGCTCGGCGTCTAGGAGGTAGGTGATGAGCGTCAAATCAGCACTGGATATTTATGGCGCCGTCACACGCGGCGTTCTGGGGCGCCGGCCGGTCGTTGAGTTTGTCGGCGACAACACGGTCGACAACTGCATCGACGAGCTCGGGCGCACGGCGACCGTCGAACTCGACCATTTCGTCTGCGGCCTGCTTAACGGGTCGGTCGATGTTTTCGCTTACGCCTATACCATGCCGCGCTATCAGCCATTCGCCGATTCGCTCAAGGCGCTGGTTCAACGGTTCGTCATCGCCGACGGCATGGAGCGTGGTGACATCGAGCTGAAGGTGAAGTCGGCCTTTCGCCGGATCTTCTCCGATCGCTGGTCCGCGCTCGGCCCGGACGCAGCCGATGCCATGGCCGACCGATACGCCGATCAAGCTATCGAGTGGATGCGCTCGCAGTCCCCACAACAAGCCGACCTGACCATCCCGCAAAGCGTGTCAAAGTCCTACTGAGAGAGTGAACGCGCGTTCGCAATATCTTCTGTCCCTCCTGACAGAAGTTCCAACGAGAATGAGGGGGCCGGCTTAGCCAGCCCCCTCTGCTTGTTACGGCGTCATAAGTGTGCAACGATTGCAGCATTACTCTCGCCCTATCGAGGAGTCATCGTGAATCGAGACGACCATGTCGATATCGAGCCGCCAACTGATATGGCGCCAAAAGATCGTGTTCGAGTCAATTTCTGGCTTCGCCGCGATCTCTACGAACAGGTTCTTGAAGTCGCAGCAGAGGACGACATCAAAGTTGCGCCGGCTATCCGCCAGGCCATCAAATATTACGTTAGAGCCCGCAAGGAGGGACGTGCTTGACACTACCGATCGACAACTCTCAAATCGCAGTACAGACCGCAACATCTCTGGCCGACGCAGCGAAATCGTCCGTTGGGACATTCGAGCTTCCGTCCGGATACATCGACTCGAGCGGGAGCCTTCATACGACGGTTCACGTTCGAGAGATGACAGGCGACGAGGAGGACGTCCTAACGTCACGGCGTATGCAAGCCCATCAGAAGCTGCAGCAGGTCATGGAGGGATGCGTCACTCAGATCGGAACGATTCGGCGGGAAGGCAACTCTGAGTGGTCGAAGATTATCCGCGACCTCACGGCGACCGATCGCCTATTCATCATCGTCAAGATCCGCGAGATCACTCTGGGATCCGCCTACACATTCAAGACAAAATGTCCCGAATGTGGCGATATCCACGAACAAGCCGTCAGTCTTTCTGAATTTGTCATCAAAGCGCCGCTCGATCCAATGATCAGATCATGGAGCGGGTCGATGCCGAAGTCTGGCCTAGCCTATACCGCGAAGGTTCAGACTGGGGTCGAGGAGGCCAAGATCGCAAAGGCCGGCGAATCGAAGGATCTGCTTTCTCTCGGGATGCTCGCGCGCCTTGTCGAGCTCGACGGCAAGCAGCCTGTGACCCTTGCTATGGTGAAATCACTTCCTCTCGCTGATCGGGCCTATCTGCGAGCCGAGTTCGATAAGCACGAATCGAATATCGAGAATGATTCCGAGATCGAGTGCCCGGCCTGCGGTCACGAGTACAAGGCCAAGATCGATATAGGTGACTCGAATTTTTTCTTCCCTTCGGCGACATAGAGGCGCTGGAGCATCATCTGCTCTACTTTTTCAATGAGTGGGGCATCGGCTACACTGAAGTGATGCGCATGCCGATCTCTCGCCGCTGGCGCCTCTATGAGCGGCAATGTGAGATCAATCTCAAAGCCAAAGCGAAGTAGGCCGGGGGTCCTTCATGGACAAAAATCGACTGGGTGTCGGCATCGTTTTCAGTGGCCTAGACGATGGATTGTCTAAGTCCGCTAAGGCGGTCGCCAACGACCTCGACGAAACTACCAAGGCGATGAGGGCGGCGGAGGAGGCGGCCAGGGGCCGAGGCGGGCGCGGCTTCATGGCTGACCTTCGCGAAGGTCTGACGATGCTGTCGATCTCTCGGATCGGCAGCACGATCAATGATGTCAACGATGGGGTCTCAGGATCGTCGCGAGGATTCAATGATCTAGCGAAATCCATCGACACTACTGGCGCAAAATTGCGGACAGCTCTCGACCCCAAAACAGCGTCTCAGTTCACTCGGTCGATCACGGGCCTCGTCGCTGGGATGGGCGTGACCGGCGACCAGGCGCAGCAGATCTCGAATGCGCTGGTGAACTCCGGCGCATCTCTCAGTGAGATGCGAACCACCATGCCGATGATTGGAACACTCGTCGGCAAAATGGGCATGGACGCCGAAAAGGTCGCGTCATCCTTTGCCATGGCAAACGGCAATCTCAACATGACCGGACGCGAAGTTAACGACCTGACGAAAGAGGTCTTCAAGCTTCAGCGTGACTACCAGCTGACCAATTTGGTTGAGGGGCTTCCGGAGCTATTCGAAAACGCCTACACCAACCTGATCAAGTTCGGAAAGATCAACGGGAAAGAGGCTGCTCGCACGGTGCAAGCTATGTCTAGGATGACGGCGCAGTTTCAAAAGCTCGGATTCTCGCAGCAACAGGCCGGCAAAATGTCGACCGACTTCAACGACAAGATCACCGATATCCGCGAGGCATTCCTTGATCTCGAGGCCGGTCTCGATCCGCAAAGCGACGTTGTCCAGGGCATTTATGATGCGTTCGGAGCTGGCGGCCTCAATGCCACGGGAATCATCGAGGCTATCAAATCCGGCAAGCACACTCCGGACGAGATCATGAAGCAGATGCAGGGCATGGTCGCGTCGATCACGGACCCGACTGAAAAGAACAACGCCATTCAGCGTTTGAAGCGCCTATTCGGTCCCGAGATGACAGCCGTGCTCGACCCGTTGGCCGGCCAGATGGCCGATGTCGGCAAGAAAGCGCAGGAGATCGGCAAGGGAGTAACGGCCGAAAAGGCATTCGCCGATGTCTCTCGAGCTATGGGCGGAACGCTCGAGTACACCGAAAAGCTCAATCAGGCTGCCCATGACTGGAAGGACGCGATTACTCAGCTGACCATCAAGGGTGGGCTGACAGCGGCCATGAACGCGGACACGAAGGCGACTCATGAGCTGTCCAAAGCCGTGACTGATGCCGATTCAAAACTGGGAGCGTTCGCGCGCACGATCGAGGGTCTAAAGCTTCAAGGCCTGTCTTACTTGTTCCCGGATGCCGCAGCTGCTCGGCCATTCCTCCGCGTTTTGTCTGACATGATTTACCCCCTAACCTCTCTGATGGGGCTGATGACAATCTTCGGGAAGCCGCTAGCGCTTCTCGGCAAAGGCTTGATCTTGCCTTTCAAGCTACTAGGAAAGTCGACGAAGCTCGCTTCCGCCGGTATCCAGGGCGTCGGATTCGCGCTAGGCAAGACCGCGAAAGTCGCCAAGATGGCCTTCGCGGCGATTTCATCGCCTATCGAAACGCTCGGATCCATGTTCGGATGGCTCAAAGAGATGATCTCGCCAATCATGCGGATTGTCGGCAAATTGATGCCGTCGGCGATGCGCCGCTTTGGCGGCATAGCGGCTTCGATGATGGGCGGCCCGGTCGTCGCGGCGATAGCGGCCGTCGTTGGAGCCTTGGATCTCCTCGCCATGGCATGGCCGCATCTCACTGATCTAGTCCGCAAGTTCTCGCCGGAAATCGCCGACGTCATGGATTCGATCGGAGAGAATGTCGGAGCTGTTTGGGACAGCATCAAGGAGGGCGCCTCCTTCGCATGGGATACGATCCTTGATGGATGGGACACTCTGAAAGACGCCATGATGTCTGGATGGAAGGTTCTCAAGCCGTTTCTAGTCCTTGGCTTCAAGGCGATTGCCACCGTGGCTGGCGTCTACTTGGCGATTGTCGAGAAGGTGGTCGTGTCCCTGTGGAAGGGCATCAAATCTGTGTGGAGCTCTGGAACGAAATTCATCGGCGATCTATGGCAGTCTGCAGGCGATAAGCTAGCGGCAACGTGGGAGGCGATATCGAGCTTCTTCTCAGAAAAATGGAAGAGCTTTAAAGGCATGGCCCAGGAAGCGATGAAGCCGATATTTGAGATCGGCGCCTCGATCAAAAATGCCCTTGGCATCGGCGGCGAGGGCATGGGGACCTTTTGGGACGACATGCTCGTCAAGCCGTTTCAGCGCAAGCGCGACGAGATCCTCGGTCTTGTATCCAAGCTCGGCGCGCAGATCGTCAACATCCTCCCTGATTGGGCGAAGAACGCATTCGAGGATGTCTCGTCGTTTGCGTCGGGAATCCTGAACAGGGGCCGAGAGATCGCCGGCTCCATAACAGGGGCCGTGGGGATCGGCGGCGACGGTGCGACGGATGCGGGAGCAGGGCTATCGGGTGCGCCGCTCGCAGCCACCGAGGGAGATGCGGCTGGTGCAAAGATCCTCAAGTTCCCGAGCCCGTCGTCTTCGGCGGCTCAGGATATGGGGATGTTGGCGGGATTCGCCGAGGACGAGCCAGAGGTCAAGGCGATCCCGATCAAGCGCCAGAAGGGGGCCACGGCAGCCGCTCGCGCGGCCGGGGTCGATCTCAGTGCCCCCAGAAGGCCGCAGGTCGGTGACAAAAACTTTCAGGCAGTTGTCGACGCCATCACCGAACAGCGCGACACGCTAGCGAAGCTTCTCGCGGCTCTTCTCGACAAAGACACGACCATTGAGATCAAGGGCGACATGCGCAAATTCTTGAAAGCCACAAATGCTGCAGCTGCTGATGATGCTGGTCGCCAGGGACTGAACGCCGCAGTCGGGAGGTAGATATGGGAGTTAGAATCTCGCGTTCCTCGTGGCTCTCGTTGGCGCCATTGCTGCGAGCAGACGGCATCGTTTTCTGGGACACCCCTGACCTTCCCGAGCTCGCTCCCAGTTCCGGCGACCGTTTCATCGACGTTGACTCGACGTATCTTGGACGACTGGACCTCATAGCCCATGATTTTTACGGCGACGTGAATTTGTGGTGGGCGATTGCTCTGGCGAACAATATCGACCAGATTCCTACAGATATGCCGATCGGAACCAGGCTGCGCATTCCGGACAAGCAGGTCGTCGATGCAGCTCTGTCGCGCGGCGCGAGGTAATCGATGGCTGAATCGACGCTGGCTGGGGGCACATACGAGGTCGTCGCTTACAAGGGCGGCCAAGAGTGGAATCGCACCAACTTTCCAGCTTTCTTTAACTCCATATCATCTGTCCGCGCGGATGTCGGTGGAGGAGGGGCCTCCTCCATCACGATCACTCTGACCCCTAGTTTGATCGACGCTATCCTGATCCTGCAGTCCGGAATCCTAGGGGCCTCGACAGCGGACCCGAGTTTGCTTCCGAGCAGCGGGGGTGGTGGATCACAGCAGCCATCGATCAGTAATGTCGGCGGCAATGCGTCCGCGACATCCGCCGACGCTCCCGCCAGCGCCCCTTCAAACGGTACCTATTATGCCGTTCGATTTCTGTATCCGGGCGTTCCCGAGGGGGACACGCCTTGGTATGGAGGGCACACGTGCCAGCCTAGTTTCGACATAAGCGGCGGACTAATCGACATCACCGTGAAGGTGACGGGCGTTCAGAACATGATGTCGATCATGGGAGGCCCGGTCGTTATCAATAACGAATCGGCGCTCTCAGTCCTGAAGCGATTCGCTTCGAAGTTCAACGTGGAAATTACATTCGACGATGAGGACACGGAGACCGAGGCTCTCCTTTCCGACACAAAAATCAGCGGCGCTTTCAACGAAGATTACGACGACATCATCCGTCGCGTTCTCACAGACCTATTCTGCTCCTACGTCAAATACGACGGCGATGAGGCTGACCCGAAACCTCAGTATCGAATCAAATCTCTGAAATATCTGTCGAAGCAGCCGATCGAATATCACATTTGTGTTTTGAGACAGATCGATCCGTCTAACGGACAGATCCCTGCAGAGTTGTCTCTTGAGTCAGCTGGCGCGCTATTCGCCCCCGGCAATGCATTTGGAACATTTCAGCGCGAGCTTATTACCGGCGAAAAAAGGTTCGATCCATACGCTGGCAGTCCGCAAGATTACAAAGGTCAGTCTGATTCGGCTTCCAAGGCGGACTCTGGTTCGGTGCCTATGGATACAGGCGATGGATTGGCGAAAGGCGGCGCTACTGGCCTTGTCGACACTGGAGGCGATCTCGTCGCCGGCCATGTGGCGGCCGGCATCAAAAGAGGTGACCTAGAAAATCAGGACCGTCTTACGGCTGTTTCTGAGGCGTCCCGCACTGGCGCCTTGGTTTTTTCGGCGACATGCCCAGGAATCCCTCGAGTTCGTCCCCTCTCCTACGTCCAACTTACGGTTGGCCCAGGGGACGGGGGGATCGAAGCCTTCTCGGGTCCATGCCGAGTCACCGAGATCGCTCACGAATGCAACGATAGCGGTTGGACGACAACGCTCAAACTCTTCAAAACAGGCGGTCCAACTTACAACGCGTCCGCGACACCGAAGAAGGGCGAGGCGCCGAAAGCGCCAAACAAAGGCGCAATCAAGCAAGCTACGGATATTCCATGAGCCTCATCGCGAACCTCATCCGCAACGTGACCGACTTCGGGATTGAGCGCGTCTTCAAGCGCTACTATTCGCTCTATCGCGGCGAGGTCACTGACAACGTCGATCCCGAGCATCGCGGGCGGGTCAAGCTGCGTTTGCCCACCATCTTCGGCCAGGACGAGCTCCCGACGTTTGCCGAGCCGCGAGACTTCCGGGGGGCTGGCGCGGGGAAGGGCGAATTCTGGCCCCCGGAGGTAGGAGACTGGGTCTACGTCGAGTTTGAGCAAGGAGACCCGCGTTATCCGATTTACTCAGGCGGCTGGCATGCCCAGGAAGAGGTCGACACGTCGGACTTCGAGCATGATGCTGACGCCCCGAAGTCACGTGGTTGGAAGACCAAATACGGCCACGTGATGAAGTTTGTCGACCAGGCTGGCAAAGAGCGTGTCTATGTCTCGACGCCCAAGGGTCACTTTCTGATCCTCGATGACAGCGAGGGATCCGAGTCGATCTTTCTGATCCATAAATCTGGCGCACAGATGCAGATCGACCAGACCGGATCGGCAAAAATTGTGGCGTTAGACGGCGGCTATGTGTCACTCGACGCGGAGACGCACGAGGTATCGGCGGCGTCTAAGGACGGCTCCCTGATCAAGCTGGGGGAAGACATCCTTCTTTTGCCGAAAGGCGGCGACACGCTCCTGCATTTAAAGGAGGGGCTCGCGCAGTTTACGTCCGCCAAGGACATGACTATCGCGGCGAATGCCCTGACAGTGTCGGCGGGATCGGTCACGATCGACGCGCAGGGAGCGAAGCTAAATCTCGGGGCCGGCAAAATCGCCATCGGAGCCGGGGCGACGGAGGTGGTAGATTCCATCATTCAGATCATCGACTCGCTAACCCAGAGCCCATCTCTGACGACGACCGGAACCGGACCGTCAGGTCCGCTTTCGCCGCCGGCATCGGTTCAACTGGGAGTGCTCAAAGCCCTGCTGTTGGCCATCAAGGGAAGTCTCGCTTAATGGGTAAGCTCATCGATTTGACGGCCAGGTTCATCGGAGAAAGGAGCCCGCTTGATTTATCAGCTGGGGTCGTCGATGCCGGCCTTATTTTGGCGGTCGACGAGATGGAGCAGCTAGTTCACGCCTCGGCGCGCGAGATCGCGATAGAGCTCGTCCGACGGACCCGGGTGATGGTTTGTGTTGATGAGCACGAGGACGAGTACGGCCGGGGTTTTTACTCGATCTATACTTCGGAGGTCTGACATTGCCGGTCAAGCCGCAGGCTGAATGGGCAAGCACCTACGCCGAGGATCTTGAGCAATACTACTCGGACTACCAAGCCGCGCTCGAGCTTGGGGCGCCCGGCCCCCCGATCGTGGAATTCTGGGCTGGATGGGTCGCCAAGAATGCTGATGGCATCGAGACGACCGCTCCATATCCGGGGTCGATCGCCGTGGTCGACCAGTCCTCCTTCGCGCCGGTCGATTTTACGGGCGTGGCGAGCGCTGTGCAGGCGGCCCAAGTTTTGGCCGACGCCTGGCAAGCGTTCATGAACGGCTTAACCTGGCCTCCTATGACGCCGGCCCCTCCATTCACGGCCATAACCTCCGTCACCACGAGCGCGCTCGGGTTGACCGCCGCCTATGCTACGCTACTAGCGGGCTTGACCGCCGTGTTTTCGACTCTCCCGGCAAGCCCCGAGACGGCGATGCAAGAGAAGTCAGAGGCTATTGCCTCTCTTTTCTACACCGCGACCATCTCGGTTGGGGTCCAGATCGACGGCCTGGGGACCGGAGCTCCGCCGCCGGCTGTGTCGATACCGCAATCGCCCGCGCTTTGAGGGAGCGACATGGCCGGTTTGTATGTGAAAATCTCGGGATTCCTTAAAGGGTCAGAGCGCACTTCGCTGAAGCTCTTCATTCCTCTGCCGGTCTTGCCGATCCCGATCCCTTCATTGCCGGTTTTGAAATTGCCGGAGCTCCCTTCGATCCCATCGTTACCGAAGATCGGCATCCCCGCACCACTCGCTATCCCGGTCCCGGCATTGCCGGCGCTGGCCATTCCTGCGCTGCCGATTCCGACGCCATCGCTGCCGGTCATCAAACTTCCCGAGCTTCCGTCGATTCCATCGCTGCCCAAGATTTCCATTCCGGAACCACTATCAATCCCGATTCCATCGCTGCCGACGCTCGCGATCCCATCCCTGCCGATCCCGATTCCGTCGATCCCGATCCCAACGATCCCGTCGCTACCGTCTCTCCCCAAGATTCCGATCCCACTCTTTCCGGCTCCCTTCTCGACTGTGGTGAGCACAGGCCAGGAATGAGGTAGACTGGGTGCAGATCAAGCGCAATCGAGACGCCGAGACGGCACCAACGTGGAGGGAAGACGGTGGCAGCACCGCCGCTCAATTCTGGCACCACCCGTCCATCCAGCACCGCCGAATCACAACGTGACTTGGTGGGGATTTCTTTCCCGTTCCGCAAGGAAAATGGGGAATTCCCCGCGCGCGTGCGGAACGCGGATTGCGTGCAAAACAACATTTTCACGCTATTCAAAACGCCGAAGCGCAGTCGTATCATGCGGCCGTTGATGGGAACGAATGCTTACGATCTCGTCTTTGAGTCACAGGGATCTCTGCTCAAGACGCGGCTCGACCGTGGAATTCGCCAGACCATCAAGAATGGCGAGCCTCGAGCCAATCCCCTCAGTATCAGGATCACTGATACCGACTCCGAGACCACGGCCGAGGTACTCTATGAGGTTCAGGGAGTGCGCGAGGTCATAGCGTTGGATCCCTTCCAGAAAAAGTGAACGCGCGTTCGCATTGGAGGCTAAGGCGTGGCGGTTGAACTCAACAAGGTGCTTTATGTCGATCAGGACTTCGGGACGGCTGTAGCCGCGATCCAGAACTTCCTGAGCTCGGAGTACCCGGACGAGTACAACGACTATATAGGCGCCAACCTTGGCCAGGCATTGATAGATATCATCGCCTACGCCGAGCAGAATCTGCTTTGGTATCTGAACCGCAAGGTCACTGATCTTTATTTCCCGACGGCCCGCACTCCCAACGCGGTCTCCAAGATAGCGCGCATGTTGGGGTACAAACCGAAAACGGCGACCTATGCTCAGGCGTCGGTAACGATCCGTTTGAAAAAGGGTCCGTATACTTTCCCGGTCACGATCAATCGCGGTTTCAAGCTCCGAGGTCCGAACCGCACGACCTGGGAATATAGAAGCGACGTCCCGATCGTCTTCGCCCCGGGTGAGCTCGTCAAGACGCTGACGGCGTCGCAGGGCGAGACGATCACCACGAACTTTATTTCATCCGGCGCGACCAATCAGGTCTTTGAGCTGCGCGGCATCTCGACCGGGAAATTTGTGGCTGGCGCCGACTTCCAGGTGTTTGTCGATGGGGTCGAGTGGGAGGAGTACGGACAGGTCCCATTCTCGGTGATCGAGGCGTATGAAACGAATCTGGTGACGAATCCGCCATACCTCCGATTTGGGGACGGCGTTCAGGGAAAGATCCCGCCTCAGGGCGCGGCAATCGAAGTCAAGTATGTGGTTTGCGACGGATTCAAGGGCCGCATACTCGCGGGCGCCATCAAGGAGCCGATCTCGAACCTTGTCTCGAATTTCCAGACCATCCCGCTCGAGATCACCCAAACGGCAGCTTCCGCTGGCGGCGATGACCCCGAGGATCTCCGGTCTATCGTCGTAAACAGCCCATTGTTTCAGCGGACCCAAGATCGGGCGATCACCAAGGGCGACTATGACTTTCTGTCGAATCAATATGAAAACGTGGCGCGAGCGAACGCTTCTATAGTGCGCGGCGTTTCCGGCGACCTGGCGGTGCAGAATATCTACTCTGTATTCCGCGAGCAGATCGGCAAGCTGATGCTTAACTCATGCGAAACAGTCTCCGGATCTGGAGAATATGTTTCTGGGGTCGCGGGGGCGGTGTCTGGATACCTCGATATTCTCTATGACCATATCGACTTGAATTTCACGGATTCCTGTAATGGCAACCTCGTCCAGGTGGCCGTGTTGTCGAAGGACGCGAATCGTCGCTATGTCGCGCCCCTGCAGGAGACATTAGACGGCCTCAAAGCTCATCTCGAAGAGCGCAAGGACGCGACCCACACGCTTGAGGTTCTATCCGGAACGGCAAACGTGGTCGACGCAACGATCACGGTGCGCGTCAAGGTCAGTCAAAACGCGATCGAAGATGACGTCGTCCAGGAGATTAGCGACGCTCTCGAGAAAAGTGATGAGACACCATTCGGACTCCTCGTCGAGCGTCCATTCGATCAGAGCCTCTATCTGTGGAACGTGGAGCAGGCTTTGATCGACGGCATCGAAGACGTGAATAATCGCGTCGTCTATATCGACGTCGAAATCACTGGTCCGGCCGAGTTTCTCGACGATTACGGCAATTTGATTATTCCCAATGGATACGTCATTCAAAACGGCGGCGTCACGATCGTGAAGCTGCCTCGATATTGAGAACGGGAGTCAAAGGACCATGGCGATCAAATCACCGAAGATCATGCAGTACCTCGGGATCCCATACCCCGATGAGGATTGCGATCCTTTCTATGATCAGTTTGAGGCTATGGTTCAGGGCATCGAGCGCGCCTTGTTTTTCTCGAAAGTTTTCTCCAACTGCGTTTTCGGCGGGGGCGGAACCAGGGCCTGGGACGGCACGACCGGGGTTTTCACTTGGACCAGCGATTTCACGCTGATGGTCCCGCAGTGGGGCTACAAGGCATCGCTGCGATACGGTTCCGACAACGCCACGCGATACGCCAGCCTATTCGACGGTCAGTTTCTGGTCGCTCGTCTTCCCATGGGGATGAACGACAATATCGTCTTGAACTTTATCCAAGGGTCGCAGCTCGATCAGTCCCGACATGACGAGATCGTTCTAGCTGCCAGAATTGGCAGCAAGCTTCATCTGCGTTCAATCGGGGAGGTCAGCTGAGTGTCGTTCAATGGAGTAGGATTTGGTCACGGGCGCTTCGGTCACTTTCCATTCGGGAAGAGTGACTTTGGCGACGAAGTCGTCGTCCGCTCGTTTTCAGATGTCCTGCTCGAGGACGAAGACGATCCGACCGGGATCAATCAGCGTCTTCTAGGATATCTCCGGACTATCCGTGACTCCGTGAATCGGACGAAGACCGAGATCGACCAGATTTCTGACCAAGTTGACTTTGACAAGGTTAGAGATGATCTGATCGTGCATCTCGGCAGAACCATCGGCGTCGAGATCGACGATGCCGAGCCAGCCGAGTTCCGACGAGCCCTCGTCGCGAACGCCGTGCTCTTCTACCGCATCAAAGGCACGGTCCAGTCCTACAAGATCCGAGGGAAGATATCCGGATTCGACATCGATGTTTTCAACATGTTCCGGATCGACCCGAGCCTTCTGCCGTTCTTCGATCCGGAAGATATCTTTGAAATCCCTTTCGGATCGGGAATCTGGTACACGGACCGCGCTCCAGGCGAGGTGCCCGGAACTCCTACGGAGATCACCTGCGACTATTGTCTGACATCGGCGATCAAACTGAGCTTTACTATCGTCAAGGAACAGCCGCCGGCCATTGCGGGGCAGGCTAACTTCACAGACCGAGTCATTGCCAAGCTCCGGGACATCGTCCCGATTCACGTCCGGGAATTGCTGTTCGAGATCGTGGCGATTATCCTGGTGGACGAACATCAGAATATCAAGGTCGAGGGATCGCAGGTGGAGACGTCATTCATTCCGGTGCCTGCTTTTGCACGATTTGACGCCTTTAGCGTCGACTCTATGCCGCTGGACGCTCATGGGGGCATTGCGGGCACGACAAACGAGTCGCCGGCCTAGGTGTGGAGGATTCAGTGGCATTCTTAACAGGTGTTATGACGACCGTCGGGAGAGCCGCTCTCGCCAAATCCTTCGGGAAGCTCGGCGGCAATGACGGCAGTCATGCCGCTTATTTTCGAATCGGGACCGGCGGATATATCGACACCGGATCCGGCCGCATCCCGAAGGACCCTAGCGAGGCGTTGGCCGAAATCGAGGCTGTCACGGGCGCCATGTTCTATTTTGAGAAGGCGCTGACTCCCAGTGACTTCGTCTTCGTAGCTCCGTCGATCATTCAGATCCGATGTCGGCTCGACGGCATCGAGGCGAACGATGATGGATTCGGCGAAGAACCGGAGTTTTTCGAACTCGGAATATATGATGATCAGGACGTGCTCGTCGCCTACACGACTTTTCCACAGCAGACCAAGGCGTCGAATAAAATCCTGACGAACTACGTTCAGTGCTACTTCTGACGGGGGCGTCTGATGTCTTTGCTTGACCAGAAGCCGATCGCTTCGGAGTTTATTAAGCTCCGATGGCTCGAGCCATATGCATCATCTGGCTTCAACAGAAGCCAGTTCAAGACGACTCCAAGAGGCGTTTACAACGGCTTTGTCGTGAAGGCAGGCCCTGGAGCGCGCGAGGTCAGCGTCGTCCACGACGACCCGACCGGCTGGGATGAGTCGACCGGATATGCTTACGGGGCGTTTGACACGGCTTCCGGATGGTCCGTCGCGGTTCATTCTTCGCTCACTGGATTCAATACGACGGTAGCGATCCAGGCCGGCCCCGACCGAAACTTCGTCTTTGACGTCGACTCATACGGCGGCCAATCGGTCTTCTTCGCGCTTGATGTGCAGTATTTGCAGGGGATAGATACAGCGGCTCAGGTCAAACTGGTGCAGGCCGACGACCTCGAGGCGGACCCTGCGCTCGTCGTGCTTGCTCGCGTCGACGTCCCGGCGGTCGATCCGGTCGACGACCTCAACGTCGTCACTGACGATCCGGCCTATCCAAGGGTCCGTCCGTTTGCCAACCAGTACAAGCCCGGCTACATGTCGCGCCAGCAGGCCCAGGACCTGCAGGCGCTGCAGCAGGTCTCCGGATCTCCGGCGCTCGTCTATGAGACCGAGATAGCTTTTGACGGCCCGCAGGACGTCGACTTGCCGCCCGGATATCACTACGTCCTTGGCGGCGAGGATCTCCAGGTATGGAAGAACGGCGTATCTAAAACGGCGGGGGCGCTGCGCGACTATATCGAAGTCGATCGCGGCGACGGCCGGGGCGAAAAGATCACGTGGGTCGGTCTTGATCTCCGCGAGGGCGATCGGATCAAGTTTAGAATCCAGAAATACGCCGCGCACCTGACCTCGACGCTGAAGGTTTACGACGAATTCACGCTGATCGACCCCAACGTGGTCTATCTGCGGTTTGTCGGGACTGGCGTGCAGGTGCTTCCGGATGGCCCGCGATCCGCCAAGGTCATGATAGGCGGCGGCGGTGGCGGCGGCGGATCCATGCTCCGCACGAAGGCCAACTCGAGCGGAGCGACCCTGCAAGCGTTTCGGGCGGTTCGGATGCTGAACAGCCTGGAAGCGTCGCCGAATACGCTCGAATACTTCGACCCGGCCGTTTCCGGCCATGTGTTCTACGGCGTCACGATTCAAGACATTGTCAACGGCGGCTTCGGAGACGTCGCCGTCGGCGGCGTGATAGAGGGGGTGTCTGGCATCTCGGGAGACATCAATGATTATCTCTTCGTGCAGCCGGGAGGGTCTGGCGAGCTCGTTACGACAGCGCCTGATCCGCTAACGAATCAAGTCGTCCGTGTCGGATTCCTGGACGGCGCGACATCGGTGTCCGGCGGCGGTGCCGTCGACCTGATCTTCGACCGTGGGAGGGTAAACTGATGTCCCTCTATCTGCTGAAATACATTACAGACCAGGGCCGATACGAGATTCTAAAACCCGGCGAATCGGTGACGGTCGGCGGCGTGGTGATCGGCGACGGAACGGATATCGTCACGGTATCTGGGGTCAACTCGCTGGCTGCCGTGATAGCCGAGGTTTCCGGAGCGGTTTCCCTCGAAGACGACGCCCTTCGAACACTGATCGAGACGGTGTCGGGAGCGGGGTCGGCTCGGGACGATGCGCAGGATGCGACGATCGCAGCGGTCTCCGGGGCGTCCAGCCTAAGGGACGACGCGCAGGATCTGACCCTGCAAAGCGTTTCTGGTTCCCTTCTGGCCCGGATCGATTCCGTATCTGGCGCATCGAGCCTTCGAGACGATGCGCAAGACGCTGTGACACAGGGCGTCTCCGGAAATTTGCAGAGCCAGATCAACGCCATTACGGCGGATCGCGCCAAAGAGGAGCGATTCGAGGCGGTCTCTGGGCAGCAGATTTTTACTCTATCGACGATTCAGTTTGACCCAGATGGCGCCGTGCGCGACGCGCAGGTGTTCAAAAACGGCGTCAAAATGTTCCAGTCGATCAACGGCTCGATCAGTGGCGCCGTCTCTGGCGGCGACTTCATAAAGACCGAAACGCAGGTTCAATTTCTCTACCCGCTCAAGGACGGTGACCGGGTCATCGTTCGAGATGAGCGGACCGGGGGCGGCGGTGGGTCGCTAGACCTCGAGAATATCTCGGTGGATATCGCTCCTGATTCGATCGGATCTCGAAGTGTCGGCAAGGCAATCCGCCCATTTTCGTCAGTTTATCTGTGGGACTACGTTTGCGGCGTGTCGTGGCGGCTCGAGATCGTTTCGGGTGTGATCCAGGCAGAGCAAGTCTAAAGAGGGCGGGCATGGCATTCGCATCAATCAAGGTCGCTTACGTCGAGCTAGTACCTGTGAACCCAACGCAGGTGCCAGCTGGCGCCGTGTTTTTAGACGAGACAAACTCGGATCAGGTAACGATCAAGAATCCCGGCGGGGGCTCACCCGAGCCAGTCAGCGGCTCCGGCGGAGCGGATTACTTCCGAAAAGCCTGCGTTGCTGGTGGAGCCATCGCGGCCAAGGTTCCGGTCGCAAAGCGATCGGATGGAAAGGTCGTAGCGGCCGACACGGACGATGTCACGGCGAGAAACTTTGTGGGCTACTCGCTCAGTGCCGTCGCGGGCGATGGAGACCCGCTTGATATCCTTTTGGCTGGCCCCAATCTTGCCGGAGCATTGACGGGCCTCGGATTCGCCCCCGGTGATCTGGTGTATATGTCAGAAACTGCTGGTGGTTATCTGAAAGAGACCGATATTGCTGGCATGACCGGCAACGATGACGTGATTCGGGTCATAGGGATCGCCGATTGCGCTGCCGGGGTAGCCTCGGCAACAGCGACCGACCTTGTGGCGATTACACAGACCATCGCGTACCCTTGAGGTAATGACCATGAAGACCAAGAAGTCCACCCGAAAAAATAAAAAAAGTGCGTCATCAGTTGATGATGTCGTGAATAGTGATGTCGCAAAGAAGCTCTCGGCGAAGCTGATCGAATCGTCTGAAGAATTTCGCCAACGGGTTAGTGATATCGCGGCGAGCTTCGGAGTAAAATTGTCGGCGACGATCGACTTTAAGATTGAAGCATGACCTGGACCTGGACCTGGACCTGACCTGGACCTTGGCATACCTCCAAACATGGTTTAAGGAGTCCCGGAATGGCAGCCTACGATCTCTTACGGATTGGCTCTAACGGTCAACCCAAGCGTCTCCCATCATCGGCATCGACCGTTGATTTCTTGTCGATCAAGATCGGCGCTTCTGGCCTCGAAATTCTTGAGGCATCGGGTCACTTCGATTTCAGCGCGAAGAAGCTGACCAATATCGCCTCGGGCACGGCGGCTGGGGAGGCCCTAAGCTACAGCCAGCTCGGCGCGGTGAACGGCGTCGCCTCTCTCGATGGCACCGGCAAGGTCCCGGCAGCCCAGCTTCCCTCGGCGGTTATGACTTACGAAGGCGTTTGGAACGCCTCGACCAACAGCCCGACCCTCGCCGATGGCGTCGGTGACGCTGGTATGGTCTATCGCGTTGGCACGGCCGGCACACAAGATCTCGGATCTGGGTCGATCGCTTTCGATGTCGGCGACTATGCCATCTACAACGGCACGACCTGGGAGAAGTCGGACACGACTGATGCCGTTGCGAGCGTTAACGGCCTAAGCGGGGTCGTGACTCTCGTCACCGATAACATCGCTGAAGACGGATCCCCGGTTAATCTGTGGTTCACCGATCCTCGCGCGCTTGCAGCTGCAGTCCAAAGCGGCACGATTACCGACGGCGTGACCAAGGCGCCGACTCATGACGCGGTGTTCGACGCCCTTGCCGGCAAGAGCGACACCGGCCACACGCACACTGCAGCGAATATCACCGACTTCGATTCAGCGGCCCTGACCGCAGCCGTTCAGTCGGGCGCGATCACAGATGGCGTGACCAAGGCGCCGACTCATGATGCCGTTTTCGACGCCCTCGCCCTTAAGGCTGATGCTGCATCGGTCGCAACGCTTTACGATCCATCCGGAACATGGACGAACAGCGAAGGCGGCTCGATCACTGCTCGCCAGGTCGTTTATCAAACGGCGTCTGGGCAGGTCCAGCTTGCCCAGGCCAACGATTCCCTGGCCCCTCACTCCGTCTTCCGCATGGTGAAGACGGCGAGCGTCGCGGACGCCGCTAGCACGGGCGAGTATTGGAAGGCTGGTGCAAAGGTTCCAGGATTCACGGGCCTGACCGTCGGGTCGCCGATCTATCTCAGTCGCTCGTCGGCCGGCGGCTACGCACAAGACCTCACGGGCTTCGTCGCTGGCGAGCACGTCGTGAGCCTTGGCCGGGTCCTGTCGACCACTGAGATCGAGTTCTGGCCTGAGTACAAGTTCGAGTACTGACCATTACTTCCTGGCGCGGGGGCGTTTTTAGGAATGCTCTCGCGCCATTCTCCTGCGGGGTTGGGGATGGCGCAGTATTACGCCAAGATTGACGATACGAACGGACGGCTTAAGCGCGTCCCGGTGCTCTACACCGATACCTTGACGGTGGTCTCATCCGGCGGGGGCGAGGTTGACTTTGCGGTGAGCGGCCTGACGGCGTCAAACCTCGTGGAGTCCTGGGTAAACGGGATGCCACAGGTCGAAGGGGATGACTTCGCGCGCAACGTGGCTCAGAATAAGATAACCTACACAGAAACTCAGCCACAGAACGCCGTCATTAAGATCCGAGTCTGGTCCTAAGGGGGATTTCATGGCCGCTCCTAGGCAAGAGACATTCGTCCGAACCACCGATATCGTCGCTGATCGCGCGGCGTCGCGGCTTGGCAACAGCGGGACCGATGATCTCAAGGATCTGATTGACAGGATCAACACGGCGTTCAGGACGCCCATCGAGGTCAGGGCTCAATCGCCCAACACGACCATCGTCGACGTTTCCCGGGTCACGCGCGATCTCCCGGACGGCACGAGAATGGGCATGATGCGCGATGGCGTCATTGCTCCCATCGGCGATGGAACCATCGATTTCTCAACCGGATCGGTGACATCAGGCTCCGTGGCAAGCTTCACGGTGCCAACGATGACGGCCGGGTTTTACGTCCGAGCTCTCATCCAATACAACGCGAGTCAAAACATTTTGACCGCGACGTTTGGCACCGAAGATGCGGCGTTAGCGAGCACCGGCGCTCCTGCCATGCTGACGGGCTACCAGCCGATCAGCCTGGTTGAGCTGCACTCCACCACTGGGGGCCTCGGTGCATTTGATGTCATTTCGCAGGCTGATCTGATCCGGCTCGAGCCTGGCTTTTCTGACCCAGGTCCGTCGGTCCAGTCGTTCACGGTCGTGGCTCCTCAGGATGTCTTCGTGCTCACGCAGTTCAAAATTCCAGCGAATCGCGACCGCCTCATGGTCACGGTTAATGGGCAGGTGATGGTTCGCGGCGACGATTATTCGGTTACCGACGACACCGCGACATTCGTCGAGCAACAGCCAGAAAATGCGGTCGTCACCTTTAAGCTGATCTGAAACAAGGGGTCAAACGATGCCAGTGAGCAGGATGCAGACTCACCAGATGGTCCACGAGGCCGCGACGACGCTGACCCGGCGCACGGCCAGGACCGCAGTGAAGCAGCACATCGACGACGTGATGACGGAGCTTAATGCGCCGCTTCGTCTGCGCGCCGAGTCGCCGAATAGTTCAAAGCTCGTGATCGAGGCCGCGCAGCAGACGATGCCGGACTCCGGCCTGAAAGTCGCCGGCATCCTCGACGACGCGGTGGGGAGTCTGGCACAGACGACCATCGACCTGCAAAGCGGCGCGACAACGGGGGGAACCGTCCTCCGCGATGGCGCGGCCTTCTCGTTGCCGTCGGGATCGACTACCGGATACTTCCGCATCATGGCCGTGGTTTACAAGCCGGCCATCGATTCGATCGACACCTCATTTTCAGCGGAGGCGGCGACCGTCGGCGCGCTGGTGAATCCTGGCGTGGTGTTCGCATCCCTTGACGGCATCAACCTCGGCTATCTTATTCTCGAGGCGACCGCATCGAGCGCATATAAGACTGAAGCGGCCGCGACGAGCGTGGTCGAGAACGCGAAGATCTACCGATTCGGGGGAAGCTCGGGCGCAGGCGGAGGCGTCGACAAGACCTACCGCCCATCGGCTCTCTCGGCGACTGGCTTCACGCTCAAAGGCGGATATGCCGCGATCGACGACAAACGCGTGCTGGCGTCCGGGTCTGGAACGACCAAGGCATCGGTGACTGACCTTGTCATCAATGGCGACACTCTTCTCTCGGAAGCAGGTCTCGGCGCCAACGTCGCGGCGGCTTCCAAGCCTGTCCGCCTGACTCTCGCTATCGACCTATGGACGCTGAGCTCGGCGGTCACGATCACCGACAACCTGCGCGAGGTCTATCGGTGGGGCCAGAGCAATCTGGTTCTATTGACTGGACTCCCGGAGGAGATCGACCCACGCCGGTATTATTTCCTGAACGAGTTCCATATTCCGACCGGGGCCACAACGTGGGCGGACGCCGAGATCATCTACGCGCCGCAGCGTGTCCACGACTCTCTCACGAGCTTCGTCGCGCCCGCCCAGGTCGCGTCTCTGACACACACGGGCGTGGCAGCTACTCAAAACCACGGCCTTGCCGGCAAGCCAGACGTCATCGAGGTCAATTACTTCGACGGGACGAACGAGTATCCCGTCGAAGACATGAGCCATGTCGTCTGGGTGACGTCGACTCAGATCCGAATAGAACCGGCTGGGCTCGACACCACGGGCGGCAAAGAGTTCCGGATCAAGCTGATCTATTTCCCGACGCAGACCTTGCTTGCTATCCCGATGAACGGGAAGACATTCGGCCCTTACACATCGGCCGGGGCGACCACCGTCGCGCACGGATTGACTGATCCGTCCTACCGGACGCGATTCATGGTGATCGAGCACGACACGTCGACTGATAGATTCCGGGAGCGAGATCCCAGTTCCATAGTGAAGGAATGGGACGCCACGAATGTCTATCTCGACTGGACCGGCATCAGTTTCACGAACTTGGAATACTATATCGTGGCCGGCCCTGGTCCGAGTGCGGCTGGCTTGCCGATTGAGTACGGCGGCTACACGAAGTTTGTCGGCGGCGGACCAGGCTCCTACCTCACCGTTACCGCCGCCCTCGCCGTCGCTGTGGCCGGCGACCGCATCTTGATTCGCCAGAACACGAGTGAATCGGCGGCGCTTTCGGTCCCTGCCGGGGTCGAGCTCGATCAAATGCCAAACACGACGGTGACCCTGTCGGCCACGGCGTTTGCATCGGGAGCGATCCGCCTCACCGGCGCCAAGGCGGCCTGGCGGCACATGAACGCCAAGGTAACGGGCATCACGGGCACGCTCGCCAAGGCGGTCTCGATCGAGGCTGCTGATTGCAAGATCGACGGTGACCTCGAGATCGACTGCGCGGGCCAGACGGTCACAGACGCCGTCGAGATCGCGGCTGGCGGCCTGAGAGCCAGGGTCGAGGTCGGCGTGAAGTTCACGGCCGGGGTCGCGATTACTAACCTGCTAGACAATCAAGACGGGGCCGGCAACGTATCGGTATGGGGAGGCTGAGATGTCTGATGTCATCCGAACTGGCGGCGACAGGATCATAGAAAACCCCATCCAAGGCGGAAGCCTTATTCTCCGCACAACCGCTGTAGGCGGCGCGAAGAATGATGCTGTTTCAATTTCCGGTTCTGGAGTTATGACTGCTCCTGCCCAGCCGCCGATCGGCTCTATCGTATCGTACAGCCCAGGGTATTTTACCAACGGTTCAAACGGAGGATTTACTCGCGTAGGTCCTGCTACAAATACGGTCGCCGGAGTGAATAGCTATTTACCGGGAAATTGGAGAGTGTGCGATGGATCTGCGCTAAACGATCCAGATTCACCTATCTGGGTCGGGGCGAGCCGATTTCTTCCGAACCTCACTGACTCTCGGTTTCTGATGGGTTCGACAGCGGCAGGGACGACAGGCGGCGCTAATACGGTGCCGCACACTCACTCAGTCACAAGCAATGTTACCGTCTCTGCTCAGCCTACTTTCACTGTCCCCGATCACTATCACGGCAAAGGCACTTTGAATATCACGAGTAGTGGTGCTCACACTCACACGTACAGCACTACGACCCCACAATACATAACAGCGGGAACAGCCTGGACAGATACCGGAACAGGTTATGATTCTTATACAGCGACAATGAACTCTAGCGGCGCACACACTCACCCCAGCTCGAACTTTGCCGGTTCGGTAGGTTCGACTGGAGGGGCGAACGGCGATGTCGATTTCGCGGCGACCAGGACGACTAACGTCGCGCTTGCGAACGCCGCTGTTACATCTGAAGCTGCATCTGATTCCGAGAATCGGCCTTTGCACCTGACTGCCTTTTACATCATTAGGGTGAAGTGATGGGCGTTTACTCGGTGCGATATAGGCGCAAGAATCAATGGTTTTGGAGAACCATCAAGAATGTAAAGGGCGACCTGCTCGCATCTGATCTTCCCGGCTCTCCTAGAGTTTTCATTCTGTCAGACGAGTCTCGTGTAGAGGTCCCGTCAGATGATCTGGAGTTGAGATTTTCCAAAGAGCGATTCATCGTCATTAAGCAGAACATGGAAAAAGACGCCGGGCAGGTTTTGCCGGTTAGCACCTAGAGATTGAGGGCAACAATGAAAAAATTTCTCCTCTCCCTACTCCTCGCAGTCCCGTCATTCCCCGCCTTCGCGGGCGACCGGGTCATCATCAATCCCGAGCAAGATGGCGACCTAAAGATCAAGGTGAACGATGGCGGGTCAGTCACGGACGTGATGACGTTCCAGGGCTCTAGCGGGAATGTTGGCATCGGGACAACCGCACCATCGAGCACGCTCACCGTCGCGGGCGGCGAAACTCGAATCACGGACACGAGCGGGAACCTCATTCATCGTTTCGAGCAGGACGGATCACAGACCGGGTACAGGGTAGGGAACGCGGTATCTCACTCTTATCTTAGATACAATGGCTCCTTCGCCTCACCTACTGCTGTCGCCAACGGCGAGACGTTGAGCCAGATTCTATTCCGAGGGTACGATGGAAGTAATGCTCTCAGCGCAGCGTCAATCACGGCGACTGTAGACAACCCCGTCGGCACCAACGACATGCCGGGTAGGTTGATATTCTCCACTACAGCAGACGGAGCAAGTAGCCCATCTGAACGCATGAGGATTGCCAACACAGGCAACGTCGGAATCGGTACCAGCTCGCCTAGTGAGAGGCTTGAGGTGAGAGCGACCGGAACATCCAATGTTATGCGAGTCACCTCAGATCAGACGACCGCTAGGATCATATTCAACACAAGCGGAGCGGATAGAGGGCAGATCACTAGCTCAACTGCGGACGCCATTCGGTTCAATAACGGGGCTGGTAGCGAAATAGCTAGAATCTCATCAACCGGATTTTTCGCCACACCATCTACCGGGGCAATCTACAACGGCACTGACGCCTCAAATGAGATTGGATTTTTCGCTGGCAGTAACGGAGGAGCGACTACTGACTCATGCCAGACCATTTGTGACGGAGATAGGGCAGGCCATGGTCTGAGTACGGGCACTGCGGCTTTGTGTGTTGGCGGGTGGAATCAGCCGACTGGAGTGACAATCACCTGTTCCGACACATCTAATATCTTCAAAAACTGCGTATGCTTCGGACGAAGGTAAACACAAAATGCGCCTACTCCTCATCCTCCTAGTCCTACTCGCCGGATGCACCACGACCGCACAGCCGGAACGCTGGGAGCTGCCGACGAGCGAGAAGATCATTTGCTTGCGCTACGAGCAGGCCGAGTGCGGTTTGTCTCTGCTGTCGTGCGGTGACGATCACTCGGTAGACTTCGAGTGCTTGACCGAGGCAAAATATTTAGGCCCTGGTGAATACCTTGAGCCAGATTTTTACGACGAGCCAAATGAGGACGAGTCGCCATGAGTAGGTCTTACCGCACCATTGTAGCGTTGTGCTTCCTTGTCGGGCTCGCGTCCCTTGTCGGGGCGTGGACGATCAAGGAGACGAAGACCGATCAGGATCTAGACTTCTATGTGGCGCCTGGCGGGACGCCGACGAAGGCGTTGTCGATTGATGGCGCGACGGGTTCATCTGAAATAGACGGATCATCAGACACGGTACAACTCAACATCAAAGGCCACACGACTCAGACGAATAGTGTATCGCCGCTGCTTCGCCTTCAGGGTGGTGGTGCTTATATTCCTGACCTTTGGATCACACGATCCGCAACAGACGTTGACTCCCCATCTGCTCCCATAAGCGGTAACTCGGTCGGCGCGATAACCTTCAAGGGTTACGACGGGAACTCTTACGAGGAGTCAGCTTCAATAAGGTCGCTAGTTGACGGGACACCGGGCGATGGAGATATGCCTGGGTCTCTTGCGTTCTCGACTACTCCAGATGGAACCGCTACTCGCGTAGAACGCATGCGAATCGACAACGCTGGCAATGTCGGCATTGGGACAACTTCTCCGGCTGGATTGACGCATATTTCAAGAGCGGTTAGCGCAGGAGACGTAAAGCTAATCATAGAAAATTCCCAGGGAACCGGAAGCACAACAGAGCGAGCCGTGCTTGAGTTAAAGCCTTCTCAGACTCTAAGCGTCCATGGCGCTCAAGTGAGAGCTGTCAGAGATGACAATTTTGTGGCTAATCCAGCCGGACGTGATGTCGGTCTTGAGTTCGTTGTAGTGCCTAATGATAACCCTTCTGTCGCGATGAAAATAAACAACACAGGGGGCGCCATTATATATGACACCGGAAACAATGGCGGTAACGTGCCGCATGCTTGCAACCGAGTAGTAGGCACACCTGTTAACAATCAGACATCCACAGTATCGTGCGCTGCTGGCGAGAAAGTTATTGGTGGTGGATGTCAGTCGGATCTGCCTAACAGCCCATTGAGTAGAAGTTATCCATCTAACGACACTACCTGGACTTGCGTATATACGACTTCCGTTAACTCGAATATAGCCACCGCCATCTGCTGCGACTACTAAGAGGCCAAAATGTCCGAGAATAAAATCGACTGGACGCATTTCTGCCTCGCCATCGCTGCGATCTTTGTCGGCTTTACTCTCGCGGCGTGGGGTGTCGTTGCGGCCAATCACTTGCAGCTGATTATTGCCCCGGCGTCGCCGTAGTCTTCTCAATCGCGATCAATCGCGGTACGATCTATATCAGCCTGATAGCTCAAAAAGCTTAGAGCGCTCTCCAAAACTCGGGCTGGGTTTAGACGAGAGAGATGCCGACTGGCGATCGGCTTGGGCTACACTCTAAATGTGAGGATGAGAAATGCGCGACAAAGGCCATTGCATCATCGTCACGATTGCCTAACTAACCCCGCAGCAACGCCACGAGCGCCTCATATCCTTCGTCCAGAAGGATCTCCGTATCCCCGTCAGTCAAAATCACCGCTGAGTCAGCGCCATCGTTCTGTGGGATGGCGACGGCTATCGCCTTTTTGTTTATCAGCATGGTTTTGTCGCCGGTCTCGACGACCTCGATGAACGACGGATGATCCGCGAGCGCGCGCGCGATCGCCTGGAAGCCCTCGTCGACTCTCATGACGCCGCCGCATCTCATGGTGATCAGAGAGCCGCTATCTTCGTGAGCGACTATTTTAAGGATCCAGTCGGCATTGACCGTAACGGGCGTTTCTCGCGTGACTTTGATGAACATCTGGGTCTCCTCTAGGTCAGGGTGGTTGGGCCTGGTTTACCCAAAAACGGCAGGGAGCCCGAGTCCTCATTTCCGGCAGCCGCCAACAGCCCGGGTTTTTGTTAGTCGAGTCGCCGTGTTGCCGGTCAAAAATAGCCCTAAAGTCCTGCCGCAGGATGCCGAAGAAGGTGTCGACGGTCAAAACCGGCCGGAAATTAAGGGGGTTTATATGAGGATCTCGATTTTCCTTTTCGTCGGTCTCACGGCAGCCTGCGGCACCGCGCCAACGGCGGGCGATAGTCCTAGCGTGACGGCCTCCCAGGCGCCTGCGGCGGCCACGCCGATCAGCAACGCCAAGCAGGATAGCGGCGTGACGACGGTCGCCTCGCCGGCCAAGCTGCCGACCTGCGACGGCGCCGCCGAGGGCACACTGGCCTACGTCCGCTCGGAGCGATCCCTCATGATCTGCGAGGGGGCCGATTGGGTCGCGGCGCCTATCGCCGACGGCGGGGCCGGGAAGGACGGGCGCGACGGTCGCGACGGCAAGGACGGCGCCCCGGCGAGCGTCGATATCGCCGAGGTCGAGCCGGGCGACGTCTGCGCGGCGGGCGGCGCTGTCATCACGCCATTCGTCGACACGGATGGCGACGGGCTCCTCGGCGCCGACGACGACCCTGGTGACGCCGAGGTCGTCTGCGACGGCGAGGCGGGCGTGGACGGCGAGGCAGGCGCGAAGGGCGCCAAGGGGGAGGCTGGGGCCAAGGGTGACAAAGGCGACAAGGGCGACGCTGGCGCCGACGGCACCGACAACCATATCGTCATGAAGTACGTTTGCACGGGCGCGGTCAGGCACGCCTCGATGGCGAGCGGGACGCCGACCGACCTTTCGAGCACATATCAGGTCTTCGTCGACTCCTCCGGCGACGCTAGGGCCTGGGCGCAGATCGCCTGGGGCGACATCCCGGCGGTTCCGCAGACGGCCGGCTACGGCCAAATCTGGACGGCCGAGTACAGCGCGTCTGAGGCGGGCGCTGAGACAGCGATCGTGTCGGGCCTGATGAACTGGAACACCGGCCCATCGGGGGCCTCCTACACGGGGCGCTGGACCTTCACGCTCGACCGCGCAAACGATACCGCGCAGGCCAAGTATGACGACCCGGACATGACGCCAACGTCGGTTTGGTTTACGCACACCTGCACCAAGACGACCTTCTGATCCGACCTTGAGGGCGGGCGACGAGGGCTGCCATTTGGCGGCCCTTTTCGCTTTCCGCGCGCTTCCCTCCTTGCCGCGCGAACGCGCGTTCGCCTATCATCGAGCCATGGGGATGATTTGGTTTCGACTGGACCAGGAACAACTGCTAGCGCGTCGAGAATTTCGGCGATCTCGTCAAAACGCCGAGAATCCAAACCAGGCAACGACAATGTTGTCCATGTCGACTTCAGCCGCAAGGCTTCGGTCGTCAAGCTCGCGGCTTAAAAATCCGCGAGGGTAGCCGCCGGAACGCTACCGTAATCAGCCCGGCAAAACGTCGGTTTTCTAGTTCTTCCGACGATAAGTCAAAAGGCTAGATCGAGGTCTCTGGCTCGACGAAAAGTCAGGGTGGTGGAGGCGGCATTATAGGTCGCCCTTGGTGTGATAGGATTGCTGGAGCCTTAAAAGACCAGCTACACGCGTAGAATGGCGGAAGCGAACGGTACAGGACCCGGGTTCGAATCCCGGCATCTCCACTCTCTGACTATCCCGCTAGCGACCCGATGTCGTAAAATAAGACCCACCCTTCACAGTGTGACTGGCCCGGACCGTTGACCCCATCCAACGGAGGACTGGCCATGGCAATCGCTCGCAATTTCAAGGGCTGGACGCGAGACCCCTGGGATCCGAGGGACCGGCGTTTCTCGGCACCATCGCCAAACCTCAAGTACCCGCGCAAAGCCGACATTTATCGGTTTTGCCAGCCGATGCTGGACCAGGGATCGCTGGGCAGCTGCACGGCTCATATGGCGGTCGAGCTGTATATGCAGGCCGAGTTCGAGAGGTTCGGCAAGACGACGCTCAAAAGCCGACTGGCGACATATTGGTGGACCCGTCTTCTTATGGGCACTCTCAACGAAGATTCTGGCGCGACGATTCGCCTGGCGATCAAGTCGCTCGCCAAGTTTGGCGCGTGCGAGGACTCGCTCTATCCGAACGATGCGCAGCGGTTTGTCGAGAAGCCGAGCGAACAGGCGATCGCGAGCGCGAAGCAGAACATCGCCGTCCAGTACGCTCGCGTGCCTCACACGGCCGACGGCTTTCGCGACCGGATTATGCGTGGGGATGCCATCGGGATCGGCTTCGACTGTTTCGACAGCTTGATGAGCCATCGGACGTTGCAGACCGGCATCATTCCGATGCCAAAGCGCGGGGAGCAGTCAAACGGCGGGCACGCCGTCGTCATCGTCGCATACGACGACGATCGCGGCGTCTTTGTGATCAAAAACTCCTGGGGTAATCGGGTCGGTCTATCGCCGCAGCCAGGCTTGCCGCGAGGATACTTTGAGATCCCAATGGAATACCTGCTCGACCCGAAGTTGTCCGCCGATCCTTGGGCTCTGATGGTCGTCACCTAATCCGCTCATGCGATGAGCCCGAGAAGACGAGGAGCCGTATCGTGGCAGATCCCCGTATGACGTTCGCGAACTTTGTGGACCGCGCCTTCTGGACGCTACTGCTCGCAATCATTGGCTTCGGCGTGAAATTTTTGGGGGAGTTGTCGACGAATGTTCGAGAACTCAACTCAAAAATCGAAGCGGTGATTTTTGAATCCCGGGTTCACGAGACCGAGATCGGCGACCATGAAGTTCGCCTCCAGGATCACGAACATCGTCTAAACGCACTCGAACGTGCCGTCACGCGAAAGGGAAATCTCTATGATCCGATTCCGCCTCGCCGCAGTAATGGCTCTCGTCGTCGCGACTGAGGCTTGTGGATCGAGCCAAGAAGAGGCGGCGGCTCCGCCTCCTGTTCTGCCTCGAGCCGAGGAGCTCTCGGCGCTCGAGGGCGCAGAAACTGCGGCTATCGGGCGCCTGCTCGAGCGTCACCTGGATTCGGGCATGGTCGTCTCGAGGACTCGCCCAGACGACGGTTCTCCTCGTGATATCGGGGACTCAGCCATTTTCACTGGGATCGCGCTCGGAGC
>Ga0180437_10001550_pt1 | contig 39257 bp, 29 predicted proteins | sample SS_ome_4_FD_132410 | JGI IMG/M metagenome (GOLD analysis project Ga0180437, IMG submission 132410) | Hypersaline lake sediment archaeal communities from the Salton Sea, California, USA - SS_3_D_1 metaG | ecosystem: Environmental > Aquatic > Non-marine Saline and Alkaline > Hypersaline >...
CTGCGGCAATCGAGAGAAGTCGGTGCAGTGTTTTGTTAAATTCGTCGGTGAGCATGTGGTCGGCGTAACTGCGAAAACCGGCGCTTTTTAGACCTGCGTTCGCCGATTCGCCGGTTTGGGCGGTGTGCCTTCGACCGCCGAGGTTTTCGAACCAGAGATAATCAATGTTCTCGGCGGCGAGAAGCGCTTCGAGCTTGTTTTTGTTGAAGTGCGGGAACTTGCGCGAACCGGGGTAACGGCGTATGTCGGCGATGATGCGAATGTCAAACTGCTTCAGCAGGCTGAGAAAATCCTCGAAAGAAAGGCTCGAGTGACCGATGGTGAAAATGTGCAGGGGCTTGTCGGCGGCGTTCACGGGAGCAACTCCGGGGTGACAATCCAGCCAAGCCGCCAGAGCTGCCGGTGGTCTCGTTCGAGACATACGACGCCGCCGTTTCGAAATGCGACGGCGTCGGCGGACTCGCCGCCGGCAGCCAGGGCCGAGGCGAGGCGGCTTAGAAACGGCAGATGGCCCACTATCATCAAATCATCCTCAGCCCGATTGACATCTTGCCTTATCGGCGCTATTGGGTCGTTCGGGGCGAGGCCATCACGCCGGACAATCCCGCCATCGGCTGCAACAGCCGCCGCCAGAATCCGGGCTGTCTCGGCGGCCCTCGGCTTGCCGCTGTGCCATATCGCGGCGACGCGCAGGTCGAGCCGCTTCAAAAAGGACGAGACCTTTTCGACATCCCGCCTGCCCTTGTCGGTCAAGCGCCGCTCGGGGTCGATCTGTTCGGATTTCGCCTCGCCGTGCTGGACAAGATATAGACGCATCTTAAGTTCCTTCAAACGACGTTCGGCGTATTTGCCAGAATATCATACCATATTTCACGCAGGCGCTGCCCAAATGTCAAGCAGGCGGTGAGGCTCAAAATATTATTATAGTGGCAAAGGTCGTGCATCAACCAAGGTTCGCGGGAGCGAGCAAATTAGAGCCGACGTTTTCTATCCGCCTGCCGAGGGCGTCGCAGGTGTGTTCGTGAACGTTTCGTGTTAGACCATTAAGTGCCAAAGCAAAAGTTTTCGCAGGTTACTCCGAGGCGGGTTTAGCAGGCAGGCCCAATTCTACTCGCAGTTCGTTATCCCGCTGAATGGCCTTTTCGAACTCTTGAGGGGGCAGTGACTTCACTCGTAACATTCTAGCCTGACACGTGGGGTTCCACGAAGGATTTTGCCCTCCCCAAACACTGACCGAAATGCTCTTCGGAGGCAAAACCCCGCTCGCGTAGTCTTTTCGTATCTTCTCGCAGAGGGTATGAAATTCTGCCTGCTTAATTTGTGATGTATCTATAGCTATTTCTTCGTTGTTTTGTCGTACTGTGATTAGAACCTGGGGCCGATATAACTCAAGATATTCCAGACAGGCCTTTTTATACTCCTGCTCAGTAACGGATCTTAGCTTAACCAGAAAGACCATCGAAGGCCTGGCAAAGAGAACATTTTGTATGGTATTGTGATTGCCGGCCTTGTCGTACACGAGCACCATCTGCTCTGGCGCATCGCTTGAAAGGTCGTCGCCTCTGTAAATGTACGAATGCTCTTCTTGGCCGTGGGGTTGTGTCGGACATCTCAGTAACGGCCAGAATCTGCCTTCGTCAGGCGGGTCCACCGGCTGCCAATCGAGCACCTTGCCTGGTGCAGAATGCCTGTATTTTTCCTCTGTGCTTAGCAAAACTTGGAGTGAAGGTGGATTTGCGCCCCCAGACTGCTGTTGATACCATTCAATTAATTCACCAATGCTCTCCAGTTGCTCGGCACATAAGGCAGCGATCTTCAATTCTGTAATAACCTCGCCCAGAGACCTCACCTTTCTGTGGATCATCATAGCAAGTGAAGTAATCACAATGAAGGCCGCAATACATGCAACAGATATAGAGACCTTCTTTCGGCTCATTTGTGCCTCCGTACCTTAAGCAATAGACCAAGCATTTTCCAACGCCACTTGATGCTGGACAAAGGGCCAAATTGTTCCTCAGGAGCCTGCTCTCGCCCAGTGAGAGGAAGGCTCAAGCACATGGACCAGTTACAGACACCTGGGCACCGACTCTCACAGGGCGGCCCTTGCTGCAGGGGTTTCTGCTGTATACAATTGTCAAAGAATTCGAGTTGTGTATAAATTCTCGCGAACGGGAAGATAATTGTCGTTTAGCACTTTTGATTCCACAGTCACAGAGTCCAGCCTTCGCGGTAGTTGCGGCGCAGGAATTCATTGGCTTGCGGCACGTTGGTGAACTGCATGTTCTGCGCGTCCCAGTAGAGCTTAGTCTGCATCAGATTCTGCTTAAGTTCGGGGCGCAGAGCGACATTACCGAGCAGAACGACTTCGGTCAGCGGCCCCGCCCAGTCGAAATTAGCACCTGCCGGTTGACCGCCCTTGCAGGCATTAATCCACTCTTCGAAATGTCCTGGCGACCTCGGGAGAAGCTGCGGGGGCTTGCCGTAATCCTTCATTCTGGATTCGGGTATGAGTCTTTCGTTTAAGAGTTTGCCTTTGTCGCCTACAAAAAGGATCCCTTCGGGTCTTAGTTCCCGGCCCGGGCCAAGCTCTTCAGGGCGGCGAGGCTTCAATCCGCCGTCATACCAGGTCAGGTCAACCGGCGGCATATCACCGCGAGCAGGGAACTCGTAATGTACGATGGAGGCCACAGGGAAAGTCTCCCTGTTGACCAGTGTCGAGGTTGCCTCGACACTCGTCGGATGGCCCAGCTTAAGGGCCCTGAAAATGGGGTCAAAACTATGGCAGCCCATATCACCCAAAGCACCGGTGCCGAAGTCCCACCAGCCGCGCCAGACGAAGGGCAAATAAGCCGGGTTGTACGGCCGGTACGGCGCCGGGCCAAGCCACAAATCCCATTCCAGCGTTTCCGGAACCGGCGGTTTTTGCTCAGGTCGCCCGACGCCCTGCGGCCAGTAAAAACCCTGCCACCCTTTCAGGGGCCTGTCGGTCCAAACGTGAACTTCTCGGACCGGACCAATGGCCCCATCCCAGATATACTCAGATATGAGGCGATTGCCCTCAGAGGCCTGACCCTGGGTTCCAAATTGTGTGGCGACTTTTGCCTCTCTGGCCGCTTCGGTGAGCTTGCGTGCTTCATAGACCGAATGGGTCAGCGGTTTTTCGCAGTACACATGCTTGCCCATCCTGATCGCGGTCATGGAAGCCGCGGCATGGACATGGTCCGGAGTGGCTACGGTCACGGCATCGATGTTCTTGTGTTCCTTGTCCAGCATCCTGCGAAAATCGCGGTATCTCTTCGCATTTGGGTAGCGTTTGAATGTCTCTGCTGCATGTTTGGCGTCCACATCGCACAGAGCGATTATGTTTTGACTTTCTACGCCGGCAAGGACACCGGCGCCGCGTCCTCCTACGCCGATACCAGCAATATTAAGCTTCTCGCCGGGGGGGGTATGACCCGGGCGGCCGAGTACGTGACGGGGCACTATTGTAAAGGCGCCAATTGTGCCGACGGCGCCGCTGATAAAACGTCGCCGGGAAATCTTTCCACTGTCGTGCTTACTGCTTTTGCGACATTTCGCACTTAACTTCATCTTCCGGTCTCCTTGTGTATGCAGGGCTTTTTGTTACAATGAATTGTCAAAGGATTCGAGTCCAGTATATCAAGCTTCGGGCGGTGAACAAGCAGCAATTTTCGCAGCTTGAAGTGGAGGGGGAACTTTATGAGGGGTCCATAATGCGGGATTTGGCGTGGAGGTGGTATTCGGGCGAGATTGCGGCCCTTTGAAACGCAGCGATGCTCTGAGAAAAGGTGAGTCCGCCGAGGTATCAGGCGGGTGCGTGCAGTTTTGCTTGGCTGCGTTTGCCCGGCGGACTATTCTTCTGAGAGTTTCGGGCACGGCGCGGAGAGGTGATTTTTCCACAACTTCTGGGACGGCGCCAAAAAAATCAGCAGAAAGGCTGGATTTATACAGGCGGGCGGGTATAATGGCTGTCTCTAAGGGTAAGTCTTGGTTTATTGGCGTGAAACACAATTACATTGGTCTATTTCGAGGAGGTACACTATGACTTCGAGTCGTGCTAACGTCGCAATGGTGGTATTTGCAGGTGTGCTGTTTGTTTCGTCGGCGGTTTGCTCGGGGGCGGACGAGGCAGCGGTGGTCAGTTTTGAGAGGGAACCCGGCAAGATTTTGATCAGCATAGGGGGCAGGCCGTTTGCAACGTACTTCTACAAGAGCGATGAGATTACGCGTCCGTATTTTGCGCACGTCAAGAGCCCGTGCGGGATTCAGGCGACGCGAAATCACCCGCCAATAGCGGGCAAAGATGAGACGGACCACGCTACGTATCATCCGGGGGTATGGACGGCGTTCGGTGATATCAGCGGGAATGACTACTGGCGGCTGAAGGCAGAGGTGCGGCATGAGAGGTTCATCGAGCGGCCCAGGGGCGGAGCGGGCGAGGGGAGCTTTACCGTTCTCAATCGCTATCTCAATAATGCCGGCGACAAGACGGTGTGCACGGAAGTCTGCAAATATACGATTCTTGCGCGGCCGGAGGGGTATCTGTTGATTTACGAGGGGACGTTCAGTTCCGACAAGGGCGAGTTTGTGTTTGGGGACCAGGAAGAATTCGGACTCGGTATCCGAGTCAATACGCCGATTTCGGTTCGGTACGGGGGACAGATTACCAACGCCGAAGGCGATAAAGACGAAAAAGGTACGTGGGGAAAGGCGTCGGACTGGATCGACTACAGCGGTGTGATTGACGGAAAGAAGGTGGGGATGACGATAATGCCGGATACGAGGAATTTCCGACGCAGCTGGTATCATGCGCGTAATTACGGTTTTATCGCAGCGAATCCGTTCGGGCGCAAGGCCATGAAACAGGGACCGGAAAGCGAAGTGGTCGTGAAAAAGGGCGAGAAATTCCATCTCGGCTACGGTGTTCTGGTTCACTCATCCGAGGCGGGTGAGAAGGTTGACCTTGACGCTGCGTATAAGGGGTACCTTGCGCGGACAGGACAGGCGCTTCGGGAAGCGGGTTGTCGCCGGGTCCGCCTTGAAACCGGGGGGCTGTGCGCAGCGGCGTCCGCCGCAGCCAAGAGCGGTGAAGTTGGTTTTCAGTTTCGGCCAGGAAGGCTTCTTATCAGTATCGACGGGAAGGATTTCGCGGCCTATATTTATTCCAACCCGGAGATACCGCGGCCTTATTTCGCACACGTCAAGACGCCGTCGGGCATTCAGGCTACACGCAATCATCCGCCGATTCCGGACAAAGACGATACCGACCATTCGACATTTCATCCCGGGATATGGCTGGCCTTTGGCGATATCAACGGCAACGATTACTGGCGTCTTGGGGCCAAGGTTGAGCATGAAATGTTTGTCGGCGAACCCGAGGGCGGCAGCGGACGCGGAAGGTTCACCGTCCGCAATTACTACCTCGACGCCGAGGACAAGCGGATGGTTCTGGAAGTGTGCAAATACACGATTCTGGCGCGAGGGGGTTATTACACGATAATTTACGACAGCACGTTCTCCTCGGAAAAGACCGATTTCACCTTCGGAGACCAGGAGGAGTTCGGTCTGGGCATCCGTGTGAACACGCCGATTGCGGAGCGCTACGGGGGGCGGATAGTCAACGCCGACGGTCTTGAGGGCGCAAAGAAGGCGTGGGGCAAGGCGTCCGACTGGTGCGATTATCACGGTGTCATCGACGAAACGCTGATCGGCATGACAATAATGCCGGACCCGCGCAACTTCAGGCGGAGCTGGTATCATGCTCGCAATTACGGTTTTATCGCGGCCAATCCATTCGGTCGCAAGGCGATGAAGCAGGGGCCGGAAAGCAAGGTCGTCGTGAAAAAAGGCGAGAAGTTTCACCTGGGCTACGGTGTTTCGATTTACTCAGCGCCGAAGGGCGCCGAGATCGACCGCAATGCGATGTATCAGGATTATCTGAAGGAAATCGGCGCCAAGAGATAGCTGCCGAAGTGAGCGCCGGCGACAATGATGAGAGAGATTACTCGTCGCGAATTTGTTAAAGGTTCGATGGCTGCAGGTGCAACGATGGCTTTTCCAGCTTATGTTTCAGGCGGGGGCGTGAAGCATCGCGTGGCGGTAATAGGCAGAACGGGCAGAGGCAATTACGGTCATGGTCTGGACGTAGTGTGGAAAGAGATTGAGCAGGCCGAGCTGGTAGCCGTTGCAGACGAAGACGAGAAGGGTCGCAGCGAAGCAGCGGCGCGGCTTGGGGTGACCAGGGCCTACGCCGATTACCGTGTGATGCTCGAAAAGGAGCGGCCTGAAATAGTGAGCGTTGCGCCGCGGTGGATCGATTGCCATCGCGATATGGTGGTTGCCTGCGCCGAGCACGGTGCGCACGTTTTTCTCGAGAAGCCGATGTGCCGGACGGTGGCTGAGGCCGACGAGATAATCGCGGCCTTGGAGAAAAAGAAGCTCAAGCTGGCCATTGCGCATCAGAAGCGCTATCTGCCGACAGTCAAGCGGATTGTGGAAATGATTGGAGAGGGCAGGCTGGGCGATTTACTGGAGCTTCGCGGGCGAGGAAAAGAGGACAGGCGCGGCAGCGGTTTCGACCTTATGTGCTTAGGCACCCATACGATGGACCTGATGCGTCTTTTGGCGGGAGACGCGCAGTGGTGCTTTGCGGAGGTTCGCAAAGAGGGCAGGAGCGTCACGAAAAGCGATATTCAGGAGGGGCGAGAAGGTTACGGCCCGGTGGCCGGCGACGAGATAAACGCGATGTACCGATTCGGCGGCAAGTGCATGGGTTATTTTGCCAGCCACCTGGCGGGACACGGGATGGCCCAGCGCTACGGTCTGTGGGTTTACGGAAGCAAAGGCATCATCACAATAGGCCAGGGCGGCAGTCCGCCGCGAACGTCGTGGTTCATCGACGATGCGAGCTGGCAACCGGGCCGAAGCAAGGCGAAATGGCAGTTGATTACAGGAGCGGGAGTGGGTGAGGCTGCAAAGGCCTCGGATGTCGAAGATATCCCCCAGGGAAACCTGCGAATCGCACTTGACCTGATCCATGCAATCGAAAGCGACGTTCAGCCGGAAGGGAGCATGTATGACGGTCGAGGGGCTCTGGAGATGATAATGGCGGTGTACGAATCACACCGGCTCAAGGCACCGGTCAGGCTGCCCTTGAAAAATCGTGAGCATCCCTTGAAACTGCTTTAGCCGGCGGGCCGGCAGGCTTTGGAAGATAGTATTTGGTTTTTCTCTTGCATGTTGGACGATTCTATGGTAATGGTATGAGACAATTTTTTGAGGCGTAAGCGTTCTGAGTATGCCTGATCTTCGATTTTGCAGAAACCTTAGCTTATAAAAGAAAGGAGACTATTATGTCTGATTTATCACGCAGGAAATTCCTCAAGCGTACAGCGGCCGGCATTGCCGCCTCGTCGGTGCTGGTTTCCGGGGTTGGAAAAGTGCGCGGCGCCAACGAGCGTGTTCGCATGGCGACCATCGGTGTCGGCTCGCAGGGCAGCGGCCATGCCGGGGGCTGGGCCGGTATGAACGAATGTGAACTGGTAGCGGTGGCTGACGTGGACCCGAATCGCAGAAACAAGGTAGCCAAAGAGACCAACAGCAAGGCGTACGAGGATTATCGCCGAATCCTCGATGACAAGAGCATCGACGCGGTAAGTATCGCCACGCCGGACCACTGGCATACGCCGGTGGCGCTTGCGGCTGTGGTTGCAGGCAAGCATGTGTACGTCGAAAAACCCTGCTGCCACAACATCAAAGAAGGGCATCTGCTGGTCAAGGCCGCTAAACAGTTCGGACTGTGTGTCCAGCACGGCACACAGTATCGCGGGGAGGACGACGCCGCAGCCGGTATTCAGTTCATGCGTGAAGGCGGGATCGGTGAGGTGTATATGGCCAAGGCGATCAACCACCAGCGTCGCGGCAAAATAGGCAAAAAGCCGGTCACGGCGCCGCCGCCCGGAGTGAACTATGATCTTTGGCTGGGACCTGCCCCGGTGCATGGGTTCACCGAGAACAGATGGCATTACAAGTGGCACTGGTTCTGGGATTACGGCACGGGTGATATGGGTAATGACGGTATCCACCAGGTTGACGTCGCAAGGTGGGGGCTGGGCGTCGATTTTCCGAAGGTTGCGTGTGTTTCGGGCGGTCAACTCTGGTACGACGACGACCACCAGACTCCCGACACGCAGATGTGCGTCTTCGAGTACGAAGGCAAGCAGTTGATTTTCGAGATGCGCCTCTGGACCCCTTACAAGCTGGAAGGCCACGACAACGGCAACATCTTCTACGGGACCAAGGGCAGGCTCGAAATCGGGCGCAGGGGTTGTCATTACACCATAGACGGAAAGACGGAAAAGCTCGAAGGCGGCGGCGGCAAGGGCATCCGCGGCAACTTCATCCAGTGCGTCAAGGACAACAGCCCCTCGAAGCTCAACGCCCCGATCGAGGAAGGCTTCGCATCAGCGGTGCTTTGCCATATCGGGAACATCGGTGTCCGTCTCGGCGGGGCCCGGCTTGTGTACAACGCGAGAAGACACGTATTTATCGACAATGACGAGGCGAACAAGTACCTCTCGCGCGATTACCGCAGGGGTTACGAACTGGCCTACACAGGTTAGGACGGCCTGGCGAGCCGACGAGGCTGATAGTTACAAACGGAAACCACGAGGGCTGCGACCAAAATCGCAGCCCTCGTTCGCATATTTGAGATACTTGGAGAATGTAGTTTATTATCGGTGGTCGGCTTTTGCTTTTGGGGAGGCCGTTCGCCATAGCCAGTATGCAATCGCAGCCAGCAAACAGACTCCGGGCCAGGGGCCGAGAGGTTTTTCAAAGACAGTGAGCACATCGGGTCTTCCGGTGACGACAATCGGTATTGCCAAAGCAATACCCATCACCGCCTCACCGGTGATTAATCCCGATGCGAAGAGCAGGCCGTTGCGGTTTGCCGCTACGAGTGCATCGGGGGGTGTGCCTTTTCGACGGTGACAGCTCTTGAGCAGCTTGTTGATTATTCCACCAAGAAGAATGGGGGTCTCGAGATGGAGCGGAAGATATATGCCAATCGCCACGGCAAGAGGGGGCAGTCGAAATGCACTTGCCCTCCGCTGGAGCAAATTGTCCGCCACTATCAGCACCGCCGCTGTGCCCATTCCTATGTAGACGTAGCTCCACGGGAGGCTGCCTTGAAAGACGCCTTCGGCTACTGAAGCGATCAGGTTTGCCTGAGGCGCCGGGAGCGCGTTTTCACGTGCTGATTCGTGGCCGGCGAAGCCGTAAGCCTTTATCAGGAGGGTCAGCACCGGCGCCATCACGAAAGCAGCCGAAACCGTGCCGATCATCTGCATCAACTGCTGCTTCCATGGTGTTGCTTTGAGGATGTAGCCTGCCTTGAGGTCCTGCATGTTGTCACCGGCGATGGCGGCGGCACAGCAGACAACGCTTCCGATTATAACGGCGGCTGCCGGCCCTTTAGAAGCCGCCCTGCCCATCAGCAAGAGCAGCAGAACGGCCGAGACGAGCACGGTTGCAACGGTGACGCCGGAGATGGGGTTGTTTGACGAGCCGACGAGGCCGGCCATGTAGGCGGCAACGGAGGAAAACAGAAATCCGACCAGGAGCATTGCAACCACCATCGTGATCGTAATGGATGCCTGCCGGACAAATACGTGATAGAGCAGAAACAGCGGGACAGCCGAGACCGCGATCAACATCAGTATCCATTTGGTCGGAATGTCCCGTTCGGTGGGGAGCAGCGTCGGTTCCTGGGCTTTCACATGCCGGTAGGCTGCCAGGCCACTGCTTATGCCGCTGAATAAGGAGGCTCTGATTTTGAAGATTGTCCACAGTCCACCGACGAGCATTGCTCCCACACCGATGTACCGGGTCTTGAGCTGCCATACTTGATATGCCCGCTCCAGGGCCGGCATGGGCTCACCTTCCGTGACAGGCCAACTCTCGAAGGCAGCACAAATCGGGACGGCTATGAGCCAGTTGCACAGACCGCCCAAGAAAATCAGGACCGCGATATTGAGTCCTACAATGTAGCCTACGGAAAGCAGAGCGCAACTGAGGTTCGAGCCGAAATAGGCAAGCGTTGGCCCGGCGCGTCGTGCGGTCTGGAACAACTGCGCCCAAATCCCAAGACCGGCGCCGCCGAGTTTGAAAAGAGCCCCAGCCGCCGCGGCGCTGCTGATGCGACGCATTGCGGAACTGTCGCCGGAGCGGCCTGATTTCAAAACTTCAGCCGTTGCGATGCCCTCCGGGAATTTGAGTTTGGCCTGGACGATAAGTGCGCGCCGCAGCGGGATGGTGAACAAAACTCCGAGGAGTCCTCCGAAGCCGGCGATTATTGTGACCCATAGGAAGTCGAATCCCGCCCAGAAGTCCAGAATGACCAGCGCGGGAATCGTGAAGATTACACCAGCGGCGAGCGACTCACCGGCCGATGCAGCGGTCTGTACGAGGTTGTTCTCGCGGATGTTGCTGCGCCTGAAGAGTCCGAGCAGGCCCATCGACACGACGGCTGCGGGTATCGACGCCGAGACAGTCATCCCGGCAAACAGTCCCAGATACGCATTTGCTGCAGCCAGGAGCACCGAAAGAAAGACTCCCAAGACGACCGCCTTGAGAGTGATTTCCGGTAATGGCCGTGGCTGTGTGCTCATTTTCCATCCAGCGGGTAAGGGTAATTCTCACAGCAAAACGAATAATACGTATCTTATGTCTGTTCGTCACATATCGAAAGAAAAATGCGGCTGTTGGTTTTAGAACCTTCTTTGCCCCACGGAGATTGCATCCCCAGCGGTGGCAGTTTTTCTTACTAATTCCGGCGTTCCTCAATTTGTGTATGCCCACGGGTAAGGCTTTCCAGAGCACTGATAGCAACCCGCCAGAGCAGCTATTACGGACAATACAGCATCCGGGCAAGTAGCTAAAAATTGGTATCGTGCCAGAAATTGTGGGCAGACTATCCGGGCTTGCAGTGAGCGAAGCTGTGAGCAAAATCGTTCGGGGACCAGAAGTGCAAAATTACCCCCCTGCCCGCCGTAATTTTGCCCATTGTCCAAACGATTTTGCTCTCAGGGTGCTCTTTGACACCTGAAGCTGCCAAAATCAACCACAACCTTTGGGACGGAATTGTCAGCGCGATTTGAACGACGCGAGATTTTTGCGGATTTAAGTTATACACCGGTTTGTCTATGCCGATAGATATATTGTCTTCAATATGGGGATTTTGTGTAAGACGGGTCTGAAGGCATTTTTGTGGGGGAATAGAACATGAGATATTCGGAAGCAGTCTTATCGGTGCTGTTGTCGCTTGCGGTATTGGGCCTGTGTGGGTGTTTTTCCTCGAATCCCGAGGATGTCAGGGCATTTGACCGGCCTAAAGACAAAGATGTAACCGCTGAGACGTATATTCTGGAGCCGCCGGATGAGATTACCGTGATGGCCTCGCGGATTCCGCAGTTGCACGAGCAGGCCCAGGTTATTCGGCCTGACGGGAAAGTATCTTTCGAGGACGTGGGCGACATACAGGTTGCGGGTAAGACGCCTCGGGAGGTGGCTGGCCTGCTGTATGAAAGGATGTCGGAGCTTTACGCGCTTTCCGGGGAAAATCCTATCGACGTGCGCATTTCCGACTTCCAGAGTAAGCTGTATTTCGTAATCGGCCAGGTTGCTTTCCCCGGCGCGAAGGTTTTCAGCGGTCGTGAGACAACACTTTCGGCAATCGCCAAGGCTGTGCCTACGCCAATTGCCTGGGAGGAGCGGATACAGGTTATCAGGCCATCGGTCGAGGCATGCGGCAAGCCAAAGATATTCGAGGTCAACTTTGATCATATGGCTGCCCACGGCGACATGAGCGGGAACGTGCTGCTGCAGGAAGGCGACATAATCTTTGTTCCGCCGACAGTTCTTGGCGCTATCGGCTTGACGGTGAGCGAACTGTTGCGACCCGTTCGTGGAATGAGCGGGATAGCGGGCGCCGGCCTGTACTATTAAAGCGATTTTTTCCAAGATGCCTGTTCGACAGATGCCCGCGTCAGGGATTCTTCACCATCGGTGCGATAATGAAGATGCGGCTACGACAGAGTTTAAAGCTGATTCATTTCGCCGGTACGGCGTGGTTTGGGCTGTGCGCGGTTTTTCTCGTATTCTTGTCGCTGCTTCAGGCAGGTGTGCGGTGGTGGCTCATATTTTCGCTGTCCGGCTACTCGGTGATACTGCTCGTTCTGCTTGTAAGCGTTTACCTTTTCGCGGTGTTCCGGGTTGCGGTTCGCAGTCAAAAGATAGAGGTCGAGCATCCGTTGACCTCTTCATTGTATTACATGATGTTCTACTACGTAAGCCCTTTTTTGGGTTCGGCGGCGGCCCTTATAAGCAGCGTGGGTATTGGAAACGTTCTTCAGCGTTTGGTGACAATCGCAGTGGGTTCGCTGGTCAGTACGTTTGTGGTATGGATAGTTCTGGATCCTGTGATAGGCTTGCTGGAGATGCTGCTTCCGGCAGGTTTGGCGCACCGTCGGGAGCGTCTGAGTCGCGCCAGGGCGCTGCGCGAAAAACAAAAGCAGGACAGCGAGCGGCTGCTGGGTGAAATCATGGAAAGGGAGAAGCTGGCAAATCTCCAGCGGGAGGAGATACTGCAACCTTTGGCAGACGAACTCGCCGAGCTTCTGGCCGATCATGAGCAGGGCTGCAAGGATGCGCAGGTCCGTGCGATCAAGCTGGGCGCCCAGGCGTGGCGCCTGGGCGGTATCGGATGCATGCGGCAATTGCGCGACGCAGCGGTTGGCCTTTACAGGAGCAGATATCCCCACTACCGGCACGTCGACTATGTTTCGGTCTGGTGGGCAGGTATCGGGAGCTGGTTCGAACCAGGCCTTTCCGAAAGCCTCTGCCGCTAAAGGTGAGTTGGCAAACCCGTCAACAGCAGGTACTTAGAGCGTTCTTGTCCTTCGCAACCACATGACCAGACCAAGCCCTGCGCCGCCGAGCAAAATTGCACCGGGCGCCGGAACGGTCACGGCCTCAGAGAGGCGATCTTCATGATACGAATCGTCCGAGTTAAATACATTGTCGTGAGCATCGGCAACCGGCAACATTGGCGAAGAATCAACTTCGCCGTCCAAATCATTCGCATAAATCATGTCGTTTTGGGCGGTGTCGTCGAGCTGCTCCGGAACATCCGACGATAACAAACGGTTTGATCCAGCCAAGGCCGAATTCGAGTCGGCTATCCAGCTTTGATCAGGATCGAAGAGCATGTAACCGGGATTGGTCTCGTCGGACCTGTTGGATCTACCGGGAATCGACGGGACCTCCGGTGAGTTCGTCGGCAAGGGTCGGTCGGATTCATTGTACGTTGCACCCGTCGAGTTGCCAGAGCCGCTCAAAGATGCCGGAGAGGAACCGGCGCCGCTCGAGCCGCCGCCACCCCCGATATTGCCGGCGGACAGATAGGAGAAATCGGAACCGGAGCCTGCAGGAGCCGGTGCAACGGAATGGACGGTCTCCGAAGTGGTGGTTTCCATGATAGGCACGGCGGAGGGGTCCTGTGCAACAACGACATATCCGGAGCCGGCGTCTGAACGGGAGGCATCTTCGGCGGCCGACAAAGCCGCTGCGCGGTGGTCGGCCCTGTCAATATTATGGACTTCGTCCGCTTCGGCTGTCCCGTTAAAACCAAGCAGTATTCCATTGTACCAGGAATCGGTGTTGCTGTCGGCTATGGCGTGGGAGCCGGAGGCCTGGGCCTTGTCTGTGCCACCGCCGCCGAACATAAGTAACGCTATCGTTGCGGCAATAACGACCCCCATTGTAATCATCAGTTTTCGCAGGTTCTTGTTGTTTCGTAGTTTCCTGTAAATTCTCAGTCTCTTATAGGTTCTCAGTTTCTTGTAGATATTCATGATTTTGCTCCTTGAAGTTCTTTTGATTTGTCCAACTGTCTGTCCTCCGTGGGCCGGGGCTCTTCAGCCCCGGCCCGTTTGCATGGCGTTAACACTTACAGTGTCTTGCGTCTCTTTAACCAACCAACAATAGCCATCCCGATGCTACTCAACAGAACAGCACTCGGGGTGGGGATAAATGTGACAAAAGCTTCGCTTTCACCAGGCTCGAATCTGCGAAGGCCTATGCCGACATTAGGGTCAACGGCGCCAGTCATGCTGATCAGGTCATCCACAGTCGGGCCGCCGGAGACGATAAACGATTCGCCGGGGTCGAGTCGGTTCGGGTGACTCGGCGCCCGGGCGCCGCCTGGGTCCTGGACTTCGGTAAACAACCGGTCCCGGCCTTTCAGGGCGTTTTCAGCGTTGTTGCTTTCGATAAACCGAAGCGTCTCACCGGCTTGTGCGGCCGGGCAAACCGCTGCCAGAATTAGTATTGCAGGAGCAAGAAACATCATTGGTTTTAAGATTCTCACGCTTGAACTCCTTCAAATATCGCCCCCCCCTGCTGCAAATATTCATGGGCCGGGTCGGGCGCACCCGGCCCATATCGGGATGCAGGACTTACAGGGTTTTTCGTCTACAGGGCTTTTTGTCTCCGCAACCAGCCAACGAAGGCTGTTCTGATAATACCAGGCAACGCGCGCCCGGAGCGCGAGCGTCCGCGATATCAGTGGCCGGCACAACATCGTCAACATCGACTATAAAATCATTGTGGTTTTCGGCGCAAAGAATCACGTCACTGCCCTGGTGCGCAGCCAATACTACATCTCGGCCCGATGGTTGTATGAGCGGCAGGCCGGGCAGAAGCGAGCCCAGGTCGGGATCGGCGTCAGCCTGGTGAGCCACTTCAAATACCACCAAACTCATTGTGACCATAAGCTTTTTCATGATTTCTGTTGTTTCTCTCATTCGTCTCTTGCTGGTTAGCCAAGACTTTCTCATTCTGCGATATTGAGGCATCCTGATTCACAACATAACGTAAAGATAGAGCAAGCACCGTACCAACAGCAAAACGCCCGTTACGGCCATATAGTCAGGGCCGCAACGGGCGCCGTTTCATTTTGATTTTTCAATTTAAGACTAATCGGGCTTGCTGAGCGCGGTTCAAACCAAAAGGTCTAATCAATTAGTGGTAGCAAAAGGCATCAAAAAAGCGCGGCGGCAAATGTGTACAAGGAGTGATGTAACAAACCGAGATGTGACGAAGCTCCGGACAACGTTTTTTTGTGCCCGAGACTTTGCGATGACTCGGCCTATTGGCGGTTCTGCAGCGCCATTTCACTTTCAAAGGAAATGCTCGCCTCGCTGGTGCTCTGCTCGAACAGTTCGCTGACGTCCTGGATGAATCGCAGGAACATGGAGATTTTGTTTCTCACCCAAATTTTTCGGTAGAGGTTTCGAATGTGCGTCTTGACGGTGCTGTGCTTTATGTTCAGGTTGTCGGCGATCTGCTCATTGCTCAGACCACGGCAAACATGCTGGGCGATCTGGAGTTCTCTCGGCGTCATTTGGTACCTTTTCTGAAGATATGACCAATGCTGGTCGCTCAGCAGAACCGTCGAGCCGGACACCATTTCGGTCCGGCCGTTCCGGACAGCGGAATCAATTAATGTCTGGGACATCGTTGGACTCCTCTAAAAGTTTTTTTAACAGTTTGTTTGCTTCGGCAAGGTCCGTTTCGGACAAGCCTCCGATCAGTTCATTCAGGCTTAGGGCCTGTTTTAAGTTCTTTACTGCCTCGTCTGTGCGAGAGGTTTTTTCAAGAACGCGTGCAAGATGAAAACGTGAGCCGGCCAACTGCGGCGCGTCAGTCGGGTAGAGACGTACGCATTTCTCGAAGTAGTCAATTGCTTCATCGTATCGGCCCATTCGATACATAGCCATGCCGCCGGTATCGATGAGGTCCAGGTAATTCGGAGACATTTTCAAACCACGAGTTACAAGCTTCAGGGCCCGACGGCAGTCATTCTGCTCCTCGCACAATATCCACGCGAGGTTGTTGAGGGCTGTCAACCTGTCGGGGTCGAGGTCGAGCACCTTTCGGTAAAGCGTCACCGCCTCGTCCGAGCGTCCTGTCGAGTGGGCCAGCACCGCCAGAGTGTTCAAAGCATCGACGCAGTTGGGATCAACGGTAATGACAGTGCGCAGGATATGCTCAGCAGCCTCTTTTGCGCCGATTTGATTGGCGGCTGCAAGCTCGCCGGCAATCAGCGTAGGCGTCTTAAAGTCCTGGTGATTTTTACCATACCAGTCGAGGACCCTTTCCGCCAGTTCAGACCACAACTGTTTTCTTTTCAGCACCGCTGCAATTTCTCGCAGCGGTTGAGGGTCGGCGGGGGCGGTCTCATTCAAACGGGCGAATCTTTGCTCGGCCTGGACGTTACTGCCGCTCTCATATAACAGCGCCGCCAGAGCTATATCCAGCTTTCGAGCCTCGGGGCCCTTCGCTGATGAGAGCCTTTTTTGAAGCAGGTTTATCGCCTTTTCGCTTTCTCCGGTTCTCAGATACATGCGGGCCAGATAAGCGGCGATGTCGGGATCGTCCGGGTAATTGTCAGCCAGCATCTTCAGTGTAGGAACAGCCAGTGCCGCCGACTGCGAGGCCTCGGCATGTGCTTTTGTCAGGAGCAATGTTTTGTCATTCGGCAGATGGGCCAGGCCTCTAAGTGTGTAATCAATAGATTGTTCAGGGTCGCCTTTATTTAAACAGACTTCCGCAAGCATTGTCCATGCGCGGCATGTTTTCGGGTGGTTAACGGTGATTTTTTTCAGAATATTCAGCGCCTGTTTGACGGACGGCCGGGTGTTGTCGAGCAACAGCAATCGCGCCTTTTGCAGCAACAGTTCGGTGTCATCGGGATAGTCAGCCAGCATCTTCTTGAGCAGGGCCCTTCCCTGCTGCGTATCGGCTCTGTCGGCCGACTGGAGGAGTATCAAGGCAGCCTGTCTTTGCACGTGAGGATTATCCGGAGCGATATTGAGGGCCTTTTTTATGATGCGAAGCGCTTCGTCCAGTTCGCCGGTTATCACATGAAGCCGGCTCTTGAGGGTGAGAGCCTCGACTTTGTTCGGCTCGATCTCTATGGCCTTTGCTAGATCCCGCATGGCGAGTGACATTTCTCCCAGCCTGCCGTGTGTTCGTCCGCGAAGGGTGTATGCTGCGGCATCGGCGTGACGGAGGACGATTTGGTTGCACAGGTTCAGGGCCTGGTCGTTCTTCTTGCGCCGAATTAACAGTTCAACCATGGCCGCATCGGCGGCAAGCGAGTTCGGGTCCTGCACTCTCAAGTGATTCAACAATTCCTCGGCCTTGTCCAATTCGTTCTGGCTGATTCTGAGGAAAGCGACCGAGAGCATAACGTTTGTATTTTCCGGGTCCTTCTGGAGGTACTCTTCCATGATACCGATCGCCGGGGTCAGTTTGCCCCGTCTCAGGTAGCTATTTACTTCCAGTTCTGACAGTCGAGGATCTGAGAGGTTGCTTTTGAGCGCGCGGTTGAGGATTTCGTCGGCCCGGTTGTATTCTCCGGCCTCGTACATCGCAGTTACCGTGGAAATTATCAGCTCGATGTCGTCCGGGGCCCTGCTTAAAGCCTCGTTGTACATTGAGACTGCCAACTGCATTTCGCCAGCTTTTTCGTAGGTTCGAGCCAGGAGCAAGCGGCTGGACTGGTCGTCCGGATTCAACACCAGATTTTCCTTCAAGAGAGAGACTATCTGCGGATAGCGTTCTTTGAAGTTCTGTGCTTCGGACCAGAGCTTTGCCTGCTCATACCGCCACTGCCAGCCCCTCTTACCCTCTGCGTCTTTGATCCGGTCAATTATTTGCTGGGCGGAGTCGGTTTTGTTCATGGTCTTGCCAAGTTGGAGCAATCTTCGCATGACAGGGATGTCATCGGATTGCTGTTCGGCCATCGCTTCGAGCAATTCACAGGCTTTTGCCGGCTCATTCAACCGGACGTAGACGTCTGCAAGCAGAATATTCAGTTGCCGTTTTTTTTCGGGTTCTTTCGCCCGTCTGATAGCCTCTTCAAGGATTTTGTCGCACCCCTGAAGCTTGTTCTCGGCCGAGAGCAGCGTTACGAGATATTTCACCGGCTGTACGGTTCCGGGAAACAGTCGCATGATGGCGTGCAGCCTTTCAATGGCCTGGTCGTTTTTGTTGCCGGCTGTGAGCAGTTCCACCTCTGCCAGGAAGACTTTGATTTCTGAGGGATACTCCTGTTTAAGCTCGCTGACCAGCTTCTCGGCCTGTTCGAATTGCTTTCTATGAATTGCCGCCTGTATCCGCATCAGCTTGACAGGCAGGGCAGTTCTTCTGTTATTCTCCAAGTCCGTGAGTTGGTTCTCGATAGTGTCCCAGGCCGGCGACTTTTCGTTCGCCTGATTGTCGGCGAGTATTTGCATTTTTATCTGCATATGGAGAAGCTGGGCCTCGAGGGAATCCGGTCTAAATCGCAAGAGTTCCTGCGCCTGCTCAAGAGCCTGCGCCGGCTTGCCGGCTTCGGCCAAGAGCTGCGCAAGGGCCAGCCTGGCCCTATGCGATTTCTCATTTTGTGTGATAAGATGTCGCAACTGTGCAATGGCTGATTCCCTGTCGCCGAGTCTTACCAGAGCCGAGGCCGTGACAAGCTGAATGTATTCGGAGTTCTGTCCCATGTCCATGGCCCGGCGCCAGTGCCTCACGGCGGCGGCCAGTTGTCCCTTCTGTTCGGCCATGAGGCCTTCGAGAAAGTCGATGGTTGCCGGTGGGACATCCTGGCGTCTCAAGCGGGCGATATATTCGGAGGCCTGGTCGAAACGAGCGCTTCGGATTAACAACTCGGCTGCAATGGGCATAAACCCGAGAGTGTCGGGTGCGAGCGTTCTCAGCGCCTGGTCGGCCACTTCCTGCATCTCGCGTGCGGATCTATTCCTTAGAGCAAGGGTCGCCCACGTATGCCAATACGTGAAGTTGGTTTTCTCTTTTTGATAAATGACTTTGAGCTGCTGTGTCGCCCTGTTCGGGAAACCTGCGTCGATGAAGGCTTTTGCAAGTTCGAGTCTATCGGCACTCTCGGAAAAATCACATTTTTCGGCCTGGACAAAATCGGTGAGTGCTTTTGCGGTAGCACCGCGGTCGAGGTGGAATCGGCCCCTTGTAATGTAGGCGGATGCGGAGTTCGGATTTTTCCTGACGGCCTGGTTGAAATAGTAATCGGCGGTTTCGGAGAAAATTTCCGGTCGTTCTTCTGCGAGCCTTCCAAGCGCTTCATAAGCTGAAATTTGTGTGGGTTCTTCGTCGATGACCCTGTTTAATTCCTGCTTTGCTTCGGCGAATTTGCGTTGCTTTACAAGGGCCAAAGCGAGCATTGTCCGGATGTTGTGGTCGTTGCCGGCGTTTAACTGCTGAGTCGCAATCAGTTCCGCCTCGTTGGGACTGTTCAACAGCTTCAGATATACGTCAATCAGTTTCACGGCGGCTTCTTTGCGCGTGCGATCAATCCTGAGGACTTTTCTGTATGCATTGACCGCCTGGTTTACGTTTGCACTTCTCATTGGTCTGGTGTTTAGCTGGGCCTGTGCATATTTCATCAGGACATCCGGATCATCGGGGACAATCGCCAGATACTTGCCGAGGTTGAGGGCCGCCTCGGGCCACCGCCTGGCGGCATAGGCCTGGTTGCCGAGTTGGAGGCCGCTTTGTGCACGGTGGCTTCTGTTCCATTGGCGCAGACCGTAGACGGTAACGCAGACGACGAGAACGGCTATCGCCAAAACGATGATTAGTTTCCAGTTAATACGTTTTTTCGCCATCGTGGCGTCCCCCCGCCGGTTTTTTGAACCTTGTGCGACTGATGGTGGCAATCACAGCACAAGGTCGGTGAAGTGCTCCGGGATGGGGTCGTTTTATTTTATACGTCGGTTTAATCTGTGTGATACACGCACTGCTTCAAAAAACGACCGGTGCTGCTGCTCGAGGTAGAATCAGGTGGTCAGTATTTCTCAGAACTGATCAATGAAATCATTTATGAGCTTGGCGGCCGTCTTTAAGCATATTTTCACATCGAGCGCGAAAGACAGTTCCCTGACATATTTAGTGTCGTAGTAGAGCCATTCCTGAAAGTCTTTTGACTGGTCGCGTGTCCTGGATATCTGCCACAGTCCGGTTATGCCCGGCCGCACCGATAGTCTGGCGTCGCGCCAAGGCGGACAAAGTGAATTCTCCCTGGCCGGGGAGGGTCGCGGTCCCACAATGCTCATCTGGCCGAGCAGTACGTTGATGAACTGAGGTATCTCATCTATGGAGGTTTGGCGCAGAAAGCGGCCTACGGCGTTTACCCTCGGGTCGTTTTCCATCTTGAATTGCGGTCCGTCGACCTCGTTTACGATGCGCAGGTTATCCTGGATTTTTTCGGCGCTTACGATCATGGTTCTGAATTTGATGCAGTTGATTTTTCTTCCGCGCAATCCCTCACGTTTTGCCTTGTAAAAGACGGGCCCGTGGGAGTTGAGCTTTATGACAACCGCGATTATCAAGAAGACAGGCGCAAGAAGAACGAGCGTTACAGCGGCCCCAACGATGTCAAGTATTCTCTTGACGAAGCCGGGATAGGAAAGTCTCGGCCAGGTTCGGAAAAGGTCAAAGTCCCGAGGATGGTCAAGACACTGGGAGTTTTGGCGCGTTTGTTTTGCAATAACAGTGGTTTGCTGCAACATTTCATATTGCTGCTGGTCGGTCACAATGCGGTCGCGTATGAAATCATCCTGAGATATCGAAACACCGGGGCCGATTACGGAGTTGGCGATAACGGCGCGGTCGGCTACTGTTACGTTCTCGGCGAGTATCGACGGCCCGAGAACAACGGCGTTGTCACCGAGGCATACGTTTTGACCGGCGGCGACTTCGCCCACGACCCTTGCGGTGGTTGCGAACTTTTCCATTTTCGATTGATTCACTTTTGCCGCCTTTAATCGTGCGGAAAGAAAACCGAGCAGTCCGGCCTCGGTTTCCAGGTCGAGTACGGCGCCGGCTGTATTGAAGCTGTTCATCCTCAATGAGTTGGCCCAAAGCATTCCCGTGAATTCCTTGAAGTCGGCGGGCAACTCATCATGAATCAGGAGTTTGTCGAGTATATCGGTCTTTATGAAGAGGTGATGCGGCCATACCTCAGGAATCGGCGCCGGCTGGGACGAGTCTGAATAATATCTTCGAAAACCAACGACGTCTTTTTCCTGGGTGACAAGTGGTTTTTCGCAATACGCCGCGAGGTGGGGGACGACATTTATCGCCACTACGTGGTCTGCGGAGCGATCGAGTATCTCCTGCAGGCACGTGCGGCTGAGATTTGTGGCGAACCTGCCGTTTGACAATACAAACCACCTGTCGTTCTTCACGCCTGCGGTCTCAATACGTGGCATCCTTTTAGCGTCATATCGTATTGTGCGCGGCATTTTGAGTGATTCGGCGCCCCAGTGTTCCGGAACAGCCACCAGAGTCGGGCCGGTGTTTCCGGGACAACCGCAGCCTGTGAGGCGGTTGAGTGCGATCCCGGCAATCAGTTCATTCTTAAAGGCGAACCGCAAGCGGCTGGCGCCTTCGAGGTCATTATTGTGCATCACTATCAATTCCATTCCATATTTCCGGCACAGAGTGAACACGCGGCTACGATTCACCGTTGCCTTGCCGCTGGTTCGTTGAATGTTCAGCAATAAGAAGCATTTTCCTTCTGTTGTGCTTGTCATATTTGAGTTTCGAGTCGTAGCTTCCGTCCGAATTGTAGACGTATCCGTATCCGTAGCGATGGTAGCTTTGGTTGACCTTTACGTTGTTGACTATTGTGCCGAGTATTCTGGCGCCAATCTCTTCCAGCCGGTTCATTGCCTCTCGCAGGTCGGCCCTGGATGTGCGCCCCACAAGGCTGGTCAGAATCGTAGCGTCGGCCATTCTGGCCCACAGAAGTGCGTCGTTGAATGACAGAATCGGGGGCGTATCGATAATCACGTGGTCAAAACTCTGGGCGGCATTTCTAATATGTGCGGCGGTTTCTTCCTGTTTGAGGATATCGACGGCATTGGAGACATTGCTTTGATCGGCAGCCAGCACGTATAACTCGGTGTAACTCATCTTGTAAACGGCCTCGTCCAGGTCTTTTCCAAGAAGCAGGTCCTGGAACCCTCGCAAATTGGCCGGCAAGTTCAAGGCGCCGGCGATATCGGGTTTTCTAAGGTCTCCGTCTATCAGAAGCACCTTTTCACCGGACTGTGCGAAGCTTGCGGACAGATTGACGGCGAAAGTGGTTTTTCCATCTCCGGTTCCGGCGCTGGCGATGACGATTATTTTGGTTCTTCCGCCTCCGTTAATGAGTCCGAGATTTGCCCGAATGTTCTGGTAGTCATTCATCAATTGCTGCTCGAGCAAGGGTTTATCGACTCTGTTGGGTCCGGTAGTCGTTCCTATGATCTTTGCGCCGATCTGCTTTATGACATCGTCGGGTCCCTGCAGGCTTTTGTCGAGCCGGTCGACCACGAGTGCGAGGAATCCACCGATCACCAACGATCCCATGGTCGCAACAATGGTCATCTGCAGGCGTTTGCCTTTTGCGGGAAAACTACTGGCATAGTAAGCCACCGAGATTCTGGCCGGTCTCTTGCGTTCCACTTCAAGTTCTTCGATGCGCCGGCTGACCTCGCCAGCCATCTCCTTGAGGCGGGCGAGCTTTTCCTGCTGCTCGTCGATAGTCAACTGCTTTCTTCCCATCGCGATTGTTTCGCTATTGCGCATCGCCAGCCTCTGACGAATCCTGTTCTCATATTCGATTGTCCTCTCGAGTTCGACCTTTACTTCCGCCAGGTTTCGGTCGCGGCTTCTTTCCAGCTCGGCGTTAAAGCCTTTGTCAAATTTATCCGCCACCTCCTTGCGTCGCTGTTCAAGCTGCTGCTTGAGGTTTTCGAGGGTCTTGATGTTCTGTTTGAGATGCGGGTTGTTCTCCGAAAGTGCCTGCTTACCGGCGGTGACAACTCTTTCATATTCCACGATATCAGCCAGAACAGACTGAATCGTGAAATCGGAATTTATAAATTCGCTCCTTATTCTGAGCAATTCGCCGGGCCTTAGCTGTTCGCCAAGGGCGTCCTTCATCTTCAGGCGAGCTTCCAAAGAAAGTCTCTTGACTTCGACCGAGGTAAGTTCGTTCTGCAGGCTGACCACCTGCTGCATCAGCATATCCTGTCGCCCCGTAAGTGCGGCGCTTCCGTATTCTTCGGCAAGCTCGCGTATAATCTCGTACTGGATTTGTATTTTCTCGGCCATGGCCCTGTGTTTTTCTTCCAGTACGGCAAGCTTTTTGTCGCCGCCTCTTATTTCACTGGAAACCACAACGGCCATGTAAGCGCGAATGATGGAATTTATTATCAGTTCGCTCTCCCGGGGACGATGTGTTATCATCGTGATCGTGATCAATTCGCTTCGCTGGGCGGGTTCGACCTTTATTACTTCGTTTGTAATAGCAAGTTTCAAAGCTGTCACATAGTCGACGACGCCTTCGAAAAAGAGGAGGTTCTTGTCGGCGAGTTCATCGGCAACTCGATTAAGGACGGTGCTGCTCGCCACCAGAGTTACCTGCGTGTTTATAAAGTTCTCATAGTTGGGAATGGCCCTTTCCGATTCGGTATCGGTAAAGAGTATCCTCGAGACGATTGGCGTGACCCTTATCGCGCCCGAAGTCTGCATGCCGGGCTTGAACAGAAACCATACGGCCGGAAGCGAGACAGCCGCAACCACTATAAAGGTCACGAGCACTATCGGCCAACGGCGAAGGATCGGCAACATCAGATTCTTCGTCGAATCATCCTGGCCTTGCGCGGCCTCGGTATATTGGCCGATGTTCTGTTGCGCGATGTTGTCTTCTTGATTCTGCAAACCGTTCATTTCCGGTTCTCCCAATGGCCAATGAGCGCGCCATTTACCCCACAAACGCCTTATTGTATACCTGCTGGCGGCCGTCTGCCGGTTCTACGGTCAGATGTGAGAGCAGCCACAGTTCGAGGACGACCACCGCAAGCGCCAGCGGCATCATCGCCAGACCTCCGAAATCATGAAAGACATTCTCCCAGTCTTTCGCGTCGATTCTTGTGAAAGCAACGGCTGTGAGGGTGAGTCTGAGAGTGTTACAAAGCAGGGCAATCGGTATGCTCGATGCAACGATAATCAGCTTTTCCCACCATCGCCTTTGCACAAGCAGCGCCACCAAGCCGCTCACGACGAAAAAAGCGGTCAGCATTCTCAGTCCGTTACAAGCCTCGGCCACCGCTACAAGAGTTCCATTGATATCGATGATGTTGCCTTCCCTGATCACGCCGTATCCGAGCATCTCGAGGCAGAATACCGCCGACGAAGTCGCCCATCTCTGCAGCGGAATTGTCACGGCCGACTGGAGCCTGTTCGGCAGCGGAAGCATCAAGAGCGTAAAAATCAGAATTGGTAATATTCCGGCAAACAGCCGCCAGCCGAACAAGCACAACACAATTGCTCCAGCCGTGAGTACCAGAGACAGCCTTTCGGCGGAGGCATACATGAAATACAGGCCGAAGAACCTCAAGGCCTGGACCGCTGCCAAGGCCGCCAGGCCCCAGAGACATGGGCTGATCGGAATTTGAGCAATGCTTCTGCGTCGCGACCATATGAGGTAACCAGCAATGAGCGGCACGAGTATTCCAGCGGAATACTCGTCACTCTGCAGCCATATGCGCCACAGCTCAACAACTGTCGGGCGCCAGTACGTCCAAAGAAGGACCAGCAATAGTATCACGGCGCCAAGCCAGGCGAAGATGTGTCCCGGCAACTGTTCACGACAGGCCCAGTTCGAAAGTCTGCTTTGCAGGGCATTTGCTTTGTGCTTTAGCGGCGTCGAGGCTTGCTTCATTATGCCGGTTAGCGGGGGGACGAGTTTTCTGGCGGCCTTGTGCAACCACCGCGGTTCGGCGGATATCAACTGCCCGGTGGCTTTTCTGCGTGCGGCAACTACTGCGTCGTAGACCAGGAGACACTGCTGGATGTGGCAATCGGGGCCAATACGAGCACGGTCCCAAAGGACGCTTTGTGCAACAAGGCTTCTTTCGCCGACAACGGCATTTCGTCCTATTATTGTGGGACCAAGAATGACGGTGCCCGGCAAGAGCTTTGCATTTTGACAAACCAGGACCTGTCCGAAGAGTCGAACGCTGGGGTCGACTTCTGCGCCGGATCCCACCCAGACGTGCGATGAGCCAGTTTGTGCGTACTCTTTCATGGGGATATTTCCTGCGGCTATCCTTTCCAGAAAGGCGCCAACGGCCCAGAGGTATTCGCGGCGACATCGAAAGTTGCCGACATTTGCGGGCAACTTGACGGCGCGTATTTTTTTACCGGCCCGGACGAGATCACCAACCAGACCTTCCTTGATATCACAGTATCCGGCTTGAGGTATGTGCTCGAGAACCGAGCTTTCGCAGATATAAACCTGTGCAGGCTCGGGTGTGAGGCAGTTATCGGTCAAGGGGTTGAACATGATTGTCATATCCGCATCGGCTTCGTGATGTGCGTCGAGCATCATCCCTATATCGGGGGGGGCAAGGATGCCGGCGTGAAAGACGACAAGCAGTTCGTCGCTGCCGAGGCGACCGGCGTCGCGGATGCAGCCTGCGGTCCCCCTCGGCAGCATTTGCCCAATGAAGGCAACGTCGAGCCCCCTGTCAATATCGACGGCGCGGCGTACAGCTTCGAGGTCGTCCTCACAGCACAGGACGAAGCTTTTTATACCCTGGTCGGCTATATGCTCGATCAAACGTTGGAGCACAGATTTGTCGGCGAGCGGCCATAAGGCCCTGTTGAGGCGCGAGGCGAGCGGACATCGTCCGAAATCTCTGCGGCCGATGAGTATGACGGCTTTTACATTCTGCATAGAGCAATCTGAGGCGCGGGCTTGCGTGTTTTGCGATTTCATGACTGCAGCTTATCTATTTTTCTGCACTTGATTGAGGAATTTCGATATCCTGTCCGAGACGGCCTGTGCCTGCGTATTTCGTTTTGCGGGTCTAAAGGCGCCGAGGGCGTTGATCCTGTGAACCAGTTGTGTTTCGTCGTACGCCGCCATGACGTGTCCAAGCGCTTCAAATTTTCGGGCTGTGGCCAACTGATGGTCGTTGACGTGTTCATTAAGTCTTTTCAGACGCGGCATCACCACCAACGGTTTGCCGAGATCAAGAGCCATGGTTATAGTACCCATCCCCGCATGGCTGACGATACCTGAAGCCTCCTCGAAACAGCAGTCAAATTCGGCCTTGTCCATCAGTTCGACAAAATTCATGTGCTCGGGCCTGAAATCAGACAGACCGGTCTGGGCGAAGACCTCTGCATCGATGAGATTGCAGCCGACGGCCGCGTCTACGGCCTTTATTAGCCTGTTGAACTGGAGCGGATACGTTCCGACGGTAAGAAAAATCATACGATAGCCCCTGCGTATTCGACGTTCTTATACCTTCGGGCGAGTTCGGGCCATTGTGTCAGAAACAAATCTGCAAAGGTTCGGACGAACGCCCCGCTCATGGAAAGGCGCTCGACATTTGCGATGCTGTCGATCCAGACGATTCTGGCGCCGAACAGCGCGGCCCAGAAGCAAAGCATGGCCAACGGGAGTGAACCGGTTGTTACTATTACGTCCGGACGCTCCCTGACAGCGATCTTGAAACATCTTGCAAGAACTCTGATTGCGTTGACCGGCTGGCGGCGGTTGCACTCGCCAATAACATAGACCTGCCCTTTTTCAGCAATTTTGGCGGCGAGAGCTTCGAGGGTCGTAACATAAAGGTACGGTTTTTCGGGCCAACTCTCCGAAGCCTCAAGGAGCTTTAGCAATTGATTCATGTGTCCGCCCGCCGAAGCCCCGACGCAGATACGAAGCGGTCTGTGTTTTTTCCTTTTCCTCACGTCTGGGAGTAGCCTTCAATCAGTTCTTTCGTCTGCTTTATATGTGCTTTGGTGGACGCCCCAAAGACTATAGACTCTATTTCTTTCATGCCGCACACATACTCCAATGCTTCTGCCGGCGGTATTGCCCCCGAAGCGAATACGGACATTGCTATCGGTCGGAGATTCTTTTCTTTGATGACCTGTTCGTAGGACTGCCTGCCGCCGCACATGCGAAATCCGATTTTGTTAATCGAACTGCACACTATGGGATTTTCTATTCCGCACTCCTGCAGGCACGCCAGGAGACGTGGCAGGTTCATCGTGAAGAATCCCGGCTCGGCGGCGTATTTCTTTTTGATGTGATCGGCGAACGCGACAAATATACTCTTGAGATCGAGTCCGAGCAGCAAATCGGTCATAACGTTTTGCAGGAAAATCACCTCTGTGTTAAGGCCTTCGAACATCTTCATTTCGGCGTCGATCATCAGTTTCATAATTCCGATAACGTCGCGCGTGGCTACGGCCTTTCCGCCGGTGAGTATGGCGGAAAAGAGCCCGCTCGGCACAAAGCGTTTGCAGGCGCCCATCACTCCCAGCTCCGTCACAGCATCGGCGTACTTGTGCGCGTACGGCATTCCGGGATAGAACTTGAAGTCGGAATAACGCTGAGGATTGTCGCGCACACGGTCGCATATTTCGGCGATGCGATCGTGAGTCGTGCACATGAACGTGCGTATGCCCATATCGTAGGCTGCATCAAGCACTTCCATTACCGCGTCGGTGTTGCGAAATCTTAACGCCTGGGCGCGGGCTTTTTCCTCAGAGGCGTGATTAATGCCGAAAAACTGGTTGTCTCCAAACAGTATCCTGTCCATAATTGCGACTCCACTGTGCGGCATCGGTTTTCAACAGGTCGATGATTACGTCGGTCAGAAGCGCACTGGCAAAGGAGTTGATGTTTTCGAGTTGGTTGTTCTTTATATGGTCCACGAAGTAATCGATCTGATGTGAATACTCCTCCCCCCGCAGGTAGAACCAGGCGGGTTTTGTCAGATCGGTCGTGTAGAATATGTTCCATCCTTCCTGCATGTCCTCGAAACCGCCGCTGTCCCACAGGAAGACACGACACTGCTGTCTGTCGGCAATGATCTTTCCCCTGTCGCCGTAGATTTCCATCTGCGTTGACATTTTCCGATAAGTCTTGTCGCTCCAGTTGACGGCGAGCTGACCGGTGATTCCGTTGTCGTACAGCAGTGTCGAGTAAACGGCGTCGCAGACATCCTCGGAAAAGACGTTCTTGAGGACCGTGCCCGAAACTCTCTGCGCGGGACCGAGAAGGTAGTTCACAAGGTCAATCACGTGGGACGCATAGTCATAGAGGCATCCTCCGCCAGCTGTGGGTTTGGTGCGCCAGGTCTTAACCTTCGGTCTTACAACAACCTGGCCGTAGGCTTCGGCGGTAAAATGATAGACCTTGCCTATGGCTCGTTTCTCAAGAAGCTGCCTGGTCCTGGCGAAGGAAGCGACGAACCGATATTGGTAGCCGACCTGATTGACAAGGTTTTGTTGTTCAGCCAACTCCGTCAGTTGTCGACCCTGTTCATAATCGAGGCAAAAGGGCTTTTCGACAAATACGTTGATTCGGTTCTCCATGGCATAGCGCACCATCTCGGCGTGCGTAGAGGTTGGAGTGGAGATAATTACACAATCCAGGCTGCATTGATCAATCATCTTTCGATAGTCCTTGAAGGTGCGAATGTCGGCCATTTTTTCCAAAGTGCTGACTATAAAGGCGGTCGAATCACAAACACCAACAAGATGAATATCCGGGTGCGTATTGATGATTGCGTAATGACTTACTCCCATCTTGCCCAAACCGATAATACCGGCCCTGATCATAATTTTTTTCTCCGCTTAGCTCAGTGTCGAATTTTCATAATTCCTGAGAGAGGCTTGAGTTTCAAAGCAAGGTCGTCCGACGCCGTCGTTTTTCTCATTAAACAGTTCACTTAAGACCAACTGCGCCTTTTGGTCCCATGTTGAGCTCTCGACCTTTTTCCTCCTGGCGAGCACCAACTCATAACTGTCCTCTTTGAGGGCCTTCTCAATTTTTCGCGAGAACTCTTCGGGCGTCCTGGCCTGATATATTAAGTCCCGATACTTCTCTAATTCCGGAAATGGTGTGCTCACAACAGGTTTGCCCAGCGCCAGGTATTCCTTAAGCTTTATCGGATTGCAGGCATGTATCCAGCGGTTCTGCCGCCAGGGCATGATCAATACGTCAAAGCATTTTCCATAATGGGGAATCTGCTCGTAGGGCTTTGGCCCCAGCAGATGGACATTGGAGCGTCTCTGCAGGCCGCCTACGTCCGACGAAGCTTTTCCGACAAAAACAAATGACATTTCAGGCAGCAGGTCGGTCACTTTTTCCACAAATGGTATGTCGGAAGTATGATCGTCAATAGCGCCGAAGAACCCCACCCTGGGGCCCGGTATATCCTTCACATCCGGCGGGACGGTGGGATCTTTTTCTGCGTCCGCGAACAGTTGATAATCGACGCCGTGGTCGAGATACAGTGCCCTTCGGCACTGCTGCAATTCCAGGTTGTACAGCTCGGTGTTTGCGAAAAGCGTCAGATCCGCAGATGCTTTGGCCCTTCTGTCATAGGCCCTTATGGTCTCAAAATCGACATTTGGGTATTCCTCGTAGCGGTCGGTTCTCTGATACACGAGCTTGTTTCTGCACATTCTGATTGCAACATCTACGGCGGCGGGACATGCAATCCAGACTATCGGGTTTTCCATTTTGAGCCTTCGTTCAAGGGCCCGCACCTGAGCATAGAGAATCCACTCGTTCAATTTCCGCGCCCATTTGATGTGGTGCAGCGGCAGCGAAAAAGGGCTGTATACCCAGAAACCCGCATCGGCCCTTTTCAATCCTGTGAAGATACTTTTGATCTTGCGCGAAAACTTCTTCAGAAATCTTTTGCCCTCGGTGAGTCTGGGCTTCTGCATCACGATGGAGTTTATATAAACGGTCGTGCCGCACCAGGCGTATCGGCGCATAAGCTGTATATCGTTGTGGCCCCGATTCTTGTACCACCAGTCCTCGCCGCCGAAGCATATGAAATCAGCTTTTATCATTTTAGAGACCCGCCCGGTTATCGTTCAGATTTAAGCTGCGCACGAGATTCGAATGGAAAAGCCAAATTGCCCGCTGTGTCATTTTATAATATGTCCCTCGGTGATCGGAGCCATAGTTCGCCTTCCAGCCCTGAAATATGCGCATCGCCCCGATTGATAATATTTAGAAGCTGCGCGTTCTTTGCGTGAATAAGGGCCCAACTGCCTCGTTTCACAAGGCATTGCCGGTTCCAGAAGCTTTGGGTAAACTTCGGCTCAAACCTCCCGAAAACGCACACAGCGCCTTGCTTCGACGCCTGGGTAAGCAGTTGGTCCAGCACGTCGTCTCTCGAATCATTTCGGGCAGCAAGCAATATGACCTCGCAAATTCGTCTTTGATTCAGGTAGTAAAGATAAGCACCGGTCAGCAGGTTGTCGGCATTGTAAACAGCCGCTCCCTTGAGCTCGCCGCGATGCTTGTTGCTTTTGATGAAGTCCCATATCCATCTCATGTTTTCGACGTCGTACTCAGGTCGCAGACAACAGCTTTTTGACAGTTCCACAATGCAGTGGCGCAACAGTTTATCGTCTATTTCGACAACCGTATGATCAGGGGGCGGCTGTATTCGAAACGGACTGTTTCGAGCGGTCGACGCCAGCACATCTGCAAGTTGACAGAGCGGCCACGAAATTACGGCCAGCGGACGCAAATACTTATTCTTTTTCAAAAGGCTCATGGCGTAGCTGCACGGCTTGAGAGGGCGTATCCAGTTCATGCTGTATACGTACGCCGTACTTCCGCCCATTCCCTCCCAGAACTTCCTGCCGAGGTCATTCGCGCCGTCGGCTAATGAGAGCTCCTGCGGTCCCGACAGGAACCTTTTCATCAGTTTCACAGCGGCCAGGGGCGTGCCGGCCTGCTGATCAACCATCAGACGGTGAGCAACCGCCACTGTTATAGCGCCGCCGTTGACGGTCATAACTCGAGGAATTACTCCTATAAAGCCGGTAACCTTTCGCTTTCCACAACGATATACCAGCGACGGCAACTGCTCGTCATACCAGGGATTATGAAAGAAAACTCTCGTGTAGTATGACTTTAGCTGTTCGGAGGGCGGTGCGTCGGCGCCCTGGAACAGCTTTGCGTGCAAAGCCGCGACGGCAGGAATGTCTTCCATATAACATTGGTCAACCTGTTCCATCATCTGCCCCCACAGGACCAAGAGTCCGGCTGAAAGCGCGGAATAATACATGCATCGCTTGAGATTGAACTGTGAACCGTCATCTTTTCACAACTCTGTAAATCTTCTCGGCAGCGTGCCACAAGTTTTTCGCGCCCGCACCTGCATGGGCCTCAAATGCGCCCGTATGAAAGACTTCATCGCCTCCCATCCGTGATTTGAATTGATAAACATTGGGATTATTGTCAGGATCAACGCCGCCAAGGTCGTACCATTTCATCCCTGCGTGCATCGCGGCAATCGCACCCTCATACCAGGTGACATAGGAAGAGCCGCATTTGAGTCCGCGTTCATTCGCCGCGGCCAGCAATACAATCGCCGTGTCGCCCAGGTTGCTGGTCAGTACGACGGATGCAGGTTCACCTTCGCAGTAAGCGACGATGATTGTCATCTTCTCGCGGTCTGAAAGACTTCTCTGAGGCCCGGAAAATTCCTGCGAATCGAGACCTTTGAACTTTTTTCGTCTGACCGACTCGGAATACAGCTCGTCGAGAATATCGAAGAGTTTTTCATCTTCGCCACGGACTATCTCAAGGCCGCTGCTCTCGGCCTTTTTCAGGTCGCGACGAAAGCTCTTGCGCAGCCTGCCTCGAATCTGTTCCTCACCGTCGCCCACGTAAACTCTGAAGGTTCTGTACGCATCGTCCGAGTTGGACCTTTCAAATCCAGCAGCGGAAAACATCTCCGTCAACTGCTCGCCCGCAACGTCCCGGCAGAGGTTGGGCACCGATTTCAGCACGTCGACTCCGGAGCCGATGTATGCCTGTCGGAGCGCATAGAGCGCCGTGGATGAGCATCTGATTTTTCCATCGAAGTTCAGAACCAGCGGACCGCGCTGAATATAGCCGACTTTCAGCCCGACGGGCCTTATGTGTTTTATTCTGACCTGACACATTGTCACAACCTCGCCCGGTTCGTCGGTCACGACCGCCCTGCTCACCTGCTGGTTGTCCATGCTCGCGCGATTTTCCTGGTAAGGCCAGGTCTGGTAAATACTGTAATCCGCAAAACAGCCTGCGTAGTCCCGCCACTGGTCACTGTCGAAATCGTCTATTTTTACTTTGTACGACATTTATCCCAACTCCTTAGAATTGACTTTTTCACGGTCCTGACGAACCTGAGTGCCTGATATGCCCCGCGGATTTTCAACCTGAATTTTATAAGGCTTTCGCGCGGTGACACCAAGAACCGGCCTATCCTCATAAAATCGGTAGTGTAGTCGACGGCGACCGGCTCTATCGTGAAACCGGTCTTGTACGCCGCTCTCTGGGCATAGGCGCAGACTCTGTCATCGTAATCGCCATGGGGGTAGCTTATGCCGGATATCTCATGCCCGATTATTTGTTCGAGGGCCTGTTTGGAGGCGACCAGTTCTGTTTCAAGCTGATGATCTTTGACCTTTGTCAGTCTCGGGTGAGAGAGCGTATGAGAGAGGATCTCAAAGCCTTTTTCGGCGAGCTGTCTGACCTGATGCTGATCCACAACACTTTCGTCCTTGTCGCGACAGTGCTGTGCTATTTCCCAGCCGGCCTTCTGTCCCAACCGGCCGGCGGGAATAAAGAAACCGGCGGCAAGCCCGTATTCTTTCAGGATGGGCACGGCATTTTCGAGCGCGCTTGCGAAACCATCGTCTATTGTAACAGCCACTAACGTACCACCATTTGTCGGCGCTGTTGCGATACGCGAAGGCTCGACCACGTTGCAGTTTGCCGCCAGCCAGGCCATCTGCCTGCGAAAGCTCCTGACGTCCGAGCTTTTAATGCTGTGGTAGTAGATGACGACTCTTTGTGGAGTATTGCCGGACAGTTTCAGAATCATCGCGTAAAAACCGGCAAACGCGAACTCTGAAGCACCCTTAATACGTCTGAATATGCCGTATAAAAATCGCTCTATGGCCCTTCCGCATTCGGCTTGGCGAGCGAACAATCTCTCAACATGCGGGGATTTGTTGTCCAGGTCCATGTTTCACCATTGAATCAAACAAGAAATTCGCCGTTTCTCAACATTTCCTTAACCTGTTCTTTATTCATGAGCAGGTCCGTCCAGTCCGCCAGACAACACCGGGCGCCGGCAAGATATGTTCCGGCTGTTGAGATCGCGTCTTTTCTTCCGGCCTTATCAAGCATCCCAATGACCAGCCAGTACGGTGCTCTAAGAACGAAGAACAGACACGTCAGAAGGCGGGCCAGCAAAAACGTGAGGGCGTTTCCGAATTTCTTTAAGAATATCAGCTTGCTGCCGTGCATTTGAAAGAAGAACTTGTCGGGATTTCGTTTTATGTTCTGACCCTTATAGTGGATGATTCTGGGCGTCGAGGTAAACATTATTTTCCAGCCGGCTTTCCTGAATCGATAACACCAGTCGGGGTCATCGCCGAATACGTAGTAGATTTTGTCCATGGGCCCAACCTGCTCTATCGCTTTTTTCCTCACGAGGGAAAAACATCCGGCGACCGTCTCGACCTCCATCGCGCCGTTGAAATCACACCATGTCATCCGCTCCCTGCCGCAAAGTCTGCTTTGAGGAAACAGCTTGTTGAGATACATTGCCGAAATGAACACGTTCAGAACCGAGGGGTACATGAAACAGTTTCTCTGCAGGGTTCTGTCGGGGTTCAATACTTTGCAGCCGACCACCGCCGCCTCCGGATGCGCATCGGCAAATTCCACGGCCTTTTTTATCGCGTTGTCAAGAACCACCGTATCGCTGTTGAGCAGCAGAACGTATCTGCCCCGGGCTATTTCGATTCCCTGATTGTTGGCGATTACGAAGCCTTCGTTTCTCTGGTTCTCTATAGTTCTGACATCAGGAAATTCCCTTCTCACCAGTTGGACACTTCCGTCCTCCGACGCATTATCTACATAAATAACCTCAAACTCCAGTTCTTTCGTCTGTTCGTACACGGATTTCAAACAGCCGTACAGCAGGTCTCGGACATTCCATGCTACTATGATTATTGACACATCCACGTGTGTTAACTCCTCTGCGACAGAGTGGCGGGCAGGAAATTGCGCTTATGCTGCGATTTCAGCCCGGCACTTTCTCTATTACCCGGCTAAAGTCGTGAATAAGACAACAACCGCTCTGCGTCGTCGGATTTAATCAGGTCTTTCAGTTTCATAAACACCTTGATATTGTAGAACTGTTCGTTATTGTAATCCCCGAAATGTTCCCTGTTGGAGTAGAGGTCGTGCACCATATCCATTACGGCATGCTGCGGCTGAAAACCCAGGTACGTTTTTGCTTTTTCAAAGGTGACCTTATAGTTGCGGAAGTCCTCGATGTCATTGATTATGATGTCCACCTTTTTCTGCGTGAGCTTTTCGACCTCCTGCTTTACTATGTCACCGACCTGGCCTACAGTGTAATTGCCGGATGCGATGTTGTAAACGCCGCTCAGGCTGTAATCGGCCTGTATCGCCCGCAGGTACGCCATCGCCCCGTCCCTGATGTCCAGAACCGGACGCCAGATGGAAGGATTATGAATAATCACCCTGCTTTCCGTCATCGCCGTTTTGAACATGGCATTGACAAGCAGGTCCATTCGCATTCGCGGGCTGAAGCCGCACACGGTTCCTTTGCGCAGCGCTATGACCGAAAAATTCTCGTCGCCAAGCTGAAGAACGCCTCGCTCACCCTGCAGCTTGGATATTCCGTAAGGGTAGGCGCAGGTGACGGGGCTCTGCTCGTCGTAAAGCTGCTCAACCGTATAGCCGTAAACCGAACAGGACGAAGCATAAATAAAGCGCCTGACGCCTGCGTTTTTGGAAATAAAGGCGAAGTACGAAGGCAAAGCGGCGTTGAAGACGAAATTTATGGAAGGGTCAAACTTGGCCATCGGATCGTTCGAAAGACCCGCCAAGAAAACCACCTGGTCGTATTGTTCAACATCCTCTTCGGTGCAGTCGAAGAGATTTTTCTGGAGGACGTTGACATTATCCGGCAAATGTCTGCCAAACCAAAGCAAATCTACGATGTCAACGTCGTACCCACGCTCAATCAAGACCGGGACCAGAGAAGAACCTACGTAACCGGCCCCGCCAGCAATGAGAATCTTCATTTCTTGCGCCCCCCTTGTGTAATCTAAATTCAGGATTTAACAATCCGGTTATACTTGTCACAGTTGAGCGACGTGTCGGCGGGAACGGCAAAACCGACGTCCTTTACGGACAGCTCGCCAATCTCCCTCGCGGCGTCGAGAGCTCTGGCGTATTCAAGTACGCTTTTGCGTGGTCCGCCGACGTGTATAACGCCTGTAATATCCCTGTCGATAAGCTCGGCGACCTTTCGTGCTATGACGCAAACGCTTTCTCTGCTGGTCCACTGGTCGACAAATGCCTTTTCATACGGAAAAGCCTCTGGCCCGAACGTCGTTCGCACCACCAGTGATTTATCATACATTCGCACCGCACATTCCCCGCCCAACTTGGACCAGGCATATTTGTTTACGGGAAGAACCGGATCGTCCTCCTTATAGTCGCCTTTGTCGCCCTTGAACACATAATCGGTGCAGATGTAAATAAGCCTAGCGTCAAACTTCATACATATTTTCACTATGTTCGACGTGCCGACAATATTCACATCGATTGCGCGCGTTGGATTCTTTTCGATAAGCGGGGGTGAAGTAAATGCGGCGGCATGAATGAGCAGCTCACAGCCGTTACGGTTTACATACTCTTCCATTTGAACATAATTCGTAACGTCAAAGTCTTTCGAAGTGGGATAGCTCAGGTCGGGCAATATTTTTCTGAACTGTGAACCCAACAATCCGCTTCCGCCGGTAAAGATTGTCCTGGATTTCCTGCTCAACTGTTTGCCCCCCCAAAATCGGGTCGTCACAACTGTTCGTACAGGAAGTTGTTCGACCGCTCATCGCTGTCCCAGCCATGCACCGAGAACCCACTCCTGTCCTTGTCGGTTATCAGCTCTGTTGAAGATGCGAACTCGTCAAACAACCTTATCAATTTCCTGTCACAGAGAGACCAGTCCATGTCTTTCGATAACGGAGATATGCCGGCTTCGCAGTCGGGGTTGTACCCGCCGGAGCAGAAATATTCAATCATTGTATCTTCCGGAAAAAAGTTGCCGTGAGCGAAGCCCGGAGGGACCCATATCCACTCCTGATAATCCGCTTTTTGGTCGGCGGGCATATCGTAGAAAATAATACTGCCGTGCGTTGGCGAACCCTTTCTTATATCCAGAACCATATCCACCATTCTGCCGACCAAGGTCCGCACGAGTTTGCCCATATACGGGTTCCACTGAAAATGCAGACCGCGGATCGTCCCCTTTTGTGAGTAGCTTTCGTTGGCCTGGACAAATTCGACACCTTTGATGAACTCCATTTCGGGATGACTTTCGAAATCGCTCTTTCTGTAATGCTCGGTGAAATATCCACGTTTATCCGTGAAACGGGCAAACCGAATGACTTTTATGGCTTTGATTTGAAGGGTCTTAATTTCGAGCAGCTTCATATTCCAATTCCTCCCATTTTAGGGCAAGGCGTGCGTCTCTACCGGAAACAGCTACAATATTCGGTCGGCCCACGATTTTCATGCGACCGGCGCCAAGAACCATCGCTGCATCTACCGGTCCGAACCAGTCACACCAACAGGGACATCCTTTTTCTGTGATACTTGAGCGCGTCTTCGAGTCCTGTTCTGTACAGGTATGGGCCTTTCTCGTATAATCAGAGATGGCATCGCACCACAAAAGCCGAGCATCATATAGTAAATCGTTCTGGGCTGACCAAAAAGACTCGTAGTGAAAAAGACGCCTCCAAGGCCCAGCATCCCAGCCATCAAACACCACACCAGCCATTTGTCCGACTCGAGAGCCGCCATTCTAAGCGCCTTTAAGAGATTTTTCAATGCAACAATATTGGCCGCAAAAAAGGGCAAAAAACCTACCAGGCCGAAACGGCTGAGAATCAGGAGGTAATGATTGACTATGTCGGTGTGGTCGCGCCTGTCGATTTTTTCACTCCATTTCGGATCAACTCCGTAGCCGTAACCGGTCAGCCAGTGTCCCTTCATGCCGCCTTCAAAAAACGCCACGTCCATCAACCTGCTCCGGTACCATGCTGTTCTGCTGTCCATCGTGAAATCGCCCATAACATCGTAGAAGTGTCGATTGCTGGCAATTTCAACGATGCTGCACAAAGCAACGACCGATATAAGTGCGGGCTTCCAGTAGTGTCGGTAATTGAAAAATACGATAAACACACACGAAACAAATGCGGCAAGGACGGGGCCGCTTGACATCGATGCAAACACGCCCATCCCGAGAATCCCCATCGCCCCCATATAGATCCATTTATTCGTCCGTACGCTGCGAAAAAGTCCCGCACAAAGCGCGCCGGTCATTGCAAAAAACAAGCCGAAATGAATGTGCACGGGAAACGAGACACGTGCGCGATGGAATCCGAATCGCATGCCGGGGATATATTCACCCGTGTCCCCCCATGCGGCGTACTTGTGAAGCGGACTGAAGACGTTGTATCCGGTGACCGCCTCACAGAGACCCAACAACGCCAGCGGGCTGGCTATGATTAAGAGATATTTGAGAAACTTGAGGTATTGCTGCTTTTCAATCAGTGTCAGCCTGACTGCAAAGTACGGCAGCACAAGGTCGAATACTGCTCCTGCGCGATTAATGAGAAATTCCGACAGAATTGGGGCTGTTATTATACCGGCCAGGATCTGGCACACAAAAAACACGATCACGAGCTTGTCAAGCAAGATGAGGCGAAACTTTCTTAACTGGCCAGGTCGCACCAGCAGCGACACAATCATGACCATTGCGACTATTCTGCTCGCCGAGAAGTCGACCGTCCCCACCTTCGCCGTCATGTTCCCAGGGTACCATGTCAGGACCGCCACGTATGCGATCAGCCCGTAAACAGGACTCAAAAGAACGACAAATATACTTCCAATCGCTGCAATACCTAAAGTCAAACCGGTCATTACGACTTCCTCACACCTTGACAGTACGCCCCATATTGCACTCGCGGCGGAGTATAGGGCCTGATTTTTCAGAAAACGGATCACAGGGTCTGTATAATCGGCGGGACACAATTCGCCGGACAGTCCCCATCAGCGAGCGCAACTTCTCAGACAATGACAAATCCAGCCAGTTTGCAAACAGATCAAAGCCCCTGTACACAGGTGTCGGGATTTGCATGGTGCGCATTACCGCCAGGCGTCCCCAAAGATGACGCCGCCGATTCAGAAGAGCCTGCTGGGAAGCCGGCAGCGCCTGCGGTGAGACCCTTTCGAGCCTTAGATAGTCGGCGATCATCGCCTCTCGCAAAATATCCCGCCCACGTTCGGTTCTCACGAGCACAAGAGACCGGCCGGGATCGTTTCGGTCACAATCACGATACCAGGGATCACCACACGAGATATCGCTCAACTCGCCCGTACCGTCCGGACAAAGGCGACATCTGAGCTGCCCGTGCTTGCTCAGAATCTGCCCCCACGACTGCTCATACGTCATCCGCGGGGTTTCGTCATCACGGTCTTTCAACTTTGCAACCGTCATGCCGGGCCATCCGCACCCGCGGTATCGCAAATATTCAACCTCTTGCGGCTCAACGCCCATTGCATCGAGCAACGCATTCGTACCATCGGACGTTGGAGTGCCCGCACAGAAAATTGCGATCGTAAGGCAGACCTTGTCGTTCAAGGCATCATCAAATTGCTGTGATTTGCGCAACGCGGCGACGTCACAAGGTTTGCCGATGAATACACATGCGCCTGCAGATTCTTTGATCCGGTCCAGCTTAGCACACGGTGCGGCGGGAGAATATCGCGACCCGGTGCAATCCAGAAGCTCTTGTCTGGTGCAGCTCGTGGTCGGGACATTTTCCAGCGGCGATTCGGGGCTTCCGTCGGCTGTATGGAGCACCTCGTACGCCATTGTGCTTTCCAGACAGAAAAGGGCCAACGCCGTTGCAGCCCCGCCCGACGAAGCCCTGAAACGAATTTC
>Ga0180437_10001554_pt1 | contig 39199 bp, 34 predicted proteins | sample SS_ome_4_FD_132410 | JGI IMG/M metagenome (GOLD analysis project Ga0180437, IMG submission 132410) | Hypersaline lake sediment archaeal communities from the Salton Sea, California, USA - SS_3_D_1 metaG | ecosystem: Environmental > Aquatic > Non-marine Saline and Alkaline > Hypersaline >...
GAATTAAAGTTGATACCTTCAATAGGGGGAGGTAGGGACGCAGGGGGAGTTACTTTTAAGATTTTCAGAATAGTAGCAGGAATAGCTGTCATCTTTGCGGTAAGTTCAAGATAATCGTTAGCCTCAGTTGCCACAGAGAAAGCCTCCATTCTTCTGGTTAATATCACATCGAAACTCATTCAAAAGTCTTACTGAGGTCCAGACTTTGAAATAGCACTCATTGTTGAAACCGATCCTTTCCAATATTTATTCATGGGTGAATAAGGTTTTGCCTTTTGTTTATCCATGCATGGTCCTTATTTCTGGAATGACATATCAAACGCAATTGACATCGATAAAGTTATCGTCTGGGCAAAGGAGCCTGGTATCAATATCGTTGGTCGAAGATTAATTGCTATTACTCCTAAGGGCATAGTATCTTACCGCACATATGCGAATCGACATGGATTAGCCCTTGGATCGGTTTTTTGATGATTTCATAAAGGAATATGCGGACACTGCGGAACTAGTTATGTCAAAGGAAAAAGTCCTGGGCCACTTTTAAGTGATAGAAGGTACGATGACCAAACGATTTGAACATTACTTTAGAAATCTTAAAGAGTTTCTTGCTGTTGAATTTGACAAAGGTTCTGAGCACAAAAAATATTTCGGGGTTTCAAGGAAGCGATTCCACCCATCTACAATTGGGTACTCTCACAAGTTGAGGAATACATAAAGCCTCATTTGAAAAAGCGTAGTCCTTACCGTAGATGGCCGATGCTCCATGACCTCTTCAAGCATAGCGGGATAACCTCCTTCAAGACTGCGGGAATATTGCGAAAAACGATATTGATGAAGCATGTCTTGAACTCGGTGACGAGCGCACAGCCCGATAACCTTAAGGCTGGTCTTTCCGCTAATGGAAAGATTGATGATTATCATAAAATGTGGAATTATGTCAACCATTCTGCTGTTTTATAAATAATTGTAAGGTTCAAAAGTCTATTGGAAGTAATCCATTTTTGATTAAATCCTATGATAGACGGATTCATTTGAGGAAAGGTGGTTGCAGCATCTCAGAATGATGAGAAAAAGTTTAGTTGTTTAAGGAGAAAAAATGTGTAATCAAGCAAAAAGCAAGCATTCCCAAGTTGATAGAATTCAACCTCTCAAGTAAATTCGTTTTAAATCCTCTCTTGCAACGTAATAATGATACGCTCTACCGCGTAATTCTCGTCTTATATAACCCTGTTCATGCAAATCTCTTAATATATTCCCTGCACCGCCTGTAGTGAGATTTGCACGTTTAGCAACATCATCTGGTTTTAACATTTCTGAAGAATTGGCTAAAACGAAAAGGGCTTCGTTTTGAGCAGGGGTTAATAACTTTATTATATCATCAGTTATCACTTCAACGATTTCGACTCGACCTTCCTCAATTGCAATCTCATTCACTAACTCTTTTGTAACTTCTGAAGCTTCAGAATTTAAAAACGCTTCAACTACTTTTCCGCATAGTTTAATAATAGCACGTGGATATCCTTGTGTATGGTTAAAAATCTCTTCCAGTGCATCTTCCCGAAAAGGTTTGATATCATGTCCCCCAAAATACTCTATCCGCTTCCCAATCATTTTATTTGTTTCGGCGAGACTCAATGGTTCTAATCGCAGTTTTCTAGTAACCCTATCCTCCAAAGGTATAAACATCTGAAAAAGAGATTTAGAAAAATCTGGTAAACCAGCTAGAAATAAAACAACATTGCTAAGGTCAACTAAAACCCGTATCCATTGGACATCTCTTCTTTTCTTTTCTTTTACTTCCAAGCTGTCAGAATCTCTGGCAATTAGCAATTGCGCTTCATCAATTAATAGGATAATACGTCGATTTACATCTCTTAGAATAGAAACCAGTTCATCAATGACTTTCGGGGGGTCCTGAGTGATTCCAAAAAATTTTCTGAGTTCTGACATAATTGATTCACTTAACAAGAAGGTTTCTGGAGGTTCGGAAATTAAGATTGGCAAATAATCATCATGTCTTTCACTCAATAAATATTTTAGGTGCTCGAAGAGTTGCGTCTTACCTGTCCCATAACTTCCCTCTACGATCACAAGGTTACCGATCTTGACCTGTGGTAACAAGGCTTCGAGATTTTTTTGTCCAAGATATACTTGTGGTATAATCGATGGAATAAACGGAAAGTCCCACCAACCTAACTCATTAAGTTTTTTAGAGTATCTATCTAACGCTTCCATATTCATCATCCTTCTTATTAATTCTTGATAACAGAGTAAAAATTTGATTAATTCTTTTTAGGGAACTACTGTAAACTCCATTAAAACTCCATCATTTCTATTATTTTAATTCATCCTTAAAAAAATATCTGTTTTTGTTTAAATAGGAGCAAGCATTGATGAACTTTAACTTTAACAGGCAGATAGAAGTTTTTTTTGTTTAAAATGCCAAAAAAAGGGAGATATCATTGGGCAATATACTGAAGTAACTCCATCAAGCAGTGCATTGATCCCTCTTACTATCTAATAGGCTATAATGATGTTGTATTCGACCTGATTTTTGTTTTGAATCATTAATATCAGCAATGAAAAGTATTTATCTTGTATTTTGCTTACATTAGTCTCATATTAATTTCACATCAATGATAACTTAATTTGGAAGTACACCTTAACTACACTGAATAGTATTGTTGACTACATTTGACTACATTTGACTACATTTTAACTACATTAAACTCCATTAAACTTATATAGTAGTTTGTATAAGTTTATTTTAAGTTAACACAGCCTAAATATTGCGCGCGCAATCGATGGATGTCCATCACGTGCGCGCAATTACACTTTACAAAGTTGGTGGAAATATGAATCGACCTCAAGAACATCCAGTTATTATGTATTTATTGAGACGCGCAAGAAGATTACAATATAACGACGACGTAGGATTTTGTCTTTCCTTAAATCGTTTTAAAGAAATGATTTATTCCGGAGAAATCCCAACATATCCTCAATAATTTTAAGAGATGCATAAAAAAATGATTTATGAGATCTTTATCATTAAAGAAGGAGGACAGTGTCTACTTCGAAAATCTATTAGCGATTCAGAGAAAATAAGAATAGATGAGGATCTTTTTTCAAGTTTTACTTGTGCTATTAGAAGTTTTGCCAATGAACTAAAGGAAACCGTTCAAACCATAGAATTGAAGCAATTCAAGTTGGTATTTTTCTCCTTAAAAAAATTATTTTTGATTGCAGTTAGCGATAGATTTGAGGATAATCTGGAGGTAACGCATAAATTAGCCTTACTTGCAAATGATTTCAAAAGGAAATTTAACCAGTATATAACAACATGGTCTGGAAATTTAACAGATTTTAATGGATTTGAAGAGAGGGTAGCATCTCTTTTGTCATATAATCAGTCTATATCTCAATTTTCGTGAAATTGAATATTCTGATTTGAAAAAAGGAAATATTCTTCTGTAGAATTTTGTGGTTGATTTTAACCTATTCAACCCAATACAATTTTTTTACAAAATTCACCTGAAAAACGTTCTACAACTTCATTATGAATTCTTTCTTTCTAAAGAAATAACTAAATAGCTCGAATATTTAAAAGATAAGAATGAATAGCACATTGTTTCAGGATTTCGTGATATTCAAAATATTTTAAAGAAATGACAAGTTATTACTACACTTACATAATAATTTGTCGTTGCAGAGAGATGCAGTAGAATGATCCATGAGATATTTATCATCGAAGAAGGGGGAAAATGTCTTCTACATTGCAGTAACTCAGAGAAAATAAGAATAGAAGAGGATCTTTTTTCAAGTTTTACAACTGCGATCCGTATTTTTGCTAATGAGTTAGACGAAACAGTACACACCGTCGAATTAAAGGAATACAAATTAATATTTTTCGCTTTAGATGAATTAATGTTAATCGCGGTTAGTGATAAAACGGATTCAAAACTAAATGTTCAGCGAAAACTAGCATTGGCAGCCAATGAATTTAAACGGCAATTTAAAGACATTATCTGTACAGATCCCGTCAATATAGCAGGTTTCAATGGGTTTGATAAGAAAATTGCGACTATTTTGTTTAATAGTCAAGAAAATGATACTAGTTTTTCCTGAACTAGTAAATACACTTTTTATTATCAGATGAAGTAGAAAAAAAACAGAACCTAATGGGTTTTTTAATAATGTTCAAGAATCGTTTTAAGAAGATCTGTACGTGTAACAATACCAGTTACTCGTTCATTTTCGTCAATTATAACAATACGCCCCAATCCACACTCGTCCATGACTCTAAGAGCCTTAACTAACGATGTTTCAGGTTTTGCAACGCAGGGCTCCGTTGTAGCACCGAGTTTTAGTGCGTCGGAGATGTTTTCAGCCAATTTATCCAATACAATCATCTTTGCAAGATCCATTGTAGTAAACAATCCAACAAGTTCGTCATCTCCATTAACAATTGGGAGAGCACTAATACGTTTTTCAGCGAAAAGCTCTGCAGCTTTGGTAAGCGGTATATTGGGTTTGACTGTTATTGGTTTCTTTGTGGCGATTTCTCCAATTGAAATAGCAGGCAATGACGCCATTTCAGATACCGCTAGAAGCAATTTTCCAGTCGCTGGATAGAGCCCCATCACTTCGCCTTTGATCAAAAGGTTTGATTTTGGTGTGGGACCTATAATAATTCTTTCACCTACTTTTATCTGACTGACGTCTCCAGAGATTGTAATTTCAGCGGTAGATTCTGCTGGTGAAGGGATTCTGGACAAACCGATATCTGAAACGGACGCCGAGATTTGCTTCCCTTCAACAATGACCGGGACTTCCTCCCATTTATCCGGTGTGGGTAATTGGAAGAGTTCGAATGCTTGAATCGTAGGTATGTAGCCTCCTTTCGGACCAGCAATTGATTCCACCAATTGTAACGCACGAAGGCTTATCATCATATTCCGAATTGTACCATTGGATCTACCTGTCATTCTTGCGATGGCTTCTGATTTAATCGGTTCACTTTGTTCTTTATATAAATCTAGCAATGATTTCAGGATCTTTTTCTGACTGCTTGATAACATGCTGCTTTTCAACCACCATTTGAAGTTTATGGTAATGATAATTCGTTAACTATAATGACAATTATGAAATCGTAATGACATATAGATTATAAGGTTTTTTATTTATCTAAAGAGACCTTCCAAAAAATCAAGAAAGAAATAAAAAGAAAGAAGAAGATCCCTCGTTAGGGATTGCCATTAAATTAGATCTTTCAAATGTATTTGATGTTGACCTAGTTCTCCACCATAGTTAGCAGCGGTAATTTTTATGAGGCCAGGCACTTTTACTGCTGCTTTAATTGCTTCAGACATTGCTTTACTAACTGCCTCGGTTGTGAGCCCATTAATAACGATTTCCAATACACTTTTTGCGTTGGCAGGCAATTCAGTGTCACTAACTTTTCCGATCAATGTAGGGCAAAACTTGTGATTCGTACTAGCAATCATGAATTTTGAATACTTTAGTGAGCCAACTTTTGATCCACTTCTACAAATTCCCCCTGGAAACGGTGTAATAGTGAAATCTACAGTCTCAATCGCCTTAATTGCCGCTTCAGTTGCCTGCAATGTTTTGTCTGGATCATCACCGATGAGCAAGAGATTTCCTCCTGCCACACCCTTTTTTGCACCGAATTCGCTGTCAATTAAGAACTCACCTTCCATTACTGGGATTTTCCATAGGGTTCTACCGTACATCTCTACTTTTTCTTCAAAACCATCTCCAAAGTATCGCAAATTAGCACCAGTTTTAAAGAGCTCGTCGTATTCGTCCATAGCGCAGAATGCAGCGGTTGTAGGACACGTTAAGACACATTGTCCTATCCTCATCAGTAATTGCTTGGCAAGTTTTTTCTTCTTTGTATGGGCTATTTGAATGATAACCCCAGGTCTTCCATCAACAGTATCTTCTGATGGAACAATCTTTTCAATTGCAGCCTCTGCTGGGCTCATTATTATAGAAGTCCCAAAGCCTGTAGCAGCTCTTGCTGCTGTTAATGCCCATTCTTGATTTACTGCAGTTATTAAAACTCGAGAAATCCACATTTTAAAGCCCTCGGCGAATGTATCTTCAATGTACACACCTTCAAGTTGCATAATCTATCGCTCCTAAGTAGTAGTTACAGGAAACGTCTTGTAAGATTTAACAAACTCACTCAGACGTTAACACTTTTAAGTATGAAGGTGGTGAAATTGTTTCATTATCGTTAAAGCAAAGAGAATTATTTGTTATGAGTAGCTGATATAACAATTACCTCACTCTTATGTAATATCTCTATGAGGTGAGTTTTATGGCGAAAGAAGTTACATTAATACTTAAGCAAGAAATTGTTGGAGCATCTTTAGAAGCTGAAGTCATTTCACCAGATGTTTTCGCGGGAAAAACTGTAGAAGATATAAAGGGACTGAAATTATGGAAAGGAAACAAACAATTAACTATTGAAGACTATTTCAAAATTTCAGGTGAACCTGGAGATACTGCAAAGGAAACAAAAATCATCTTAGAAGGCGACTTATCCAAAATCAAGCACATTGGAGAGGGCATGACTGCTGGAGAAATTCTAATCAAAGGAAATGCAGGAATGCATACTGCAGCTAAAATGAAGGGAGGTAAAATTACAGTAGAAGGTAATGTCGATGATTGGACTGGAGTTGAAATGAAAGGAGGCGTCCTAACTATATTTGGCAATGCACGAAACTATTTAGGGGCAGCATACAGAGGAGCGTCAGTTGGAATGCAAGGTGGCACAATCGAATTAGAAGGTGATTGTGGAACAGAAGCTGGTGAATGGATGAAAAAGGGTACAATCACAATTAAAGGAAAAGTAGGATCTTTTGCAGGCATACATATGCAAGGTGGACTGATTATTTTGTATAATCTTGTAGCAGAGCGAGTTGGCGCAGAAATGAAAAAGGGAAAGATACTCATTCATGGAAAGGTTGAAGAACTATTGCCTTCATTTAAGTTTGAAGGTGAGGTAGCATCAGCTGTTATCAATGAAGAAAAGGAAATTGAGGGACCATTCCTAAAATTTATTGGAGATATAGCAGAAAAGGGCAAAGGGGAGATCTATTTAAATAAAGAAGCAAATAGTCATCTGATTAATGCGTAGGTGATTTTAATGAATAAGCCTAGTGTCAATAAGCTTGCGTTAGATGTAGTTAAAAAAATGGATAAAAAATCTGAATTAATAAATGTAACATTTACTGAACTTAGCAACGGTGCAACCGTTATAGATTGCGGAATAGAGGCAAAAGGTGGGCTTCTAGCTGGAAGGTATGTGACCGAGGTATGTCTTGGAGGATTAGGAAGAGTTAATGTGACAACAATGGATATAGAAGAGAACACTTTTCCTGCAATCACAGTTGTAACAGATAATCCACCTATCGCACTATTAGCTTCACAGCTAGCGGGATGGAAAGTCAAAGGAGCAGAGGGAAAAGCCTATGGTTATGCCTCTGGACCAGCACGAGCATCAGCCCTCAAACCTAAAAAACTATTACCCAATTATGAATTCTCTCAATTAAATTATCAAGACAAAACTGATGTGGCGGTAGTTTTCTTAGAACCTATGAAAGAAAGTCTGCCTGGAGAAGCTGAAGCTGAGTTTTTGGCAGAGAAATGTGGAGTTTCACCTGATCAGTGCTATATGGTTGTGGCTCCAACAAACTCTATGGCTGGCTCAGTACAAGTAAGTGGGCGAGTAGTAGAGATGGGAATCTATAAGATGACTTCACTAGGATACGATCCGAAAAAGGTCATGTATGGAGCGGGAACAGCACCAATAGCTCCTGTAAACCCAGATGAACAAAAAGCAATGAGTCAAACAAATGATATGATACTTTATGGAGGCAAAACATTTTACGAAGTTAACGATGATGTTGATGATGATCTAAATACATTTGTCACACAAATTCCATCAGCAGCATCAAAAGATTACGGTGAACCCTTTTACGATGTTTTTAAGAAGGCGAATTTTGATTTCTTTAATGTTGACCCAGGACTTTTCAGCCCAGCGGCCGTTGTTTTATCAAGTCTTAGAACAGGCAAATCAGTTAGTGCAGGTAAAATTAATACAACAGTATTACAGAAATCTCTTGATATGAAAAGATTGTAACTAATATGAAGAAGGCTTTGGAGATTTCATCTCTTACTTTTTCTTATTTCAGGTCTTTAGTTTTTTGCTAATTCACTTATTTTATCTTCCCAATAAGTAGTAATTTTATCTACCTGTTGCTCACAAGTGCCTGCATAATCCCCAATTGTTTCAAGTAGATCCTCTGGTAAAAGATCACTCAATGGTTTGTTTTCCTGTTGTGCTTGTAATGTCAATTCACGTACTTTATCATACGCATTTGGATCTCCCTGCAACGCAAATTGGATATAGGCCGGTTCTGCTAAATAAAATGCCCGATTAAGTTTTAAGTTCTCTTTCATTCGATCTCTATCAACTTTCAGATTTTTTATGACACGATTTAAACGATTGACTGAGTGAACAAATGCATTTAGAATTTCAGGGAGTATATAACGCATAGATGCAGAATCTCTTAGATCTCTTTGATGTTCAGATTCCATATTCAAAAAGGCAGTAATAATATGGGGCATGACAGCTCTATATTGAGAAACTATATTTTCAAGATTGATAGGATTTCTTTTTTGAGGCATAGTTGAGGATCCTACTTGCTTTTTCTCAAAACTTTCTATGACTTCTCCTATTTCACTTCGCTGGAGATGGCGTAAATCATTTGCCAAATCCGCAATGGTTCCAAAAGCGATTATAACTTGGCATAAATAATTCGTAAGTTCTTCAGGAGGTACAACTTGTGTGGTGATTGGCGATGCATTTAAACTCAATTCTTTCATAAAAATAGACTCTAGTTCATCAGGATCATGAATTAAGCTTAAAGAGGCTTTACTACCAACAGCACCACTTAATTTCCCTTTTAAGCCATCACTTGCATTCTTTATACGAATAATTGCATGCCCTATGCGATCTATAAATACTGCAATTTCCTTTCCGAAAGTTGTTGGCTCGGCATGCTGTCCATGAGTACGTCCAATTTGGAGGGTATTCTTTTCGTCCTTTGCAAGTCTGATTAGTTCAAGTTCTAATTCTATTAACTTAGGAAGAACAACATTTTTTGTAGCATCCTTAATGAGTAATGCCTGTGCTGTGTTTACAACATCATAAGACGTCAGACCGAGATGAACATAGGGTTTCGCAGGATTTGATATCTTGTCTCTCAAAACTTCAACAAGTGCTCTAACATCATGTTTTAGAATTGCTTCTTTTTGCTTTACCTCAAGGGCGGTGACAGTTTGAGCAATTATCTCATCAGCGATTTCTTCTGGACAAACTCCAATCTTCTTTAGAGCGCGTATATACGCTTTTTCAACCATTAATTTGTATTCTAAAAACCCTTCTTCTGAGAAAAAAGGAATTAGTTCTTGGACAAGATATCTTTGATCCGTTGGGTGAATCATAGTATCACATCTAACTTTAGTTTGATTTGTTCGACGTCTCAGCTTTCAAATGTTCTCTCTATTGAAGACAAGACTAATTCGCTATTTAAAGACTAATCATTTATTATTATTCAATATAGTCCACGACAGTTGACATCGCAAAGAATGCTTGTTCTTTAAGTAAAATAGGAAATAACAGTTTATAACAAATTTTTTTTGATTTTTTCTTATCTTATACTAGATATTGATGAATCATAATTCTATCGTCATTATATTTGTTTTTTATTGACATAACGGCTGTTTTTTTGTCTTTATTGTTGACATTTGCCTTTTTTTGAGTTAAGAGTTGTGGATAATCTTTTCACAAGTCTTATATAGTTAGAATTACTTATTATTATTGATTTTGAAATAATCAAAAACCTAAATCATTAAATAATCGAACCCACCATAGTAAGAAATATCTCATCTATTGGAAAAATGTGTATCGATTGTGTGATAAAAATGAAACTTCCATGCAAAAATGTGCCAGAGGAGTTTTGTCTAAACAATATTTGTGAAGAATGCAGTAAACTATTGCAAACTATAGAAGAAATTCCAATTGCTGTCCCGCGAGTAGCAGTCGTTTAGCAGTTCTTAAACTAAAGTACATGGGGATAAAGGGTGGCATCCCTAAAGAGGGGACGCCATACTTTTTTCTTTTTGATCGCTTTTTTTGTGTAAGAAAACATTAGCTAGTTTATCATATTATTGTTTTTTTAGAATTAGTTCATCTCCTGTTTTCTTCAATTGACCCCAGGCGTGATCTATGTCTGAAATATTCGATTCATCTGTTAAGAGAGCAAAAAACTTTAGGAACTGCCCGACTAATGGATGGGCTATAAGGGTAAGAGTTTCATTCGTAATATTCACTTTTGCAATCATAGCTGACGAAACTTCTGTTGGCGTTCCTAAAATATCTTTTACAATCAATGTGTCTCCATTTTGAAGTGCGTATACCACATCTTTTGCAATTTGTTGTGATTCTCCATCTTTATTTAGTAATACTGAAAGTTCACACATAATATTCACCTCTTTTTTAATTTCTTGCAATGAATTTATTAAAGTATTTTAAGTTATTATTTGAAAGAAGAAAAAGCAGACATCAGTTCAAGTTACGCTGAAAAACCTCACATGATATATATCCTGAAGATCATTTGAAGATTAAAAGTGAGAAATATGGCATTTAAATACGTCACAAAAGCCGATGGATCAAAACAAGATTTTGACAGAGAGAAAATTGTCAAAACATGCATACGAGTAAGTGGAGGAGAGGTTGATCTAAAAACGGCAGAAGAAATTGCTAGTGAGATTGAAAATAGAAGTTATGATGGTATATCAACTAAAAAAATTCTCGAAATGTTGTTTAATGAGTATTTAAAGCCATATGAAACAATCATACCGTTTAGAAACAATTTGCGTAAGTCAATCTCTCTTCTCCGTTCAAAACCCGATTTTGAGATCTATATCCAGTCGTTATTGGAGCAGTTGGATTATTCAATCACTCCTAATTGTATTTGTCGAGGAAAATGTGTGGAACATGAAATTGATGCTATTGCACGAAAAGGTACAGAAACAATACTTGTGGAAATCAAGCATCATAGAAATCATCATACCCCTACCGACCTGGATGTTTGCAGAAATACTCGTGCTGTATTAGAAGATGTAATTGAAGGCTATCAAGATGGTAAGAATTCGCACCCCATAACATCCGCCATGATTGTTGGCAATACAAAGTTCACGCGACACGCTGAAAGATATTGCAATTGTAGGGGAATTGAACTGCTTGCGTGGTACGATTTGGAATCGATAATCGAAGAGAGAAAATTTTATCCGATTACCTTGCTTAAAGGGATTTCTAGAAAAGCTAATCACAGATTAATCGAAGAAAACATAATCACATTACAACAATTAGTTGAATCTGATAGTAAGCAACTTGCAAAAACGCTTGATCTTGAGTTAGAGATCGTCGAAGATTGGAGTTTAAGGTCAAAGAAAATCCTTTCTGGCTAGAAGTATGCCTCAATTTGAATGAACTAACTATTTTTCTTTAGGTGATAGGATAAAATGAGTGAAGATGAACATATAATTGAAGTTGCAAAAGCTAGAGTTGTCATAAAGAACGGGAAAGTGATAGTTGGAAAACCGTTAGTGACTCATTGTCCCTTACGACATGAATTTTATGGTGGAGCAAAAGAGACTCCAGAAAGCATTCGTAAAAGCGTTGAAATGAAAATAGAGGAGTTTGGTTTTTTTACAAAAAATAGAGTGCTAGAATATGAGGGGAGAGATGTGCCATTTGGAGCATCAGAGATGCTGAGGGATGCGATGCACGAGGGGTTGATAGATATTACGGTATGTGCGTGTGATGGTGCGGGAACCGTATTAGTGAAGTCACCAGAACTAGTTCAGGGGATTGGTGCTCGAATGACAGGATTGGTAAAGACCTCACCGATTTCAGAGACAATAAATCAACTGGAAAATAAAGGTGGAATTGTATTAGATCCAAAGACAGCGGCAATAGACCAATTGGAGGGTGTTAAAAGGGCATTCTCATTAGCTAATAAAGTTGCAGTAACTCTTGCTGGAATTGACGCTGAAAGCATTCCTTTACTTAAGAAATATGAAAAACAAGCCAATGGTGAACTAACAATCCTAGCAATTCACACGACAGGTATTTCTCCCCAACAGGCATCAATGTTAGCAGATGGATGTGATCTCGTCTGGGGATGCGCTTCTAAGGCAATTCGAGAGATCATTGGACCAAAGGCAGTACTTCAAATTGGGCTAGGTATTCCAGTTTTTGCGTTAACTGAGCAAGGAAAAAAGATCATTGCCATACGAATGGTAAGAATGGATACACAATTGTTGGTGACACGAGCACGGTTGCCAAAACTAGTTGAACACAAACAGCCAGATCCTTTATTATAATTAAAAGTATCGTTCAAAGTTATTTTGTTTCTTTTATTAACCTCTTTCTCAATTATTAGGATAATCTTCCCTTGATATTGACTTATTTCCCCTTTTTCTGAGTCTCTTTCCAATGTTTGAACAACATAATAATGAAATCGCCAACGTTTTGTTTATACCGAGTAGCTTCTGCCTTTAATTCTAAGGTTTTGTTTCTTTTACAAGTTCCAATAATTTTTGCAAAATCATTTCGTCAGATAGAATGCCATCTGGTGGAGTGAGAATATTTCTCATATAGAGAGGAACAGAATCCATACGATAGGCGGTACCACTAACTTCAATACCAGATAGTGCTACTGGAATGACTATTTTTGAGATTCGTGTTGTAGGGGTCATTTGGCGATCCATTGTGATGAGAGGAATTTCTTTCAGATATGATGTTAATGAATATGGCAACGTGGAAACAGGATCAGAAGCAATGCAGAACATTGCGTCAATTTCCTTCTTCTGTAGTAGTTCTACAGTTGTTGTTTCGCCAGGATTAAACATGGGATGTTCTTTACGGAAATCTACACCATAAGGGAATCCAGTTAACCAGCTACAAACATGGTTGAAACCAATCATATTGTAGTGGCCAATCATGGGAATAGCAACGACTTTCGCAAATTGGTTGAGTTCAGCAACAAATGAAAGAAGACTAGAGATATTATGATACGTTCCTGCACTCATCAATAAGCCTAATCCAAAAAATATTGCACAAAAATTCGCCTCTTTAATTAGTTCAAGCAGTCTGTCTACTTCTTTTAAAGGGATATTTGCTACGGTGTCTATATTTGGACGATATCCGTTCAAAAGAGAACGCATAACGCTAATTATTTCGAAATCGCGATTAGGTTCAACTTCAAGAAAACGATCAGCAATGTTAGCAGTTCGTGTCTTACGGATATCTATAACAACAACGGTTCGCTCATCTTTTCCGGCTTGTCTGAAAATACCACGCGGTACTGTACTATACCGTGACATATGTCTTGGATGTGATTCTATAGGATTAGCACCCCAATATAAGATCACATCAGCCCTATTCATGACTTCACCAAGAGTTGCAGTACTCCACGAGCACTCTAGGAGAGCTGAAAGTGTTACGCCATGGCAGAATGAAGACGTGCTATCTACGATCCCCTTTAATTCTTTGGCAAGTTGAATGCCAAGCCTTTGTGCTTCGCAAGTTGTAGCGCTCCAGCCGTAGAGGAGAGGGGATTCTGCATTAATCAATATTTCTGCTGTTTTCAAAAGCGCAGAGTCTAAATCGATTTCTTTAGTGGCTTTATCAGTCATTATTGTTGGTTTAAGTATTCTATTAGCGGCGATATCAAGGAATTTCGCGTTGCCTTTAGAACACGCATTATAATTTGTTACAACTGTATTTTCCTTGAGCTTCACTTTGATATCGTCGCAGAGAACTCCACAGCCTGGACATATTACATCAGAGATCTCTTTTGGCATGCTATCAACTCATTGAAGTATTTCAATTGCTTTCGTTGGGCATAAAATTTCGCAAACCCTACACGATGTTCGAGGTGGTTCGTATCTGCGGCACTTTTCAAGTTTACAAATTTTTGCTACTCCTTTTTCCACTATGAATATGAGATCGGAATTTGTTTCGTCTTTGACTCCTTTGCCCCCAGAAGTTTCTGGCGCGACCGCTGCATTCGCTGGGCAGCAGACAACACAATTGCCACATCCAATGCACTTTTCTTCCTCTAAAATGATTCCGGTTTCTTTCGCTTGTTCAAGTGGAGCAACCAGTTCTTTGAGTTTTTCCGCCTTTTCTGCATATTGTTGTTCTTCGAAGAGCGGTGTACATTGCTTGAGTTCTACTGAACGGTTAATTAATTTAACTGCAAATGCCATGCAATTTGGTTCGCCGCAGACCCGACAGTTAGTTTGAGGGAGCAGTTTATAAATCATCATTGCATTTAGGCGCTTCTTTTCAGACATTCTTGTTACCTCAATGGTTTTTTGTAGACACTTTATGCACCGCAAGGGAATTGAACCTTACGATTATTTATAAAACTGTGAAATTAGTGATATAATTCCACGTTTTATGATAATCATCAATCTTCCCGTAAGAGGAAAGACCAGCCTTAAAGTTATCGGGCTGTGTGCTCGTCACCGAGTGCAACACATGCCTCAACACTACTGTTTTTTTAAATATTTCGGCAGTCTTGAAGGAGGTTATCCCGCAATGCTTGAAGAGGTCATGGATCATCGACCATTTACGGTAAGGACTGCCCTGTTTCACACGGGGCTTGATGAACTCCCCGACGTGTGAGAGCACCCAATCGTAGACGGCTGGAAATGCTTCCTTAAATCCTAGACCTCTCCGAGCTATTACATAACTTGCTAAATGATGTACCGTCAAATTATGTAATCGTGAATATTTGTATTTCCCGATGAGGGAGGTATATCCGGCAAAGACTTTTCGGAAGGACACACCGCGTTTTTTGCACTTTCTCTCTAACAGTTGCAAGGCGGTAGTCTTTAAATTGCTCAATTTTCGGTTGCGCTTTTTATTGTATGAAAAGTCTTGGTCGAATTGTAAGTCCTCGACCACAATGCCTTTGCCCTTATTGATGCAATAGTTGACGATTTTATCCATCTTGTAGGAGATATAATCCTGCCGTTTATCAGTTCGATAACTGTGCAGGTTACCAAACGAAATGCTATGATAGGAGAGTAAATTACCAGTTATATCCACATTGGTGAGGGCAACAAAATTATAATTAAAATCTATGCCGATGGCGCCATGTTCGTAGCCATAACGTGGTGCGGGTCCTGGGATGTCATAGGACACATGGACAAAGTAACGTACTTCTCCCATGAAGAACTTTCTCTTTACAGTTACTGTATATTTATCTGCATTAAGGACTTCCTGAAACCATTTCTCCTGCACATGGTTGACAGACAGGGGAATGATCAGCCATTTGCGTCCTTTTTGCGTGGAAAAGGTGCGTAGTTTGACCGTTTTATCGGATAAAACCTTGATGTTCACGTTTTTCAATCCGTATTGTTTCTTTCCGATACACCTGAAGGAAGAAGCCCTCCGTATCCTGAACTCTTCCTTAGTTATGTTACCGAGTATGCGGTCTCTAAATAATTTATTAGTGCCGAATACCACAGGTTCAAGGCGTAAAGTGTGTAGTTTCGCCATTATTGAGGATCTGCGGGCGTATAAGCCTTTTAGTCGTCGGTCATGCTTATTCTGTTCCTTTATTTTGTTGATTTTCTTAGTAATGGTTTTTAGTTGTTTGGTCATGTAGTTCCGTCGTTTTTCCAGCCATGTTTTCTGTGATTCCAGTTTCGCCTTATTCTCAATTAGGATGGTGTTAACATAGGCGTTATTGTGACATAGACTCATCAAACATTGCTGTATAGTTTGTACTTTACCAAATCGTGCTGCCATGTAGTCCTCGCCATGAAACAACAGATTATAGCCAATACGTTTCACGCGATTATAGATGGTGAAAATTTCATGGAGTTTGCGTTCCTGTCGTTTGTCGGGATAGATCCTGAATTTTGCTGTGTGAATCATTAGGCGGTATCCCCCTGCCCCTTACCTTCCAGTTCTTTTAATTGTGCTTGGAGTGCTTCAACTTTCTACTTTCTCACAACCAGTTCTGACAGTAAGTCGTCAATGAGTTCAGTAAGATACTCAATTTCCATTCTAAGTGCCCTTGTTTTGTTTGAATAAAGTAACCTTTCAAGCAACACTATAAGAATTTTATAATTTAGACGCAACTGTCATTTTAAAGATTAGTGAAAACAATCCTCATAGTATTTTGCAATATTTATAACGAACATTCAGGTGACAAAATCGAATGCCATTTAAAGATTGAAGGAAACTATTAATAGAGAACTTCGAGAAATCGAGAATAATTATTATAATGATTAAACATTATCCACTGCTCACTGAAAAAGGCTAACAAAGCGTCTTCAAGACCAAAAGGCATTATAAGAGAGGTTAAGTATGAAAGCGGATCCAAAAGTTGGAGTGTTCATTTGTCATTGCGGTAAGAATATAGCTGAGGTCATAAATATCAAGGAAGTTGTAGATCATTTCACGAATAAGGGCATCTTTATTAAAGCGGATACGTTTCTGTGTGCAGATCCTGGACTGAAGTTAATACAAGAGGAAATTATGGCGAATCAACTCGACAAAGTTGTAATAGCAGCATGTACACCAAATCTACATGAATCTCTCTTCAGAAAGACGCTAGAAGCCGTTGGTCTTAACCCTTATCTATTAGAAATAGTAAACATTCGAGAACAAGATTCATGGGTTCATGCACATGACCCCGAAAGAGCGACACAAAAGACTATTGATTTAATAGCCATGGGTATTGCAAAAGCAACCTTATTGCAACCCTTTTCAAAGATTAAGATTCCCGTTGAAAATGAGTTTTTGATTATTGGAGGAGGCGTCGCAGGGATACGAGCAGCGTTGGATTTGGCGGATCTCGGACATAAAGTGCATCTAATTGAGAAAGAGCCGACCATCGGTGGCCATATGGCAATGTTCGATAAAGTCTTTCCAACTAATGATTGCTCGATCTGTATTCTTGCCCCACTAATGGTTGAAGTTTACCAGCATCCAAATATTGAGTTGTATACCAACTCTGAGGTATTGGAGGTAAGGGGAGGCATAGGGAATTTTAGCGTGAAAATCAGAAAAAATCCCATTTATGTGGATCCAGACGAATGTACTGGCTGTGGAGATTGTGTCCCAAATTGTCCTGTCGAAGTCCCCAATGAATTTGATCTAAAGTTAGGTGTGCGGAAGGCTATATATATTCCATTTCCTCAAGCAGTCCCATTTATCTACAAAATTGATCCTGACAGTTGCATAGGCTGTCGTAATTGCGAAGCTTATTGCGAGAGGAACGCGATCCGATTTGACCAAAAACCAAAGACCTTCGATGTGAAAGTTGGTGCGGTAATAGTTGCCACGGGTTATGAGCCTTTTGATGCACATAAAATCCCAGAATTTGGATATAGTAGATATACCAACGTTTTAACATCTTTAGAATTAGAAAGAATGCTTAGTCCTTCTGGACCCACAGAAGGAGATATCATTCGACCTTCCGATGGTCAACCACCAAAAACTGTAGTCTTTGTACAATGTGTGGGCTCACGTGACAAGAATACGAATGAATATTGCTCACAAGTTTGCTGCATGTATGCATTGAAACAAACAAATTCGATAATAGAGCGCTTAGGAGACTCTGTAAAGATATACATCTGCTACATAGATATCAGGGCATTCGGAAAACGCTATGAAGAATTTTATCAGACTATGAGAGAAAAAGGAGTCATATTTGTTCGTGGACAACCTTCTGAGATTCAAGAGCTACCAAATAATAAGGTACTTACATTAAACGTATATGATACTGATATTGGAAAACATCTTCAAGTGGAGGCAGATATGGTTGTCTTATCGGTTGGACTTACTCCTCCAAAAGATACTGAACGGTTAAGTAAAATTCTTGGCATCCCTCGAAGTGAAGATGGTTTTTATTTAGAAGGACATCCCAAACTCCGACCAATTGACTCACAAATACCAGGTTTTTATGTTGTCGGATGTGCCCATTCTCCAAAATCTATAGAAAGTTCAACAACACAAGCAAGCGCAGCAGCACTTAAAGCAACAATTTTAGCTCAAGGAGAAGTGGAATTAGATCCATTTGTGCCTGTTATAGATCCGGATTTGTGTTTTGCTTGTAAAATCTGTGAACATGTCTGTGACTATGGTGCAATAAAAGTGAATTCAGATAAAAGTATTGAAGTTGACGAAGTTGCTTGCAGAGGATGTGGCGCATGCGCCGCTGCCTGTGCAACAGGGGCACTTCAGATAAGAAACTTCACTGATCAACAAATACTCGCCCAGGTTGATGCGGCTCTTGAAAATAAAAGTGAATTTCCTCTGATAGTTGGTTTCTTATGCAACTGGTGCGCCTACGCAGCCGCGGATAACGCTGGAATCTCAAGAGCACATTATCCAACAAACATTCGCGTTATTCGAGTGATGTGTTCAGCCAGAGTAAGCCCGATCTTTGTTCTCGAAGCGCTAAAAAAGGGTGCGGACGGCGTCTTGGTCATGGGATGTTATCGTGGAGATTGTCATTATAACACGGGCTTTATGAAAGCCGAGAGACGGATTAATGCGCTTAAAGAAATTTTAGAAGTAGTAGGTATAAATTCAAAACGCGTGAAAATTGTGAGCGTATCTGCAAGTGAAGGCAAAAAACTTTCAAAATTAATAAGAGAGTTTGTGGATGAAATTGAGCAACTTAAGCCAGTTGGCTCCGAATTAGTGCCAGAAATGAGAACTAGGTGATATTTATGGGCACAGATTCACCAGAAATTGATATGGATGTAACAGAAGAAGAAATGGAATACAAATGGAAACATCTACGGACTGACGATAAGAAGAAAACCAAAAATCTAGAGCTAAAAATTGAAAAATGCATAGGCTGTGAATTATGTAAGATTGTTTGTCCAGTCGACGCCATAGAGATGGGGCCTGTAGCAGAGGTAGCTACGGGAGAGTTTGAGAGAGGAACCGTTCCCCTAATCATGATCGACCAAGATAAATGTGTGTTCTGTGGTTTATGTGCGATAATCTGTCCTGAAGACGCTCTTGAATGTAAGTTCGATGAAGAAACTATTGATGACTTAGATTATCCCAAAGTGATGAAAGACTCCAAATTCCTTGAGGGCACTATAGCGGTATATAATCTTGAAAAATGTGATCCATCGGCATGTAAAGCGTGTATAAACATTTGCCCGGATGAATGTTGGTACATTCCAAAGGATATCGAGGAAAAAACAGGGGATAAAATTAGAGTCAAAGAAGATGACTGCAACTATTGCGGTGCCTGTGTCAATGCCTGTCCTGAAAAACTGATTGAAGTAAAACGAACCAAAGTGAAGTATACGGAGATACCAGATGTGCCATGGATGAATGCTTGGAAAGAGGCCTTTGAGAAGTTAATAGGAGAGACAAAAGAGATTGATTTATCACGGGTAATTGAATACAAGAAAGAAGAAAAGCCATTAGTTAAAAAACCGCCAGAAGAAATACCAGAAATACCAAAAGAATGTAAAAAGTTGTTAAAAGAGAAAATTGAAGAGATAGAGAAGCATTTGCAAAGCAGGAAAGGCATTAAAATACGTCATTTTACCGAAAAGGGAGACACAGAAAAAGTACTAAATTCGTTTTTAAGGAGTAAAAAGAAGTTAAACACTGAAAAAGACTAAGAAGTGCAGTTCTGAGATCATAGATACAAATATCAGTTATAGGTTGCTCTGTATCATTATTTTTTCCGAGTTCTTGAGGTAGGAAGAATCCACATACAAATTGGGCGTATTTATTGAAGAATAGCGCTCTAATTTACGCTCCAGGTTTTCTAACGTCTTGTTTCCTAAGTCTTCATTAACCTTTGCATCCACCCAGAGCGTTGATCCTGTGAAAACATTTGGATCTATTATTCTCTTTTTTATGATTGGATTGCCTTGTTTTATGACATATTCGGCATGTGAAAACGCCTTTTCTAATAATTTGTACTCCTTAGAGGGATCATTGGCTTTTGGATCAAAATTATATACAACTACATCAGCAACGGCACCGATTCCTAAGTGACCTCTTTGTATATCGAGACCTAATGACTTCGCTTGGCTAGCACGAGTGATTATAGCAATTTCATGAAGTGAATATTCACGTTCAAGGTGTGGGAGTATCGCATTATTCTGAACATCAGGATGAAGCGTGTCGACTATCTCATCTCTAGCGAGTTTACTTATCAGCCAACTAATAACCTTCGGATAATCAGTCACTAGACCCATATTAGGATGATCTGTTGATAGCTGAACCTGCCAAGGATTAGTCACTTGCAACGCAATTTCAAGTCCTATGGTCCATTTTATGGCATCAATATAGTGTTCAGGAGAGAAATTAAGGGTAATTGCTCCAAAATTCCCTTCTAACTCGATATTATTGCTTATCCATCGACTATTTGCCATTTTTGCAAGATAATAGGCATAAGCACCATCTGGAAAAATAGCAGTTGATGTATGAAACGTAATTTGGCCAATATCAAGTTCAACCTGCTCATGCGTATTAACATAATCTACTATAGTTTGGCTTTTTGATTCAAAATTTTCCCAGTCCTGGCCTCCGTAACTGTGAAGTTGGGCATGAGCAATATGAATTAATTGATTACGGCGTACCTGACTGCTTTTTTCAATATCTTGAATAGATTCCAACGTTTCTATTGTTGTATCTATATTACCAGGACGCCCTGCCTGGTTTGGATGAATGTGTATAGAATGTGGCAAATTTAGCAATTCATTGACTCTTACAAGACCTGTAACAATATCAAGTGGATTTAAATCATAGCCTAAAATTTGTTTTTCGAGCGAATCTGTGTCTTTTCCCCAAGCCCACATTTCGGCCCCGCCAGGATTTGCTAGCTTTAATCCATATCCTTTAACTGATTTAAGAAGCCAAGAAAGATAAGCGGCACATTCTTCGATTCTATCCTTTTTTAGAAAATCCATCACATGAGAATCTGATCCAACAAGAACTAAAAATGCCTTATCAATAAAAGGGATATCTTGAAATTCTAAATGTGTGTGCCTTGCTAAGTGAGCGGCAACTGCAGCCTCAATGAATAGCGTATATCCTTGTTTAATATATTCTTGACCAATCTGAGAGGTTGTATAAAGAGGCTGTGAAGGTGGTTTTGTAAACATCCGTCCAAAATTTACAGTTTGAGAACTTATATGCGTATGAATATCTATCGCACCGGGCATGACAATCATATTCGATGCGTCTATGACTTCAGCGTCTGCAGATGCTTTTTCTACTATTTTCCGATCTTTAATTGAAATATCTAAAGTTTCTCCATTGATATTATTTATAGGATCATAAACATATCCGTTCTTAATTAGTATAGAATCTGCCATGTCAGTGTACCTACCTTCGGGGCTTTTACAGGAAGGAAAGCAAGAAAGCACCACAGCTTCAGCGTGGTGTTTATATAGTGTATAGGTCATACTCTTTATGAGTACCTACGGGGCGTAGGGATGTTAAGCCTGTGGAGATAAGACCTCCGTAACCCGCCAGGGAATCGAGTCTGTCGTTGAAGCAGGAAGCCTCAAAGCTTTAGCACGAGGTAGCTCACATGCTTGTGAGATGCTGTATGTCATCTGGCGATTCATCCGTCGATTCGATCGTTGCAGGAATATTCTTCAAAAGAGGAATTCCATTACTTTGAATTGAATTTCCCGTCGTCATATTAGCCCAGAGACCAACAGGAATTAATGCGATGCCTTCCTTAGTTTCTCCTGACTCTTTTACTTTCACAACTACTTCACCATATTTCGTACGTATCTTAACAGGTTTATTATTTTCTACACTTAATTTTTTCATATCTTCTGTGTGTAACAACACGATTGCGGCTTGATCGAAGTATTCTTTGCTTTCTTTATCGGAATCAGCACTTTTACCTTGCTCTATGGTTCGTACGGTGGTCAACAAAACATCAATCTCTGTTGTAATCATTTTGAAAAAACTCATTGTCAATCCCTCAATTATGGCAATAGGCTGTTAATCCTTTTTCGAGAAATTATTTTTCATTATCTTCGAGTATTATTTCTGCAATCCATTGCGCAGCTCTTCCAACAACACCAGGGCATTTATCAACATGCGCGCCAGCCTCTTCGAATTCTTTAAAATCTTGCGGATCATTCAAATTAAAAGAACGACCAAAAATTTTCTTTTGAATATCTTTGCAGATAACACTTCCATATTCATCTTCAAAGCGTTTATACAACTTTCTTGCTTTTTCATAAGCCTTGAGACGTTTACCTTCTGGATCACCTGCCTTGAAAGCTTGTAAATCACGACCATATTTTAAACTTAATGCCATTACGCCACCTGTTAATGCACCACAAACCGATCCCAGCAAGCCAATCCCTGCAGCAAGGCCAGAAGCAGATTTAAAGACAGTCTCATTTTCTAAATTAAAAGTATCTTGAATCGCTAATAACACGCATTGGGAACAGCCATAATATTCTTTTTCATATTTAAAGCCAAGATCATATGCTTGTTTAGTTTTGTTCATTTTTTTCCCTCTAATGTTTTCATCTTTACGCAGTTCCTACGTTTTCGCAATATAACATTTTCGTTTATTATTTAAAATGTTACATAAGAACTAATTATTGCATGAAATCCGCATTTGACGTAATTAACCATTAATGTTAATGATTAATTTTTCAACGAAATGAGATAAGTTTGCTAGAGATTTATTGCCAACAACTGCGAAATATGTTTATAAGGTGATGAATAATTCTAAAAATTATATCCCTAAGACGACTACTTTTAGTCTAGACGCTAAAATAAGAATGTAAATCGTATATTTATTTGATTTAGTCCCTCTTTTTTAAGAAGAAGACCGCCCCCTTAACTGGGGCGGTTAATTTGATGTCTCCGTTCACAACTTTTTTAACAATTTCATCCATGTATTTACCTCTGTGGGTATCACCTTTATCGTCCCTTACCTGTCATCCTTTCCCATCATCTGAGGCGTGGGACCTCTCAGGTTCAGTCTCATGTACAAGAACGTGCATCCTCGATGTAAGAGAAGCATACCGTTTTGCATTATATACACTTAATTAAAAAACTTATATAAATTCCACGAATTTTTATCATAAGAACTGATGGTCTTCAAAGAAGTTCATTCTAATGATATTTCTGTTTAGATTTAAGAAATAGGATAAAAAAATCCTCATTATTAAATTTGAGTTGAAGTAATTTGATTGAGAAAAAAGATTATTAAATAAAAAGGTTTTAGCAGTGCAACAGGAAATGATGACTGAAAATAGAAGAATTGAAAGAAGTAAATGGTTGAAATATCAAACATGGAGCATTTTATTCTCATTTTATACACACTATAATACCTGATTTGAAAAGAAAAAGGTAAACGCGAAGAGCTTATTTATCCATTACAGATGAGCTTAAATATCAGTATTAATAAAGATAAATAGTAAGAGGTTAGAAGAAATGGATGGTGTGGGACACATGGATGAAATTGTCAATAAAGTAATCAAAGGAGAAATTAAGTTTTACAGGGTTGAAGAACACGTTGGAAATGACGTTAATATAGCATCAGAAATTAGACGAAAAGTTTTAGAAAAGATGAGAGACATATCGCTAGAAAACATTGGAAAATACTCTATGGATATGAATTTAACGGCAAAAAGAAATATCGAAAATTCAATAGGCTGTGCACAAATTCCAATTGGCATTGCAGGTCCTCTAAAAGTCACTGGCGATTATACTGACGAAGAAGTCTATATACCTCTTGCCACTACTGAAGGTACACTCGTAGCGAGTACGAATAGAGGTTGTACTGCTATTACGCGAAGTGGAGGGGCGAAATCTAAAATTATTAGAGATGGAATTACACGTGCACCTGCTTTGAAAGTTCCTGACGTAAATCATGCCTATAAACTTATTAGCTGGGTACGCGAAAATCATCAAGAAATTGTAAAGGTGTTTGATGGTACTGATCCTTTCCTCAACTTAATAAATATCGAGCCATGGATAGTTGGAAGAACTGTTTTTCTCCGTTTTCGTGCCAATACTTATGACGCAATGGGTATGAATACCGTAACAAGAGGTGCTCGATTTGCTTGCGATTTCATAACTCAAGAACAGCCCTATGCCAAATTAATCAGTGAATCAGGGAATATGTGTGTAGATAAGAAACCCAGCGCAATTAATTGGATATTAGGACGAGGTAAAACTGCGATTTCAGAAGTTACTCTGAAGAAAGAAGTTGTAAAAGACGTATTAAAAACCACCCCTGAAAGTATCGCAGAACTTGCTTATCGAAAATTATTTTTGGGCGGAGCACAGGCATTATCTTTAGGATTTAATGCACATGTGGCGAATATTATTGCAGCCATCTTCTTAGCTACAGGTCAGGATGCAGCACATGTAACAGATTCAAGTATGTCTATTATCACTCCAGAGGTGACAGAAGACGGGGATCTATATATAGCTGTTACTATACCATCCCTTGAGACCGGAACATTTGGTGGAGGTACAGGGTTGCCAACTCAAAGTGAGGCACTTGCTATAATAGGATGTCAAGGTCCCGGTGATCCACCAGGAGCAATGGGAAAAAGGTTTGCAGAGATTGTCGCGGCAGCGGCACTGGCTGGAGATATAAGTTTGTTATCGGCACAGTCTGCACTTCATCTGACTGGCGCACATGAACGTCTTGGACGCGGACATGTCTAATTACGCACAAATTTCAATATTTGTTAGGGAATTTCCACATCTTTCCCTACAGTTATTGTAAATCCTCCGCATACATCTTTTAATGCCTCATAGCAGGAAAGGCCTTGTGACATTAATTGCCGAATCTTTTCCTCTATTTCTTCTTGCTTTTTCACTTTTTCAAGAACTTGAACTGCTCTATTAGCTGGCACTATAACGACTCCGTCAGAATCAGCTACGACAATATCGCCTGGATTTACTAATACTCCGCCGCATTGGATTGGAACATTGATATCTCCAAGTACGGAACAATCACCAGCATTTGGAGTTACAGCACGAGCAAACACAGGAAACTGAATTTTTCTTATTTCAGCTACGTCTCTTATAGCACCATCGATGATTACAGCAGCGATTCCTCGAGATTTACAAGAAGTTGAAGCCAACCCACCCCAGATTGCCGTGTCTCTATGGCCCCTCACATCAATAATGAGTATATCGCCAGGCTCAGCATAATCGATAGCAGCAACAGGCGTCAAATAATCAGCGACCATAGTCCTTGCAGTAATAGCGGGACCAACAACCTTTTCTATAGGTACAACAGATTTGATTTCGCTATACATAGCTTGGCTTTTTTCCATTGCATCAGATAATAAAGCCGTTGGATATTTCGATAATCCATTGATTATATCTTTGGAAGGACGTTCAATTCTCTCAATGATCAAGAAATTACCTCCTCTTTTTCTCTTTTCAAAAATTGTTCTAAACACCAATATAGATTCTCAGTGAGTTAATAACTTTTAAAGTTAAGGTACTATTTACATAGATATTTGAAAATATTGTTGTTTTTTTCATCGAATTGGATACGCGCGTGTAGAAATATTTATAAATGAGAATAACCGTAACATCCAAGTATTACCCGCGCGCGGTGGAATTATTGGAAGATTTATCCAAACGAATGAATGATGGGCTCTCATGTCCTAGATGTGGGTATCAGATGAATATACTAAGCTCTCATGGCATTCAGAGATGTCCACGATGCGGTTTTTGGAAAAAACAAGTTAAACAACCAATGATGGATAAACATTAATTGAATTTGCTATATCAACGAAAGTAAAGAGATAAACGGTAGCCTCCACAAAAGTAAAGGAGTACGTAAGATTCCCACTGACGGCTGTTTCTTTAAAGACGATATACTTGTCGCGGTTCCATTGCATTGCCATATGCCGCTCGGCACAATGTTTTATAATGGCTTTACTGCCATTAATTATCACTAAACCGTTAGAAAGTGGCAAATATGGATTTTCATGGATATCTGACGGATTTAAAGTGATTAATGTGTTCTCTGCCAGACTGGGAGAATACATGATGCTATTTTCGGCAGGAAATTTGATTTCAACTGTGTTTTTCTTTTCAAGAAACATCTTGATAGTTATTGTTACACCAAATTCTCCCTTAGTATAATTAATTTGATAAGGACCGCCTTTCACTGTTACATGTAATGTAGGCACAGAGGCGAGTTTAGATTCTTCGATTGATGAAACCTTAGAAATGGTGTTCTTAGAAGGATCTACCTTTAACAGACTATCTTGATATCCTAATTTCACTTTCAATTCAGCAATTACATTATCCAGAGATTCTTGTGCCAAATCTGTCAGACGAACAGATTCTTTAACTTCACTCTCCCAAGGAAACCATCCAGTTGAATCTGATACCTCTGCAAGTAAGATTTGCTTCCAAATGTTGAGAAGCGTTTGCTCTTCATCTGAGACATCTATTCCTTTCGCTCTTGTTATCTTAAGTAATGATTCAGCTACTAGCGCTTTTTGTCGTGCGCGATATGTATACGCTCGAATAAAGGCATCATCTTCATAACGAGCGCTATTATTACCCATCCATAGCCAAACCCCTTCATTTTTCCTCATTTTCCAAGTTGCTTCTGGGATGACTGGGATTTTTTCTCGTTCAACGTTCTTTTCTCGTAACATGGCAACAAATTCACTGATAAAAACAAAATGATATTCTGTTTCAATTTTTCTCAATTTTTTTTCGTGGTTTTGTTCTTTTGAAGAATCGTATCGAAAATTGTTCTCATAAGCGAAGGTATTAGCAGTTTCTCCATCAGAGGCATAAGCCCAGTGGTAGTCTATACCATTAACATGTCCATCCTTTTTGTGAAGAAGCACATTTAACAGTCGTTTATCAGAACCAAGAGACTGTGACGAGTTATCTTCTAAATAAAAAAGTGGTGAGTTCATTTTCATTCTATTCGGAAGATAATAATACCATGGATCGCTCGATACAACTACGGTGTTGTAATCATAGGTATTAAGCAGTCCAGCATATCCAGGTGTCCACTGGCTCTCTTGTGCAAAAAATACTCCAGAACGAACGAGATCTGAAGAATCAAGTATTGTGTCTGAAATTTCTATTGATTTTGCCATATCTGTTCGTGGATACGCTACTAACAACTGCTCAGAGTAATGACTCACTATAAGTTCTATTTGTCCTTCATTCACCAGATTCTTTAGAAGATCTAATAATTGAGGGTATTTGTGATATAAAATTTCGAGCATGTAGCCACTTAGTTCAATATTACATCTCCAAGTGCTATGGCAGTCATACATTTTAAGGAGCGGGTAAAACGAGTTCTCAATAATACGATTTTCAATCGTGGTCGATCCTGGAACAAATTGAACATTGAAGTGGTAAAGTGCCATAGTATATTTCTGATAACCTGAGATAGAATCAACATGAATACTGAGAGGGATGCTTTCCTCAAATGAAGAAGGCGATTTATACAATCTCAAAGAAATTGTATAAACTCCATTTCGTTCAGGTGTCCAAAAGAATGAGACATTTATTGTTTGAAAATTCGCTACTGAAATCTTTTCAGTTTGATTTTGAGTCTCATTTACCATGAGTGAGACATAAAAAGAACGAAGACCAGTTCCAAGATATTGTACACTTCCTTCAATCTTTAGACGATTGCCCATATGAACTTTTTTTGGTTTAATTACACGTAAATCAGTTATTCTAGCAGAAGCATCTGAGAGATGTGTTGAAAATATCGGTATTGTAAACAAAATGACTAAAAAGAAGAGAAAGATTGTCTTTTTTTTTGTTAATTTCCGCATGTACCATATACACCCATACTTAGCATAAATAAAATAACTAAAATATACAAGGAAGGCCTTGTTCATAATTTTTTGAAACAATGCATTAAACAATCAAATGTGGATAGACATTGATTGAATTTGCAATATAAATGAAATTGAAGTAGAATATGTCTTCTACGAACGTGAATGAATAAGTAAGATTCCCACTGACGGCTGTTTCTTTAAAGACGATATACTTGTCGCGGTTCCATTGCATTGCCATATGACGTTCGGCACAATGTTTTATAATGGCTTTACTGCCATTAATTATCACTAAACCGTTAGAAAGTGGCAAATATGGATTTTCATGGATATCTGACGGATTTAAAGTGATTAATGTGTTCTCTGCTAGACTAGGAGAGTACATGATGCTATTTTCGGCAGGAAATTTGATTTCAACCGTACTTTTCTCTTCAAGAAACATCTTGATATTGATTGTTACACCAAATTCTCCCTTAGTGTAATTAATTTGATAAGGACCGCCTTTAATTTTAATGTTTAGATTAGGAGCTGATGTAGGTTCCGGGGAAATAATTGATGAAACCTTAGAAATGGTGTTCTTAGAAGGATCTACCTTTAACAGACTATCTTGATATCCTAATTTCACTTTCAATTCAGCAATTACATTATCTAACAATGTGAGAGCGGAGTCTATAAGCTTAATAGATTCTTTAACCTCAATCTCCCATGGAAACCATCCGGTTGAATCTGACACCTCTGCAAGTAAGATTTGCTTCCAAATGTTGAGAAGCGTTTGCTCTTCATCTGAGATATCTATTCCCTTCTCACTGGTCTTCTTAAGCAGCGTTTCAGCAACTAGTGCTTCTTGTCGTGCCTGATAAGTATATGCTCTTACAAAGGCATCATCTTCATAATCAGCTATATTATTACCCATCCAGCGCCAAACGCCTTTGCATTTCTTCATGTCCCAAGTTGCTTCCGGAATTTTTGGAATTCTTTCAGGCGCGGTCATCTCATTTAACATTGTTACAACTTCGCTTATGAATGCAAAATAGCATCCTTCTGCTTCAAATTTTTTCAATTTTTTTTCATGTGCTTGTTCTCTTGATGAATCGTAGCGAAAGTCATTATTGTAAGCATAAGTATTGGCAAATTCTCCATCATACGCCCATGACCAACGAAATTCTATATCATTGATAAATTTGGGTTTTGTAAAAAGAAGCACATTTAATTGCCTTGCATCAGCACTAAGAGACTGTGTTGAGTTATCCTCTAAGAAGTAAAGTGGAGATCGTATTTTCATTCTATGATGTAAGTAATAATACCATGGATCACTTGCTACGACGACAGTATCATAGTCATAAGAATTAAGCAGTCCAGCATATCCAGGTGTCCACTGACTTTCTTGTGCAAAAAATAATCCAGAGCGAACGAGATCTAAAGAATCAAGCAGTGCATCTGAAATCTCTATTGATTTTACCATATCAATTCGAGGATACGCCACCAAAAACTGCTCAGAGTAATGACTTACTATAAGTTCGATTTTCCCTTCGCTCATAAGAAACTTGAGGAGATCTAATATTTGGGGGTATCTTTGATGCAACAGTTCGAGCATATAACCACTTAGCTCAATATTACATCTCCACGTGCTATGGCGTTGATACATTTTGAGGAGCGGATAAAACGATTCTTCTATAACTCGATTTTCGATGGCAGTTGATCCTGGAACATATTGAACATTAAAGTGATACAAGGCCATAGTATATTTCTGATGACCTTTGATGGAATCCACATGTATAGTGAGAACTTGGCTCTCCTCAAACGAGGCAGGTGATTTATATCCTCTCAAAGAAATTGAATAAACTCCTTCTCGCTCGGGCGTCCAAAAAAATGAGATATTCATAGTTTGATAACTCGATATAGAAATCCTTCGAGTCTGCTCTCGAGTTCCATTTACTACAAGAACGACATCTAAAGAGCTACTAAAAGGGCCAAGATATTTTAAACTTCCTTCAATCTTCAGCCGATTGCCTGCATGAATTTTTTTAGGTTTAATTATATCTAATTTGGTAATTTGGACGTTACTATCTGGATATGACGTTAGAAATATTGGAATTACAAATAAAAGAACCAGGAAAACAATAAATGCTATTTTCTTATATTTTGTTAATTTAATCATAGGAGTTAGATATCAGATTATCCTGTGAACTACCGCCTAACAAGTTAGGTGGCTTCTGCCCTCCTAGGCTGTTCTGCTTAGCCAACACGGTTGGACACATTAAGCCTAGTCATCGACAGTTCGGGCTGGTCCACGGCAGCCCCCGTCCCTCAAGGGACACTTGAGGTCGGACAGTACCCTCATCGGTACTGTGTCTTGTGTACGCCCTTAACGCCAAGCCAGACACCTCGGCATACTGCACATTAGATGATAGGTAACTACTATTTAAGTTTAGGGTGACCTGCGTGAAAGTGAGACATTCTACCGCAATTCATCCCTCCAACAAGTTGAGGGATCTTCTTGCGAAATTAGATAAAAAATTAAGTCTGTAAGATCTAAAAGATTACAGAATGAATTATGCAACTAAAACTAGTAATTATCTACTTAAGGTGATATGAATATCATTAGAATTTTTTTTTTCTCCCCTTAATGTTGCTATAATCGGAGCAAGTAGGAATAGAGGAAAAATCGGGTACATAATTCTAGAGAACATGATCCTCCAAAAATATAAAGGTAATATTTATCCAATTAATCCATACGCAGAGAGAATCTTGGACTATCCTGTATACTCAAATATAAAGGATATTCCTGAATCTGTGGATCTTGCAATAATAGCACTAACAGCGCAACAGGTTCCTAAAATTGTTCAAGAATGCGGAGAAAAAGGAGTTAAAGGAATCATAATTGTCACTGGAGGCTTTAGAGAAACGGGAACTGAAATAGGAACTGAAAGAGAAAATGAAATTAATAAAATTTCTCGTAAATATGGGATGCAAATCATTGGTCCAAATTGTATTGGTGTATTTGATCCCTACACTGGCATCAATACTTTTCTTGTACCACGTGAAAAGACAATAGGATATCCAAAAAAAGGAAATGTTGCGTTGTTATCCCAATCTGGAGCAATCCTTGTAACACTACTTGAATGGTGCACATATCGGGGGATAGGAATAAGTAAAACATGTTCTTATGGAAATGCAACAGATGTAAATGAAAGCGATCTTTTAGGATGTTTAAAACAGGATACAAACACAAGAGTTATCGGAATGTACATTGAAGGGGTGAAAGAAGGAAGGCGATTTTACCAGACACTTAGAGATGTTACTAAAGTAAAACCTGTTATTATTAGCAAAGTTGGTAAAACCGAAGCAGGAGCTAAAACTTCAAAATCACATACTGGAGCTCTTGCAGGATCTGTAGAGTCATTTAAAGCAATGTTCAAACAAGCAGGTGTTATTACTGCAAAAGATCTAGAAGAACTGCTTGATATTTGCTATTGCTTTGCAACTCAACCATTACCCAAAGGAAATAATGTGGGAATAATAACAAATAGTGGTGGACATGGAGTCTTAGCAGCCGATGCTCTTGAAAATAATGGTTTATGTCTAGCAGAGTTTAGTAGTAAAACGCTTGAACAATTGCATAATTTACCACTACATTGTACTCCTTCAAATCCGGTTGATCTAGCAGCCGATGCTGACACGGAAAGATATGAATGGGTAACAAAACTCATTCTGAGTGACCCGCAAGTTGATTCTGTGCTTGTTGTAACGTTGCCAAGTGGTCCACGTCTTGAGCTTCAGACAATTAAAACACTTGTTACAGTTATGAAAAGCAGTAAGAAACCTATTATATCCTGCTTGGGAAGTACATTCAAACAATTTGAAAAATATAAAAGGATATTAGAGTGGAACAAAATTCCAGTTCATACGCTACCAGAAAGAGCTATTAGAACATTAGGGGCATTAGTGGAATATAAAAGATGGAATCAACATTTTCAGTGAACTACCCCATCCTGAAGGATGGAGCTTCCTGCGAGTCCTCCCAACCCTTGCGGGAAACTCCCGTTTTACGTTCGGCTGTGTGTCGCAGATCATCCCAATAGGGATGGCCCGTCCACCTGGCCTTCTGTGATAGCAACCCTCAGGTTTCAAAATCACATCATACAGATTCGCCAAATTCTATTGTCCTTTTACCTTCGCGGTTAACCACGCTGGTTAGAAACTGTACGAATCCAAGCTCCACAGGGATTCCATCTTCTACCTTCCTATCGAGAGTCTTGTATCCCTGCTTTCCTCTCGATATTCATCAGGATTTTTCTGTGCAAAACACTATAAAAACCTTGCTGCTTTAATCACCCCGCTGGCGCAAGGGGGCTTCCCGCCAATAAAGTTAAAAAAAAGAAGGATAATGCCATTTACTATGATATCTAGACAGCGATTTTTATTCCAAGTACTCTAACAATTTCCTTGTAGCGGTTACGAACAGTAACTTCAGTTATCCTTGCTATTTCTGCAATTTCCCTTTGGGTTCTTCTCTCACCTTCAGTAATGCTTGAGATATACAATGCTGCTGCAGCAAGACCAGTTGGATCTTTACCAGCAGTGATTCCAAATTCTTTTGCTTGATTTAGAATTTCTATTGCACGTTGTTGAGTTTTTCCAGAGATTTTTAATTCTTCACTAAAACGGGAAATGAAGTCAACTGGACTGGCTATGGGGATTGAAATATGAAGTTCTCGAAGAATTAAACGATAGCAACGACCTAATTCTTTTTTATTAACACGTGTACACTGGGCAATCTCATCCAGGGTACGAGGAACTTTCCTAAGTCTTGAACCTGCATACACAGATGCAGCAACCATAGCTTCTATTGAACGTCCACGAACTAATTTTTTTTCTATAGCCCGCCGATAGATGACAGCCGCTGATTCTTTTACTCCATTGTGAATTCCAAGTTGACTAGAAAGTCTTTCTAGTTCGCGTATAGCGTGAGAGAGGTTACGCTCATAAGAACCTTGTGATCTTGTTCGTATTTGCCATTTTCTCAATCTATAGATTTGGGCACGTTTTTTTGGTGACAATTTGTTTCCATAAATATCTCTATTTTCCCACCCAATCATAGTTGATAGTCCCATAGAAGGAACAACACATGAGACTGGACTGCCTACTCTGCTTCTTTTATTGCGTTCATCTGAAGTAAATGCTCTCCATTCAGGACCAGTATCTATCAGATGTTCTGTAATTACTAATCCACATATACTACAAATTCTCTCCCCTCGAATAGAGTCCATTACAATTTCAGCTGAACCGCATTCCATACATTCTTGAGAAGAAATAGCTCCACCAGGGATAAATTTAGTTTCAGTTAATTCCGTACTCTCCACCATGAGAACACAGCCTCGTTTTTGTCGAAATTCTCATTTGAATTTTTTATTCAAATGAGGATTCTAAATCGCGAATATATAGTAGGGAATTGAAGATACATTACAATATTCTCATAGATCATATTTAAATATTTCTCAAATATCGCAATTTTTTACTTAAGGTTTCAGGTTTTCGCAAGAAGAATTGTAACGTTATTAGTTGAAGATCCGTCTTTGTGTTCCCCATTATTATTCCGATAAAATTAATTACTATTTTGAAAAATGGTGCTTTTTAATTTTGTAGTGAAATCCTCCGCAAACTATACGAAAAGTTTTTGCGACTTTAACATTGAGTATTATATGGATATATCAATCATCAAAAAGCCAATTACAAAAACTTTAATAAAGGCAACGAAGTATGTAACACAAGTTGTTTTCAAAATCCCTTAACTAAGAATCCGTTAGACTCAAAAGAGGTCTAATTGGGGGTGCCTTAAGTGGGTGAATTGGTTCTCCATTGAAAAATTAGTTTTTTCTGAACAAATAGAATTTAGGCATCGTATAAAAACGCTAAAAACACTTTTCTTGGATATCGTGTCAGATACTGAACTTGTTGGAGATATTGAAACTATTCTTTCGGATATTTTGACTATCCACTACTTCTTAAGACATAAAAACAAAATATTAGAGGAAAAGCTTTCAAAATACCAAGAAAAAATAGTCGCAACTGTTTTTGACAATCTGACGCCTAAGCAGAAGACTATTCTTAGAGAAATTGCCAACATGAATGGTGCATCTCTTACTTTGACAGCAATGATCGGCATACTCTCCGAAAAGTTGAACGTAGCGCCATCGACAATTCGTTGGAATCTCGTAGCTTTAAGGAATGCTGGATTGATTAGTGCAGGAAGTAGAGACAACAAAGGTATTCCAGTAAGATTTACTGAAATTGGAAGACTGACCGCACTCGCATTGACAGAGGAACAAGCTATCAGCCATACTGAAACTGAGTTTGTCCTAGAAGTAGATGTAGAAAACACCGTATAAGATAAGTGCAGCAATACTCATAACCCTACCTGGAGGCAGGTTATCAATTTAGAACTCGCCGCCTACGTAGGGCAATTCTTTTAATTTTTCTCGAACTTGCGAGATCTTCTGTTCAAGTGATGTTTCCATCGCTGAAATAACTGGCAAACTCGAACTATCATAGTTCGAGGAAGTCTTCAATAGATCAACATCTTTGAATAAGAAATCAAGTTCCTGTAAAATATCACCTAATCGCATTAAAATGGTTTTTGCAGCCCTATCAGGACTGCTATGCCTTACATGCCCTTGCCAGATATAATTTTTAATTGGAAATTGCGACAAATCGTTATATTGAGAATAAAACACTCTTATATCATTGCTCATTTGTGTTATTAAGTAGATCAACTCTAGATCATCGTAATCTGCTGAAGCAACAATAATACAGATCAAGTTTTCATCAACATCAAATGAGAGTTTGTAGTTTGATGTGATAAAGAATTGCAATTTTTCTTTACCGTCTGCTCTAAACGTTTCACTAATATTTGCAATAATACTAGCAAATGGCCCAATAGTTGAGTGATCAAGTTTCAGGTTGCTGTCTTGCTCTCGATAATAATAGATACACGCTTCTCTCATCCTTTCAACTACAAAAAATCCGTGTATGGTCATATAATTGCCTCTAGATTGCGTTTAATGAATCTCATGATATGAAATTGAAAACTTCTTAAATAACGTATCGGATACCAGAAAAAAATTCAGTTCAAACCGAAAGAGAAAAACAGCATTTTGGTAAACATGAACCTAAGGAAATCTTTATAATGAGTTAGTAAAGAAAAATTGATGGTGAACTTATATGGTGTACACTTGTTACAAGTGCAAGCAAGAGGTTGATATTAGCCTTACAGAAGCCTTGCCTGGCGTAAAATGCCCTCACTGTGGCCAAAGAATTCTGTACAAAGGAAGGCCACCAATTATTAAACGCTTAAAGTCACAATAACGTTTTTTTGATTTCTAGTTTGCCCATCTTTTTAATCTAATTCGCTATTTGATTCAGGAAGATAGGTCTTGTCTTCGGTTTTCCATCATTACGCGTTTTTGAATTTCTTCGAAAAGTGTAGTTCCGATAACAGCTTCGGTCTTTTCTTTATATTTGGCGGCCATTAATTCAATTAATTTTCTGGTACCTTGCATTGTGGTAGAGATACCAACTCGCTCAACTCTTATGATCAGGTTATCCTTCTCCATTGTGGCGAAATACGGAAGCACATAGTAATGTGGAGTTTGTAAATGCTCCGCTAATTTTCGCGTCGTAGGAAAACGTATACGAATAGTATTTTTACTAAAGTGGATGGTAATAGAACGATCAATGAAAAGCATAATTTGTATGGCTGCATCAAAGATCTCATCGTCAGTGAGTGCCGTCATGTGCTTTCCTTCATTTCATTTTTCCACGTTCTGCCTCAGCTATCGGCTGGAGATAAACAACTTCAGCACCGACATCCTTAGCAATCCGTTCAAGTTCTATCTTCCTAAGGTGCATCCTTGATGGGAAAGTCAGTTGGGCTTCTGTTCCTGAGCCATTTGTGACCGCAAGAACACGAAATCTTGGTGCTTTTACTCCAGTCTTTACTTTCATTCTTTCACGCACATAGATTTTCATATGATTCACCTCATTCAACTGGTATATCAATTGATATATCACATGATTAATATGCGAGCCAAACATATAAAGTTATAGTTAACATCAAGTCATTTTAAATCGATATAACAACTATTATATCAAGTGTTATAAAGCCTGATATAAAAAGCGAAGACTTAACCGTATATGTTGTAACAAAATGTCTCATCTTGAGTTGATCAAAATGACAAAGCGTCGTGAACTGGAATCGGGTTTAAAGGGAGAATCATTAGTTCGGAAGGGATTGTTCGAGAAAATTGATGTCATCCCTCAAGTCAGAATTGTCCCAGATTTGAATGTTGTAAAGATAGGAGGTCATGGAATCATCGATTATGGTAGAGAAGTAGTCATACCTTTAGTTGAAGAGATTGGAAAGCTTTCCGAGAATAACAAACTTTTGGTAGTCACTGGTGGAGGTGTAAGAGTGAGGCATATTATGGACATCGGAATTGAATTAGGTATGCCTACTGGAGTGCTGGCAGAACTGGCCGGCAAAATTAGTGAGCAAAATGCCATTATGATGTCTATTCTCCTCTCGAAATACGATGGTGTGAGGATACACACAGATCAACTGTTGCAGATATCCAGTTTACTCGCCATTGGACTTTTACCGGTGATTCATGGCACCCCAACCTATTCATTATATGAGCAACCTCCAATGGTGGGATCGATTCCACCGAACCGAACTGACACGGGCGCCGTTCTCATTGCAGAGGTTCTTGGAGTTAAGAATTGTATCATGCTGAAAAATGTGGATGGACTTTATACTGAAAACCCATTCGTGAACACAAATGCTGAACTCATCCGTGAGATTACTGCAGAAGAACTTCTTGAAAGAGATATGGAGGACATGGTTCTTGAAAGAAGGGCAGTGGAGTTACTTCTTTCTTCGAAGCATATAAAGGAAATAAAAATCGCTAACGGACATAAACCGGACGCGTTAACCAGGACCCTTAACGGGGAAAATGTAGGAACTGTAATAAGAAGTTAGACTAATGAGAAGTTAAAGTTACGATTCCTTGGCTACCATTACCTCGGTGGCTTTTACGACCACCTCGATAGTGTCACCTGGCTTTATATTCAACTCATCGACTGCCTCAACAGTAATAACTGTAGTCAAAGTTGCGGGCTCGGTCACTTCAATCTTGACATTTGCTGCCACTTGCCCTTTGTCAATACTGATGATTTTACCCACAATTTGATTCCTGGCGCTTATTTTCAAACTACAAACCTCTCAAGGTTTTTATTCTATCTAATTATCTGAATAAAGGTTTTTGTGAATTAATTCAGTTACACAACATTAAGATAAAGATGGGGCGCTTTTATTATCGCTTTGACGGTATCGCCTTTTTTTAGGTTTAAATCATCCACCGCTTCAGTAGTAATTAAAGAATGTATTACGGCGGGAACTTTTAATGCGATTTTCACCTTTGCAACGATAGGATCCCTCATAACACTAACAACTTCGCCTTCCAAGCGATTTTTATCGACTAATTTTAGGCTTATCCCCTCCCACAACTCCTTATCGGCTAAAGTTGCCTGAATGAGGTTCTCTAAGCGTGTATAATAGCGCAATAACTCTTCGCCAGTTTGAGTCAGTTCAGAGCCTCCACCTTTTCGTCCACCTCGGAATTTTTGAATAATAGGCTTCTTAAGACGGTCACTTATCTTCTTTAGAAGACCCCAAGCATATCGATAGGATAAACCAGTTTTTTTTCGGGCACCACGCTTAGAGGGGACATCACGGATAGCATCGCTAATGCTGCCTGTTTCTGATATTTTTTTCAGAAGTAAAGCGCCACCTTTTCCAAGCAACGCTTTATCTTCTTCAGTAAGTGATTTATCATCTAGTTCTAACCAGAGCCGAAATTTTGGGGAGATTTCAAGTGAGGTGCTGTTATCATTTTCTACTTCTTCAATCTCTTTCTCGTGCTTTTCTTTGTCACTTTGAATTTCAGAGGACATTTTTATCAAACACAACTTATTTTAATAAATCATTTCTCCCGAGATGAAAGCGTCCGTACGCTCATCTTGAGGATGATTAAAGATTTGGTCAGCGGTACCTATCTCAATCATTTCGCCATTCATCAGAAATCCTACACTGTCCCCGAGACGTTTGGCTTGGAAGAAATTGTGTGTAGCCATAACAATTGTGACGCCTTTTTCCTTATTGAATTTTTTAAGCACATTTTCGACCAATGCTACATTCGCGGGATCTAAATCGGCTGTGGCTTCGTCTAACAACAATAAATTTGGCTCGGTTGCAATCGTCCTAGCAAGGGACACTCGTTGGATCTCACCACCGCTTAGGGTCAACGCTTTTCTTTCTTTGAATCCATGGAGTCCCACCATGTCAATTGCACGATGAACTCGTTCTTCAATTTCATCAGAAGGTAGATTTCGAAAACTGAGACCATAAGCCACATTTGCTTTGACTGAAGTAGAAAAGACTACGGGATTTTGAAATACAAACCCCATCTCGCGCCGTGCATTTACCATTTTTTTCTTAGGCAGTGTGTCAAGTGACCATCCATTATACTCGATTTCCCCGGATGTAGGTTGCTCTAGAAGGTTAATCAGGCGCAAAAGTGTAGTTTTTCCGGCGCCAGAAGGCCCTATGAGGGTAAAAAATCCCCCTTGCTCAATTTCAAAGGAGATTTTTTTCAGCGCGTACTTCTCCGCATACTTCTTGCTGAGTTTGTTGACCTTGAGTATTGTCATCTTACAACCTCAGTTCCTTCTTGAAGTGTGGTGAAGATCAAATTAACCAGGAAAGCAAGTGCTATTAAGATAATGCCAAGTGCTATTGCCATGCCGAATATACCCATTCTCGTCTGCAGGACGATTGCAGTGGTCATCGCGCGTGTACTGAACCGAATATTGCCACCAACCATCATAATCGCCCCAACTTCGGAGATAGCTTGTCCAAACGCTACACAGATACCCGCTAATATGCTAATTCGCGCTTCTTTGAGAATCGTAAGCCACAGTTGTGTCTCTGTGGCACCCAGTGATAAGGCGGTATCTCTATATTTATATTGAACACTGCGAACAGCTGCCATAGTGATACCTGTGATGATCGGAGTTGCTAAGATCCATTGGGCAATGATCATTGCTGTTGGAGTATAGAGTAAACTTAGAAAACCTAGTGGTCCACTTCTTGATAGCATTAGAAAAACATACAATCCAATCACGACCGGTGGAA
>Ga0180437_10001555_pt1 | contig 39167 bp, 33 predicted proteins | sample SS_ome_4_FD_132410 | JGI IMG/M metagenome (GOLD analysis project Ga0180437, IMG submission 132410) | Hypersaline lake sediment archaeal communities from the Salton Sea, California, USA - SS_3_D_1 metaG | ecosystem: Environmental > Aquatic > Non-marine Saline and Alkaline > Hypersaline >...
ACCACATGTTCCACCGCTTGTGCGGACCCCCGTCAATTCCTTTGAGTTTTAATCTTGCGACCGTAGTCCCCAGGCGGATCACTTATCGCGTTAGCTACGACACCAAGCTTATAAATAAGCCTGACGTCTAGTGATCATCGTTTACAGCGTGGACTACCAGGGTATCTAATCCTGTTTGCTCCCCACGCTTTCGTGTCTCAGCGTCTGGAATGAGCCAAGAAGCTGCCTTCGCCATTGGTGTTCCTCTCGAGATCCACGCATTTTACCGCTACTCCGAGAATTCCACTTCTCTCTCTCATCCACTAGCAAGCTAGTATCTACTGCACGTTTCCAGTTAGGCCGGAAAATTTAACAGTTGACTTAACCTGCCGCCTACACACCCTTTACGCCCAATGATTCCGAATAACGCTTGCACCCCTCGTATTACCGCGGCTGCTGGCACGAAGTTAGCCGGTGCTTTCTCTAATGGTACAGTCATCCCTTATCCGTATTATGGATAAGTCTTTCTTCCCACTTAACAGGAGTTTACAATCCGAAGACCTTCATCCTCCACGCGGCGTCGCTGCGTCAGGCTTTCGCCCATTGCGCAATATTCCTCACTGCTGCCCCCCGTAGGAGTCTGGACCGTGTCTAAGTTCCAATGTGGCCGAACACCCTCTCAGGCCGGCTAACCATCATCGCCTTGGTAGGCCTTTACCCCACCAACTAGCTAATAGTACGCAAGCTCATCCTTTAGCGGCAGCTAGAGGCCACCTTTCTCTCCGAAGAGACTTATGCAGCATTAACCTCGATTTCTCGAGGGTATTCTTCACTAAAGGGTAGATTCTTACGCGTTACTCACCCGTCCGCCGCTGTACTTGCTTCCGAAGAAGCTTTCTCGCTCGACTTGCATGTGTTAGGCACGCCGCCAGCGTTCATTCTGAGCCAGGATCAAACTCTCCATCACAAAAACTACAGAATCGCCATAAAACTGATAGACGGAATTTTTCTAAACCTTCTTATAAATTTCAAAGAAAAAATAATTTTTAAAACCTCTCTTAATTTTCAATTTTTCAAGACCAAATCTCGAATCGCTTTTTTGTCTCGTTTCTTTTGTTTTTCAACTTGATCTTCAGGTAAAATTATAACCGCATATAAAATGCTGTCAACATTTTTTAAAAACTTTTTTAAAATTTAATCTTCCCTTTAAAAAAGTCTTATCTATTTTTAATGTATAATAAGACATTCAAATTTCAACTGGCCCACTCAAAAAAAGCTCCCACTGCCCTTAACCAAGAAACCTTACTTTAAAGGTTTCCTTTAAAATTGGCAAACTCATTTAAAAAAATTAATTCTAAATTATTCGCTGCATTGTCAAAAATATCATTTAAAATATGGTGTCTATAAAATGGATTTTTTGCCTCTTGTTCAAGCTCAACTTTTGCAAGCTTTAATCTGGCCTCTATCTGTTCTTCTGTGTTAAGGCCTCTGGCTACAAGACGCTGCCTTAAAATAGCAGCATTTTTTGTATAAATCCAAATTAGGATTGAATCACTTAACTGCTCTATAACCTGCTTTGCGCCCTTTCGGTCGATGACCAATATTTTTGAATCCCCTTTGTACAGATCTCCCTTAACATTGCTGGGAGAGCCGTAGTAATGGCCATATTCGTTGCTCCACTCTATAAAAAAGCCATTTTTTATTTTCATTTCAAACTCTAATGAAGAGATGAAATGAAAATCTTTTCCATCCTCTTCACCATCACGCTTGGCCCTAGAAGTATAGGTTACAAGCCTATCAATAGAATAATTTGGTCTCAATCTTCCGAGAACTTCATCAACTAATGTTGTTTTTCCTGCTCCAGAGGGAGCCGAAACAATAAAAAGCTTTCCGCTCATAATAGTTCAAATCTTTTGATTTATTGGGGTTATACAACAACAATAGAATTAAGCCTACCATATATACCGTAGTTCTCAAACTAATCAAATAACTACATCTGATTATTATATTTTAACATAAATCTTACTATTTGCAAATTTTTTTTAATTTTTCTAAAAAATTCTGGTTTACAGCTAGGGCAAACCTATTAAAGAAACGTATTAATAACTAAAATTTTAGCATTCTGGCTAAGAATCTGTTATTTAAGGCCTCTTTTGAGGTATAGTGATAAAAAATGAGTAAAGAGAGAATAAAAATCAAAAAGAGGGGATTAAAATGAAGGCTCTTTGGAAAGGCTCTTTATCTTTTGGATTAGTCAATATACCTATTAGGCTCTACTCTGCTACAGAACAAAAAACAGTTGGGTTTAAGATGTTATGTCGCACATGTCATTCCCCACTCCAGTATAAACGCTGGTGTCCTCATTGTGAAAAAGAGGTAACTTGGGACAATATAGTAAAAGGACTTGAAATAAAAAAGGGAGCATATTTTGTAATAACAAAAGAGAAAATAGAAGCATTAAGACCAACAAAAACTGACACTATCGAGATTATCGAATTTATCAAAAAAGAAACCATCGATCCTATCTATTTTGCTACTCATTATTATATAGGACCTCAAAAAGAAAAAGATAAGGCCTATTACCTTCTCAAAAAAACGCTCGAAACGTCTAACAAATTTGCAATCGGACGATTTGTAATGAGAGATAAAGACTATATCTGCGCTATAGAAGCCTATAAAACTGGACTCTTATTAACCACCCTTAATTATACCTATGAGATACGAGACATAACAAAAATAGCTGAACTTGCTGTAGCTGCTCCTACGTTAAAAAAGGATGAATTAAAGCTTGCCAATGATTTAATCAAAAAAATGACAAAGAAAACGTTTGATATGGCAAAATTTAAAGACACCTTTGCCCAAGAACTAAAAAAATTAATTAAAAAAGCAGTTAAGGGAAAAAAGATAGAAAAAATTAAAGCAGAAAAGCCAAAAAAAATTGAAAAAAGACAAAACTTAATGGAAGCATTACGAGCAAGCATACACTAACTATAAGAGGAGCTTTGATGAAATATGGCCCAATGTTAGCACGAATAGGTACAAAGACAGACCTTTCTAAAAAAGGCTATATCTATGAACCGAAGCTGGATGGAATAAGGGCAATCTGCTATAAAAACAAAAGAATCAAGCTCCTTAACAGAAAGGGTCGCAATTTAGATTCCCACTATCCGGAACTTGATTTTATACAAAATATAGATGCAAAAAGCTGTATATTAGATGGAGAGATTGTTATCTACGATAAAAATGGCGTCCCAAACTTCAATTTAATACAAAAAAGGGACCATTTGGAAAACAAAGCGCTTATTGAACTCAGGAGCAAAGAACATCCGGCTACTTACGTTGTTTTTGATATCCTCATGAAAAATGGAAAAAGTTTGCTCAATCTCCCTTTACTTGAAAGAAAAAAAATATTAGATGAAACCGTTAAAGATGGACAATGTATTCAAAAAATCGTTTTTGGGACCAATGGGAAAAAACTCTGGAAAGAAGTTACAAAGCTAAAAATGGAAGGGGTGATGGCAAAAAACGCCTCCGGTCATTATTTTCCAAATACAAGAGTTTTCCAGTGGCTCAAGATCAAGCATCTCAAAACGATTGATTGTGTCATTATTGGATTTACCCAAAAAAAACGAGTAATTTCAGCACTAGCACTGGGCGTGTATATTAAAGGGAGATTAACCTATATTGGAAAAGTCGGCACCGGTTTTACCTATACTTTTTTAGAAGAACTCCATACAAAACTTTCCAAAATAATAAGAAAAACGGCTCCGGTCGCATATAAGGGTAGAGAACCTATCATTTGGGTACAACCCAAACTGGTCTGTGCAATAAGATATCTTGAGCTTAGCGATGATACTAAATTAAGAGCCCCTGCTTTTATAGGACTCAGAGAAGATAAAACAACCAAGGAGTGTACACTAGAAAGCCAAATCTAAATTTATGCAAAAAGAAGGATCTCCCATAGTTTCCCTATGAGAGATCCTTTTTTGAGTTCAAAAGTTCCTATAAGCATATCATTTGTTTATTTTCGCTTTAATCTCAAATTAGTTGGTACGGGAGCAAACAAATCGTGTTTGACAGGGCAGCCATTATTAGGGTGATCATTTCCGCCTCTAAATCGCACTAGGCATTGCCAACAGAAGTGATGCCCACACTTACAGGTCATATGATTACAACCCTCATTTTTTTCAACTGGCGCTTTACAACGTGGACATGGTTTTGTCCTCTCTTTTATCCATTTTTCGTTGGCTTTTTCCAAGTCCAACTTACTTTTATCTTTACATCGATCCCTAAACTCTTTGGCTTCTCTACAGGAAACTCCCCTTGAATGCGCAGTTCGACAGCTCCAACAGTAGTCACGCTGACAATGAGGGCAATTAACTGAACCCTCATCTTTTTCATCACTCCAGGCTATATAAGGACAATTTGGGGTAGGACAGCTTCTTGCATCTGGGAGTGTGTCAAGATACTCTTTGGTCATAATATCAGAAAGTGCATCCATTTTATCCCCGTTACAATTTGTTATCTCTCTTATCTGATTATGCTTGATGGGCACACTACACGCTGGACACTTTAAGCGGCTAGTATTTTTATCTTTTATTGCTATATCAATGAAGGTTTCCAAGCATTCATTACAAGAGCTGTGCTTACAGCATGGCAACTGGTAATGATCTAATTTGTCTTCGAAACAAAGAGGACAGTATTTTGGTTTTTTAATTTTAGGAACTTCTTTTTTATCTACTTGAGCTTTAACCTCATTTTGAACTTTAATCTCATCTGATTTTTTTTCAGCATCTTTACTCTTTTGACGAGCAAGGGCCGCTAGATCACACGATATCCCTTCTCTATGAGGAAAAAGGCAATCGGAACAATAATTACTCTTACAATTTGGACAGGTAAATGGTTGTGGGTCTTCACTAATAAAAACATACCCACATCCAGACGTAGGACAATGCCTTGTATTAGGCGCTTTTTCAAGCCATTCCTTTGTTAAAATATCACCAATCAACTTTTCTTTTTGATCATTATTCTGAGTTATAGCTCTCACATCACAATTTTCAATTTCCTTTGCACATCGTGGACATCGTAAGTTAGCAGAGCTTTGTCGGTCTATCGCCTCATCAATAATTCTTTCTAAGCACTCGTTACAATACATATGACCACATGATAATCTCGTACAATCTGATACCATTTTATTATCTGTATTACAACTGGTACAAGCATGAGTTTTGGGACGAACCTGTATTACTTTTAGTTTTCCTGACGACCTGCTTTGCTTACCTGTTGGTAGATTTATTATTGTAACTTTCTTTTTTTTCCCATCTTTGGGATCTTGATCGACCCGGGGCTTTTTTGGTTTAACTTTCGTCTCTTGAGGCCCAACTTGTACTTCTTGTTGATTGTCTCCATTATTGTCCTCTCTCGTTCCATCCGGATTTACAGGATTAACCGGCCTAGCAGGTGTTCTAAAGTACTGTAGACACTTAAACATGCAATATGCCACTAAGGCTCCACCTAAAACAGCACCGAAATAGAGCTGAGAGGATCTGGAGACTCTTTCATACACGTTATTTAATCGTCTGCCTAGTCCAAAAAATGGCTTTATTGAGCCAACCTGCAAAGAAAGCGCTAAGCATAATAACAAAGTATAGATCTTCTTTTTCCAAATATTTTTCATGGTTATTCCTCCATATAGTATCAAGTTAAGTAGAAAACTAATATATTCGTATCCATTATTTGTCTTAACTTTTGTAAAGCTCGAAATTTACACTTAATTCTAAACTATTTTCGCTCTTTAGGCAAAAGGGGAACAAGCTTCCTCAAATAGCACTACCCAGAGCACTTATCTCATATTATTTCTTATATATCGCGCCCAAAAATTTATAGACATTAATTTCGTAATAAGACCACAGTTTTTAAACCGTGGTACACTATCCTTCAAAAAGGGAAGGAATCTGCCCTGCGGGAGTTTCCCCTACCTCAATTATATTATCAAGAATATTCTTTAAAGATTTACTAATCACATAGGCACTACCCGTTCTTCTATTTAACAAAGAACTTTTTGTATATCCACCAGAAAAAAGATACAAAATTGGAATTTGCCGATTTTTTGCTTGCCTAAATACAATCTCATCCCGTTGAATAATACCGGCCATCGAAATAGATAGTTGCCCTTCTGGATCACCTTGTAAAATATCAGTACCCGCATTATATATGATCAGATCAGGCTTTCGCTTTTCTTTTTCAAGCTGATCAAGAGCCGCAGGCAATTCAGTTTCTAGCAGATCTAAATAGGCTTGATCTTCGGTTCCTTGCCTTATAGGGAAATCAAATGTTATCTGACTTTTTGCATCCTCATCTTGCGGATAGGTATCGCCATTGTACATATCGAAAATAGCAACGCGCTCGTCATCTCCTAATACTGCTTCATGTCCATTCCCTTGATGGGCATCCAAATCTATTATCAATACATTTAGATTTTGATCAACTTCTTGCCATAACTTTCTTACAGCAATTGGAATATCTGCATAAATACAATAGCCACCCCGTTCTAACTCTTGGCTCTTAGCATGATGATATCCTCCCCCTAAATTAATTGCCCAACCATGCGCTAAAGCTAATCGCGCAGCCTGTATTGTTCCCCCAGTTGCAAGCCTCATAGGCCTTAATAATATTTTCTCAATTAAAAATCTGGGTGCAATCGCTAAGGGGCTCACTTCTACAATCTCTGAAATAGCCTGCTTATTCGTATTAATCAGATCAATATATGCTTGCGTATGTACCAATGCAAGATCGTCCTGTGATACCTCTGTCGGAGTATAAAACTGGACATTTCTATTTCTTTTTTTAAAATATTTTTTTAAATATTTCTCCACTTTACCGTACTTCATCGAATCAAAAGGATGGATAAAGCTATCCAAGCCGGCACAAATAGTAGAATTATATATCTTTCCACCAACAATTGGTACTCGAACGGCAGGCTGCATCGCTACTCTATTATTTCGTTCGCCAAATAGATATTTTATAAGGTGATAGCCACCAATTAAGACGCCACCAAGCGTTGCTCCCACAACACCAAGCGTTGCCCCCGTAATAGGACTAACGGTACTTGGACGTAGAGTTGAAGTATGAGTCAGTTTAGATGTAGTAGCATCGGGCTTATTGCTCGGTTTCACACTATATATATAAGACCCAAGCAATAATAGTACAATAATACGATTGATTTTTTTCATGGTATATCCTCTCATTTAACCCTATAGGTATTTTCCGTTTTAAAGTTTTTTATGCCTTTAAGCAACAAGTAAAGACACCGACCGACTTTATAATCTTAGCTGCATACATAAAAAAATCAAAAGCCAAAACCTATTATAATATGCAAACCTAAGAAGTAATATTCTATTTGAAAATCTATTTCAATCCACAGCAACATTAATGCTCACCACCGAGTTACAATCATTGCACAAAAATGACCGTAACATTATACTGATAGTAGGTTTCCGATTTACCGTTAAAAAATAAAGGATTCAATGTTAATAAGAGATGAACTTGTAAAACAACTCAAAAACATGGAACCAGATATTGATACCATCCAAGCCTACTGGAAAAAATCTGGCCTTGAACAGGAGTTTCATAAACTTGAAACCTTAAGCCAACAGGAAGACTTTTGGAAAGATCCTCGTCAAGCAGAAATCTTAAAAGCGCTTAGTAAAATAAAACAACAAAAAGCAACCTATCTTTCTATTACTCAAGCCTACAAAGAAATAGCAGAATTAATAGAGCTTTTTTCTGAAGATGCACAAGAGTTAGAAAAAATCAAAAAAGAAACAGAGAGCCTGCAGAAAGCAATAGCAAAGTTTAAAGTCAATCTCCTTTTACATGAACCGGATGATTCCTCCAACTGTTTTTTTAGCATCAATTCTGGTGCTGGCGGCACAGAATCACAAGACTGGGCTCAGATGCTCTTACGCATGTATTTAAGATTTTGCGAAAGAGAAAAGTTATCGGCTTCAATAGTAGATTATCAGGCCGCAGAAGAAGCTGGAATAAAATCAGCAACCCTATTTGTAAAAGGTAAAAATGCATATGGACTTTTAAAAGGTGAATGTGGAATCCATAGACTCGTACGTATATCACCATTTGATTCTAATAAAAGGAGGCATACTTCATTTGCAGCTGTTACTGCAACACCAGAAGTTCCCGAAGTAGAAATTGTTGTAGACCCGGGTGATTTAAGAATTGATACATACCGGGCAAGTGGAGCCGGTGGCCAGCATGTGAACAAGACAGAATCTGCAGTAAGAATAACCCATATCCCAACCAATATAGTAGTGCAGTGTCAGAATGAACGATCTCAGATTCAAAATAAAGAAACCGCATTAAAAATGCTCAAGGCAAAACTTATACAAAAACAAAAGGAGGAAGCCAAAGCAAAAGAAAAAGCGAAAGAGAAAAAAAAGATCGAATGGGGATCACAAATTCGCTCCTATGTACTTCATCCTTACAAAATGGTCAAGGATCATAGAACAAATAAAGAATCTCCTCAACCTGAATTGGTTTTAGACGGCGATATTATGGAGTTTATTAAATCATATTTGATATGGTCAGCAAATCCCGACAATTAAAAAATGCTCCACAAAAAATCCGTTTTGTTGGCATAACCAATCAAAACGGACATGAGACGAGGGTTTTTACTTTAATTTATAATTAAACGCATGGTTGAAAATATTAAAAACACAACCAACATAAATAGTAAAATCTTCTTCATCATACTTCCTTGTAACTACCTATCATCTATTTATATCCTAACAATATTTAATTGCAAATGGAAATACTTTATAAAAGATTAGCTAAAATATCTACATAAGGAGCATTTTTAGGGTCAAAAATTATACTCTTTGGGTTTATAAAGTCTATTTTTTTGACCGCTCTCGTGGCACTTTATTATGCCATCAAGATATTTCTTATGGTTTTTGCGAAGATTATTCATATTTTTTCGGAAAGAATATTGGCTAGACTGTTTTTTATAAAGCTCTAAACTGTTGTTCTTCAAAAAGGCAAGCAGGTAATCTCCATAGGGACCAAACCTCAGTTTCTTACAGTCTTTAAAGGTATATATTCTTTTTCTGTCTCTTAACGACCAGAGCTCTTTATCCCCATTTAAATCAAATACAATTGCCCCTTTACTTTCATGTAGCTCAAAAGAATCGGCTTCCTTATAATTACATATTACCTTTTTAGCCTGCATATCAAATAGTATATACTCCTTTTTTATGGTCTCTTCATCTTCTTTAGAAAATAAAATAAACTTATCGTTAAACTTCTTTAAATCAAAAAAGCTTATATGGTAGTAACCTTGACACTCAAATATCGGTTCTCCTTTGGTAAGTTCAAACAACATAGTCTTTTCATCTGAACGTAACAATACAGATGTGCCAGGTAAATTATTTGCCTCACAAATAGATAGATTGTTAAGATCAATCGTCTCGATTGAACCATCCGATTTTAAAAAAGTAGAATAGTTACCACAAAAACTTAAGGCTACATCTGCGTAGTTACATTTATATGTATATCCATCATTATCTTCGTTAAGCTTTTTGAATATAACGGTTCCATCTTTTTTCATAATAACAAATGATTTTCCAGATATGCCATCAAAAAAAGTTCCTTCACAGTTATCGTATGTATGCTCCTGCTGTTTTGAATCATCAAGCCTCTTTAATTTTACATTATCATTTCTTTCTTCCACGGAGTATTTATAGGATGGCAAGTCTGGTTTATGGAAATGGGGACTAAATAACACGTTACTACAGCCTTTAAATATATGTAACCAACCTTGGCCCTGGGCCGCCGCCCGCATATCTCCTAATAAAAACATCTCATTTTTTTCTAACTCTGCAACAAAATAACCTTCGGATGGATAATTGAGTTTTAAATTAATACATCCGGTAATATGATACAATCGATTTTTTTGATGCAAATCATATATTAATATATTCTCTTCTTTATCGGTAAAAAAGGCATAATCTCCAACAAACTTGCAAAAGAAATCTTTATGTACCCGGCATGTCAGCAGCTCTTTATTTTTCTTTATATGTAATACAGTCGCAATTTTTTTCCCAAAATTTTTTCTCAGGTATAAAAGGTATTGACCGCAAGGGCTAAACTCAAAATAAATAGTTTTTTTCCCTCCTCTTACCGAAACCATAAACCCACCAAATAGATCCCACAGCTGTAATCCCGAACTGGATAGTATACCAAGATATGTTCCAGTTGCATTAAAGATCAGGTTCTTACTGTTGCCCTTACAAGCAATACTAAAACAAAGACTCCTGTCATAAACAGCTCGTACTTCTACCTTTTTGTTATTTGCTATAGCAAAAAATCTTAACTTAGGACAGACGGTACCTATACCAGCTTTGTATGCACTCCGATCAAATGTATACACTTTTTGAATTTCTTTTTTTTTATAAAAATCCAGTTTTTGATCCCACGCAGTATTATTGTTATTCTCTATACTTGAAATCCCGTTATTCATAGAAAAACACGCAAAATAACTCCCTAAAGAACATGCTGCAAATAAAAATGCTAAGCTTCTTTTGATCTGTTTCATAATAACCTTAATTAAACATTAATTTTTTAAGATTCACGACTATTTAAAAAGTGTGAAAAACCAACCGGGTAATATTTCATTATATTATAGACCTAATAAGCATCCATATGGAATTAGAAGCATAAACCCCAGACCAAAATGGATACCAGTCCTGTCTATTTGTTATAAACAGAGCACCTACTCCTCCAACAACCAGACCTAATGTTATATTTACTGGCATAAAAAGGCCACCTAAAACCAAAAGCGGACTTACTCTTAGTTTAGATAGTATAAAGCCAAATACAAACCCCAACATAAGCACATAATAGTTTAAACTTTTTGCCGTTTTTAATGTATGTAGTAACAGCCACCTGTTTTGTGCTCTTAACGCAAATAGCTGCTCTGATCCGAGACCAAAATTATGAATTAGAAACCAAAAAACCAGACCGATACACAAAGCACTCACAAATAAACCCAAATATTGATATCTTTTAATTGTCTGCGAAGAAATATCAGCAAGATGGGCAAGCTTGCGACCAAAAAGAATATCTGCAGCAACACCCGAACAAATACCAACAAAAGTAGCAATGAAAACAATTTGAATGTAATTAATAGAAAAAATAAACAAAGCAGGAAGCATAACAAACGTCGCAAACTTACCCATAGGAGCCAGGCCGATTTTTCCTGCTATTATTGCTATCTGATACGCACAAATAAAAGCAAAAATAAAAAGATAGACCTGGGATAATAGAGAAAATTTAAAATAGGTCATACATCCGATAAAGAGTAAAATCAAGGTTGCCGTTTCAAACAGGTTAATGTGCTTCATAAAAGAAGTGCCTCTTTCTACTGATGTTTTCCCCTTTGTAAAAAGAGTACTGAAAGAACGCCATAATGATCTGGGAGTCGAAAAAAGACCAAAAAATGCGGTTGATAAAACCATTCCACTACAAAAAGTTATAATAAATTCCATCCAAGAAAAATCTTGAAAAATCAGGGTATGGAGAGGCCTGATAAGTAGCACCTTAGACAATACGCCAATCGATAACGGCAGAACGATAATATTTCCCGTTACAAATCCTAAAGCCCAAAGCATCGGCCAAATATCTAAGCGGATCGTTGGAATTTGAAAGATAGAAATAGAAAACGAGTGTATAAGTACCAGAGAATGGGGGATTATTCCTCGCAAGCTACCAATTCCATCTTGTAAAACACAGAATAATCCTGTTAAGATAAAGCCGATGATAAGCGTTATCGTTTTTTTTGTCTCTTTATACGTAGCAATAGTTTTGTAAATCAGCTCACCTATCGGAAACACAAGTTTATCTTTTACAATAAGTTTCTTTTCAAAGATATTGGCAACCCATATTCCAAACATACCGGCAGTAAGACTTAAGATCGCTAAAATAAAGATAAAATAAGCGGGACTTTGCATCCAGGAGTTAAAGAGAGTGGGATCTAAAAAATAGAGCGTGGTAAAATAAAATCCCATCGCTGTAGCGACAATCCCCCCTACTGACCCAGCAGATGTAGCCAAAGCGATCTCTTTAGTAGTATCACTTGAAGGTAACTGAGAAAAAATTTTAAATATAAGTATAGCAATCAATGCAAGAGTCGGAGCAATCCAGGGACCAATAGGAATTGCCATTCCAATGTAACTCATGGTAACTGTAGAAAAAACCGATAAAAAAACAGCAACTAGAATCGTTAATATTTTCATATAGGGGATCTTTCTTAAAAAATAATATATCGAATTCAAAAAATAGCATATAATAAAAAAAAGTTAAATAACCAAAAAAAGGAAGAAAAAAATGATAAAACAAATCTTGCTTTTTTTAGGGATACTACTCCCTATGTCTGCTACCACAAAGCCCGATACTCTTGGAGACTCTTGGCACTTCAACTCAAAAATCTTACGAAACAAAACAGTTACCAAGCAAAAATTAATACAAGAGGGATTCACTGAAATAACGTGTACATCAGAGGATGGGGTAACATTACAGGGACTCTTTTTAAAAAGAGAACAGGCAAAAGGTACTATTTTATTTTTTCATGGCTTTTGTCCTGGCGGAAAAGAAGTATTTGCTCCCTTTGTCAAAATAACTCCGAGTAACTACAATCTTTTCTTTGTAGATATGCGAAGTTATGGAGAAAGTAGTGGCCCAAACTTTTACTTACATTTACGAAATTATGGGGCAAATAACTACAAAGATGTTATAGATGCTATACAACTTATAAATGCAAAAACCAACGGACTTGATCAAATAATATTTGGCTGGTGCTCAGGGGCATTCCATTGCGCAACTGCACTTGTAAAAGCAAAAGAAATCTGTAATCAATGCAATGTTAAAGGACTTATTTTTGATAGCGGTTTTGGATCGATTCTTCAAATTTCTGAAGCACCACTTTATCATGTAAGATATAAATATATCCCAAAATTAATTGCTCCCCTGTATGGAGGAGACAAAAAACGGGCAAGCAGATCAACGATCTGCCGCCTTACATCATTTTTCTTATCCGCAGTTCTTCGGACTATCAGTTTATTTATTCTCCCTCCTATAAGAAAAAGAGAGTCAGAGACAAATCTGTTCGATAAAATTGATCAGTTGGGAGATCTACCAGTTCTGGTAATTCATGCCGAAGATGACAACTACTCTCCTTGGGAAACAGTTCAGCCTCTCGTCCAAAATATCAAAAATAAGGAGCTTTGGTTAATTCCACGAGGCAAATCTTCACATGCAGAGACACATCTCAAACAAAAAGAAGCTTACAAAAGTCGCCTTGGACGGTGGTTGGCAGATCTCATGTAGCAAGGTTTACTGTTTTGCTGCTTTCATCTTTTCTTTAATCTCTGCCTGGGCTTGTAATTCAGTCATAAGGAGCTTAAGCTGACCCAATACTCCGTTTGCTAGTGACTTAATAGCCTTATGATCCTTTGTGGCGTATGCTTTCATTAAAAGATTCGCTATTTCATTGACATATTTGGTCAATTGATCGCTGTATATCTTCGGATTAAACTTAGAACCCCGTTTAGTAAAAGCCTTTTTTACCTCAGCAAGCATAACATTGATTTTGTCTCTTGTTAGCTTTGCTTTTAGAACCTCTTTCTCTTTTTCAAGCAGTTCTGATAAATTAACTAAGGTATTTAAAGAGGTCTTTATATCTGCCTGACGCGCTTTTATGAGCTCCTGCACCGCCTTAAGACTCGCCGCCTCACCTTTATCTGCCGCCAATAGTGGCCCTCCCAACATGAAAGATGCACCCACAATCAGCAAGAGTAGTTTTTTTACTTTCATTATCATTCTCCCCTAATAAATAGTTATTCTACTACACCCCTAATACCATAGTAGCAATTTTCAAATCGCAAAATCAACAATAAATACTCTATTAGCAAATATTGATCCGATAGCATAAGGAATCAATCGACTAGATTGGCTCTTCTCATTGACTTTTTTGCAATATTTACTATGCTTATAATAAATTAAATAAAAATTGAAAAAGCTAAAAAACCTGCTTTTTTACATAAAATGGATGTATCTAAAAAATGGAGTTCTTATGATAACAGTTAATAGAGGGATCATTCTCCCGTTGCTTATGCTTATTATCTCGACCTATACGCCAATTTCGAGTCGGCTTGCTTCAAATCCTACAGACAATCACAACCGAAGGGCAGAAAATTCTACAGGAATAGGACAGAGCTGGCACTTTAATCGAGATATATTAAGAGATCCTCTAAGAACAAAGCAGCTATTGCTTCAAGAAGGATTTGAAGAGGTAACGATCGATTCAGGAATACCTATGCCTGGGCAAAGAACTAATATCGGCTTAAAAGGTCTATTTCTCGAGCGTAAAGATGCTGCTGGAAACCCTACTGCTGAGGCAACAATTGTGTTCTTTCATGGCTTTCACCCAGACAGAAAAGAACTATTTGCTCCCTTTGTGAAAATAGCACCTGAAAACTGTAATCTCTTGTTTGTCGATATGCGAAGTCATGGAGAAACGGAAGGGGTAGCATCATTAACAAAAAAAGTTCTTACAGGAATGTACGGTAAAACAGAGTTCGCAGATGTACTTGCAACGTGCGCATTTGTCGCACAAAAAACAGATCGCAAGCCACAGATTTTACTCGGTAGAAGTACAGGAACCTTATTTGTAACCAAGGCGTTACTACAACTTAAGCAGGCAAATGCGTTAGCAGACTTACATATTAAGGGATTTATTTTTGATAGTGGCTTTGAGTCGATCTATGATGCAGCAGGAAGCTCATTTACCCACCTAAAAACCATATTAGGCGTCAACCCCAGACCAAGCCCTACTTCATTATTTTCTTCACTCCTTTCATGGGTAACGTTACCGGTGGATTATCTCATGTCCTTGGCTATATCGGCACTATATCGATCAATAAGTTACTTATCAGGGCAACCTGGCCCCGCATTAGAACAGGTAACAGATCTTAAAAATAAAATCGGGAATCTTGGCAATCTACCTATTATGTTTATACACTCTATGGATGATTCATATTCATCATTTGCAAAAATAAACGAATTAGCACAAAAGACTCCAGAACAAAATAGAATATTTTTACCAATACCGCCAGAAAGATCTCGACATGCGCAGCATCATCTCTATCTCCCTGGTGAATACAAGCAATATCTAGAGCAATTTATACGATTTGCGCTTACCTACAGACCGACTCAATTAAACCAACAACAACTCAACCAACCCAACCAACAAGACCAACAAAATCAAAAACGACCTCGCAGTAATCCCGCAAATAATAAGACTGCTCCAAGCGACTCTCACCATAAAGATCCAACCAGTAGTAACACCGATTTAGGAAAAATAGATAAACTGAATAAAAGAACTCAAATACAAAAAAAAATACCAAGAAAAAATAGATTTTTAGGAGGTGGATTTTCAACCAATAGAGAAACACCGCGATATATTCCAGAAACAGGTGGCCAAAATTCTGGATCCGGTAATACGGGTGGAGTTGGCGGCTATGGTAACCCAGGAAGACCCTATAATTATGGAAACCCTTCGAGAGGATATCCAAATAGAGGATTTGGGTCTCCAAATTTTGACAATCCCATATGGACAGGAAGCCAGGGAACTCATAATAAAAACAAAGCAACCCAGAGCTATAACGAGCCCCTCTATCTTGATGATTATCACCACGACCCTGAGATAATGGATCAACCCGATCCTATAATAAAAAGAGTTAAAAAAAATCACATCCAAAGATAGGATGAGATTATTTTTATATAATAATCTATTGATACAAATCAATATTTATATTATATTAATTTAAATAGCATATTAATTTTTCTTATAATAAAAATAAGTCAATTAAAACCCTTAAACACATTAGAATAATATTATGTCGCTCATAGTACTTTTGTATGCACTTTTTGCTAGCTCATTTTCAATTGGAAAAATACTTCTTGGATACACTACCCCCGTATTTCTCACCGGAAGCAGAATGCTTTTAGGTGGGATAATCTTACTTGCCTATCAATACTTTTCTCCAAATCAAGATTTTTATTTTAAAAGAAAACATATATGGTTATTTCTCCAGATAATACTCTTTGGTATTTACTTTAACTATATCTTACGTTTTTGGGCCCTTCAGACCCTTCCCTCCTACAAAACATGTTTTATTTATAACCTTGCACCCTTTATGTCGGCTATATATTCTTATTTCTTTTTTAAAGAGAAAATTACTAGACGCAAATTGCTTGCTCTCGTAATAGGATTTTTAGGCATGATCCCAATTTTGATAACAACATCTTCTCAAGAGCAAATAATGGGAGAATTCGCCTTTATTTCTCTTGCAGAGCTTGCGGTTATAGTATCGGTAGCATTTCACTCATATAGTTGGGTTGTGATGAGAAAATTAGTAAAAGATAAAAACTACTCACCTATTATGGTGAATGGGTTAACCATGTCTGTAGGCGGACTATTAGCATTAGTAACTAGCTTTGGAAGCGGCGCCTTTTTTCCTGTCAACAATGTAGTTTCATTTTCAGGATGGCTCTTTACGGTGATTATAATCAGCAACGTTATTTGCTATAATCTGTACGGACATCTCCTTAAACGTTATTCTGCTACGTTCTTATCCTTTGCAGGTTTCCTTTCTCCTCTCTTTGCAGCCTTGTATGGATGGGGCTTCTTAGGGGAACAGGTTACATGGCACTTTTTTGCCTCATCTATTTTTGTATTCATTGGATTATACATCTTCTACAAAGAAGAGGTTACACAGACAGAGTTAAAAATAAATTAAAATATTACCGAGAGCCGGATTCGAACCGGCAAGGTGTTATAATCCACCACATGGACCTGAACCATGCGCGTCTACCAATTTCGCCATCTCGGCAAACTTTCTAAAAATCGGACATTTTTTTGCCCGATAAAAAGTGACAATGCAGATGAAAAACGGTTTGACCAGCTGCAGCGCCATTATTCATTATTAACCTAAACGAATCTGACTTCAACGTTTGATCAGCAAGTTTACGGGCCATCAACATCATCTTAGCGACATATTGGCTATCAGATGATTCCAATTGAGCTATACTTTGAATATGTTTTTTAGGAAGTATAAGATAATGGATGGGCGCTTTGGGATTGATATCTTGAATAACTAAGACATCCTCGTTTTCATCAACTATTTTAGTTGGTATCTCTTTTGATATTATTTTGCAAAAAATACAATCGTTCTGCATAACAACCCATATCAAATTTTTAAATGCTGGCGGTGCCCGACGTCCTTCGATAAACTCCATTCTTCGCTAAAGCTTCGAATGGCAAGCAGGATGAACAGAGCCTAGGTTGGTACCGGGAGTCGGACTCGAACCGACATGATGTCGCCATCGCGGGATTTTGAGTCCCGTGCGTCTACCAATTCCGCCATCCCGGCAAATTAAAAGTCTTTATTTCTCTGAAAGCTCAGTAAGTCGACTTTTTTAATCAAGCTAAAGCTTTAAAATTTCAATTTCAATGTTAAAAATAGGCTATCGTAAAAAGCTGAAACCGTCAATGTAATTTTGACAATTAATCACCTTCTATGGCACACAACCAATCAATAAAACTAGACCGCATTTGTGCATTCTCAAACCACCAAAGTGCAGGACCAGCTTCGAGTTTAAACGTCCGTTCAAACGTATTATCATCTTTTTGAGTATAACCCATCTGTAGATTTTTAAATAGACCGTTGGTATCTGTAGCTAAATCGGTCGCTTGTTGTAAATGGGTAGCCATTAAAAGTATACAGTTTTTACTGTTAACGATAGAACTCCCAAATTGGCAGAGACGTTCTGCAGATTCTGTTTCAAATGTTCCCTTGTAAGGTTCGTCAAGCAATACTAAAATATTTCCATCACAGGTATTGATATCATCCAAAACGTCTTGTATTCGAGCCTGTTCTTGCATAAAGGTTGACCTTTGGGACTTTATACTAGCCCGAGGGTGCAAGGAAGTCCGAATCCTTTGAAAATCGGAAACCAAAGCCTCCTGGGCTGCTGCTATACCTAATCTTGATAAGAGAAGATTGTATGCTACCATGCTCATTGCCGTTGATTTTCCTCCCCCATTAGGACCTGTTATTACCGCATGTGATGCCGTACCTTCACCTCCTAATGCAATACTATTGGTAACCACTTTATCTTCATCCAGTATAGGAAGCCAACCATTTTTTATCTGAACATATGGTCCTTGGTGCTCAACAAATTTCACAAAACAGAATTTTACTGATTTGTTTGTATGATCTCTGAAAATATCTGCTATCATTCTATAGCCACCAAGCACTGCAAGCTGCTGCAGCAAGGGAATTAGCTCTTCTTTTATCTCACAAAATAACTTATGCGCCATCAATAACCGTCCTCGAGAAAAAACGGCACAAGGGTAATCAAATGTTCTTGTTTCAAGCAATCCCAACAATTTTTCTAGCTTATTTGACAGAGCTTGCTTTTGAAAGAATTTAGTAATATATTGTATAGGCTCTGCTGCTTTCAAGTGAGGATAACGCTTGCTAAGATCATCAATTTTTTTAAGAGCTTTTACGAATGATGCTATCGATACGAAATTTGTATGAAGCTGCCTTGTTGTCTTATACAAGAATCTAATTTTTTCTAGAGATCTTTTCGTACCGGATATAAGCTTATAATCTGAAAGAGCAACTAATGCTGCCTGCGTAAAGCCAGACAACACAGAAGCCGTAATAGTTGCCACACCTTCATTTTTTATGTATTTCTCTAAAATACTATACATAAACAGCTTATAAAAAACATACTTATCCGCTAGTGTTGAAGATGTAGCAAACTGAAACATTTTATGTTTATCATGCATATTACAGTTCTCATCTTTCCATACAGATCGGGTCAACGTATGATTTCTTATAGGCTCCATTAATCCACTCATAATACTCTCTTTTATGCTAAACTGACCTCCAAGCGTTTTAGATAGCACAAAACCGGTTATAACACCACCAAGACCCAATGTTCCCAACAACCTTAGACAAGGATTAACACCCTCAAGCAGTTGAAATATCTCCAATACTGTTTGATTATTATTTAACATTTTACTTAATGAAGAGTCTTTTTTATCCAAATTACCAAAATAGAGGCTTTTTGCATCGTAATGAAGCCTATTTCCATACAGCCAATAAGAAAGCAATGAATCTTGAGTTTCCCGTAGTTCTACAAATATATCGCCTAGCTGCTTAAACAGGTCATCATTTTTGACGAGACACTTAATCGTCCTTTGAGACCCAGATGGAGCATAACGCAACATCTTTTTAAGTCCCCACATATCAAATCTTGTTACTGCGTATGGTTTCCATTTTTCAATAATATCGTCTACTTCAAGCTCGTCCCACTCGTTATCACCGATAACTTGCCTACTTTCTTCAAATAATATTACTGAATCTAATAATTTTTCAATATCAAGCGTTGCTATATGCTGTTCATCTAAAGATTTCTCTTTTGTCTGATTATCACTACAGGTAACAGCTCTATCATTTGCGCAAATAAAACTACACTGGTGCCACAGTAAACAAGTAACTAAAAAAAACGTATAATAGCTATGGAAATGCTGTCTCATATTTAAAGCCCCCTAACCTGTTATTTATAAATAATAATGAAAACAGTATAGAGCAAAAAAAGCCTTTTAACCAGCTCCTTGACTGCTATTTAAATTTATTTACAGCTTTAAATACAACTATACAAATAAACACATCTATCTCTAGATCCAGGGTGCCGAAAATTATGTACCAAATGTTTAAAAGATTTGCTTTTTTAAACGTTAAAGTTATAGTTGATAGGATTATCGAAAATATCACAGTAATACTCAATAAAGTGGGAGAAATAAGATGAAGAAAAGAGTGGTATCAAACATTTTTTTTACCGTTATATCATTTTTTTTATTTACTCAGATCAGTGGAATAACAATTGATCGTGCCATTGTTTCAACAAACGATAATCCGATGTATATAGATTTCTGGCCAGTTGTAGCAAAAGCTTGGAATAAGATGGGAATCAAGCCAACGTTAGCTTTGGTGGGGGATGAGAATGTCAAAGTAGATGAATCCTTAGGCGATGTAATAAGAATTAAACCGATTGAAGGAGTAAGCACAGCCGTACTAGCACAGACCATTAGGCTTCTTTTACCCATCTATTTTGAGGATGAAGTATCAATAATATCCGATATTGACATGTTACCGATAAATAAAGCATATTATGTAGATAGTGTAAAAGACTATTCAGATGATTCTTTTATTGTCTATAGACCAAATCCTTATCCTAATCAAAAACTTATATCAATGTGTTATAATGTAGCTAAAGGAAGCACTTTTAAAGAAGTTTTTGGAGTTTATGCTATAGAAGATATCCCTAAAACGATAAAAAAATGGGCAACAGAACTTAAAAATAATCATATGACCGATGAGATTATCCTCTATCACAAAATCCATAACTGGAAAGATTACAATACTCGATGTGTGAAACTTAATGATAAGATAACTGGCAACCGAAGAATAGATAGATCCTCCTGGAAGTATGATCTGAATCTCTTAAAACAAAATTATTATATAGATTCACATATGTTACGACCTTATAAAAGATACAAAGCTGAAATAGATGAACTTGCCACTCATATTGGGATAGGAAATATTTATAGCATACAAGATATACTGCTTATAATAGCTGCCCTTGTATTGATACTAGGCCTTATATGTTATTTTTATCGTAGAAAATAGGTCTCCCGGACAAATCAACAAAAAAGATCAGATCACATTTGATAGGCTTAAAACCGGAACATAAATAGCAAAAATCAATAAGGTTATTAGCAGTCCAAGAAAAATCATTAAAAGAGGCTGAAAAACGGTAGTAAAGAATAAAATAGATCTATTCACTTTCTCTTGATATATATCAGCCGCCTTTTTTAACATCAGCCCCAGCTGTCCAGTTTCTTCGCCCACTTTTATCATAGCAACAAGATCTTGTGTAAATAATATTCCTGGATAGTCTAACATCGACTCACTTAAAAGACTCCCTGAGCAAATCTCCGATTCTAAGATAGTGATTTGCCGTTCCACAATACTATTTTTAGAAGAACGCTTGGAGATACCAACTGCAGGCAAAAGATGCATGCCACTTTCGAGCAATAAAGAAGTAGAAGATAAAAAGTGCACTAAACAACTATTTTTTGTGAGAGGTCCGGTTAACGGAAAATTAATAAAAAAAGAGTCAAATAGTTTTTTTCTCTTTTCATGTTTCATATATCTTCTCATTAACAAAATAAAAAGAAACATAAATACTAAAGATAAAAAAAATAAATTGCTTCGTAGAAAGGAACTTATGTGCAAAACTGTCTTAGTAACCGCAGGAATCTCTTTATTGAGAGACTTGTAGACATCAGCAAATTTCGGAACAATAAAAAGAAAAATGGTCATCGTTATCAGCGCAAAAAAGGCGAATGTAATCAGTGGTAGTACAGTCGCCGACCGTAATTTTTTGTAAAACTCCCTTCTTTTTTCCAAGTAGTCTGCCAACTTAAATAATGAAGCACCTATATCTCCAGCTTCTTGCCCAATATGAACCATCGTTACCATTACATTACTAAAAATGGTCTCATGTTTTTCTAACGCCTTTGAAAAAGCTATCCCTTCTTGAATATCAGACTCCACACAAAATATAAGTTGTTTTAGTAATAGATTATCCGACTGAGCCCCAACTATCTGTAACGCCTGCGGTAAACGTACTCCTGCATTAGTCAATATCCCCAATTGCCTAAAAAAATAGATCTTATCATCAATTGAGATGGATCCACCAAAAGACCAAATCTTCGCTTTACGACAGGAGATTAGTGCTATTTTTTGACTAAAAAGTATACTATCTAAATCTGTTTCTGACCTGGCAAATAGCTTGCCCTTTTTATCTTCACCAAATAGATTAACACCGTGCCATCTATAATATGGCATATTATTCTCCTTCTTTATCAAATAATCCTATTTGACGCTCAATTCCCAAAAAAGATAGGATTTGATCAAATGATATATTTGCGGCTATTTTTAATCTTTTTTTCCGACCTGTTGCTCCAGATACTATTTGGATATCAGACTGCTTTATAGACAGGGCTTTTGCGAGGATTTTTATTAACTCTTTATTTGCCAATCCCCTTTCTGGTGGACGCTTTAAATAGCATTTTAAAATTCCTGTTTGATCTAAGATCCATTTATTGCGACCAGAACGTGGAATCACTTTTATTTCTAGAATTGTGCTCATTGATAGTTCCTATAACTCTTAATACCTGCTTTAGCAAGCTAATACCCGTATCTGTATTGTATCATTTATCTGAATAAAAAATGTACAAATTCTTGAAAATAATATAAAATTATAATAAATACTCTAATAACTTGCATAAACTAAAAATTTCTTTATTATTTTGAAATATATAACTTGGAGAGATGGCTGAGTGGTCTATAGCGCTTGCCTGCTAAGCAAGAGTCTGGGAAACTGGACGCGAGGGTTCGAATCCCTCTCTCTCCACCATTTTTTTACTAATCCTTCAGAGCGAACAAGCAATTTGAAATAGCAAAGTTTATATGCGCCTGTAGCTTCCGTCGTCGCTAAAGCTATGACGGACAAGCAATTTGAAATAGCAAAGTTTATGTGCGCCTGTAGCTTCCGTCGTCGCTAAAGCTATGACGGACAAGCAATTTGAAATAGCAAAGTTTATGTGCGCCTGTAGCTCAATTGGATAGAGCGTCAGACTACGGATCTGAAGGTTGGGGGTTCGACTCCTCCCAGGCGCACCAACTGCAGTTTATCCTGAACAACTGCGAAGCAGTATGTTGAAGGGCTCTTACAGAGATTCGGGCCAACTACTCAGGATGATCGGAGGCAATTGAAAATCACACCGTGGAGAGGTGGCAGAGTGGTCGAATGCGACGGTCTTGAAAACCGTTAACCCGCTAAAACGGGTTCAAGGGTTCGAATCCCTTCCTCTCCTCCAGTTTAAAATTCATATGCAAACTATTCACTTTCTATTCTTATTTTCTTTAACTTGTAATTCTATCTCAATATATGTCATAGTATTTTAATATGAAAAAATTCAAAATTTTTAGATCAAGCTCATCTTACATGAGGAGATAACTATGGCAATCCAATCTAATTATAAAACGGTGTTAGAATCGATAGGTCAAACTCCCCTTGCAAAAATCAATCTCAATACAGCCGCTACTATTTTAGCCAAACTAGAATTTCTAAATCCCGGGGGAAGTATAAAAGACCGCCCCGCTCTTTTTATGATTCAGGAAGCTGAGCAAAAAGGGATACTCAAGCCAGGAGGAACAATAATAGAAGCGTCATCCGGAAACCAAGGAATAGCCATTGCCATGATCGGAGCAGCAAAAGGATACAACGTAGCTATAACCGTACCAAAGGGTACCAGTAATGAAAAAATTGCAACACTCCATGCGTATGGCGCAGAAGTATATGAATGCAAACCAACAAATGACCCCAATGATCCACAAGGATATCATGCAAAAGCAGAAAGCTTATTACAAAAGATACCAAACTCATATATGCCCAATCAGTATTACAATAAACAAAACCCCCTCGCCCATTACAAAACAACTGGTCCTGAAATATGGAATCAAACAAATGGCCAAATTACTCATTTTATTTCTGGCAAAGGAAGTTGTGGAACCATTAGTGGTATTGGCAAATATTTAAAGGAAAAGAACCCTCATATCAAGATCATAGCGGTTGATGAAATGCCATCCAATGAAAAACATAAAAAGCATAAAATTGAAGGTATAGGTACTGGCATCGAAGCAAATCTGGATAAATCTGTAGTTGATGAAATAGTTCTCGTTCCAGGGAATCATGCATTTGCTACTGCAAAAAAGATGGCAAAAAAACACGGTATCTTAATTGGCTTGAGTAGTGGAGCTGTAATGTATACAATAGAAGAGCGCTTGAAAACTTTTAAACCTCTTGATGTTGTAGTAGCTATACTTGCAGATTCGGGAAGAGCTTATTTAAAAAAACTTTCCCAAGTATAAAGGAGAAGCATATGTCCATACATAAAAAAATTATTTTGCCTATAGCTTTATGCATGCAGTGCTTAATTAATAGTGCAATACTTGAAAACAATGTCGAATTTAAAGAAGTTATATATGAAGAAAATATCCCACAATCTGCATGTATGATGGGTGCGGACATAGGAGGCACCAACAGTAATTTCGGAATCTTTATGGTAGAAGATGGCAAGTTAACGCTGTTGCTATCAATCCATATAAAAAGCAAGGACATGACCAGCTTTACTGATACTATAAACCATATACTCAAATATATAAAAAGTAGATATGGAATACAAATAAAACATGCTGCATTTGCCGCTGCAGGAATGGTACCCCCCAGCAAAGATTTTTGTCATCTTACCAATGTAAATCTTTATTTAGATGCTCATAAAATAACACGCGAAACCGAAATAGAAAAAGCAATTATCGTAAATGACTTTGAAGTAATTGGATTTGGAATAGATTCTATAGAGCAAAAAAAGATCATACCAGTTAATAATGCTCTTCCTAAAGAAAATGGTACAAGAGCAATTTTAGGAGCCGGAACTGGTTTGGGCAAATCTATTCTATACTGGGTAAATAACCGATATTACGCTTTACCGTCAGAGGGCGGACACGTTGATTTTAGTCCACAAAATGCTCTTGAATTTGAACTACTAGAATTTATTAAGAAATCAAGAGACCAAAACTATAATGTATCATGGGAAGAGCTTCTTTCGGGAAACGGCATACGACATATTTTTGATTTTTTTTGCCAAAAAAATATGGGCCATTATGATGAGCAGCTTAGATCAGATCCAGGCAAAATTTTAAATACTGGAGCTACCAATGTAAATAGCCTTCAAACCTCCTCTCTTTTTACCAAATTCTATGGCCAATTTGCAAAAAATGTAGCCCTTAATGCTTTAACAACCGGCGGTATTTATATTGCAGGTGGGATTGCCGCCAAAAATATCCACCTGTTTGCAGAAAAAACGTTTATGCAAGCGTTCACCAATAGCCTGAAACATCACTCGTTTTTGGCAACCATACCAGTTTATGTAATAACGGATTATAATATAAGTATGTACGGAGCGGTAAACTTTATGCTTTTAGAGGGCCTTTATCATGACAGTTGATTTTTAGGGTATTACGTTTTTATATTAAAGATAAATATATGTTTTATCACTCAAAAGTGAAAAGGAGAATCTATGAAAAAAATTATAATTTTATCACTAGCCCTTGGCCTCATTATTCCCTGGAGCAGTATTGTAGCAAAAAGAAATAATCATAAGGGGGTAGCAAGGAAGAAGAACCGGGAGTTAGGGCAAGAACTATACGTCGCCGCAAAATGGGGGCATCTTAACAAAGTGAAGAAACTTTTAAACAATGGGGCAGATATTAATTATATAAACAAGGGAAGCCATGAGACCCCTCTTCATGAAGCATCTGACGAAGGCTTTTTGCCTGTCGTAAAATATCTTGTAAACCATGGCGCAAATATGGAAATAAAAAATGATAAAGGGAGAACTCCTTTATATCAAGCAGTAGATGAAGGCCGAACCGATGTAGTAAAATTTCTCGTTTCAAAAGGCGCAAAAGTTGATACAAAAACAAATGATGGAGAATCGATCTTACACTTAGCTGTCACTAAAAAAAATCTTGATATTGTTAAAACATTGGTAGAAGATGGCAATGCAGACTTGACCATTACCAACGCAGGCAAAACCCCTCGACAGATAGCTAAAGGAAAAATAGCAGAATATTTAGATTCACAAAAATATTTGGCTCCTCGTAAAGCACTTAAGCTCCCATCCCGACCGCGTATTCTTGAAAAATAGAAAAAAAGCTCTCTAAAGCATGATTCACAAGAGTTCCTGAAGCCCCCTTTTTTCTCTCTTTTTTATTGACAAACAGGAAAAAAGCAGCTAAGATCATTGGCATGGGGGTAAAAAATCCAAATGGAGGGTTTTTCATCAGAAAACCCCTTGCGTAATCTCTAATATCATTGTTACTTTAAAGGAATTCAAAATGAATCTTAAAAAGTTATTTTTTCTCCTATCTATCTTATGCTCTCCTGCCTTGTATGCAAATCCAATACTAAATGTAGCCATCCTTATAGAAAAAGATCCAATCAACAGACACCGTTTCTCTCAAGAAGAATCTCAAGCGATCAAGCGAAAAACTGGGCCCGTTGTATCTGATCTCATCTTAGCCCTTAACCAAAAAGTTGATTTAGTTATAGCAAGTGCTGCTTTAGTGAGATCTTTATTTCATCTAAAAAAAGGAAACAACTTACAACATTATAGAATATATAGAGCAAAAAATTCATATGCTTTTGCGGTGTTAGTATCAAATGAATGTAGAAAAAAATTTGAAGCAGAAAATGATACCCTTTTGCGTAATATGTCATTAAATGCAAAAAATCTAGTAGAAGTAGATCGAAGTAATATACAAGTATTCAAAAAAAATCAACTTCTGCATGGCATGAAACAGGGCTATGCCAATAGTCTTGTCTCTATTTTTTTAAATGGATCGGATGTAAAAAAAATAGTGTACCTCTCGGGGCATGGGGAATATAATAAGTCAATTGCAAGCCTCAACAAACAAGAATATATACGGTTACTCGATAAACTAAACTATTCTGGCTGTCTGTTACTCTATGTTGTCTCATGCTTTGCTGGAGGAAAAAACGCCGTAGATATACATAAAAACATGCCAAAAATTAACTTTCCCATATTTTATGACTCTTTTAACGATTCTTTCTCATGCTCATTGTGGTCAGCAATCTATGCTTCGAATTTTAGGACCTTTTATACTACGTTACAGAAAGTCTTTTCGTCAAAAAAAATCAATAATCGTATGGTATTAGATGCCATAGGAGGCTTAAAGTACCCAATAGATAACAAGCAATTTCTCAGTAAAAAAAATGTAAAGTTGAATATGATAGGCCTTATTTGGTCTTTAATCATCCATGGCTTAAAACATCGCCTCATGTATTCAGTATGGCCTCTAATAATAACACTTATTATGTCTACTAAAAACTACCTCACATACAAAATGGGCACATCTCACCAAAAAACGCTGCGAACTCTATACAGAGCCTATGACGTTAACCAAAATATAGTTCCAATTCAGATCTGCTTATCTACAGAAAACGATACAGTGATTATTGAAAATAAGGTTAACAAAAAAAATATAATCGTAAAAAACAAAGACCACTTAGTAATTTCTTCACCAATGTTTGATGGCACCATCACAATAGCAGGAAAAATGCCTAACATATCCTCCTACATACAAGGACCGGCACATCACTATATAGAAAAAATAGAAGCCAAAACAATTACATTTGAAGAGTTAATCAAAGGGTTCATACAAAAGGATGTGGTGCCCAAAAAATTGTTTGTAATAGGTGCGCTATCCTGCAAAGATTTTAATGGCTCAGATATTATAATTTGTAAGTTAAAAACTACGCTTGATGGGGGAGCAACCCCAATTACATTTTCAGGCGCAAAAATTTTCGGTTGCAAAAAGAAAGAATTTGGGCATAAGATTTTTTGTATGGCTACGGACAAAACCACTAAACGGCCATCATCTTACTCTGATACATTTAAAACATCTGAATTTGATACATTCGAACATGCAAAAGTTGAAGGCCTACCCGCCGAAATTTTCTGTAACGCATTTAATAGTACAGTAAATCCCGATATGGCTTCTTTATTTCAATCTCGTAACCGCACAGAAACAAAAGGCCAGTTTGCAACTATCTTCTCCAAAACAGTTGCAAAACTTAAATCTATTAATAACAGGACTTACACATTCCAAGAAAATCCTGTCTAGAATAATTAAATGAAAAAAGGTAACAAAGCCCGATGCAGTCCAAAGAGGCTACCTCGGGCTTTGTCAATTCACTTATGTATAAAAACTACTTATTGATAAAAAAACCGGATCCTACAACCAACTTTTTGCCATCTTTTTCGACCGGAAGAACGTGCGATGTTCTAAACTGCCCTTTTTCTTTATAAATAACATTTCCTCCGCCCTCTTTTGCTGTATTTATAAACAGCTTTACATAAGGACGTCCATCTTCATCCTTTGCATTGAGATAGTTGCCCCATATGCGACGATAGTCAGTACCATAGGCATAACATATGCCGTTATAGTCATACACAAATATACCTAAATCACCTTTGGTAAATTCGCCACTTTTTTTAACAAATGCCTCCAGTGCTTTATCGGTCTTTTCAGTTTTTAATAAACTTACAGCACTTTTGACCATAATTTTCATCGTTTCAGGTTTTGATATAGGAAAATATCCAGATCCAATAACAAAATCCTCACCCGCTATTTTTAGAGGTTCCACATACGCAAATCGATACGCATTATTGGTTTTATATGCTGTCCATCCACCACCAGCTTTCGCTTTTTGGATAAATTCACGGACAAAGAAATCTCCTCCCTGACCCTTTGCATCATATCTATTTCTTCCAACGTAATCGGAATTTTTTCCATGCGCGATACATTTTCCTTGGTAATCATAGACAAAAAGCCAAAGATCTCCATATCGGAAAGAATCATCCTCTTTTGTGCTAAATGCTTTGGATGCTTCGGTTATTCCATTTGCTTTCATGTAGGTGTATCCTTTTCGTACAAGATCTATAACCTCTTTTCTATTAGAATCTGGATAATAACCCGATGAAATGAAATAGCTTTTGCCCATTCGATCGGTCACTTTTTCTGAATAGACTTTTTTTAGAGCACCTTTCGATATATAATCAGTCCAGACACCTTCGCCTTCGTCGGCTTTTCTTAATTTATCAATAATCTCTCTATTGGCAAACTTTCCTTTTGCATCCCGATAATTCAACGCATTTTGACCAACTAACCCAGGCCTTTCGCCCTGTGCCCAAATAACACCATTAAAGTCTAGCGCAAAAAGGTATAAATCACCTTTTACAAATCGACCAAGTGGATAGGTTATAACACCAAACACAGCTCCAACATAGGGAATCTGTTTCATTGTAGCATTAAAGTAGCCAACGGCTTCCTTTACCAGGTTTACAACAGCATCCCGTTTAGAAATAGGATAATAGCCTGCTCCAATAGCAAGTTTTTTACCATCTTTTTCAACTCTTTTAATATAAGAGGCTTTGGTGGTATTTCTACTTTCATAAGAAAGCCAACCTTCACCTTTTTCTCTTGCTGTTCGTATAATCTCCTGAACGACAGGAAAACCAAATGAATCTTTATAGTTATACATATTTTGCCAGATACGATATGGCTCTAGGCCATGGGCCAAACAAACCCCATCAAAATCAAAAACAAATATAAAAAATTCACCTTTTTTAAAGGCTTTTCCTTTTGAAAATTCACTTAAAGCGGTACTTAACTCATTTTTTTCAATAACTTTTGCCGCTCTGTTCACAAATCTTTCAAGCTCATCCTTTCTCTCTTGAGAAAATTCAACTTCTTTATAGGATGGTGCATACGCAGCCGGTTGGCTTTCTTCTGTTTTTATAAGCTTTTGCCGATCTGACTGGCCGGCTACCAGAGCAACATCAGTCGCCATACGGTTTTTTTCCAGCGACTTTACTCGTGATTTCACATAAACCACGCAACTAAAAGCCACCAAAACAAAAAACGCATATATCCCATATCTCTTCATAATTTTACCTTAATTTTCTTTACTTTGACCCATAAAACGCAAGAAGAATAAGAATAGATTAATAAAATCAAGATATAGCGTTAATGCTCCCACAATAGCAAACTTCTTTCTTGCCTGGTCAGAAATCATCATCTTTTGCCCAATTTCTTTAATTTTTTGCGTATCATAGGCAGTCAGTACTATAAATATAAGCACACCAAAAGCTGAGAGAATAAAGTCTAATCGTGTGCTACGTAAAAAGAGATTAACCAAAAATGCCAAAATCAATCCAATTAACCCCATAAATGCAAAATTTCCCATAGAGGTAAGGTCAGCCTTTGTAAAATATCCATACAAACAGGTTATTCCAAACATTCCTGCCGTAACAATAAAAGTCGCATAAATCGAAGCCGTCGTATAGGCTCCAAAAATAAATGACATGGTTAATCCAACCGATACCGCATATACCATAAAGGCTGTAACTGCCGATGAGTATGACATTTTATAAATAAAGGCAGAAAGCGCTATTACCAATCCAAATTGCAAAAATATTATAAAGAATAATAGCCAGGGGTTCGTTCGTAATGATAGATATAGGGTGGGGGATTTAAAAACATAATAGGCAACAGCAGCGGTTATGGCTAACGCCAATGACATCCATCCATATACTTTATACATAAATGCTGTAGGGCTTTTTGTCATTTCGTAAGGGGACTCTGGGTATTGCATTATTTTTCTCCTCTTTTAACATCTCCAAATAGACCAATAATAAAACATACTATCACTGTATAGAGATTACTCTGATAGATCAATATTTTAGAAAATTTTACAGATATCTTGCATAAATAATTAATATTTTAGTATTAATAAAAGTGCAATTAAACGTATAAAAAAAAGGGGTCTTATGAAAAAATATATCTCTTGTTTGGTTTATATAGGTGCAGCCTTAATCATAATAAATTGGGGCGCCAAACAAAAAAGCATTGTCAGCGGTGACAACCTGCATCGAATAAACTTTTTTGGCAAAATTATAACAGTCGCTAACCAGGATAAAGAAACAAAAGTAGATAATATATCGATAGAAAACCTTATTAAGCAGATTCCAATGTATAAGGCTCCCACATCAAAAACAGACAGTATAGACCCAGAAAAACATATCATTAGAATAAATCCTAAAGATATACTCCCACAAAAATTTTTTGACCTCAAAGAAGCAGGTAACATAGAAACAAAGCGTGAAGCTGGCAACCCTGTTATATGGAAATATGTAGAAATAGTTCGCAATCCTACAACCGGAGCTACTAGCTTCAAAGAGAAAAGAGAGTATATCGAAATAATTGTCAGTCCCCCACAAGACCTAAAAAATAAAGAATCAAAAAAGAATCATTATCTTGTAGAATCAAGACAATTACTCAGATATAACGAGGTAAGTCCGGCAGGACCAATTGAATCAAAATTAAATTTCAAAGGTCTCTACAAACTGACTATCGAAGGATACAGAGATAGAGAACTTGAACAAGAAGCTTTACGAATTAACAGAAGAAAAACAGCAAAAAGATAAAAAGTAATCATTAATGATTATACATTTTTATTTTTAGAGTTATTCTATAACTGAGTATTTTTGAGTTGGTAAACGAATATATTAAAATGGTAATCAAAGGAGTAAGCATGGCAGTTATAGCTATAACTGAACAGAATCATAAAAAAGAAATCGAAGAGTCAACAAAGCCGGTTATTCTCGATATATATGCCCCATGGTGTGGCCCCTGCCAACATATGATGCCTATTGTTGATGAGCTTGAAAAAGAATTATCAGATCTCTATAAATTTGCAAAAATAAATGTTGATGAAGCAAGAGAGTTATCAATTAAGTATGGCGTCTCTTCCGTTCCAACATTTGTTTTTATTAAAGATAACGAAGTAAAAGGTAAAGAAACAGGATATATGAGCAAAAATGACCTGAAAGCAAAAATTGACACCCATCTGGGGTCTTAATTTTTCTCATACATAATAAACTCCCATTAACACATGCACGTGAACCTGTGCTAATGGGAGTTTTTGTTATAGCTTTTTATCACCTATCTTTATACCCATTTTAATCAGTTTATCACGAATTTCATCCGCCTTAGCCCAATCTTTAGCCGCTCTTGCCCTCGATCGCTCATCTATAAGTTTTTGTATCTCAGGAGTAATTGCAATCTCTTTTTCCTTCAGCGGCTCTAATGTAAGACCTAAGACCTCTTGAATAAATTTCTTAATAACACATGCTTGTCCTGGATTTTTTTTAATGTCACGTAAATGTTCAAACAAAATACCAAACATACCTGAAGTATTAAGATCATCACGTAAAAAAGTCAGCATTTGTTTTACAATCGAATCTTTAGTCATATCTGATCTGGTAATTTCTTTATTGCAAACGACTTGATCAAACACAGCACATAACTTTTTATAGCTTTTTTCCATACCTTCCATTTGGTCAAATGAAAAATCTAAAGGCGCACGATAGTGATGATTCAAAAAATAAAATCGTAATACCATAGGATCAAACTGCTCAAATACCTGACGCAAGGTAAAAAAATTACCCAAAGATTTTGACATCTTTTCCTTGTCGATCCTTACAAATGCATTGTGCAACCAATAGTTTACGAACCTTTTTTTATTAAAAGCCTCAGATTGAGCAATCTCATTTTCATGGTGCGGAAAAATAAGATCCATCCCTCCACCATGAATATCAATCTGCTTTCCTAAAAATTTATTCGCAAGCACAGAACACTCAATATGCCAACCAGGCCTTCCGTATCCCCAGGGGCTTTTCCAGAAGTCACCAGTATCATTTCCCTTCCACAATACAAAATCAAGCGGATCTTTTTTTATACCACTCACCTGGACTCTCGACCCTGCTCGTAAATCTGCTAAATTATGCTTTGAAAGTTTCCCATAATTGGAAAATGAACCAATGCTAAAATAAACATCCCCATTTGCAATATAGGCATGACCCGAATCAATCAATCCTTGAATAAAGGTAATAATCGACTCAATATGTTCAGTCACTCTTGGCTCAGAATCAGGATCTAAACAGTTTAACTTTTTTACATCTTCTCTATACATGTCTATATATCTGTCGGCTATTTGCTTATAACGCAATTGATCCCCCAATTGTTCTTGCGCTTTTTTAAGTAGCTTATCATCTATGTCGGTAAAATTTCTGCAATAGGTAACATCGTACTGTAAAAATTTTAAAAGCCTATACAGTAGATCAAATATAACCGCTACCCTACCATGTCCAACATGAGCGTCATCGTAGGGCGTAACACCGCAAACATACATTTTAGCTTTATTTTGCTCGAGGGACTTGAAAATCTCTTTTTTTCCAGTTAAAGTATTTGTGATCTTTATCATTTTTGTGCCTCTTTTAATAAAAAATTTGCAAAAGAGCATAATTACAAAATTTTTGTGCTAACTTTAGTATACATTGATTTTAAAAAGGTTCATATTAATTGGTCAATTTCAAAAAAAAGTAGTATTATCTTATTCTATCGGACCTTTATTATCACATGATTAGAAAAACTAGGAGCTTATACATGATATCATCGCGAATTAACAAATACAAAAAAGTAGCGGTATTACTGTTTCCAATAGTAGTTATAACAACTTTCTGGCAGGCAAAACCACAGGATAATCAAGCTGTATCAGACGAGCATATAGATATTGTCAGTCATCAAGCACCAGAACAGATACGTAAAAGTGAACAAGCGGTATCAACCCCAGAGCCTACTCCAAATACCGATACGGCAGCATCGCCCAAAATTATTGAAAAAATAATAATATCAGGAAATAAATTAGTTGATACAAATGCAATTTTAAATCGAATTCCTTACAAAATTGGTGAGGAATTTGATGCTCGAAAAACAAGAACCTTAATTCATAATCTTTACGATGAATTAAAACGATTCAGAAATATACAGGTGATGGGGGAGCTGGTAGGCGACGACGGCATTAATCTTCATGTAATAGTAGACGAGAAGAAAATACTGAAAGAGATTGAATTTCTTCCTAAAAAACGAGGGATTTCCGATACAGAGCTTGAGAAAATTATTAACATATCTGATATTCCAGCTATAGACAAAGAAGAGCTAAAACGATTAGAAAAGCAGATTAAAAAACTCTGTATGGATAAAAGCTTTAATAATGCAGTTGTAACGTCGGAGTTACAACTGGATGAAGATGGAAAATATAGGGCAATATTTAAGATTCAAGAGGGCAAGAAATCTCGCGTCAAGCGTATTTTATTCAAAGGAAATGAACATATAAGCGGAAAAGAACTTCGCAAAAAACTATTTACAAAAGAAGATTGGGTCTTTGGATTCTTAGATAATTCAGGAAGCTTGCAACCAGATAGGCTAGAAGCGGATAAGCATGTTATAGAGCAATATTATCAAAGCAACGGTTACCTAAAAGCTAAAGTAACTAATGTCGATGTAGGCATGGATAAAGACTCTAAAAACTTCACTATAACATTCGAAATACAAGAAGGCCCTGTTTATACGGTTAAAGAAGTTAGAATTCCGGGACAAGATATTTTGAAAGATGAATATTTAGTCAGACGAATCCCTATAAAACCGGGTGATCTTTATTCTAGACAAAAAATACTGGACGCAATTAAGGCGCTTGAATTTATTTGGGGAGAATTAGGCTATATTTATGCACACATAGAGCCTTCCATTCAACCTGATGATGACAATAAGACAGTCGATATTGCATTTTATTCTGAATTAGGAAACAAGGTCTTTCTTAATAAAATTAATATTATAGGAAACAAAAAAACAAAAGATAAAGTCATCAGAAGAAAACTGGCTCTTAGAGAAGGAGACCTCCTTACTAACAAAAGGATGGATGCTTCTAAATATAATGTCGAGTCGTTAGGGTATTTTGATAGAAGAGACGGGGTCAACTGGCAAACAACACGAATAGATGATGAACATGCAGATCTTGATCTTATTTTAAAAGAAGCAAAAACAGGCCATGCTGGCATAAAAATAGGATTTGGTGGCTCAGTAGAAAGCCTCCAAGCAGTAAACTCTGGTTTTTCAGTCAGTGGTGAAGTTACTGATACAAACCTCTTTGGTACCGGTATTGCATTAAATCTAAATGCAACACTTGCAAAAGGAGAACAAAGCATTGTATTTAATATAACTGATCCATGGCTCTTTGATAAACCGATTACGGGTGCCTTAGATATTTACCATAGAAGACCAACCTATGGTGAATTTAGAAATGTAAGTCCCGTAACAGAAAAAAATACTGGCGGTGGTGTTACCGTAGGTTTTGTATCCCCTCGCCTAAGAAATACACAATTACTGTTTAGACTAGGAGGAGACAGAATAAGGTATGAGCGTCAACCCCAAATTTTAATGTTACCCCCTGGATGCAGAGATGCGCGGGCAGACTATCAAGCAATTCTTTGCAATCTATTTGAACCTGGAAGCTACTTCTGGTTTGAAACAAGCCTGGGGGCAGATAGAAAAAATCACCCGATGCACCCAAGTCGTGGGTATAAATGGCTTGCTGCTTCAAAACTTGGTTTTCCAAGCTTCGATTGTAATGTCGGATATTTCAAAATGGATCTTGACCTTAACTGGTATACACCAATCATCGGTGAGCATGATTTAGTGCTTCGACTGCACGGGTATTTTGGGCTTGTTGCAAATTTCAAGAATAGATTTATCCCGTACAGAGAACTATTCCACATCGGTGGTCCTGCAAGTGTAAGAGGATTTTTATTTGGACAAGTTGGCCCTAACTTCTGCGGAGATTCCCTCGGAGGCAAAAAAGCATTCTTTGTTAATGCAGAACTCCATTTTCCAATAACACAAGATTTCAATATTAAAGGCGTACTGTTTTATGATGGCGGTTCTGGTTGGGACAATCCATTTGCAGGCTGTTCACCAAGAGTATGCATAGAAAATAATTCATTTAATTTCAGACATGCTGTTGGAGTTGGCTTTAGAATGTTAAGCCCTGCACCTATCCGCGTCGACTGGGGCTTCAAACTTGACAGAAGAAAGAAGTTAGGCGAAACACCATACGAAGTTCACTTTGGAATGACATACGATTGGTAGGTCACATTAAAATAGATAAAATTCAAACATTTAATTGAGAATAAAGATACAATTACAGTATTATAAATATGGCAATATAACTATAATTTTAAAAAAAGAGAGTTGTTATGAAAAAAGCAACTTTTATCGCCCTATTTATAGCAACCCATATCTTTTTTATATTTTTTCAAATCAATAAGCATAACCAAATAATTACGTTAAGCTATCAAAAGCAAAAATATGAGAAAGAAAAAAAAGAGTTGCTCCAGCAAGAGCAAACATTATCACAAAAATTATGTGAGATAAAAAAAAGATCCCACATAACAAAATATGCTAAAAAAACGCTTAAGATGAGCAAGGTCAAATTAAAACAGATAAAAAAAATTACGGCAGATGGATAAAAATTATAACGTACGGGCGGTTTTAATTTTTCTCCTATTCTGCTCTGCTTATCTTATAATAAGCCTCAATTTGTATCTTATCCAAATAATGCAAAACGATTTTTTCACCAACCTTGGCAAAAAACAGTACAATGTTACCGTCACCATGAGTCCATGCCGAGCCCCCATATTTGATCGAACAGGCAAACAATACTTAGCGATGAACAAAGATTGTTATTCTGCTTTTATAATCCCCAATCAGATCGATTCAAAAGAAACCTTAATCCCCTTTTTAGATCGCTATTTCCCACACACTATACAAAAACTTGAACAGAATAAAAATAAGCATTTTATGTTTATTAAACGAAAGTTAACCGATGATCAGATACAACTCATAGAGCAGCATAATCTTGGGGACCTACATCTATTAAAAGAACCGAATAGGTTTTATCCATTAGAATCAACTGCTCCCGTTGTAGGCATAACAGATATAGATAATAATGGCCTATTTGGCATAGAACTCCAATGCAATGCAATCTTATCGGGAAAGCCCACCATATTCTCATTAGAAAAGGATGCACGATCAGGACGCTTTCACTTTAAAAAAGAAACTAAAATAAAGGGACAAGAAGGGGAACCGATTACATTAACGCTCGATAGTGATCTTCAATTCTTAGTAACAGGTGAACTCCAAGCAGCTATAAAAAAATATGGCGCCAAAGAAGGATCAATTATCATTATGGATCCAAAAAATGGTGATATTCTCTCTATGGTAAACTGTCCCTATTTTGATCCGAATAATACACAATATAGAGCATCCGAGGCTTCTAAAAATAAGATTGTAACAGAGTGTTATGAACTTGGCTCTGTTATTAAGGTATTTGCAGCAATTGCAGCACTCGAAGAACATGTGGTGACTCCCGATGAACAGATAGATTGTAAGGGGAAAAAAACTGCCTCTATAGATGGTAGAAAAGTTAATACGGTAAAACCGCACGGGCTGCTCTCTTTTTCTCAGATAGTAGAAAAATCTAATAATATCGGTATAGCTATTGTTGCCAAACGGGTCAATCAAAAACTATACGATCATTATAAAAAGATAGGTTTTTCTCAAAAAACAGGTATTGATTTTCCTGGAGAACAGACAGGAGTTATAAATCATCCAAAAAACTGGTCTAAACAGTCTGTCATATCACTTTCCTATGGATATGAAATATCATGCACCTTACTGCAAATTGCAACCGCATTTTGTATGATAGCACGTAATGGGATACCGGTAAGGCCTAAGCTTATTTTATCCCCGTGCAATAGGAAAGAAGAAAAGTATAAAAAAATCTATTCAGATAAAACAATAGATGCAATTAAGCAGATGCTTGAAAATACGACACTCCATGGCACCGCAAAAAGAGCTAAAATAAAGGGATATAAAGTTATGTGTAAGACCGGAACCGCAAATCTTTTAATCGATGGAAGCTATAGCCCAGATCATAACATCTTCACCTGTGCTGGCATAATTGAAAAAGGGAATTATCAAAGAGTTATAGTTGCATTTTTAAAAGAAATAGATAAAAAAAACCTATACTCTGAGACAGTCGTTGTCCCATTATTTGAAAAAATTACAGAAAAAACATTAATCCATGACAAAGTTATTTAAAAAGGTTATTTAAAAAAGGAGATAGCATGGAACATATACTCATTCCAGCCGATGTACCAACCAGTTGTGAACAACTTTTTATAGAAAATTACAACAGAATCACCAAAAACACCGGTCGATTGCTCCTCTTTGCAGCTGATCAAAAAATTGAGCATCTGAATAAAGATTTTTATGGAAAAAATATTCCAAGAGAGGTAAATAATCCGGAACATCTTTTTAAAATAGCAGCTGAAGGTGAAATTGGAGCATTTGCAACCCAACTTGGATTAGTATCCCGATATGGTAAAAAATATTCAGATATTAACTACATAATAAAATTAAACGCTAAAACAGACATTATTCCAAAAAAGAAAAAAGATCCAATAAGCGAGCAACTTTGGCACGTATACGATGTTGTTGAGTTGAAAGAGATGTCAGGATTACCTATATGTGGAGTGGGCTATACGATCTACCTGGGTAGTCAGTACGAAAGCCACATGCTTGAACAGGCAGCACAAATAGTATATGAAGCACATACATATGGACTTATCACAATCTTGTGGATCTATCCAAGGGGAGCCTCGGTAAAAAAAGAAAAAGATGCACAGATGATAGCAGGAGCAGCCGGCGTTGCCAATTGCTTAGGTGCAGATTTTGCAAAAATATATCCACCTGAAGGGAAAAATAAAACTGAACTCTTAAAATTAGCAACCGAAGCTGCAGGAAATACAAAACTGCTCTGTGCAGGTGGACCTAAAAAAGAGGATACACTTTTTTTACAAGCATTATACAATCAGATCCACTTGGGCGGAACCTTTGGAGCTGCAATAGGGAGGAATATCTTTCAACGCCCATTGCAGGAAGCTATCGCATTTACAAAAAATCTCTCTGCAATTATTTATGATAATCAACAGCATAACTAGGTTTTGTTGACTTTTCATTTTAATCAATATGAAATTTATAATCTCTTTTTTTGAAATGAGACTCTCAGCCGTCTTCGCTGAGCCTGACGAAGCGTATATATTAAAAGATTTTCTTTTGTTTAAATCTAGCTTTTGGTATAGTATTGGCATATGTAATTGATTTTTTTCTAAAATAATTATCAATCATAAAAATAGCAACTTAATTTTGTCGGAATTTTTTCCCTAATATATTCAAATATATACCCTTACCTAGAAAAGGGTAAAGTGTTGATATATGAGAGCAGCCGACCATTTTTATGGATTTTTTCGATTAGGCTTATGGGTTATTCATTGGTTTGTTCCGGGAAGTAAAATATTAATATTC
>Ga0180437_10001560_pt1 | contig 39044 bp, 14 predicted proteins | sample SS_ome_4_FD_132410 | JGI IMG/M metagenome (GOLD analysis project Ga0180437, IMG submission 132410) | Hypersaline lake sediment archaeal communities from the Salton Sea, California, USA - SS_3_D_1 metaG | ecosystem: Environmental > Aquatic > Non-marine Saline and Alkaline > Hypersaline >...
AGCGGGCGAGGGAGACGAAGCGCAACCCGCGTTGAGAAGGGCCGCTTCCTTAGGTGAGGTAACCAACCATGCGACTTCTTCTTCTGATTTCGACCGTGGCGTGCGCCCTGACTTGGACGGCGGCAACGGCCGGGGTCGAAGCCGCGGCCGGGCTCCGCGTGGCGACGTTCCGGGCGGACGTGACGATCCCCATGGGACACTGGCTGTACCGCCGTCCGGTCGAGACGCACGAGACGCCGCTGTTGGCCAAGGGGATCGTGCTCTGCGATGGGGAGGACCGCTACGTCCTTTGCGCGGTCGACTGGTGTACGATGCGCAACGCTGCGCACGAGACGTTCGTACGGAAGCTGGCCGAGGCCGTGGGCACGGTCCCCGACCGAGTCGCGGTCCACTGCGTACACCAGCACACGGCCCCCAGCGTCGACGCCGGTGCCCAGAAGCTGTTGGACGAGGCCAAGCGGCCGCTTACGCGGATCGACCTGAAGTTCCTCGACGAAGTAACCGACCGGCTCGCGGCCGCGGCCAAGGAGTCGCTGGGGCGCCTGGAAGCGTTCGACGCCGTGGGCACGGCCGAGATCATGGTGGATCGCGTGGCGTCGATCCGGCGGGTGCCCGTCGAGGGCGGCAAGGTCCGCACGCGCTGGAGCGCCTGCAAGGACCCCGAGCTGCGGGCGATGACCGAGGGACCCATCGACCCGATGCTCCGGACGGTGACCCTTGCCCGCGGCGGTAAGCCTCTGGTACGTCTGCACTACTACACCACGCACCCCCAGAGCTTCTACGGCGACGGGCGCACGTGCTACGACGTGCCCGGCTTCGCCCGGGAGCGTCTCGAGGAAAAGGAAGGTGTGTTTCAGATCTACTGCACCGGCTGTGCGGGCGACGTGACCATGGGAAAGTACAACGACGGGACCCCCGAGGCGCGAACGGAGCTGACCGATCGCCTTTATGCGGCCATGGAAGCATCGGCGGGCAGCACGAAACTCACGCCTGTGGATCACGTCGCCTGGCGGGTCGTGCCGGTGCAGTTGCCGGTGCGGACCGACGAGGGGTTCGACATCGAGGCGAACTGGAAGATACTGGCCGATCCGCAGCGTAAGGAGAGCGATTGGAGCCGGGCGGCCGGGCGCATCGCCTGCGCCAAGCGAATGCAGCGCCCGATCGCGCTCGGCTCCCTGGCCGTCGGGCCGGTTCGCACCGTCCACCTTCCCGGCGAGCCGATGATCGAGTTCCAGCACTTCGCCGGGGGGCTGCTGCCCGAGGGCTTCGTGGTCGTGGCCGGCTACGGGCTGGGCGACCCCGGCTACGTTTGCACGGCCAAGGCGTACGAGGAGGGCGGCTACGAGCCGAGCGCGTCGATGTGCCCGCCCGACGCCGAGGAGGTGCTCAAGACGGCGATCCGCAAGCTGCTGGCCGCCGAGTGAGCAACGAAAAAGGGACCTGGTTTGTTTTGTGCGAAGCACCCTTCGGGCCGTTCCGGCAAAACAAACCAGGGTTCTTTTTCGTTGCCGAAACGATCGACCCGTATCGGAGGATAAGCCGTGTTAGAGATAAGCGATCCAGAACGCCGGCGGGGGCTGAGCCGCAGGGCGTTCCTCCGCAACGGCACACTGCTGCTGGCCGGGGCCGGAGTCGTTCGGAGCAGCCGCCGCCTGGTCGCGGCGGAAACCGGCGACGCCAAACCGCAGGTGCGGATCGGCATGGTCACCGATCTGCACCACGCCGACAAGGAGCCGGCCGGCACCCGATACTACCGCGAGACGCTGCGCAAGTTCGCCGAAGCCGCGGAGCAGTTCAAGCGGGACCGGGTCGATTTCGTCATTGAACTCGGCGACTTCATCGACGCCGCGGATTCGCTGGACACCGAAAAGGAGTACCTCCGGCGCATCACGAAGGAGTTCGGCGCCACGCCCGGCGACCATCACTACGTCCTGGGGAATCACTGCGTCTACACGCTCGTGAAGCCGGAGTTCCTCGAAATCGTCGGCCGGCCGAAGTCCTACTACTCGTTTGACGTGGGCGCCTACCACTTCGTGGTCCTCGACGCCTGTTTCCGCAGCGACGGGGAGCCCTATGGTCGCAAGAACTTCCACTGGACCGACGCCAACGTACCCCCGGCCGAGCTGGAGTGGCTCCGCGCGGACCTCGGCCGGACGCCGCGCAAGACGATTGCGTTCCTCCACCAACGCCTGGACGTGGACGGCCACTACGGCGTGAAGAACGCCCCGGAGGTGCGCGCGGCGCTGGAAGAGTCCGGCAAGGTGCTGGCGGTCTTCCAGGGCCACTTCCATCGCAACGACCACAGGCAGATCGCGGGAATCCACTACTGCACGCTGGCCGCCATGGTCGAGAGGTCCGGGCCGGAGAACAACGCTTACGCGACCATGGAGATTCTGCCCGGCGACGCGATTCGCATCCGGGGCTTTCGGAAGCAGGAGAGCTACCGGTGGGCATAGAGTCTTCGGTGCAGATTCGACTGCACCTTGCTCGCATCTTCTTGAGAAGGCTCGGGTAAGACCGTCATTCCCCCAGGCAGACGAGTTTGCCGTTCTTCAGGGAGAGGAACAGCCGGTCGCCGGCCGCGGCCATGCCGTCGAAAACGGGCTCCGATTCGAGCTTGGTTTGGGTGAGAAGCTCCCCACTGTCGGCGGAGTGGATTCGCAGGTAGGCGTCGTGCGGGTCGGGGTTCGCGGGGTCCTTGGGGCGGCCCGTCTTCAGCTCGATCACGACGGCGTCGGTCCACCCGGCCAGGCAGAGCTTGTCGTCGGCCAGCAGCATGGCCCGGGGCTGGAAGGTGACGTCCTTCGACCAGCCGCTGCCGGCGCCTCGTCTCTTGCAGGTGATGGTCGTGCCCACGGGAAAGAACTCTTCGCGGTAGCGGGTGAACTTCTGGTGGAGGTGGCCAACCTGGTTGAACTGCTTGAACTGGCCTTTGCGGCGGTGCTTCAGACCGGTGTAGGGGTTGACGACGCTGAAGGAGCCGCTTTCGCCGAAGGTGATGAGCTGGCCCCTTGCGCCCATGCCTTGCCAGCCCATGCGGTGGAACCAGGAGTCTTCGAGCAGACCGGTGCTGGCGACCAGCGGCCCCCCGCCGCGGGCCCTCCCCAACTCCTTGTCGAAATGCAGCCCCCGCATGTTGATCGTCCTTCCGTCGGATACCAGGATATCTGCCAAGAACCCCCATTGGCCGTCGCTGCCCCAGTGGCCGGAGGCGACGGTTGCAGTGCAGCGCTGCTCGCCGGTGCGGGCGTCGAGGCCGTAGAGGCGGATGCCGCCGTCGAGGTTCGACGAATAGCCGGCGGCGAAATAGACCGTGCCGTCGAGCACCAGCACGCTGCCGTGAACCCGAAGCGGCGATTCGAGCCGGTCTTCGTGGCCAACGCGGCGCTCGATCTTCGAGGTCTTGAAACGCCAGGCGAGCTCGCCGGTTTCGGCGTCCAGGCAGTAGACCGAGCCGTCGCCGCACCCGAAGGTGCAGAGCCCGCGGTGGATGGTCGGCGGCGAATCGACCGGGCCGTTGGCGAGGTACCTCCACCGCTCGCGGCCGTCGGCCGCGTCGAGGCAGTACACGGTGTAGGCGTCCCGGTCGGCGACGAAGACCCTGCCGCCGGCGACGACCGGGGCGGTCACCGTTGCGCCGATCCGGGCCTCCCATGCCACGGCCGGCTTGGCGGGCACGTCGCATCGCGACGCGCCGCTCCGGGCGGCGTCGCCGCGGTAGGTCGGCCATTCACCCTCGTACGACGTATCCACGCCGGGTCCGGCAGGCGTTCGCACGTAGGCCGGGCGCTTTTCCAGAACGGGCTCGACCTCGACGTCCTCCCACGAGTTCCGCTCCGAGAGGGCGAAGAAACCGTTGATCTTGCCCGACCCGTAGCACTGGCAGGTGTCGGGCGGGACGTAGAGGTAGCCGTTCGCCGGCATGATCCCGTACTGGCACAGGCCGCGGACCCAGCGGTGGGTCTCGTTGGTCTTCGTCGCGGGATCGACGACCTGGATCCCGCTGTGGCCGAGGAGGAGGTACTTCTGCGTGGCCTTGTTGCGGTAGCAGCGGTGGTGGTGCTGCGTGTGGGCGAAGGGGAGCAGGTCGGTGATCTCGCCGGTGTGGATATCCAGGCCGACGGCCGTCTCCGCGTTGTTGAGAAACTCCGACTTGGGGATGTCGATGCCCGTGGTCACGATCCCGTCGGCGTTTGTCCGGCTTTCCCGCCAGATGGCCTTTCGCATCGGGACGGTCCAGACCGTCTCGCCAATCACGAACAGGTCGCCGGGCGAGCCGAACCCCATGGCCCCTTTGTTCTCCCAGAGCTGCTCGCCGGTCGCGACCGAGTAGGCGCAGAGGCGGTCCCACTTCAGGCATAGGATCACCTCGTCGCCGGCGACGACCGTGGGGGCGTAGCTGCGAATGAACAGGCCCTCGGTCTCGAAAGGCGACGCCCACCGCTCCTTTCCGCTCTCCGCGTCGAGACAGTGCAGCCGCTTGTTGTCGAGGTAGAAGACGCTCTCGCCCCGCGCGCAGAGCGAGAGCGGCACGGCGTGCCCGAGATTCTCGCCGGTGACGGTCCACCGCTTCGCGCCCGTCTCGGCGTCGTAAGCGACGATGGTCTTCTGGGCCGTGGGCTCCTCGTATTCGGCCATCTCCCAGTAGCCGAAGCACCCGTCCGACTTGTCCACCAGCAGGCTCGGGTCGCCGAGGAGCGCCAGGAGCATCCCGTCGTGATGAACCAACTCCTCCGTGCCGCCGGAATCCTCATACTTCAAGAGGGTCTCGCCGGTGGCGGCGTCGAGCTTCTCCACAGGCGCGCAGAGCCCCAGCGTGACGTAGACCGCCTCGCCGACCGACACGAGACGTCGCGGAAGCTGCTTGGGGCCGGCGCGGAAGTTGTAAAGGTGCGTCATCCACTCGGGAATGTCCCGTTTCCAGAGTAGCTTGCCGTTGAAGGCGTCGCGGGCGGTCAGCTTCCAGTGGGGCGGGCGGTGGACGATCGAGGTCGAGCCCTCGTCGAAGATGTAAAACACCCGCCCGTCGCTGGAGGTCATCGCCGAGAGGCTTGCCAGGGCATCGTGGTGGCGCGAGCGCTTCGGGCCCGCGTACCACTGGAGATGGCGGGGACGGCGGACCCGCTCGTCGTTGCTCACCGCGTTGCCCGAGGCGTCGTAGAGGAAATGGGTCCACTGGTCGATCTCGCCGGGCCAGGGCTTGACGTATCGGGTCCACCCGGCCACGTCCTCGCCCTTCTTCAGCCTCGAGGAATCGAGCAGCGTCGAGCCGGGTTTGACCAGCGCGACGCCGCCCGGCACCAGGACCCGCTCGATCTCTTCGGCTTTGACGCCCGCCGCGTCGTCGACCACGACCAGGTTGATGATGTTGTCGCCATAGGGCAGGTTCACGCCGTCGTAGGTCTCCGCCGAGACCCGGCCGTACAGGCCGAGCGAATCGACCCGGGCCCGGGCCCTCTCGACGTCCTCGGTGTCGGTGTCGAGCCCGTGGACGAGGAACCGGTCGGCGGCGTGTAGGGCGGCGGTGAGCGTCCCATCGCCGCAGCCGAGGTGGACCACGACGCCGCCTTTCACCCCGCCCGCGTGAAGAAGCTCCTCGGCGGGGGAGGCGGCGTGCGCGCCGCCGGGCAGTGTCCATGCAACGACCAGTGACAACAGCGATAGCTTCCGGAACGTCATGGGTTCACCTCGTGGTTCTCGCGGACTCTCTTGATGGGCCGGGCGTCGATCCCGTCCAGCCACTCAGGATGGGCGACGGGCCGTCTCCTGTCAAGATTCCGGTGCCAAGATTGTGGATTCCTACTGATTTGCACGCGCCTCTCGTCCCTGTTACCCTACGGGTAGCGGTTGCCCGGCAGTAAAACCCAGGAGCACGCTCGTCCGCCACCTTTGGATCGTCTGGAGGTGAGACATCATGGGCCTGTTCGCTTTTCGCATTTCGTGGGTGGGGATTCTGATTCTATTGGGCGTGCTGGCCGCCTTGTGGGTGGTCCTGGTCGGGGTTCGGGACCTGGTCGTCTGGATCCGGGAGGAGTTCTTCGACGACGTTCGGATCGACGAGCCCAAGCGCAACAAGCGCCGGAAAAAGTAACGAGGCAGCCTGCAAGGAGACTCGCCATGTGTCTGACGACCACCATCGCGCTATCGCTCTGCCTGGGAATCTCGGCCCAGCGCGATGCCGAACCCGCTCCGGTCAAGCTTTGGAAAGAGGTCGACGTTTCGGCGTGGCCCGGGTCGTTCGTCTCGCCGGGTGACCTGAACGGCGACGGCCGGCTCGATTTTCTGCTCTCGCAAATGGGGCCGGACACGGCACCCAAGCGCCTGGTCGCGGTGGACATGGCGGGGAAGAAGCTCTGGGAAATCGGCGAAGGTGCCTCGGGCGAGGTGGCCCGAGCCGGCCGGGTCAACGAGCCGACCTGCCGCGGGATCGCCGCCGTCTACGACGTCGACCACGACGGCCGAACCGAGGTGCTCGCCGAGCTGTGGCAGGGCGAGAAGCTGACGTTTTGCCTGATCGACGGGGCCACCGGCGAGATCCTCCACAGGATTCCTTCGCCGTTCGACGCGAGCGTTCGCCATCCGAAGGGCTTTCACCCTACGCGCCCCTGTCCGTGGTCGCTGATCGCCTACACGCGCGGGCGCGACGAGCTGCCCACGATCGTGCTGAAGTACGAGGCCAGCAACACCATCCCGTGTCACGCGGTGGGGCTCGACGCGAAGCTGGGGCGCCTGTGGCACGTCGAGACGCGCCCGACCGGCATGGGGCACCACCCGGACGTGGCCGACCTGGACGGCGACGGACGCGAGGAGGTCATTCTGGGCGAGACCGTGCTCGGGGCCGGCGGCAAGATCGTCTGGCAGAAGGACGTCGGCATCCATGCGGATTTCGCCGTGGCGGCCGACGTGGCCCCCGCGCCCGGCAAGGAGGTGCTCCTGAGCATCTGCCAGCGCGGCCCGGCCTTGTGCTTCGACGCCCGGGGGAACGAGCTCTGGGCCAAGTCGCGCGAGGAAGTCTCGCACGGCCAGGGCGTGTGGACGGGCAACTTCCTGCCCGAGCGACCCGGCCTCGAGGCGATCATCCTCTGCAGCGGGCACGTCGGCGACTTCCTCACCGTGGCCGCCGAGGACGGCAAGAGCCTTGCCCGCTTCCAACACGCCACGCTGCTTGAGGGCTACCCCGACGTGCCTACCGTGGCCAACTGGGCGGGGCCCGACGTCCAGTCGCTCTGGCTGCCGATCGACCGCCGCCTGGTCGACGGGAAGGGCAATACCGTTGCGAACCTCGGCCCGTTTGACCGGCGGGTCGTCGAGCGCCTCGGCGCCGGCACCAGCAAGAGTAACCTCGCCGCCCAGGCGATCCCGCTCGACGTCTGCGGCGACGATCGCTCCGAGCTGATCCTCTATCAGCCCTACCGCGGCCGTTCCATCTTCATTTTCACTCAGCCCGACGGCCGGGGCGAGGAAAAACCCTATGTCCCCCAACCGGCCGCCTACAACTTTCGGCACTACTTCTAGCGCACGGCCGCCCCGACCACCCTTTGTGAACGAAATGGCGTCTCCAGGGCGCCACGTGGGCCGGACGGCCCGTGTGGCCGACGTTTCGCCCTCGGGGGCCGTTTGTCTGTCCGGCCGGGCGAACCGGAAGCACAGGTATCGTCCGCATCTGTTGATTCATCGCCGTGCAGCTTCTAAGGACTTGCGTTGCCACGCCGCCCGGCGGGATGGACGCTACTGCCGCTCGCGGGCGCACTCGGCCTCGATTTCCTCGCCGCTGAGGGCCCGCGTCCACATCTTCACCTCGTCCAAGAGCCCGATGAAGAAACCGGGCGTGTCGCCTTTCGGCGGATCGCCGCCCCAGGCTTCGCGCCCGAGGATCAGCGGCTCGGCATTGGTTTCGCGGCGGGCGGGGTTGTCGAGCCGGGCCACCTGCCGACCGCCGGCGTAAAGGGTAACGCCTTTGCCCTGCTCGACCACAGCGGCCACGTGGGTCCACTCGTTGGGCTTCAACACCACGGGCGTGCCGAAGTTGAACGTCCACGGGCCGCCTTGTTCGGTGGCCTCGAAGTGGAGGCTGGCGGCGTTCTGCGAGAGGACCAGCGGGCAAGCCGTGCCGTGGAACCGCTTGGCCACCAGGCCGCGGCGCCCGGCGGTGGTTTCGGGCTTGACCCAGAGCGAGACGGTGACATTCGGGGCGTTGAACACGGCCGGCTCGTCGACGCGGAGGTAGCCGGTGCCGTCGAAGCGGACGGCCCGGCCGCGGCGCCCGGCGTCGGCCGGTTCGGCGCCGCCGACGATCTTGGCGAAGAAGCCGTTGCCCGAGTCGTCGGGGAACCGCCCGGCGGTGAGCTTCTCGAACGACCAGGTGGCCACCGGCTCTTGGCGGCCGAGGAACTTGCGCATCCGCTCTTCGGCGGCCCGGCGCAGCGCTTCCTCGTCGAGCACCTCGTGGCGGACGTCGTGGAACTGGTTTTTCCGCACCAGCACGCCCCGGGTCTTTTCGCTGACAAAGACACCCATGTCGGCCTTTTCGACCCGATTGCCCTCGACCACCACGTCGCGGCAGGCCCCGTCGACGCGGAGGTGGGCGCCCGAGTGGAGGTGATTGCCGCGGACGACGGCCCCGACGTTGAGCGGCCCGGCAAGCGGGGGGCGCCGTGCCCCGTAGATTTCCAGCATCGCCTCGGCGGCCGAATTGAAGTGGTAGTAGTTGCCCTCCAGGATTTCGTTGTCCAGGAACCGACAGAACCAGCTCGGCTGGTAGCCGTGGTACCACAGCCCCCGGCCCCGAAAACCCTGCGTGCGCGTGCCGCGGTTGCCGGCCACGACGCACTCGATCGACGTGCCGTAGAACTGCACGGCCCCGGTGTCGGTGAACTCGTTGTCGACCAACAGGTAGTGGCCCTGGAACATGGTGATGCCGAGGTCGGACTCCGCGTCGGGCGGCACGGCCCACGGCCGGTCGATCTCGATGGTGGTCCCGTCGTGGCCCACCACGCGGCGGTATTGCCCTGCCCCGCGCCCGGCGAGCACGAACACGCCGGCCCCGATCCACTCGCGGTGGGTCGGCTTGGGCTCTTCGGCCAACGTGAGCCTGGTGCCTTTCCGAAAAGGGGTCAGACCCCCTTGGCTTAAGGGGTCTGACCCCTTTCCGGATGCGATCTTGCCAAAGTAGACCTCGCCGCCGGCGTCGCTGGTCATGGCCTCGCGGTCCCAGCCGTGCATGAGACTCAGCCGGTTGTGGGCATAGTAAACGTTCTGCGAGAAGCTCGATCCGTCGAGGCAGTTGAGCCCGCCGCCGGTCGACATCAGATCGGCGCCCGTCACTTCGTTGTCCTCGAAGATCAGTCCGTCGCTCCCCGAGATGCAGTACCACCCCCAGCGTCCGTTGTAGAAGCGGTTGCCGGCGACGCGGCCGCCGCGGACTCGGCTTAGAAACAGTGACCGGCCGCTGCCGTAGAAGTCGCAGTCGGTGATGGTGACGTTCCGCCCGCCGAGGCGCACCGTGTCGCCCCCGCCGGTCGAGAGGCGCAGGGCCTCGCGGAACCGGGCGTCGACCTCCTCGGGCTTGAGGTGCCCCCGATACAGGTCGGCACGCACGCGGAGCCGCCGCAGGAACACGTCGCCGGCCTCCGGCTCGCTGCCCAGGTCGCCGGCGATCACGTGGCAGTGCTGTTGGGCATAAAGCGTCAACTCCTCGAGGCCGAACGAGTTGGTGCCGCGCACCAGGGCCTCGGGCGCCTCGGGCAGCTCGGTCCAGCACAGCGCGGAAAGCTCCCGGGCCTCGCCGCGAACCACGGTGAAGCGAGGAACCGTGAGCCCTTCGGAGAGGCGGTACCGGCCGCGGGGGAAGTAGACGACGCCCCCACCCGCAGCGGCGGCCTCCTCCAGGGCGGCCAGCACCGCGGCGGTGTCGTCCTTCAAGCCGTCGCCGGCCGCTCCGAACTTCGTGACGTCGAACACGGCCTGCGGCCAGGCGCGCGGTTGGCTGACGCTCAGCGTGATGGGATCGCTCCACGCCGCGTCGCCGCCCAAGCCGTTGTGGACCCAAAGCCGGTACTCGCCCGGCGGCACGTCGGCCGGTAGCGCGGCCTTGGCCGCGAAGCTGCTGCCCTCGGCCTCGAGCAAGAGCGTGGTCGGGCCTTCGAGGCGGATGGTCGGCGAAACGGCGTCACGCTCGGCGGCGCCGGCGGCCAGGTTGACCCCGAACGCCCGGACCCACCCGCCGGGACTTGCCGCCCGGCCGAGATCGCCCTGGGCCCACCAAGCACGCGGGCGGTTCAACGTGCCCGCGACCGATCCGCCGGCCGTTGTCACGCGGAGGACGTACACGCCCGGCTCGAAGTCCTTTGGCACGACGAACTTCAGCGACTGCTCCGACACTTGAAGGGCCTCGACCGCCCGGGCGCTTTCCGGCCAGGCGGGCGGTCCGACCGGCTGCGATGGTTCACCGTCCGGCAACCGGGCCAGCTCGACGGCCGGCTGGTGGCCGAGCCCCTCGCCCACCAGCACCACCGCCTCGCCCGGCCCGACCGGATCGCCGGCCCAGAACACGGCGGGTCCGCCGGCGCCGGCAAAGCGGCCGAGGGCCGCCAGAATCAACGCGGCAGGCCAAGCACGGGCGGTAGTCATAGCGGCTCCTTCGATCGGCACAGGACAGGCAGCACACCGGGAGCGTGACCGGCGCCAGCCCCCACTGCCCCCATTATCGTTGGGCAAATCGGCGCCGCAACTTGAGCTCCGGGCGATCGCGAAAACGCCGCCCGACCGGACGCGGCGCTCCGAGCATCTCGTATCTCGGCCGGGGGTTGTGCGCGTCGCGTCGGGCCCTTACGATTTCGTCATGGCCGGCGTCGCGAGACGCCTTCTACCGCTGCAAACCAAGGAGAATCGCCATGAACCGGCCCGTGTCGCTGACGAGGTCTACCGTCACCGTGAGTCGACGTGCGATGCTTCGCCGCACCGGTGAAGGCCTATTGGGCATGGCCCTGGCCCGAGGCATTCTCACGGACGGGGCCCGGCGTGCCGTTGCGGCCGACGCCGCGGGGCTCGATCCGCTGAACCGCTTTCCGCGCATGGTCCAGGAGTACATGGTTACTCAGGTCCGCCGCGCCTCCGAGGCGAGTCTCGAGGCCAAGCGGGCGCTTAGGACCAAGGAAGACGCCGAGCAGTTCGTGCGCACCGTGCGCGTGAAGATCCGCGAGAGCTTCGGTCCGTTTCCGGAGAAGACGCCGCTGAAACCGCGGATCACCGGCGTGGTCGACCGCGATGCCTACCGGATCGAGAAGCTGATCTTCGAGAGCCGGCCGGAGTTCCTGGTGACCGCGAATCTATACGTGCCCAAGGGACGGGAGTTCCCGCTGCCGGGCGTGGTGGGCACGTGCGGCCATTCGACCAACGGGAAGTGTGCCGAGGCCTACCAGTCGTTCGCCCAGGGATTGGCACGAATGGGCTACATCGTGCTGATCTACGATCCCATCGGCCAAGGCGAACGGCTCCAGTATCCCGACGAGGAGCTGAAGTCGCGGATCGGCGTCGGGGTCCGCGAACACCTCCACGCCGGCAACCAGCAGTTCCTGGTCGGCGAGTATCTGAACACGTGGCGGGCGTGGGACGGCGTCCGCGCGCTCGACTACCTGCTCTCGCGCGACGAGGTCGACCCGAAGCACGTGGGCGTGACAGGCAACTCGGGCGGGGGTACGATGACCACCTGGCTCTGCGGCATCGAGCCGCGTTGGACCATGGCCGCGCCGGCCTGCTTCGTGACCACGTTCCTGCGCAACACGGAAAATGAGCTGCCGGCCGACACCGAGCAGTGCCCGCACAAGGCCCTGGCCTTGGGCCTGGATCACGACGACTTTCTCGCCGCCCAGGCCCCCGACCCGATCGTCATCCTGACCAAGGAACGCGACTACTTCGACATTCGCGGCAGCGAGGAAACCTACTCGCGCCTCAAGCGTCTGTACACGCTGCTGGGGGCGCCCGAGAACGTCACGCTGTTCGCCGGGCCGACCTACCACGGCTACTCGCAGGAGAACCGCGAGGCCATGTACCGCTGGTTCAACCGCGCCACCGGCGTGTCCGACGCACAGACCGAGCCGTCGCTGGTCATCGAAAAGGACGAGACCCTGTGGTGTACCCCGCACGGCCAGGTCGTCGAGCTGGCTTCGCGGTCGGTCTTCTCGTTCACCCGGGCGAAGTCGCAGGCCCTGGCGGAGAAACGCCCCAAGCCGTCGGGCGACGCGCTGCGCGGGGCCTTGACCGACGTGCTGAAGCTGCCCCCGCGCAACGGGGCGCCGCCGTACCGTATCCTTCGCCCGATCCGGGGGCGCCAATACCCCAAGCCGCACTGGACCACCTACGCCGTGGCCACGCAGCCGGGTATTCACGCGCTGGTCTACTTGCTGGGCGACGAGCGCCACTACTCGCGCCCGCCCGCCGGGCGCAAGCGGGCCGTGCTCTACGTGGCCCATCATTCCAGCGACGCCGAGCTGCGCACCGAGCCGCTTGTCGGCGAGCTCGTCGAGGCCGAGCCCGAGGCCGCGTTTTGCACCTGCGACGTGCGCGGGATCGGCGAGTCGCGCCCCAACACCTGCGGCAAGGACATGTTCCTGCACCCGTACGGCAACGACTACTTTTACGCCGTCCACTCGCTGATGCTCGACCGCCCCTACTTGGGCCAGCGGACCCACGACGTGCTGCGCGTGATCGACTGGCTGACCTCGTGCGGCCACGAGCAAGTGCACCTGGCAGCCAAGGGCTGGGGCGCGCTGCCGGCCACGTTCGCCGCGCTGCTCTCGGACGCCGTCGATCAGGTAACGCTAAAGAACGCACTTCGTTCGTATCGCGAGGTTGCCGAATCGGAGGACTACGCCTGGCCGCTCGCGGCCCTGCTGCCGAGCGTGCTCGAACGGTTCGACCTGCCCGATTGCTACGCGGCGCTGGAAGCGAAGAAGCTGCGGATGATCGAGCCGTGGGGGGCGGAGGCGGGGTAGTAGATTCTTTTTTTCGCCGCAATTTCAAGGGCGTCAATCATGACAAAGCACAGACCGGCACTTTGGGCCGCGCTCGTGGTGTTGGCACACACCGCCGGTGCGCACGCGGCGGGCGACACGGCCGACAAGGCCCGGGCGATTCTCGACGAAGCGGGGGTTCGCGCCGGGTTGATCGTGCACGTGGGCTGTGGCGACGGGCGGCTGACCGCCGCATTGGGCGCGAATAAAACGTGCCTCGTCCAAGGGCTCGACGCCACTCCCGACAACGTGGCCGAGGCCCGGCAAAACGTGTTGGACGCCGGCCTCTACGGCAAGGTCACCGTGAACCACTTCGCCGGCGACCGGCTGCCGTACATCGACAACCTGGTGAACCTGATCGTGGTGTCTGACTCCGCCGGGGAACTTGCCCGCGGCGAGATACTCCGAGTCCTCGTCCCGGGCGGCGTGGCCCTGGTCGGCGGCGAGCGGATCGAGAAGCCCCGGCCCGAGGGGCTCGACGAGTGGACCCACTGGCTGCACGGACCCGACAACAACGCCGTGTCGCACGACACGCGCGTGGGCATCTCGCGCAACCTCCAATGGATCATGCCGCCGCGGTGGGCCCGGCACCACAATCTGCTGCCCAGCGTCAGTGCGATGGTCTCGGCCGGGGGGCGTTTGTACACCATCATCGACGAGGGGGCGATTGCCGTCAAGGGACTGCCCGACAAGTGGGCGCTGGTGGCTCGCGACGCGCAGAACGGCCTGCTCCTGTGGAAGCGGCCCATCGAGAACTGGGGATGGCGCACGTGGTCCGCCATCGAGTTCGCCGGCCTGATACGATTCAAGAACCCCGGCCAGGTCTACCGCCGGCTGGTCGCGGCCGGCGACGTGGTTTACGTCACGCTCGGGTTCGACCAGCCCGTAGTGGCCCTGGAAGGGACGACCGGCAAGACCATCCGCCGATACGCCGGCACGGAAAACACCGCGGAGATCCTCCACGACCGGGGGCTCTTGTTTCTGGTGCGCAACGAGGCCGACGACCCGCGGGGCAAGTCGGTCCTAGCCGTGCGGGCCGAGAGCGGCGAAATCCTTTGGGAAACCAAGGGCTACCGCGGCACCTCCGGCCACGGCGACGAGCTGCAACGATTCACCGACGCCTACCTCACCCTCGACTCCGACAAGCTCTTCTTCATCAACGGCGACGACCTGGTGGCGCTCGATGCCGACTCGGGCAAGGAGGCATGGCGCAGCCCCCGCCCGGAGATGGAGAAGAACATCTTCGGCCACTACGAGTTCAACCACGCCAACCTGTGTACGCTCGTCTATCACGACGGCGTGTTGCTGCTCGGGCAGATGTTCCCCTTCCCCGACAACCTCAATGCCCGGCAGCAAAAGGAGATGGTCCTGCGGGCGATGGACGCGGAGTCGGGCGACACGCTGTGGGAGTTCCGCGGCATGACGCTGGCCCACTTCACGCCGCCCGACGTGTTCGTCAACCACGGCCTGGTGTGGACGCTCCGCAAAGGCGATGTCGCGCTGCTCGGCCTCGACCTGCGCACCGGCAAGATCAAGCGAGAGTATCCCGTCAAGGACATGCTCGTGGGCCACCACCACCGCTGCTACCGCAACAAGGCGACCGAGCGGTTCTACCTGGCCGGCGAGGAGGGGATCGAGTACATCGACTTCAACACGGGCGAGCTCGACGTGCACCACTGGATTCGGGGCGTGTGCAGCTACGGCATCATGCCGGCCAACGGGCTGATCTACCTGCCCACGCATAGCTGCGGGTGCCACAACAACGCGAAGCTGAACGGGTTCATCGCCTTGACGGCGCAGGAGGTTCCCACGGAGCCGGCCGCGGCGGAACCGAGTGCCGCGGAGCCGACCCCGGCCGAGACCCGCTTGCAGAAGGGTCTCGCCTTCGGGCAGCGCGGCGAGCCAGCCGCCGCGCCGCCGGACGACTGGCCCGCGTTCAAGCACGACAACCGGCGGAGCAACCACGCGGCCACCGACGTGCCCGTCGAGGCGTCGGAGCGGTGGGTCCAACCGCTCGGCGGCCAGTGGTCGCCGCCGGTGGTGGCCGGCGACCGCGTGTTGGTCAGTTCCCGGGAGGGCTGCCGCGTGGCTTGCCTCGATGCGAAGACCGGCAAGCTGCGGTGGCAATTCATCACCGAGGGCGGGGTCGACACGCCGCCCACGTTGAACCGCGGCCGCGCCATCTTCGGTACGCGCGGAGGATTCGTCTACGCCCTGGACGCCGACGACGGGCAGTTGATCTGGCGGTTCCGCGCCGCCCCGGTCGACCTCCGCCTGACGGCGTTCGGGCGACTGGAATCGCCCTGGCCGCTGAACGGATCCGTGTTGGTCGAAAACAACCGGGTCTACTGCGTGGCCGGAAGGTCGATGCACCTGAACTCCGGCCTGTACGTGTTCGTGCTCGACGCCGACACCGGCGAGGTCCTCCAGCAGACCCGGCTCGAAGCCGACGCCTCGACCAAGGGCGAAGTGCAGGGCGCCGTGCTGCCCGACGTGCTGGTGAGCGACGGGCAGTCGATCGGCATGAGGAACATGCGTTTCAACCCCGACGACGTCTCGCAACACACACATGCCCGGGGCGGCCGCCTGCTGGCAGCGAACGACGGTGGCTTGCTCGACCCCACCTGGTTCAACAGCACGTTTTGGACGCTGGGCAACCACCGCGGGCAGATGCTCGCGTTCGACGAGGCGTCGGTCTACGGGATCAAGGCATACAGCAAGTTCGTCACCAAGTCGTATCCCCATGACATTTTTACCCCCGGGACGGGCTACCGGCTGTTTGCCGCGAAAAAGGGGACGCCGCTCTTTTCCGGCCCCACGCGTCGAAACTCGGCAAAGCCGGCCGGCCGGAAAAGAGCTGCGTCAGCTTCTTCGCGGTGGGAAATCGGCGTGGCCGTGCGTGCCCGGGCGTTGGTCGTGACCGACCGCCAGGTCTGGCTGGCCGGCGTCCCCGACGTGGTCGACGAGAAGGACCCCTGGGCCGCGTTCGAGGGCCGCGAGGGCGGCGTGCTGGCGGTCTTCTCGAAGGAAGACGGCCGGAAGCTCGGCGAGCAGCGGCTCGATTCGCTGCCGGTCTACGACGGCATGGCCGCCGCCCATGGGCGCCTCTTCCTCTCCACGACTGACGGCGGCGTGGTCTGCTTCAGCGGGGAGTGAGCGACGAAAAGGGGACGGGGCCAACTTGCCTTCAACGGCCCGGAGGGTGCTTCGCACAAAACGAACCTGCTCCCCTTTTCGTTGCGCGGTACCACCTGGTATATCGCAACAAGCAGCGGACTGCAACTCACCACTCGTCCTGGTGGCTGCGGACTGGTGGCTGCCGCTTCGTGACGGTCGTATAATCAGGAACCCATGCAACCCGCACGCTTCATTCCGACGATTGTGGCCTTCGCCCTGGGTTTGCCCGCGGCCGGCCCTGGCGGCGCGGTCGCGGCCGAGCGGCCGAACATCCTGTTGATCACCGCCGACAACCTGGGCTACGGCGACCTGCCCTGTTTCAATCCGGACTCGGCGGTGCGGGCACCGCATCTCGATCGCCTGGCCGCCCAAGGGGCCCGGCTCACGGGGTTCTACACGGCGTCGCCGACCTGCACGGTATCGCGGGCCTGCCTGTTGACCGGGCGCATTGCCCAGCGCCACGGCCTGGACTATCAGTTCGTGGGCATCGACGAGAATTACGAGCGCGGGCTGGACCCCTCGGAGATTCTCCTGCCGCAGGTGCTCAAGAAGGCGGGCTACGTCACCGGCTGCTTCGGCAAGTGGAACGTCGGCTTTGCGCCCGGGTCGCGCCCCACGGAACGCGGGTTCGATGAGTTCTTCGGCAACGTGTCGGGAAACATCGACTACTACACGCACAACTATCGCGGCAAGCACGACCTGTATCGCGGGACCGCCGAAGCCCACGTCGAAGGCTATTCGACCGACCTGTTCGCCGACGCGGCCATCGACTTCATCCGCCGCGGCGCCAAGCAGCGGAAGCCGTGGTTCGTCTACCTCCCGTTCAACGCGCCGCACTACCCCAATCCGAAGAACAAGGCCCCGGGCGAGCCGTGCATCTGGCAGGCCCCGGATGCGGCGTTTGAAGCCTACGGCTACGACCCCGCCACCGAGCACGAGCAAGAGCGGTACCGGGCCGTACTCACCGCCCTGGACGCGGCCATCGGGCGGGTGCTGGCGACGCTCGACGAGCTGTCGATTGCCGAAGAGACGTTCGTCTTCTTCTACTCCGACAACGGGGCGTTCATGCTCAAGCAGCGCGGGCTGGAAGTCGCGTCGAACGCGCCGCTGCGCGACGGCGGCGTCACCTGCTGGGAAGGCGGCCTCCGCGTGGCCGCGATAGCCCGCTGGCCGGGCCACATTGCCGCGGGCCAGACCATCGACGAGCCGCTCTGGTCGCCCGACCTGTTCGTGGCCTGTGCCCGGCTGGCCGGCGCTGAATTGCCGGGCGGGCGCAAGCTCGACGGGCGCGACCCGCTGCCCGTGCTGACCGCCGGGAAGCCGTCGCCCCACCAGTCGCTCTACTTCCGTTACGGCCGCCACACGGCCCTGCGCATGGGCGACTGGAAGATCGTACGCACCCGCCCGAGCGAGCCGTGGCAACTGTTCGACCTGTCCAACGACCTCGGCGAGCGGAACGACTTGGCCGCAAGCGAGCCCGAACGCCTCGGGCGCCTGACCGCGGAGTTGAAGCGCTGGGAGCAGGACCTCACTGCGACGAAATAGGGGCCGGGCTGAGCCCGATCTTCTCGACGGGGATCGGCTCGAAGCCGGGCACTTTCTCCCAAATCGCCGGGAGCTTTGCCAGATCGAGCTTCTCGTCCGCCCCCTCCGCGGGCAAGAACGGGAACTCCTCCCTGCCCCACTCGTGGTTGTTCTCCCGGCCGAGCCACGCCTCTTCGATGCCCTTCGATATGGAAAAGGGCTTCTTGCAGCCGATGAGGATGTTGTTGCGGATCGAGTTGCCCAGCGGCATGAGCGGGCTGTTTTCCATCACGGCGGCGAGGCGCGGGTAGCGCTCGCGCCATAGCGGCGAGAGGTAGTCGACCTGCTCGCACTTGGCCAGCAGGTTCCACGAGCCCGGCCTATCGAGCGTGATGCCCCGGGGTCCGCGGGCGTCGACGTGGATGCCGATCGGCAGGCCGATGAAGATGTTGCCGCGGATCGTGTTGTCGCGCCCGCCGCCCAGGAGCAGGCCGCGCCCCACGCCGCCGAAGACGATGTTGCCGACGACCGTATCGCCGCTGTCGCAGTCGTCGAGATAGATTGCCGAGGAGCCGTGGCCGGCGTTGTTGGCCACGTCGTGGATGTAGTTCCAACGCACCACGTTGCCGCGGCTCGACCAATCGCGGCCGGTGTAGAAGACCCCCACGTCGGAATAGTAGAGGCAGACGTCGTGGATCTCATTGAGCTCCAGGAGGTGCTCGTTGCCCCCGTAGGAGACGCCGCCGGTGGGGCAGTGGTGGATGAGGTTGTTGGCCATGCGATTGCCGCAGCCGCCGAGGGTGACGCCGCGGCCGCCCTGCCAGTCGAGGCGTCCCACGCGGTGAACGTGGCAGCCGACCACGGCGCAGCGGCCGGGCGTGAGCGTCTTGCGGTCGCCGCCATGGACGCTGATCCCGTAGGACGCCGTCGCGGTCACCTCGCAGCCGACGGCCGTCACGTCGGTGCCCGTGAGGTGGATCCCGCTCTTGCCCATGTTGCGAACCAGGCAGCCCTCGACGCGGCAGTGCCGGCAGTTCCTCAGCACGATACCGCTGCCGCGCCCGTTTTCGACCGTCAGGTCGCGGATGACGAGGTGGGCAAACCCGTCGGCCGTCAGCAGCGGCTTCGCGCACACGGTCAGGCGCACCGGACTGTCGGCCACGTCGCCCGGCGGCCAGAAGTAGAGCCGGCCGTGTTGGCGATCGAGCCAGTACTCCCCCGGCCGGTCGAGCTCCTCGAACACGTGCAGGGCGTAGAAGCGGCGCGGCGAGTCCTTGCGCCACGGCGAGCCGACCCCGTACGTGTGCTTGGCGGCCAGACGCAGCTCGCCGGCCGCCGGGTCGTAGGAGGCGGCCTTGATGGCCTCGTCGGACCAGTCGTAGCACCAGAAGCCGTGCAACCAGACGCCGCGCTTCAGGTCCCAGCTCTTCGCGCGCTCGCCGGGGAACCGGAACGAGCCGGGCCGGTAGACGTCGCGCTGCACCCAGTGCGTCGGCTTCGACGCCCCGGCGTCGGTCACCTCGGTGAAGACGGCGAACTCGTCGTTCGGCCAGCGGGCCGATTGCATCGGCTCCCCGTCGAACACCAGCTCTTCGCAACCGTGGGCACGGTGCTTGTCCGGCAGCTCGGCGAGCGGCGGGAACCCCTGGCCCTTCAGATCGGCGACCAGCACGTGCTGCTTCGCCTCGTCGGAGACCAGGGGCTTCGCCTCCTCGGGCGTGATCGGCCGGAAGCCCTCGACCGGACGGGCGCCGGACAGCCTGGCCGTGCGCGCCTCGGTGCCGCGAATCACCAGCGGCCGCTCGGCCGTGCCGCCGTGTTCGACGCCGAGCGCGACGCCCCCATCGACGTAGTACTCACCCGGCCCGATCCAAATCGTACCCGGCCCGGCCCCGCGCAGCGCGTCGACCGCCTTTCCGATTGTCGCCAGGGGCTCTTCGTTCGTGCCGGGATTGACGTCGCTTCCGGTCTTCGACACATAAACGTCTTTGGCCATCGCCGTCAGCGGGAGGAGGAGAACCAGACACGTGGCGACGGAGCGAGATCTCGATGGACACATGACGAGACTCCAGGGAACAAGGGGGGCGGGAATGAAAACGGAGGGCCACCGCGGCGTGGGAACCGGCGGGAGTCGACGCCATTCTAGCAGGCAGCGGAGCGTCTGCAACAGGACGGCCGCTCAGGCCGCAAATGGGTGACAGCGCGGCCGCGGAACAAAGCATTGCGCCACCTTGATTTGCAGTTCGGCGCGAGGTTTGCCATACTGTATGCACCCGGGGCCGGTAGGGTAGCTTGTCACCCCGAGGCGCGACGCGAGTTTCTCGTCCGGAGGAGGTAATCGAAATGATCGACCGTCGATGGCTGCTGAGCGGCTTGTTCATTGGCGTGGTGGCGTGCGGGATGGCGGGGCCGGTGGGCAGCGCGAGCTCCGCGCCGGTGGCGGACCGCGAAACCCTCACACTCGACGAGAGCTTCCGCGAGCCCCCCGCCGCAGTCCGGCCCTGGGCCTACTGGTGGTGGCTGAAGGGCAACGTGACCGAGGCGTCGATTACCCGCGACCTGGAGGCGATGCGAGCCAAGGGCTTCGCCGGGATGCTGATGTTCGACGCCCGCGGCTACCACGAGGACCACGTGCCGCCGCCGCCAAGCCGCATGGACTTCATGGGGCCCGAGTGGCGGCGGATGCTGCGGTTTGCCCTCGGGGAAGCGGATCGCCTGGGGCTTAAGATGAGCGTGAACCTCAGCAGTTGTGCGGGGGCACTGAAGGGGCCGTGGCTTGTTGGAGACGACGCGCCGAAGAAGCTGGTCTGGACCGCCGCGGAGTTGCAGGGTCCATGTTCTCTGCACTGCGAACTGACGCCGCAGAAGGACGTTCGTTTCTGGGACATCGCCGTCATGGCCGTGCGCCACGCCGAGTCGGACGACGTGCAATCGTCCCCTTCCGACGGCGATAAGATAGTCGCGGTGAAGCTGGCCGGCGACTGGCAACCGATCCAGACCTCGCTCGATCGGAACCGGATGGCCGTCGAGGTCGTCGACCTGTCCGCGAAACCGGACGAGACGGGCCGATTCACGTGGCAGGTGCCGGCCGGGCGCTGGACGATTCTTCGGTTCGGCGCGATGACCCTGGAAGGACACGAGTACGACGTCGACGTGCTCGACGGCGACGCCGTCGAGGGGCATTTCCGACGGATGGGCAAGACACTGATCGAAGACGCGGGCCCCCTGGCCGGCAAGACGCTCACCCACTTCTACAGCGTAAGCTGGGAAGGGGCCATCCCCACCTGGACCCTGCGGTTCGAGCGGGACTTCGAGCGGTACCGGGGTTATGCCCTGCGCCGCTATTTGCCGGTGCTGGCCGGCGTGACCGTCAAGAGCCGCGAACTCTCCGAACGGCTGCTCCGCGACTACTACAAGACGCTCGGCGACCTGTTCATGGACAACTTCTACGGCAAGCTGCGGGCGTTGTCGAACCGAGAGGGCCTGAAGTGGCACAGCGAGTCGGGCGGACCGTGGAACCGCAAGCTGCCCACCTTCCGGCAGGCCGACCAGCTCGCGTTTCTCGGGCGGAACGACATGCCGCAGGGGGAGTTTTGGGTGGCGGGCCGGGCCCTGAACCGGCCACCCGCCATGTGCGCCCACGTCTACGGCCTGCCGCTGGCCGCCACCGAGGCGTTCACGAACATGAAGGCCCACTGGTCGAGCTACCCCGCGCTGTTGAAACCCGACGCCGACGCCGCCTTCTGCGACGGTATCAACCATTTCATCTGGCACACGTTCAGCGCCTCGCCGCCCGAGTTCGGCCAGCCGGGCATCGAGTACTTCGCCGGCACGCACGTCAACCCCAACGTGACCTGGTTCGACCAGGCCGGGGCCTTCCTCACGTACCTCGCCCGCTGCCAGCTCATGCTCCGCCAGGGGCATTTCGTGGCCGACGTCTGCTGCATAACCGGCGAGCGACCGTATCAACACTGGGGGCGAGGCGAGAAGTGGTCGGACGACCCTTCGTTGTCCCTCGGCAGGGGCTACGCATACGACCTAATCAGCCCGGAGATGTTCGGCACGGTCAAGACCGACGGCGGCGACCTGGTCCTGACGCACGCGGGGATGCGCTATCGCGTGCTGGCGGTCGACCTCGAGGACGACACGATCTCCCCGAACGCCCTCACGGGTATCGACGTGTTGGCCGACAGCGGAGCGACCATCGTGCTCGGAAAACGTCGGCCATTCCGGGCACCGGGGTTGCGCGACTATCCGCAGTGCGACGAGCATGTCCGCGCGATAGCCGACGCCCTATGGGGCGATTCCGACCAACCATCGCGCGCGAAAGCGTATAGGGGCGCGGTCTATCGCAACACGCCGATCGACGACGTCCTGAAAGCGAAGGGCATCCCGCCCGACTTCGAGGGTCCCTTCGACTACATCCACCGGCGGAACGAGGGAGTCGACATCTACTTCGTGGCTGGCAGCGGGCACGCCGAGTGTACGTTTCGCGTCGCGGGGCGCGAGCCGGAGCTGTGGGACCCAACCACCGGGCGCACGCGCGACGCCGTGTGGTACCGCACCACCGACGATGGCCGCACGGCGGTGCCGATCACCCTGCCGGAGAACGGCTCGGTCTTCGTCGTGTTCCGAAGGCGGCCCGCGCCGACGCACTTGGTGTCGGTCACCGCCCCGGCCGGGGCCCTGGAAATCGCGGGCCGCAGCCCGTGCGGCGTCCACGTGCGGCTCTGGCAGAACGGGCAGTACACGCTCACTACCTCGGACAACGGGCAAATCGACGTGGAGGAGGCCGGGCTGCCGGAGCCGCACACGCTGGCCGGGCCCTGGACCGTCCGCTTTCAGCCGGGCCGCGGGGCCCCCGAGTCGGTCGTCCTCGACCGGCTCATCCCCTGGAACGAACACCCGCTCGAGGGCATCCGGTACTTTTCCGGCACGGGCACGTATCGCACGACGTTCGAGCTGGACGAGCGGCAGGCCGGCGGGCTGGTGCGGCTCCGGCTCGGAAAGGTCGCCAACGTCGCCGACGTACGCCTGAACGGCCGTCCGCTCGGCACCGTTTGGACGGCGCCGTGGTGCGTCGACCTGAGCGGCATCGCCGAAGCCGGCCAAAACGAGCTGGAAATCGACGTGACGAATCTCTGGGTCAACCGGCTGATCGGCGACGCCGGGCTTCCCCCGGAAAAACGAATCACCAAGTCCAACGTCCGGCTCTTCCCCAAGGGGGAGAAGATCCGCAGCTTCCAGGGATTCACGGCCGGCACGCCGCTGGAGCCCTCCGGGCTGATCGGGCCCGTGCGTGTTCAGTTCGGCGCGGGCCTGTTCCGCGCAATGGGCACTTCGCCCCAATAGACGCGACGAGGCCCTTGCCCGGCTCTTCCCAGGAAACCGAGACCGGTGCATTGGAGAACGACCCTCGCCGCGTTCGAAGGGAACTCTGGAGACGTGCAATGGTAGCCGGACTTCTGCTGGGGATATTGGCGACGGGCGCCGGCGGACCGGCGGACGCCGAAGATGTCGTCCTTCGCAACGAGCACCTCGTGGTTCGATTTGCATCGTCGGTGTCGGGCCCGCGCCTGGCGTCGGTCGAAGATCGCGCCGGCGGGACGTCGCTCCGGCTGGAGTCGGCCGAGAGCGTTGCCATGGCCCTTCTCCCGCGCAACGCCGTCCACCGGCCCGACGCCGAGGTACACTACCAGTTTCAGAAGGATTTCCGGTTCACCAAAGCCATCATAAATCGCGGCGCCACCGAGGCCACCCTTCATTTCGATCACGAATTGCTCTCGGCCGAGGTCACCTACGAGCTCGATCCGGACAAGCCGCTGGTGCGCAAAACGATCCGCTGCACTGCCGGCCGGGACGGTGCGTACGTGGCCGGCGTGACCGCCTGGATGCTCAAGCCTCGCGGCCTGAGCATGGCGTGGCCCCGACGCGGCACCTACGGGCAGCCGGCCGTGCTGCTGGGCGAGAGTGGGGGGTGCTTCCTGACGCTCGAGTGGCCGCGAGCGCGGGTCGTTTCCATCGACGGTGACGTTCGCGTGGCCTACCGCCCGGGATTTGACCTACGACGAAAAGGGAACGGTGCTAATCTGCCGGAACGGCCCGGAGGGTGCTTCGCACAAATTAGCCCCGTCCCCTTTTCGTCGCGCGAAGTCGCGGCGGGCTCGATCGGGTTCTTCCGATACGCGGGCGACGGCCCCTCGCCCCAAGACCGCCTGGAAGCCGCCCGCCAGGCGTTCTTCAACCACGTGGCCGACCGGGTTCGGCCGCCGGTGCCGTTTCCGGTGAAGTTCACCACGTGGGGGCCCTGGATGGGCCAGGTCCGCGCGGACCGCGTCTTGGAAGTCATGGACGACCTGGCCGACGTGGGCGTCGATCTGGTCCACATCGACGCCGGCTGGCAGGAGCCGGACCATCCGTACAGCCGCGCGATGCCGCCGGTCCGCGGGGCCGACGAGGAAACCTGGGACCGGGCCATGACCGCGACGGACCGGTTCCCGCAGGGGCTGTTGCCCATCGTTCGCGCGGCGGGCGACCGCGGCATGAAGGTCTCGCTCTGGTTCGACGCCTGCGGCAATGTCTTCGTGCGCGAGTCGGACGAGTGGGCTGCCCGCGACGCACGGGGCCAACCGGTCTACGGCGGGATGTGGGAAGGGCGCTGGGGTCGGGCCCCCCGCCAGTCGCTCGCCTCGGCCTACGGCGACCGGCTTCGAGAGTTCGTCCTGGCGGCGCAGAAGCGTTACGACTTGGGCGGCGTGATGTTCGACAACAACCATTTCGCCGTCGACCACGCCCCGGACCACGCCGGGCTCGCCAGCGGCTGGGACTCGGCCGATGTCCAACTCGGCAGGATACTGGGCATCTTCGACGCCTGCGAAGCGCGGCGGCCGGGCCTGTACCGGTTCTTCTGCGATGCCCACTCGTGGCCGTGGGCGCTTAAGCACGCGACGCACATCCACGCGGGCGACCCGGGCATGTCGGGCACGATGCGGACGGCCACGGCCACGGACTATCCCGCCCGGGCCCTGGCCTTCGAGCGCCGGCTGGCCTGGCAACGGCACTACGACCATTTCGTACCGCCCTGGGGCATCAAGGGGGACATTGCCGGCTGGGCGGTTCAGCAACGCTCGGCCATCCCGGTGAACCTCGAGCACACCGGACTGCTCATCCCCGGCGGCGAAGGGTGGACGCAGAACATGTTCACGTGTTTCGCCACCACGGCGGTCCGCGACGTTCGTTTCTCGTTCCGTCAGATGCCGGCCTTCGACCGCGAAATCCTCAAGGAGTGGCTGGCCTGGGACCGAGGGCGGAGCCGCTTCATCTTCCATTGCCGCCCGTTCCTCCGCCCAGATGGCGACCCGAACCGGGGCTTCGCGGGCTACTCGCACGTGGGCGGGGGACGTGGGCTGATCTACCTATTCAATGAGTCGTTCGACACCGGCACGGTCGAGCTCCGCTTCGACGGGCGGCTCGGCTTCCGCCCCGAAGACCGTGACCTGCCGGCGTATCTCGTCTATCCGATGAAGGCGCCGTTGGGCCCGGGCAGCGTCTCTTTCGGCCAAACGGTCCAAGTGCCGGTAATCGGCAAGGATTGCGCGGTCATCGAGGTGGGGCTGGAGCCGCCGGCCGGGTTATCGCCCTACGCCGAGTACGAACAAGCGGCGCGTTCCGTGCGGCGGAGCTTCGGCCCGATCTATCTCGCGGCGGCGGCCGACCTGTTTGCGGCCGTCGAACGGGGGCCCGTGCGTCTGGAGGTCGGCTCCGGCGCACGGGATCGGCGCCTGGCCGCCCAACTCTTGGAGACCCTGGGGGCCGCGGCCGGGCGACGGATCGAGGTCGACCGCTGCGTGAACGTTCCGAACGACGAGGCCGCGTGCCGATTGATCGTCGGGACGCACGAGGGGCTTTCCGACCACGGCGAGCTGGGCAGCTCGTTCCGCGAGACCCTCTGCAACCGGTACGTCGCCTGGGGCGAAACGCTCTACTCCGCCCCGCTGGTCGCCTCGCTTCCGGAAGGCAAGCCGCCCGCGTTTTGCCTGGTCGCCCCCAGGCCGGAGCAGCTCGCCAAGCTGTCGATCGAGCTGGCGGCACGGCTCCTGGCCGAGCAACACCCGCACGCCGAGCCCGATAAGAAGGGTGCGGTCGTCAAGAAGCTGACCTTCGCGGCGAAGGTTCCGGCCGGTCGGCCGGTGCTCCGGTTCCGGCCCGTGGTGGGGCACCGCGGGCACGTGGCCCTGCCCGGCAACCTGGCCATGATCCGCTTCCAGATCGACGCCGAAACGGACGGCCGGCGCACGTGCCTTTGGCGCGAGGACGTCCCGCCGTTTTGCAGCCCGCATTGGACCGGGGCACCCGGCTCGTTGCCGAGCACCGCGTGGTGGCAGGATCGGGTAATTTCCCTGGCCGACCTGGCCGGACGCGACGTGACCTTCCACCTGACGGCCGAGCACGTCGACGGGCGCGGCCACCCGCAGTTGACGATCGGATGGCAGCGCGTGGCGGTGATGGCGTCCGACGGATGAGCGGAAAGCTGCCGCCGACACGCGCCCATTGCCTGCGCGCGATTCAGTAAGTCTGGTATTCGGCAAGCCCTACGTTAAGTGCGCGACGGCCGACTCGAACGGCTGAGTTCCACGCTGCGAGTACGCCCGGCCGATCTTCGGGGGCAGACTGAAGTGTGCGCCGCCGGTTCGGACGGCGATCACAGCGTCGCCAGCAGCTTCTCCAGGGCGGCCTTCGGCGGGTCCGCGACTTTCGAGAATCGACCGCGAACGGCCGGGAGGTCAGAGGCATCGAGCCAGGGCAGCTCCGGCGGGGTTGGCTCGGCGTCAACGTAGGCTTTCGGCTCGGTGTCCAGCTCGCTGATGGCGGCGTCGTGGAGCGAGCCCTGTTCGATCCGCTCGGCCGCCGCCTGTTCCGGCGCGGGCGCCGGCCCGGCCGCGGGCGCGGTGATCAGGCTCAGCGCCGTCATGGGGTTTGTCGCGTTGTCCCGTACGAAACCGAAATCGACCGCGTTGACCCACTGGTCGCGATTGAAGTCGACAAAGTCGTCGAGCGGGGCCGGCGTGACGTAGGGGTTGTGGGGGTTGTCACGCACCGCACCCGAATCGACCGCGTTGACCGAGGCGTACAACGGCGTATTGCCCAAGCCCGAATCGCCCAGGGCGTTGCCGAAGTAGAACACGTCGGGCTCGGTCAGACCGGTGTCGGCCGTGGCCAGCACGGTCACCTGGAGCCACTGTTTGGCTACGGCCTCGTAGGGCGAGGTGGGGTTCGGGTAGTTGTCCCAGATGATCGTCAGGCGGTCGGAGCCGCCCGCGCCCGCCCCGGCGCGGAGCGAGACGTACCGCGGGTCGGGGGCCGCCGGCCAGAGACCGGGATCGGCGTCGTTGCCCATCCTGAACTCGAAGTCGTCCGCCGTGGGCGTGCCCGCCAGGCCGGCGATATCGACCATGATCCCGTTGATGCCCTTCGTGTAGCTGGTGTAGTTCTGGAAGGTGGCGGTTCCGCCGGGCAACAGGGCCGTCTTGTCCGGGGCGATGGCGTTGTCGTCCTCGGGCGTGGCGAGCGGGTCGCCGTTGGGATTGCCCGGGCTCGCGTCCCACTTCGATTCGTTGTAGAAGACGTGCCGGCCGACCACCCGAACGTTGGGCTGGCTGCCGAAGTCCAGGCGGGGAACCGGGTCGATGCCGTCGACGGTGACCCCATAGCCCCCGATGAACACGCTGTTGTCGAATACGAACAGGTTGGGCGGCCGGGGGTCGTTCGGGTTCTCCAGCACGGGGCCCGGGTCGCCGTTAGAGAGGGCCACCTCGGGGACGCCGTCCCGGTTGAAATCCCCCGTGGTCACGGCCGAGGCCACCGCGTCGGGGATGCCGCCGGCCCCGTAGCCCTTAGCCGGGGCAAAGAGGATCTCGCCCGGGCGCGACTGGTTCCGCAGCAAGGCCAACTGGCCCTCTTCACCGTTGCCCACCAAGAGATCGGGGTCGCCGTCGACGTCGATGTCGGCCACCGTTAGGGCGAACGGGCCGGTTCCCGCCGCCAGCCCGGCCGGGAGCAGTTCCATCGTGCCATAGCCGTCGTTCACCAGGATCGACACGTCGTCCGAGTTGAAATTGGCCACGGCCAGGTCGAAGTCCCCGTCCCCCTCAAAGTCGGCCGCCGCAACGCCGACCGGATCCTGGCCGGTGAAGTAGTTACCGCCCGCGAGGAACGACCGGTTGCCGCGGTTGGTGAAGACCACCACCCGGCCGTCGCTGTCGCCTGCGCCGAAGCCGGCCACGACCAGATCCACGTCGTCGTGCTCGTCGATCACCTGGTCCCCGTTGTCGTCGTTGAGTTGAACACCTGCGATGGCGAAGGGATTCAGCGTCGGGCTGGAGTAAACCGTCTCGGGCGTGAAGCTGCCGGTCCCATCGTTCCACAGGACCCACAGCTTGCCGTTCTGCCCCGTGTATGCCTCGGTGCCCACGGCCAGGTCGAGGTAGCCGTCGCCGTCGAAATCCCCGGCGGCCAGCCCGTGCGGCCAGTAACCAACCTCGTACGACACGGGCTGGCCGAGGTTCCGCCCGCCTTGGCCGAAGAGCACAGATACGGTGTTGGTGTAGTAGTTGGTCACGGCCAGGTCGAGGTACTGGTCCTGGTCCGGGTTGAAGTGGCCGGCCACCAGGGCCAGGGCACCCGTCCCCGCAGGGAACGACTGGGGCGCCCCAAGCCCTCCGCTGCCATCGTTGTAGAGCACTGAGATGTAGTTCCCGTTGGCCACGGCAAGGTCGGGCCAAAGGTCATCGTCGAACGGTCCCACGGCGAGGCCCTGGGTCCGGTCGAACGTGCCCAGCGGCTCGGTGTTGGCCGTCATGGCGTTGTCCAGCGGCGTGGTCTGCTCCCAGCCGGGCGGGGTTTGGGACTCCACCGTATACTCGCCCACCGGCACGCCCTGGAATCGGTAGCTGCCGTCGCTTCCGGTGGTAACGCTGTCGCTGTAGGGCAGGCCGCTGCTGGTGATCCCGGCCAGATCGATAGTCGCCCCACCCACGCCCGGCTCAGCGGGGTCCTGCCGGGCGTTGCCGTTGTCGTCGCGGAAGTAGATGCCCGTGATCTCATCTAGATCCTGCCCGCCCGGGCCGCGGTAGTCGAAGCCGAAGTCGACGTCGTCCCGCAGCTCGCCGGCACCCAGCTCGATCGTCCACGCGCCGCCGTCGATCGGGCGCGGGGTTGTCTGGACCCAGAACTCCTCCGGCACTACGGCGACGGTGTAGGTCTCCAGGGCGGGCAGGTCTTCGAACGCGTATTCGCCGAAGACGTTGCTGGCCGTCGAGGGGTCGAAACCATCCAAATCGCCACTCCCGTCGGCGTCCAGGTAAAGGGTCCAACCTTCCAGTGCAGGCTCGCCGACGTCTCTAGACCCGTCGCCGTCACGGTCGTCGAACACTTGGCCGCGGATGTTGCCCTCGACAGGCCGATCACCGAAGTCCAACGCCTCGACGACGCTCCCGGCGGTGACCTGGACGTCGTACGTGTACGGCAGCTCGATGCCGGGAGCCGCGTTGACAAAGATGTTCTTGATGCCAAGATCCGGCATGGGCACGATGTTGGAGGCGTTCGATTCAAACGCGACGTAGCGGCCGTCGCCGCTAAGCGAAACACGGTAGCTGTCATTGTTTCCCTCCGTTCCAGCATCCGACACGCTCAACCGTTCGACGGAGCCCGTGTCTCGGTCGTGGACGAATACGTCACTTGACGCGTTGCTATCGCCGAGGACCAGGTTGGTGGCGTGCGAGTAGAAGGCGACGTAGAGTCCATTTGCACTAATCGAAGAAGAATAGCTTGCAGCGTTTCCCTCGCTTCCATCCCCGGCTACGCTGACTCGATCCATACTGTCTGTTTCACGATCGAAGACGAAAATATCAGACGTTCCATTGGTGTCTCCTGGCACGAGATTCGTAGCGTAGGATTCAAACGCGACGTAGCGCCCGTCGGCGCTGATTGAAGGATAGAAGCAGTAATGATTCGCGCCCGCTCCGCTTTCTGCAACGCTGGCCCACTCAATCGTCCGCGCGTGTCGGTCGAATACGTAGACGTCGTCGTAGCCGTCTGTGTCGCCTGACACTAGACTGGTAGCATTTGAGGTGAAGGCCACGTAGCGCCCGTCGGCGCTGATCGAAGGCGGATCCATATACATCCCAGAACCTGGGTTCGCCTGCGAACCGTCGGATGCCACGTTCACGCGCTCCGTGACCCCCTCCTGACGATCGTAGACAAACACGTCCGTTGCATTATTGGTGTCATCCGACACCAGATTCGATGCATTCGACTTAAAAGCGACGTAACGACCATTCGCGCTGATCGATTGGATTTCGCTGTGCGAATTCCCTTGAGCAGCGTTGCTGCCCACGCTGACTCGCTCGATGTTGTCCAGGTCGCGGTCGTAGACGAAGATATCCCACGCGTTGTTCGTGTCGCCGGCAACGAGGTTGCTGGCATACGAGCTGAAACTCACATATCGGCCGTCGGCGCTGATCGTGGGGGCTTCGAGGCGACTGCTCATCCCGTTCGCCTCGGTGCCGTCTCCCGCGACGCTGACGCGTTCGATGGCGCGGGTCATTCGATCGCAAACGAAAACGTCTCGTTGGGCATTAGTGTCGTCAGGTACGAGGTTATCCGCATCCGACGCAAACACGACGTATCGGCCGTCCCAGCTTATCGACGCATTTGAGGACTCGTTGTTGGACTCGGCGGGCAGCCACACCCTGCTGGACAGGTCGAACAAGCCCGTTCTACCACTGTAGACGTAAACATCGATGTCGCTATTGGTGTCGCCGGGTGCGAGGATGGGCAAATACGATTCGAAGGCTACGGACTCGCCGTCCGCGGTGAGGGAAAGGTCCTCCGCGAAAACGCCCCCATGGCTCCCGTCGTCCGAGAAGCCCACCAGTTCGATCGTGCCAGTTTGCCGATGATGCATAAAGACGTCGCGATCGGTTGTGTCGTTGGGTACAAGAGTGGACGCGTAGGAGTAGAATCCCACGTGCTGGCCGTCGGCGCTGATGCTAGGATGATAGCTGAAGCCATTTCCTTGGGTACCGTCCTCCGCCACGCTAATCCGTTGAATCGAGTCCAGGTCGCGGTCATACACGAAAACGTCGCGGTCCCCATTGGTGTCTCCGGAAACGAGATTGATGGCGTCCGACTCGAACGCGACGTAGCGCCCATCCGCACTTATCGAGGGCGCCGCGCTGCTGCCATCGGCCTCGCTGCCATCGTTGGCTTGGCTCACGCGGTCTACGGAATGGGTCTGACGATCATACACGAATACATGGCGAACGCCGCTCGAGCCGCCCGGGACGAGATTCGTCGCAAACGAGTGAAAGGCCACGAACCGGCCATCGGCGCTGATCGCGGGGGAGCCGCAATAACCGTCTGCTTGAGCACCGTCATGGGCGATACTCACTCGCTCGATAGTATCCTGCTGGCGGTCGTAGACGAAGATATCAGACTCGTTGTTGGTGTCCCCCAGAACTAGGTTTGTCGCAGAGGAGTAGAATGCCACATATCGTCCGTCAGCACTAATCGAGGGTGAATCGCTACTACCGTTTCCTTGAGTTCCGTCGTCGGCGATGCTAACGCGCTCAATCACACAAAGCTGCCTGTCGAATACGAAAACGTCCAGGCGGCTGTTGGTATCATCGGGTACGAGATTTGTAGACCACGAGTCGAACGCCACGTAGCGGCCGTCCGCGCTGACGGAGGCGTGGTAACTGTCCCCGTTCCCTTCCGCTCCCTCATTTGTGACGCTGATCCGTTCGATAGTGTCCGCTTCCCGATCATGGACGAACATGTCGGTGTAACCGTTCGTGTCTCCCGCGACGAGATTGGTGGCGCGAGACTCGAAAGCTACGAAACGCCCGTCCCCGCTAATCGACGGGTCGGAGCTTCGTGCGTTGGCCGAGAAGCGTTCCTTGCCGACGCTGAGACGTTCCACCGCGCGACCGTACTCTCGCCAACTCTGCATCCATCCCGCATCCAGGACTTCGTTGACCGAGTATGGGCCGGGGCCTAGATTAAGGAATGAGTAGACGCCGGTTTCGTCGACGCCGGGCGTACTCGGGTCGTCGGCCAGCGTCACCGAAGTGGGCTCATCACGGTCCGGAAGACCGTTCCCGTTGAGATCCAAGTACATCCCAAGGCCCGCCAGACCCGGTTCTCCGGTATCACGGGCTCCATCCCCGTCCAGATCGTGATACCGCACACCGTGGATCTCTCCGAAGTACTTCTCCACCGCGCCAATATCTGCGGTGGAGACCTCGTCCCCGTCGGCGTCCTGCGGGCGGGCGATGCCGCGCTGGTCGGTGGCCGGGGCGGAGGCGTCATCGCCCGCGTCGATGGCCGGGCTGCCTTGCAGCAAAGCATGGGTGGGCGCGGTACCCCCGTTGCTCTGGAGGGGCCCTATCAGCGGATCGACATCCAGCAGGTCCGTGACCTGCCAACCGCTGCTGTCGGCACTGGTGCCCAGTAGGTTGTAGCCCTGCGAGACGAACGTCCCGAAGGCATCAGGACCGGCCGGGGCCGTGTTGCCGGCGATCAGCGTGTTGAGCAGGTCGGCGGTGCCCGTGTTGTGGATGCCCCCGCCCGACGTCTCCGCCTGGTTGTCGGCAACGGTGCAGTTGACCAGCGTCAGGGTCGAGCCGGGCGGGTTGAGAATCCCGCCGCCTGTGGAGCCCGCGCCGTCGGCGACGTTGCCGGAGGCGGTTGTGTTGACCACCTCGGCCGTGCCCTGATTGTCCAAGCCCCCGCCGCCCGCGACGGCCGCGTTGTCGTACAGCGCGGACTGCTCGACGGTCAAGGTGCCCAGGTTGCCGATGCCGCCGCCGCTGCCCGTGGCCTGGTTGTCGTAGATGCCGGCGCGGGCCACGGTCAGCGCGGCCCCGGGCTCGACGAGGATCCCGCCGCCGGAGTCCGCCGTGCCGCCGGTGACGCTCACGTCGCGAACTGTGAGCGTCACGCCGGGATGGACGTGCAGCACGCGGTCCAGGCCCGCCGCGTCGATGGTGGTCACGTCGGCCCCGGCGCCGCGGAGGATGAGATTCTCGGTGACGTCGAGGTCGCCGGTTGCAGCGGCGTCTTCACCGGGCCCGGGGATGGTCAAGGTGTAGTTGCCCGGGCGGAGGCGGACCGTGTTCTCGCCCGGCTGCGAGTTCGCCTCGATGATCGCCCACCGGAGCGTGTCCGGCCCCGCGGCGCCGTCTTCGTAGTTGTAGACCCGTATCAGCCCCTCGGTCGTGTCGACGTTGAAGGAGCCCAGCACGCCGGAGGGCGTGTAGTTGTACTGGCCGTCGTAGACCGAATCGGCCTGAACGACGACCTCGTAGTCCCCGTCGTCGTCCGGGCCCCAGGTGCCGTCGGGGGCGGGAACCCGGTAGGTGGCCGTGACTCGGCGTCCGCTCTGCTCGACCTGGACCGATTCGAGCGTCAGGCCCGGCATCGGGTCGTCCGAGTACCAGGGGATGACCGCGATCTCCGACCCGTCGAGGCTCGTGTCGTCCACGCCCCGGTTGTCGGTGTAGACCACGCTGAACTCGTGGAATGTCCCGCCCGGGCCGGTCACGTCCGAGGGACCGACCAAGGTGGCCCGGGGAGCGAACGTGTCGATCTCCACGGCCGCGTGGGCGTTGAGCCAGCCGTCGGTGGCCAACTTGCCCTGAAGTTGGGGCTGGACGTCGACCGTCTCGAGGATGGCGTCGCGGACCTCGGCGTAGGTGGCGTCGGTCATGCCCGAGGCGAGCAGGTCGGCCCAGATCAGGGCGGCCGTGCCGGTCACGTGCGGGGCGGCCATGCTGGTGCCGCTGCGGGAGCCGTACGCCCCGCCCGGCTCGGTGCTCAAGATGCCCACCCCGGGGGCCGCCAGGTCGACCGTGGCGGCCCCGTAGTTGCTGAACCGGGCCAGCCGGCCGTCGACGTCCACCGCGGCGACGCTGATGATGTTGTCCATCGCCGCGCTGGCCGGGTAGAAGGCGTAACGGTCGTCGGCATCGTTGTCGATCCCCCAGCCCAGGGCGTCGCCGTTGCCCGCGGCCGCCACGAACAGGATACCCGCGTCGCACTGCCGCTGGAGTGCGTCCTTCAGGTCTTCGCGAAGCTGGCCGCGGTAGCCCCAACTGTTGTTCGTGGCCACCAGATTCACCCCATATAGGGTCCGCATCTCGGTGGCGTAGTTGATCGCCCGGATGGCGTCGGACAATAGTCCCGACTTCTGCTCGTCGAGCCATTTCAGGGCCATCAGCGAGGTGGACCAGGCCACGCCGGTGGTGCCGGTGGCGTTGTCGCCCACCGCGGCGATGGTCCCCGCAACGTGGGTTCCGTGGCGGTGGTCGTCCATGGGGTCGCTGTCGTTGTTGACGAAGTCATAGCCGTAGATATCGTCTTCAAACCCGTTCTGGTCGTCGTCGATCCCATTGCCCGGAATCTCGCCCGGGTTGTGCCACATGTTGGCGGCCAGGTCGGGATGGGTGTAGTCGATGCCTGTATCCAGCACGGCCACGACCACGGCCGGGTCGCCGGTGGTTCGGTCCCAGGCCCCCGGGGCGTCGATGTCGGGACCGTCGTCGCCCGGTGTGTCGTTGCTCTCGAGGTTCCACAGCTCGCCGAACTGGGGGTCGTCCGGGGTGAGCTGGGCCTGGATGACGACATCGGGGGCGAAGTAGGCCAGGTAGGCGTTCTGTTGGAGGGCGGTTTCGGCCGCGTCGCGGCTGGTGCCCTCGGCTTGAACCAGCATTTGGCCGGGCAGACCAAGACCGCGGATAACCTCGAACTGGCCCCCGCCGGTTGCGAGCAACGCCCCCGCCCCGGCCACGGAACCCACCTGCTCGACGGCCTGCTCGTTTAGGCGGACGATCCAACGGCTCGGGCTGTGGCCCTCGCTGTTGGCGCCTTCGGCAGCGGTGCTCGCGGCAAGCGGCTCTTCGTTCGCGCCGGCCTCTGCGGCGATGTCGGCGAACCACGCCGGATGCACCGCATCGTACTCCCAACCACCGCCGATATTCAGCAGCGTTCGTTCCTCCAATCGCTCGAACGTGCCCAACGGCACCCGCCGATGAGTAAACGTCAACGGGCCAACGCGGTGCAGCTTCAAGGCGGAGTATGCACGGTAGCGAGGCATAGATGCCGTCTCCTCAAACCAGAGAAACAAGGGCGCGGGCAAGAGCCGTGTACATAGCCCGCCGGCCTGCGAAACGAGATCGCTTCACGACGGCGAGCGGGACCCTCTGCCGGGTGGGCCGCTGGAGGGGAATTCGCCCGTTCGGTGCCATGATGATCCCCCGGCACGCGCCGCGAAGAGGGCCTGTTCTGAGAGGTCGATTGTACTCTAAGCGATGCAGCGCTTCAACAAAGACCCGGCCGGCGTCCGGGACCCGCGAATGCCCCATAGACTATGCGTCTGTTCGGTTCGCGAGTCCGCTTCAGTCTTGCGGCCCCACATCGCCGTTCGGTGGTTTGGGTTCGGGTGGCGATATACCAAGTAACGCGCAAGCCTCCTGATACGTTTCTTGGGTCTCTGGTTTGCCCGGGCACTTGTCTTCCATCATTTCACGAGCCTCCTCGAAGCTGTTCCGCGCGTCGGTTTCCTTTCCGAGTTGCCACTCAGCCATGCTCAGGAAGAATCGATCCATGGGATTGCCCTCTTGGCGGCGCCGGTTTGCCTCTCGTAGACTGGAGATGGCATCCTGGTAGTCCCCGGCACGGTAGCAAGCCACTCCCAAGGTCCGCCAGTACTGGGGGTTCCGGGGGGCTTGGTTCTTGGCCTCCTTCGCCAGCTCGATTGCCCGCCCCGGGTTTCGGACTTCGGGATCGCTGCAGTTGGCGAGCAGCCATGCCAGGTTGTGCACGTACTCGGGGACATCGGACGCAACCAGATATTCCCAAAGGGCTCTTGCCTTACGAAACTCCTCGCGGGACTCCGGAATCCGGCCTTTGTCTCTGAGCAGTTCGCCCAGATGTCGATGGACGTATGCCATTTCGTTGCAGTAACGCTGGGGAGCCGGGCCGTCATTTCGCAGCCCTTCGAGTATTGTGATGGCTGTCCGATATTGCTCTTCCGCGCCGTCGAGATCGTCGAGCTTGTGCAGTACCTGGCCGAGATGGCTCCGGTAGACCGCCACCATTTCACGATACCCGGGCACGTCGCCGTACTCCTTGGCAAACTCCTCGTAAGTCCTGACGGCCAGCTCGTGTTCCGCCCTGGCTGCTTCGTTGTCGTCCAGATCGCTGAGCGCGCGCCCAAGGGCGTCACGACAAGCGGCTTCTTCCTCCACGTATACCGAGAGTTCCGTGTAATCCTTTGCGAGTTGTTCGAGGAGGGGCAATGCCTGCTCAAGCTGTGCTCTTGCTTCTCTAGGACGCTCCAATTCGTATAGTAGATTGCCGGCGTCGACACGGGCACGCGCGAGGTCCGCGCGATAGCCGGGAAGATCCGGCATGGCCTGTGCAAGAAGTGTGTAGTCAGTTGCCGCCTTCTCGTAGCACTCCAGCTCTTCGTGATACCGGCCCGTCAACCGGAGTACGCCAGCGAGATAGATTCGGACGTCTGCCCGCAATTTGACGTACTGCGGATCATCCGGTTTCTGCTTCACTAGCGCGCCGACTGCCGCCAGGCAACCCCGCAGAGGCTCGATCGCCTCATCATAGCGCTTGTCCGCGACGTAGATCTCCCCGAGAACGTTCTGTGCCGTAATAATGGCTGCTTGGTATTCTGCGTCGTCGGGGCATTCTGCACGAAGCTGTTCAAACTCACGCAATGCCTGATGAAGCTTCTGCTCCGCGCTCTGACGTTCGCCCGACTTCCAGAGGCTCACGGCCCAATTGCTCAGCGCGGTTCCGAGCAGGTAGCAAACCCGACGGTTGGTCGGGTGCTCTCTTGCCAGGGTTCTCAGCTCCGGGACAACCGATTCGTACTCTTTGTTCGCGTCTTCAAGACGCATCGTCTCCGCCAGGACTAAGCCACGTCGGATGCGACTGTTGGCCAGTTCCTGCCGAATTTCGAGATGCTCGGGGTTGGCTTCGGCGAGTTGCCCAAGTAGGGAGGCCGCCGCGACGTACGCCTCCTCCGCCTTGTCGGTCTCGCCCATCATCCTGCGCACGTCCCCTAACCGCAGATAGGTCCGTCCGCGTTCAGTCTCCAAATCCGCGTCGTTGCTGCGATTCTCTGCGAAGCTCTCGTAATGCTGAGCGGCCATTTGGAGAAGACGCTCGCGAGCTTCTTCGGTACCGGGATAGTACCGGAGCGCATCGCCAACGCCTGTAAACCACGTATCAACCGCGTTGCGGGCTTGGGCAAGGCGCTTCGTTGCTTCCTGCCTGGCGGCAAGCTCACGCTCGGCCGCCGTGGCCGCCCGCTGGCGAGCACGGTCGACGAGCACCGCGGCAACCACGGAGACAATTGCGGTCAGCAGCAAGGCAGCAGCGGCGGCTCGAGTCCATGTGCGGTGGCGGCGCGTCCAGCGGCCGAGGCGCTCGGACAGCGATTCGCGGTGCGCTGAAACGGGCTCGTCGGCCAGCCAGTGCTCGACGTCCTCAGCAAGGGATCCGGCCGACTTGTAGCGATCCTGTGCCTTGAGTGCCATTGCCTTGAGACAGACCGTTTCCAACACGACGGCGACCTCCGGATTGCGTTCACGCGGCTTTGGAAACCTGCCCGACCGCACCTGCTCCAGGATTTCCGTCTGGCTCCCGCCTTGTACCGGAGGCTGCCCGGTCAAGATGCAGTACAGTATTGCCCCCAGGCTGTACACGTCGCTCGCCGGCCCCATCTCGTCGATGCGCCCCTCCGCCTGTTCAGGACACATGAACGCCGGCGTTCCCATGACACTGCCCAGGTGCGTGGGAGCCGATCCGCTGCCTGAAGCGGGTCGCAGTGTGGCCTCGTCGCCACGAGGTGTCTCCGCCGATCGGCCGACGGCTTTGGCCAGTCCCCAGTCAAGAACCAGCGTCTCCCCGTACTTGCCGAGCATCACGTTGCTGGGCTTGAGGTCACGATGAATCACCCCGCGACTATGAGCGTATTCGATCGTGTTGCAGACGGCGATGAACTGGGTTAGCAGCTTGCGGAAAGCAAGTGACTTGTGCCCCGGCTTGCCAACAGAGCCGCCGCTCTTGTGGTGGCTTTCGATTGCCTGCCTGAGCGTCCGTCCCCGAACAAACCGCATCGCATAGTAGGGGCGCCCATTTGCGAATCGCCCCAGCCCGTATACCGGCACGATGCCGGGGTGCTCCAGGGAACCGGTGATCTCGGCCTCCATCAGAAAGCGCATCTGACTGTCGGGGTTGTCGGCGTGGCGCTCCAGTAGCTCCTTGAAGGCCACTTCCCGATTCACTTCCTGGTCCATGGCTACCGATATCAAGCCCAAGCCGCCCTGTCTGTGCGGATACAGCACGCGGTAGCGATTCGTGACTTGCGTCGCTCGCCGAAAAGTCTGAGTCGATGCGTACGAGTTACCTGAGCCGGGATTGGGAATGTGATCCGCCGTACCATCATCCATGTATCGCCCGAACGCGCCGTCAATTGCATTCGCCTGACCCGGGAACCGCCGGTAGTACTCTTCCCGCTTCGGCTGCTCCTGTTTCTCTTGTCGCCAATGCAGTTCCACGCCCAGCAGAGCGTAGAGCAATCCCGCTCGCTCGGGCTCCGAGACCTCGTCCAAATACTCCTCAATCCGCGGCTGCTTTCCTTCCTTCCAGGCTTCCTCGAATCGGTCGCAGACCGGGTCGAATCGGTCCGGCAAAGGCGATGCAAAGTCGGCGGTCGGCTCTCTTTCGTCGGCCATGGCTTTAGTCCAATCAAGCGAGGTTCCGGTCAGGCATCAGCCGGGGGTGACCGCTTAAAAGGATTGTAGCTGGTATGGATGCGCGTGGGGAGCTGGGTACCTCACCTTGCGGGCGGACTCCTAGCGCCCTCCATCTTTCACAAAGAAGCTCTCAAGGACAAGCCGGTTCGCCAACTCAAGACTGAAGAAGCTTCACGGAACCAGGAATGGTTCCGTCCCTTTTTCCACTGCGTGGTAAGGTGATCAGAATCTGAGCGCCGCCGCCGCGTCCCGGCCCGGCTTCAATCTGCCCGCCGCGGGCTTCCACAATACGTTTGGTGACGGCCATACCCAACCCGGTGCCCCGGGTCTTGGTGGTGTAGAAGGGCTCAAATATCTTCTCGACTTGCTCCGCGTTCAGCCCTGGTCCGTTGTCACAGATTGCGGTCCGCACGGCCGGGCAGCCTTCGATTTCGGCTTCAGACCATTTGGCATCTATCTTCACCGGGTCGCCGTTGCGTGCCGAACAGACGATCTC
>Ga0180437_10001563_pt1 | contig 39020 bp, 28 predicted proteins | sample SS_ome_4_FD_132410 | JGI IMG/M metagenome (GOLD analysis project Ga0180437, IMG submission 132410) | Hypersaline lake sediment archaeal communities from the Salton Sea, California, USA - SS_3_D_1 metaG | ecosystem: Environmental > Aquatic > Non-marine Saline and Alkaline > Hypersaline >...
CAAGTCGATGACAGTACCGTCCTCGAAAAAGTTCCGCCAGTGGGGCCGAACCGTCCGGATGCTGAAGTAGTCGGCCATACTCCGGCTTGAACGCTCGAACAGCCGCTCCAGCAGGTGAGGCAGAGTTAGAATAGACGGTCCAAGGTCGAACGTGTACCCTTGCGCCTTCAGGAAGTTGAGCTTTCCACCGATCTTGTCGTTCTTCTCGTAGACCTCGACTTCGTAACCTTTCTGGGCCAATGAGATTGCGGCGGAAAGCCCACCGAGCCCGGCGCCGACAACAATAACCTTCTTGCGCGTACGATTTGGCATCATATCACCCGTTTTCAACAGCTTCCTCCTTGCCGAGGGCCCTAAGACCCTTCTGCGCCAGTTTGTCCTGCGGATTCACGGACAATGCCTTACGGAAATACGTCGCAGCCTGATTGGTTAGGTTCATGTGCTGGTAAGTCCGACCGATGAACGTGAGGCAGCTTGAGTAACCCCAGGTAGGTTGCAGCGCCTGAGGGGCTTCTTCAGACTCCTGCTCGAACAGTTTCTCCGCTTTCAAGAAGAACTGGAGCCCCTTCTCCGGTCCTCCCAGGATCCCGGGCGCGTTGAAGTAGCTAGTGCCAATCAGGTAGTACGCCCTCGGGTTTTCGGGATCGTTACGCAGTGCGTGCCGTTTGTGATACGTGGTTCTGGGCCCGAGCCAGAGTGCGGATTTGGGGTTACCCGCGATCTGTATTCCGATCAAGGTGCTGAGCAGTGCATGACTCTCCGAATCGCGGCCATTCAGCTTCACGGCACGCTTCAAAGGCACCGCAGCTTCGCTGATCAACCGGCGGATTTCCGCAGGATCGACCGGGTCCAATTTGTCGCCCAGGCGGTGCAGGGCGATGTGGAAGCGGGCGGTCCCGAGCCAGTAGTGGGCCTCGTAGGAATCAGGTTTTTCCGTGCATGCCTGCTGGAAGATCTCGGCCGCGTTGGCGAATTGTGTCCGATCCCAAGCACAGTAGCCGGCGTTGAACTGCTCGATACCGGTCTCGAGTAACTGCTTCGCGCTGGCCCCTGATGTCGCACTGGCGGTAAGGAGTATCACTGAACATATACTGGCGGCGCCTGACGAAGTCACGGTGGAACTACCTCTAGACAAAGTTTGTTCTGTTCGGTGAATACATGTTACAGTATAGCATTACAATAGACACTTTTCAAAGGTTGGGTCCATTGGAAGCTGGTTGCTGTTCAGGCCGCATCATGCTCGCCGCCCGGACGGTGGTTGCGGGCCACCGGGCTTTCCAAAATGTCAGTGATTCGTCGAGTGAGAGTTGCCCTTCAGGTGCAGTTTTAGCGGGGGGGAGAGGGGATGACGGATGGAGCGCGAATGTGTTTCTGAGCCCGAGGGCGGCAAGACCCATCCCTCGGACTACGCATCACTGCTGCGAAACCTGCGTGCCTTCTACGAAACCCACGCCACGCACCCGGTTCTTTTCAGGGCTGAACAGCTAAGAACCCTGGGGCGCGCCATCGAGTCCAGAGAGAACGATCTGCTTGGTGCCTTGCACGCCGACTTGCGCAAGCCGCCGCTCGAGGCTTACGTGTCGGAGATCGGGTTCGTGCAGACCGATATATCGCACGCGGTACGTCACATCAGCCGCTGGGCTCGCGCGCAGCGGCGGCGAACGCCGCCTATCGGTTGGCCTGGCCGGAGTTTTGTATACCCGGAACCGTACGGTGTGGTACTGATCATGGGTCCCTGGAATTACCCTTTCCAACTGCTCTTTTCCCCGCTGGTTGGAGCGATGGCGGCCGGGAACTGCGTGTGTCTGAAGCCGTCGGAGTTTGCCCCAAGCACGTCCGCGGTGATTGCGCAGATGGTGAGCGAGGTTTTTCCGCCGGAGTACGTGACGGTCGTCGAAGGTGGCCGTGACGCGGCTGAGGCCCTTCTGCAAGAGCGTTTCGACCACGTTTTCTTCACAGGGAGCACGACGGTCGGTCGCGCAGTGATGGAAGCGGCCGCCCGGCACCTGACGCCAGTGACGCTCGAGCTTGGTGGAAAGTGTCCTTGTGTCGTATGCAGCGACGTGAACGTCGAGACTGCTGCGAGACGAATCATGTGGGGCAAATGTTTGAACGCAGGCCAAACGTGTGTGGCACCCGACTTTGTGCTGGTTGACCGGCGTATCAGAGACTCGCTGCTGCAAGCCCTGGAGCGGGCACTGGGCCGGTTCTTCGGCGACTCAGTTGAGAGCAGCAAGGATTTCGGCCGGATCGTGAACCGCAAGCACTTCGATCGGCTGGTGAGCTACCTGCCGCAAGGCCGGATTGTCTGCGGCGGCGAGTACGACGAGAGCAATCTGTTCATAGCGCCTACGATCATGACCGACGTCGATCCCGCGTCGCCAGTGATGCAGGAAGAGATATTTGGTCCGATCCTACCGGTCCTAGAGTTCGGTGATCTCGACGAGGTGCTGTCGATGTTGCGTGAGAGGCCGAAGCCGCTCGCCTTATACCTGTTCACGAAAGACCGTGGTATTCAGAATCGGGTGATAGAGCAGACCGTGGCGGGTGGCGTGTGCATCAACGATACCGTTACTCACATTCTGAGCAAGGATCTGCCTTTCGGCGGTGTAGGTGCAAGCGGAATGGGTTCATACAGGGGAAAAGCGGGTTTCGACTGCTTTACCCACTACAAGAGCGTGATGCGCAGATCAATGCGTGTTGACCCGCCATTCCGCTATCCGCCGACTTCACTTCCGCTGGCTCGTCTCAAACGCTTCTGCCGCTTCCTGCTCGGCGGGTGACGGCGAGAGTAATGTCTCGCGCACCGTTGCGTGTGCCTGCCACGAGTTTCCGGAACTAGATCGGAATTCCGTCATCGTGCCGCCCTCTTCTGGTCAGCGAGATGGGTTGAGAACAATTCGATCAGCGGTTCCAAGGCAATCTCATGAGCGCCGTCGTGGACTTCCAAATCTACGTTCTCCGCGCGGCCGAGATCTTCATAGATGAGACGGATCTCCTTCATAGCCTTTTCGGCGAGCGGCACGATGAACTGAGTCGGCGGTTCCTTGAGACCGTTCTGGCATTGGAGGCGACGCGGCGCGATCAGAGAGTAAATGTCTGCAAAATCGACAAGTTCGCGCAGCCCGTCGAACTTCCAGCACATACAGTGGTTCTGCTCCATCTGGTCCATGATCGTGAGGAACCCTGCGCTCACGGTGGTTTTGACGCGTTCGTCCATCGCGGCCAGCCACATCGCCATTTCGCCGCCCAACGACAGCCCCGCGCAACCGATTCGGTTGGGATCGACTTCGGGTAACGACTCAAGATAGTCCACGCACCGCATAAGATCCCACAGCCGTTCGCCCATCAAGGTGCGTCCTTGCTCATAGACCTTGTGCTGGCCTACATCCGTCGAGATCACGATGAAACCGCGCCGTACGAGCTCCGTGCCGAATAGCTTGTACTGGCGCGCGCTGGCGTTGAACGGGGTAAAGCGGTCGCCACCATGGCCGTGTATACAAACGACTGCCGGTGATGGACCTTCCACCTTAAGCGGTCGGGCGACAACGGCAGCAATACTCCGCTCCCCGGTAGACTGGATGCGGACGTGCTCTAGTACAAATCCGTCACGTTCTTCCGTCTTCGCGATCTGCGGCTCAAGCGAGATCTCCCCACGGGACTTCACGAGATCGGTCAGACGAAGACGTTCGAACAGCGCCTCCCGCACATCTTCCTGCCAAGCTCTGGCGGCTTCGGGCGAGCGCGGCGTGTACTGCATCGTGCGGACGTCTTCAGCCGCCCCGGATATTGCCGTGAAAGCTAACGCAAAGGTCGCTATCAACCTTATTGGCATAGGTAATCTCCGGTAGGTACCTTCGTCGTGGCACTACCGCCCGCGTTTAGGTGCTGCGGTTGAGTTAACTCCTTACCATTATAATACAGTGCCGTCCGGTCGTCGAGGATTCTCTTTCGTCCTGACCGTGTTCCGAGCGAACTGAGTCCTGATTGTCTTGACAGTCAAGCCCGGATGGGATAGTCTTTTCCCGGGGTCGAGACGGGACAACTACGTTCGAGGAGACGGGAGGATCGACATGGAAAGCGCCATGCAGAAGGGGGACCGGTTCGCGAGGGCTTTGTTCGTAGCGCTGGCGGTGGGTCTAGGATGGGGTATTCGGGGCGATTTCGGTCACGTGCTTGGGGCGATGTTTCCCGGTGCTGCGCTCGGGCTGGGGTTCGCCTACGTCACGGGCCAGAAATCCATGTTCAAATGGATGCCGCTGCTTGGCGCGATCGGCGGGTTGGGTATCTCGACCGGCGGCGCGATGAGCTACGGGATCCTTCACGGGTACGCCAAATCGGATACGTTCATCAACTACTCGTACGGTTTCTTCACGCTCGTGCTGCAGGGCGGCGCATGGGGATGTTTCGGCTGTGCGCTGCTCGGTTTGGCGCTCGAGAAAGACCGGCTCAAAGCAACCGAGCTTGTCAGCGCGGTTGTGACGGTCCTTCTGGCCGGTTCGGCGGTGTACTTCTTAGTCGTGACGTTGCTCGGCTTCCACATCAACCCGCCTCGGTCGGATCTGTCGATCGGTTACACGGGCGGGGTCATAGGGCTCTTTATATGGCTGGTGCTCAATAAGAAACGATACGGTTTCAAAGGTGCCCTGTTCGGATATATCGGGTTTGGGTTGGGGATGGCCATGGGAAGGTTTCTGGCCAACGTGAGCTACCTCCAAACGTTTTCCATTAACCACTGGAACATCATGGAAGTGAGCTGCGGTTTCATCGGCGGGTTTGTTTTCACTTTCGGGATGCTAGGGAAGAAGTTTCCCGACCCGCCCGAAGGCGAGGGGTACCCGCTGCTCAGCGTTTACAGTGTCTTTTACGTTATGACGTTTATTCCAATAATGCATAGGCTGCTCAGAATCAGGCCCGAAGAGAAGTTGCAGCACTGGGCCAACTTGCTGGAGTCGTACAGGTATTCGAACCCGGAAGCTTTTAGCCGGGGGATCCTCGCGGCAATACATGTGGTCTGTTTTCTGGGGTTCGTGGGGGCTGGTATCTGGCTCTGGCTCCATTTCCGGAACAAACATCGGTTCGCGGCATTTCCCATCCTCTACTTCTCGGGCCTGATGCTGCTCATCCAGAACCTGAACGCTCTCTTTCCTTTCTACCCGTACCAGCCGCGGTCGATCCGCATGCATCTCGTCTTCTGGGTTATCTACGCACTTATGATCGCGTATGCCGTCTGGGGGAAACGCCCTGACGTGACCGATCCGGACGAGGTAGCTGAACGCGTCAACTGGCGAAAATGGGTAGCGGGTGCCGTGGCGGTCTACGTGTTCATCATCGTCATGGCGGGCTTTGTGAACGGCGAAAAGACGATGGCCTCCGCCAATACCCGGTGGCCGCTGTGGTCCTGGCGGGACGATCTGCCGTCTCGTTAGAAGCCGTGTCGAAAGGAACGCATAATGACCAAATTATTCTCCGTAGCCCTGGCTTTAGGTCTTATTGCCGTGCCGGCTCGAGGAGCCGAGCAGTTGGCGATCCGCCCACTGTGGACCGTCGACTTGGCGACGCTGCTGGAGAGCGGCGCTACGCTTGCCGATATCAACAATGACGGGGACGTCGAGGCGTTGATAGCAGGCCGGGAAGAGTTGGTCGCCCTCGACGGCGACGGAACCGAGCTGTGGCGTTATCGGAACAAGGCGCGGTATATGACGTGGCCCGCGGTCCTTCCCCGGGAAGGTCTGCCGCCTCTGATTTTCACGGCGGACACCGGCGGATGGTTCACGTGCCACGACGGTACGGGCAAAGAGGTTTGGCAGGTCAAGCTGAACGGCCCGGCCAGTTGGTCAGTGACGGCGGTCTGCGACCTTGACGCCGACGGCACCTACGAGGTAGTCCAGACGGATGAGTCCGGTGCGGTATGGGCTTTTACTGCCGCCACGGGAAAGGTTGTTTGGCAGTCCAAGGTTAGGGGGAAGCCTTCCCATCCTTCGGTGGGCGATCTCGACGGGGATCCAGGTCTCGAAATGGCTTTGGTTACGACCGAAGGCATACTCGTCGCGCTTGACTCGGACGGCGCGTTGCTCTGGGAGCGGGAGATTGGTGGCACTTCCCAAACTTGGGCTACGTCGGCGCCGGTTATGTTCGCAGCTTCTGATGGGAGTGCGCGCATCGCCGCCGCCTCCAATGAGGGACGAGTGTTCTGCTTTCTTTCCGATGGGTCGATGCTCTGGGATAGGCCGGTTCGCGGTCCGGTAGCATCGACCATTTCCGTCGGCGATTTCGATTCGGACGGGCAGGCGGACATCTTCCTGATTACCCAGATAGGTGTCGTGTACCGTCTCGACGAAGCTGGCGCGGTGTTATGGGAAATCGACGTGCAGGGCCGCACGCTGGGTGCCGGTGCCATCATTGACATACAGGGTGACGGAGATCTCGAGTACGCGCTGTGCACGCAAGAAGGACACCTGCAAGTGCTGAACCAGGCCGGCGAATTCATCTTCGATTTGCAGTTCGATAACCGCACCATCAACATCACCCCTGCGTTCGGAGATCTCGTTCCCGATTCGCCCGGACTTGAAATGGTAATCACAGGCGGTGAATCGGGCAAGACGTTCTGCTTCACCACCGCCGCTCCTTTGGACACGGAGGCACAATGGGCAACATATCGCGGAAACGAATACAAGACGGGCGCTTGGTTCGGCTTGGCCGCGAGAGGCGCGTTGCGTATGGTTCCCACGAACCTGACAGCGGGCCAGGTGCTCCTCGGGGAAGACATCCGGTTTTCCGTAATCAATCCCGCCCCCGGCGATAAGCCGCTCAACGCGTCTGCGGTGTGTGTGCGCCCGGACGGCGCGCGCCAGATGGTGACGTCAAAGGTTGTGGGCGAGTACAGCGAACTTCACATGCCTCTGGCGGTTCTTTCTCCCGGGACTTACCGTTTTGAGTGGTCCCTATCCACGCCGGCGGGGCAAGAGATCTACCACGGCACGCGGGAGCTTCATCTTTTGCCTTTCGCCAATGAACAAGGCGTGGTGGAGCGAGGCATACTTGCCCTAAGAGAAGCCGCGAGTGAAGTTGCCGAGCATTTGCCGCTATCAGCAGCGGCCCTTTGGCGTGAAGCCGAGGACATCGAGCGGGAGCGTGACAATCTAATACCGCTTCAACGGGCGGTTCATGGAGGAAGTGCGACGCCGTCTGATACCGCCGTCGAAAAGACGGCCGCGTTCGTGTCACGTGCCCAACGCGCGCTGAAATTGGCCGATCTCGTATCGCAAGCGCCGGCACTTGGGCCCGGGACCAGTCTCATAGCGTACGAAGGGAGACTGTGGGACAATCGTAACGTGGATCAGCAGCTTCCGGCGTCGGTTGTCAGTCCGGTGAAGATCGCACGTCGCATGGTCCCTGGCGAGCACGAACCGGTTGCGTTAGACGTTCTGAACATCCTTGAGCGTCCCCTCGAGGTGCGTGTGCTGGTCGAAACGCCGCCCGACGGGTTCCGTGTAACGGTGCACCGTTCGGTCCCAACCGTTACCTCGCTTGGTGGAACGTCGTGGGATCCCTTGCCCGAACTGGACGAAAGCTCCGTCATAACAATCCCGGCGCTGGGGAGCCGCGAGATCTGGTTGGATGTGGACGCATACGGCGCCCAAACGGGCGAACATCAGGTGGTAGTCCGGTTGCAGGCTCTCAACGGTGCCGGAGTGGTCGATGGTCCCAGGAGCCCCCAGGCTGTCCCGCCTCCGGAGACGCGTGTGGAACTCGCCCTCAACGTTCTGCCGTTCGAGATGGTTCCCCCGGGCGACTTCCGGCTGTGCGCTTGGGCCAGATACGACGACTCCGCGATAAAGGACATGCTGGCACACGGCAACAACGTCTTCATCTGTCCCCAGGGCACACCCAGGTACGATGAAAAGGGAATTTTGACCGGGGTCGACTACACGAGTCTGGACAGCATGATCGCGTCCTTCGAAGGACACGACGCAATTGTTTTGCTCAACGGAATCCCTGCGTTCCGCGGCGAAATTGGCAGTGGCGAGTTCGCGGCGGACATGAAGGAGTACATCGAAGATCTGACGCAGCACCTTGCAGCCAAAGGGATCGACAAGGAGCATTTCGGGCTCTATCCAATTGATGAACCAGGCGGACACGGCTGGGATGCCGTGAACAAGATGGTAGAGTTCGGCAAGGCCGTGCGCGCTGCCGATCCAGAAGTAATGATCTACCAGGACGGGGGCGGCGAACTGCCCATGTTCGAGGCCATGGCGCCGTACATTGACATCTGGTGCGTGGGCATCAACATGCTGGCCGAGGACACGCCCCTCATGCACGTCGTGCGCAGTTCCAACGGGATACTCTGGTCTTACGACTGCGGGTACAGCTACGCCCGACCGGTGGGCGCGAACATCAAGAACGTCAACTTGATCGGCCAGTTCCGCACAGCAGCGCATTACGCGTTCCGCTGGGGTACCACCGGCATGGGGTACTGGTGTTACAACATCGGTGAAGATCCGTGGGGACGAATTAACTACGAGTACCCGCTTGTATACCCCGGCCGCACGAAGCCGGTGACCAGCCGCCGCTGGGAGGCCGTTCGCGAGAGCGTCGAGGATTACCGGATTATGGCCGCATTACGCGCAAGACTTAGCTCTGAGACCAAGCCGGTCCTGCCGGCACCTGTGCAGTCCCAGGTCCGGGATCTTCTGGACGTGCGCCTTCCGGCGATGATCGACAAGAGTCACGATGAGGTGGTGCTGGGACTGGGCGGCAAAGTCCTGGACACCACCAATACAGAGGCCGACTTCATCGAATTTCGCGAAGCCATGATTGACTGTGTCGAAGCGGCTGTTAACGTTGCGCGTGGCGTCGAAATGTAACTCAGTGACAACGCCAAGGTCCCAACTTGAGCCGTTCACGGCCCGCCTCGACGGGGGCGCAGTTCGCCGGGCCGGTCTGCATGAACGGCCGCCGAATCTTAGCATTTCCGGGTTCGCCCATTTACGTCATTTTCGTTCCGGACACTCAGGCAGCTCTCTGCGCATACGCTCGATGATGTCTTCACATTGGGACGGATCGAGCGGCAGATCGACTCGAACGTCGTCCATGGCGCTGATACACACCGCCTCGAGGATTTCGTACCCGTGGTAGGCGATGTCGATATTGCATGGATGGATCTTGCTGTCGTCGTCCAGCCATTCGACGAAGTCTTTCAGAAAGAGTGGCTGGAGCCTCGTAGGCTCCTGGATGACCCACCCGTCGCCCTGTTCGCCAATCACTTCTCCGCGTGACGACCTGATGCAGGCACTCCAGCGTCCGTCGGTGTCTCCCCATACGTATCCGTGCGTGCCGTGCACGATCAGCCGGCTGTCCAGCCAGAACTTGTCCTCGGGCATGTGAGACGCCGACAGCCTGCCGAACTCGAAGAAGGAGCGAACGCCGTTCTCGAACTCGACGTGGCCCATTGTGTAGTTCGGGGATGGGTGGTGATCGCTTAGAAGTTCCCTGCCGTGGACGTGACCTACGGCCCATTTCGCCTTGCTGCCGTTGTTGACCCAGAGTATGTAGTCCATGAAATGGGTGCCGAGCTGGGATAACCAGGCCTGGCATGTGGCGTTGACCTCTATTACGTCGCCGACCTCGCCGGCGTCGACGAGTTGTTTCACCTTCTGAAGTGACGTGAGGTACTTCTGCTGATGCGAAACGACGGTCTTGATGTTGTGCTCGCGGCACAACCGGGTCGAGGCCCACGCTTCGCGCAACGACGTGGCCATCGGTTTCTCGAACACCAGGCCTTTCACGCCATGCTTCGCGGCCAGTTCGACCATCGGCAGGCGCACGTCCGGCTGCGTCACGAAACAGAACACGTCCGGCTGCGTCGTCGCTAGCATCTTTTCTGCATCGTCGTAGAGGACCTCATCGGCGAGATTCTTTTGTTTGGCATAGGTTTTGAGTTTCTCCTGATCGAGGTCGCAGAGCCCGACCAGTCCAAAACGGTCTTTCAGCTCAAGGAAAGCGTTCGCGTGGATCCTGCCTCTGGGACCGACCCCGACTTGAGCAACTGTGTATCGTTTCATGCGTCTTTCCCCCTTTGGTTCAGTCTTTGCAATCCGGACAACAGATACGTGAACGGAGATTTCTCATTTGAACCTACCTGGCACCGTTCCCTGCCGTTCTCTCGTCAGTATAGTACTCTTTGCCACACCCGTTGTCAGCATCGTTACTACCCTTTCATCCCGGTGAGCACGATACCACGTATGAGATACCTTTGAGCGACAAAGAAGATGATCAATATAGGCACGAGCGCCATGACCGAAGCTGCCATCATGTAATGTGGGAAGATGTTGTAGGCGTCCCTGAACATGCTGATTCCGACGGCTACCGTGAACTTGCGGTACGAGTTGAGGTAGATCAGCGGATGCAGAAAGTTGTTCCACTGCGCCACGATGGAGAGTACCGCCACGGTGGCCAGCGCAGGCTTGGCGAGCGGAACCATAATCTGCAGGAAGAACCTGAAGCTCGAACACCCGTCTATTCTGGCCGCATCCTCCAGATCGACTGGAATCGTCTTGAAGAACTCGCGTAACAGGAATATGTTGAACGCGCCTCCACCGAAATATGCGGGTACTATAAGGGGTCTGAACGTGTCTATCCAACCCAAGTACTTAAAGAGTATGAAATGAGGTATCAGGGTAACCGCGGCAGGCAGCATCATCGTGCTCAGCATCACACGGAAAAGGAACTCGCGGCCAAACCATCGCAGCCGCGCGAAACTGAATGCGACAAGCGATGCGGAGCATAGTTGACCGACTACGCACGCGCCGGTGACGATCATGCTGTTTACAAAGAAAAGGTGAAACGGTATGTTGTCAAATACGTGTATATAGTTAGCCCATTTAACGGGGCTTGGGATCCACGCTCCCGGCCTGAATACCTGGTCAAAGCTTTTCAGCGAAGTTGAGATGGACCAAAGGAACGGTACGCTGAAGGCTAATGAGAGGACGATCAATATCGTGTATGTGGTGACACGCCACAGGGTGCGGCGGACTCTCTTTCGACGCCACCCGCTTACCCGCTGCTTTGGCACCGTTACCTCCGTTCTCCCTCGTAGTAGACCCACAGCGCTGACGAGCGTATGATGAGCAACGTGAAGAACAGAATTATCACGAACAGTACCCATGCGAGCGCACACGCGTATCCCATCCGCAATTCATCGAACGCCTTTCTGTACAGGTGAAGTACGTAGACGAGTGTGCTGTTGTTGGGACCTCCGGCGTGGTCCGGGGTTATGACGTAAACCTGCGTGAACACTTGAAACGCTCCGATGACGGATATGATGAGGTTGAAGTATATCGTGGGCGTTATCATAGGCACAGTAATGTTCCAGAACTTCCGGACAGAGGACGCCCCGTCAAGATCGGCGACCTCGTACAGGTGTCCCGGAACACCCTGTAGACCTGCAAGATATATCAGCATACTACTGCCAACTCCCCACACGCTCATCAGGATCAGAGCAGGTTTCGACCAGAGTTCGCTCTCCAACCAGCCGGGTTCAGGCAGGTTGATAAAACCGAGATGGACGTGATCAAGAAACGCATTCACATTGTGTAAGGCGCTGTTCAGCGGGCCGTACGACGGGTTGAATATCCACGACCACACGACCGCGGTTGCCGCGCCGATCACTATGGACGGAAGATAAAAGGCCGTTCTGAAGAAAGCTATCCCTCGTACCTTTTGGTTGAGCAAGATGGCCAGCAGCAAGGCGACCGCAACCCTTAATGGGACCGAGAAGAAGCTGTAGTACGCGGTGTTGTAAAGCGCTTTGTAGAAGAACTCATCCTCCGTGAACATCTCCTTGTAGTTTCTTGGTCCTATGAACTGGATCTGGTCGAGAGGAGTCTGTGCATCCCACCGTGCGAAGGATAGAAAGAGCGAGAACAACATCGCCCCGAGTGTGAAGACCACGAAACCTACGATCCAGGGCGAGGCGAAGAGGTACCCCTCAACATTGCGTTTCACAGCACGTCGTAAGCTCCCTGACTTCGCAGAGATCATGAATCTTCCTCACTCAGGAGCCGGTTTACTTTCGGTTCGAGATTCCGAACCATGGTTTCCGGGTCGATTCTACCCAGGCTGAGTTTGTCGAGCTCGCGCTGGATGGCGAAGTCCATTTCGACGTATTTCACGGTTATGGGTGTGACCCTGCCGTACTCAACAGCCTCGAGAAACTTCTCTTCCTTCTGAGGCGTCTCGGGGTCAACGTAAGATTCAACGACGGCCGACCGCCGCACCGGCAGACCGCGTTGGAGTTTTCCGACAATACGTTGCCCTTCGTCGCTTAAAACCATCTTGATGAACCGCCACGCTTCTTCCTTATGCTGTGAGCCGGTGTAGATGGCGAGTCCGTCCCACGAGAGGCGCGAGGCCTTGCCGGTAGGGCCGCTAGGCATATGCACGGCGTCCCATCTCATCGCTTCCACGCCGCGCATGATGCTCATCATATAGGCGGGCGCCATCAGAATCGCGACACGGCCTGTCAGTATCTGAATTTCCACGAGCATGCCGGCCAGTTCGCCCGCCTGCGGCATCGCGTGGTACTTGAACTTGAGGTCATAGAGGTACTGGAGGGCGGCGATGGTTTCCGGGGTGTTCATTGCGAACCGCTTCTTGTCCGGCGTCAGTATCCGTCCACCGTAGGACCATATTACGGGTTCCATGTCGCGCCAGCCGAACGTTACGTTGAAACCGAACTGGTCGATCCGGCCGTCGTTGTCAAGATCTTTCGTGAGAGCTATCGCCGTCCTCTGAAGATCCTCCCATGTCCAATCATCTCTCGGATAGGGAATACCTCCTTCGTCGAAAATATCGCAATTGTAGAAGACAATGGTGCTGAACCCGTCCCATGGTAACGCGAACCGTTCACCCTCGTAAGTGAACGATTCCAGCGATGTGGGCAGGAAGTCCTCGAAGTCGAACTCGTCCCTATCGCGCTCGATGTAACGTTCGAGGTTTTCCAGATTGCCGCTCTGCGCGTATGCAGGGTAGAGCTCATCGTCCACCATTAGCACGTCTGCGGCGGTTCCGGCGATGAGGTTGAGGCGCAGTTTGCGGTGGTATTCGCCGGGGGAATATTCGAGCTGTAGAACGGTGTCCGGGTAAAGCTTCTCGTAGAGTGCTTTCAGCTCTTCCCACAGCTTGAGCTCGAGGAAGCCGCCCCAGAAGGAGAATCGAACCCGGGTCTTTCCTTCTGACGGCGCACTGCGGGACGAACACCCGAGCCCTGCGGCGATCGCCGCGAAAACGAACACGATGAGCGCAGTCAGGATGCAATAAGTTCTGGATCTGGGACTGCTGTCCATACAGAACCTCACACGCCGAAGGTAACAGGAACCTACATTTTGTGTCAAGGGAGAAACGTGCCGGGCGGCGCTTTGGATTTCAAATGGGAAAGGCGATAAACCGGAAGAGTTGTTGAAAGGGTCTGGGAGCCATTCGCCAAGATTTTGGGCATCATAAAACGGTGGCTCAAATCGCCGATCTTCCCAAAATCAGATCGTACGCGGCGGCCAACCGGTGAAATCTTCTTCCTCTTCCGGTCCGAGCGCGTCTCGGAGCGTTCGCCCTGCCGATGCAACCTCGTCACACCATGCCGCCATCTCTTCGACCGCAGGTACACCGTCCTCCCACGCCTCCCACGCCTCGAACAGCCTCTCAAACGCCGTCGCGTCGACCAGATCGCCGCATGTCCGTTTGAAATCGTTCAGGCACTGCGTCCGATGGTTTGCGTAGATTCCTTGGGCCTCAATGGCTGCCCGCACCAGCGTCCACGCGACGGTAAACGCGGTGTACAACAGCGCGTCCGCCTCTTCGTCGGCGGTGAACGGGGGGCGGCCCTTGAACGCAGCCAGGAACTCCTCACGGTCGCGTGCGACGTGCTCGATCTCGCACGAGACGAGGTTGGTCCACGCCGCTTCCGCCAGGTGGCGTCGGCGCTCTTCCGGCTCCGCATGGGCCACCTGAGCCAGCTCTTCCGTCAACCTCTCACAAAATGCCAGCCGGTGCCTACCCGGCGCCTTCAACCAGGTCTCTGCAAGCGCGTCCGTCTTCTCGTACAACTCCTCCTTGACCAGACCGCGCGCGACGGCATCCTGCAGCGTCAGAAAGAACTCGTCCATGCCGAGAATCTCAATGTCGGTATGGCGGGCAAACTCGGCCATCTCCGACTCGAGCTGGTCCCATATGCCGACCGCGATCTGAGCGAAAAGGAACATGAACGCGGGACGTGTGGGACATTCTTTCGTGAACCGGACGATATCGCCGACGTTATCCCGGCCGACGTTGGCGATATGCACCGAGTGGAGCTTCGGGATCGGCCCGTGCGGGTAGCTTTTCGCATAGGGCGACCCGCCGAGACCGCACACGAGGCCCGGCCCGGATTTCAGCGCCTCCTGTTCTCGTAGGACGGCCTCGTCATCCTCGACCTCGCGCCACCAGTCGCGCAGGAACCAGTTCACCATGTTGCACCCGTTTTGTCCGCTCTGGTCGAGCAGCCGCCGGGTCTCGCTCAGGTATAGATCAACCAGGTTTTTCGGCCAGAGATGCGTGTACGTGTACGCCGCACCCGATGATGGTCCCCAGAAACAGTCGTTCGGTTTTCGCGTCTCGTGGTAGTACTGCAACATTCCCGGCATGAGCTTGACCATCAGCGGCAGGAAACCCCAGCCGAACTTGAACCGGCCGCGCTGCGGCACTAGCCAGTTGCCTGAATGGAGGTTGTTCATCGCCCAGGTCGCATCGCCGTCGCTGTTGTAAAAACAGACGTAGACTTTGTCCGGCTCGGCCTTGCACGATCCAGCCGGCGGGATCGGTTGGGTGTATGAGGCGTCCGGGTCGCCCACACCGCCGTGGATTGTCAGGTTCGGCGTAGCCACGCTGCACAGCGTGAAAAATCCCCGTTCCGCGGCTTCCGCGACGTACTCTTTCTCCTGGTCACAAACGCAATGCCAGTTCATCTGCACGCCGGGAGGTTCCGCCGACTCCAGCATTCGCCGATAGAGGCGCAACGTGCGGCGAGTCTGACGGCTGAGAGGCAGATCGAGCGCTAGGCCTTTGTGGTACACGATAAAGTCTTCCAGCTCGTGCGCGAGCGCGTACCAGAGCGGTCGGTGGATGCAGAAATTCGCATAGAGCCGTTTGTAACAGTGCGGCCAGAGGTTGTCGAGCGCCCATTCGGCGGCATCGGCGTTACTCGCGAACTTGCCGCGCAGATCGTCGCGTTTGGGTATACTGTGACGGGTCATCCAGCGTTCCTGGTCGGGGGCGATCGGGAGGAGACCTTCGAGTCCCGCGCGCGTTATTGCCAAGTTCTGCGTCTGGGTCACATCGTGTGTGTCATAGAGTACGTACCCGTCAACCAGATGTTTGTACCGCTCGATTGCGTCGTCCACGTCGTCGAGCCGTTCCGTGGGGAGGCCGAACCGTTCGACGTAATAGTCCAGCCAGTGGTGTTCATAGAGCGGCCGCGGTTGACCCTCGCGCGTCTGGATATCGTGCCGGACCAGGTAAAGCTGCGGTTCGGCGCGGTTGATCAACCCCTGGAACGACCGGTACCAGATCCAGAAATCTATGCTCTCCTCCGCAGCGTCCGGCTCCGAGACCACCAACCGTTTGACTTGCGGTATCGCAGGAAATATGTCCGTCAACTGCATAATGTCTCTTCTTGGCCCTCCTTGGCTACGGACAAGACCCGACCATCTTACGAGTGATCGGGACTTCCCACACGAAACAAGCCACGACTACCGAACCCGTTCGCGAGCGTGTCGAGCGTGCGCGCCGAGTACCCGAATCACACCAGCGCCTCGGCCAGGTTCACGTAGTACTCTTTCAACGCCGGGTACAGGTCACGGTAAATCTCGTAGAGCTTTCTGTACCTTGCCGTGTTCTCCGGGTTGGGAACCGAATGTTCGCCCAGCTCGACCCAGTCCTTGACCATGTCGTAGTTCTTATAGATGCCCACACCCACACCTGCAGCTACGGCGTTGCCGACCGGCGCACCCTTGGACGATAGCGCAAACGCGCATTCCACGTTCAGTATGTCGGCGATGATCTGGCGCCACATCGGACTGTTGGCACCGCCCTCGCTGAGGATCATCGGAAACTTCATCTTCACGCCGCTCTCACGCATCAGCTCGAAGTTGTGAAGCAGCCCGTAGCCTGCACCCTCCATCAGGGCCCGTACAAGGTGGCCGCGGCCATGATCCAGACTCAGACCGAAAAGCACGCCGCGTGCGTGCGTGTCCCAGATAGGCGTGCGCTCACCCATGAAGTAAGGCAGCACGATTAGACCGTTGCTGCCCGGCGGTACGTCCCGAGCCTCGTCGTTCAGCATGACGTAAGCGTCCCGACCGGTCATCTGTTCCGCGGTCATCTCGAGCTGGCCGAAGTTGTCCCGGAAGTAGCGGATCAGCGCGCCGCAGGAAACCAGCGCAGCGAGCGTCGTATACTTCGTGCGCGAGTCCGCCGTGTGGACGATCATGATCATGTCCTTCGTGAAAGTCGGCTCCTCGTGCACGACGCCCAGCACGCCGGCGGTGCCCATGACCAGCGACGTGTCGCCTGCATCCACCGCGCCCCCTGCTACCCACGCGGCGTTACAGTCCACCGTACCAGCCACCACCGGTGTCCCGGCGGCCAGTCCCGTGCGCTTCGCCGCCTCCTTCGTCACCTCACCGATGACCTCGTCGCAGGGATAGGCGTCGGGGAATTTGGCGGGGTCGAGTCCTATCTCCTCTATCAAACCGGTGTCCCATTTCCGGTTGACCGCATCGAAAGCGATACCGATCAGCGATGCGTTGGAATAGTCCGTGACAGCTTTGCCCGTCAGCCTCATGCACGGGTAGTCGGCGGCGGTCTGGAACTTGTAGGTCTTCTTGTAAAGCTCCGGCCGGTTGTTCTTCTCCCACATCAGCTTGGTCGTCGCGTAGTATGGGTCGATCGGGTTGGCGCTGAGTTTGAACACGCGCTCCTCACCGACATTCTTCTTCAGCCAGTCGCATTCAGCGGTAGCGCGACGGTCCATCCAGATGTGGGCGTTCTGTAACGGCTGCAGATCTTTGTCCACGAGTATGCACGCGGGAGACAGGGCACTTATGGACACGCCCTTGATATCCTTCGGGTTGACCTTGGATTGCTCGATCGACACGCGGATGGTGTCGGCGACGGCGTTCCAGTACCAGTCAGGGTCGTGTTCGGCTTTGGCACCCGGATACTTCTCGTTCGGCCCCTTGGTCGTTATGAGCGGGTACTCGATGAAATGCGTACCGAGTATCGTACCATCGGTGGCCATCACCACCGCCTTGGTACCCCCTGTCCCCACGTCGCAACCTACCAGATAATCTCCCATTGGCTGTCCTCCCTGCTCTCATTTGGTCAACGATGCGGGCTTCTTGCCCGCCCGTCACCATTAACTCACCACTATCGCCATATCACGTGTGTCGCTGCTAGGTGCGTGCCTTGCGGACCTTCTTCATATACCCGCTGGCACGGAACGCCGCGAGCGGATCCGGATCGAGACCGCTTTCAATGCGTATCTGCGCTAGAAGAGGACGCACATCAGCTTGGTAGGCGTCCAGCAAGAGGTTCTCCGCCCGAATAATGTCCCCCTCATGCTGTGCAGCGGCCAATGCCTTGCGGTCCACAAGCAGCGCCCGGGCGTATGCCGCCTGACAGGCCATGATAGACTGGATCATCGCCTCTATCTTCGGCTTCAAGTTGTGGCTCTGGTCGAGCATGAACCCGATGTCCGCTCTGGCATTCGGGTCCTCCTCAGCGGCGGCGATCTCGTTGTAGATCAGGAAAAGCTCGTACGGATTGATGCTTCCCACCGTCAGGTCGTCGTCGGCGTACTTCTTGGCATTCAGGTGGAATCCGCCGAGACGTCCTTCGGCGATCAAGAACGCGACGATATGCTCGATGTTCGTACCCAGCGCGTGATGACCCAGGTCCATGAGTACAAAAGCTCGATCGCCAAGATGGAGACAAAACACGTACGCCATTCCCCAATCAGCCATGTCGGTATGGTAGAATGCGGGCTCGAACAGCTTGTACTCGAGCAGCATACGCATGTCGTCAGGCATAGCCTCGTAAACCGTCCGCAATCCCTCTTGCATCCACTTCTTCCGCCGTCGGAAATCCCCCTGCCCCGGGAAGTTCGTACCATCGCCGAACCATAGACTCACAACCGTGGAGCCCGCAGCTTGAGCAACTTCAATACTCCAAAGCAGATGGTCGAGCGTTTTCTTGCGTATCGATTCGCTCTCGTTGGTGAGACTGCCAAGTTTGTAGTCCTGCTCGCTGAACAGGTCGGGATTGATCGCGCCAACTCGCACGCCTTGTTCCTTAGCATAGGCGGCCAACTCGCCGTAATCGTCCACGTGGTCCCATGCGAGATGGAGCGCTACCGACGGCGCTGCGCCGGTGAACTTGTGCACGACGGCCGCATCGTCGATCTTCTCCAAAAGAGTGCGTGCCGCGCCGGGCTGTGTGAAGGTGGCAAACCTAGTACCTGAGTCGCTGTAACCCCAGGATGGCGTCTCGATTTCGTGCGCCTTGACGCGTTCCTTCACCGGCCCCAGATCACCGAATCTTGTCTCGAGTTCCTCCATGGATCGTGCAATTGAATTCGTGTCTATACGTTTCATGTTGCTCGTTCACCTCCTGAAAAAGCGTCCTGCGGATTTGGCCTCCCCTTGCTCTTCCATCCGCCCAAGCTTCACTCCTCACATTCTTTTCGGGCTCTGGCCAGGAACTCCTGGACCTTTACAGGCTGACCAGTTCGGCTGCTCTCAACTGCCGAAAACACCATGGCTACCGACTGAAGATTATCCTCGACGTTCGTCTCCATCGGTTCGCCTCCATCTAGCCACTTGACGAACTTCTCGATTAGCCATATGTTATGCCATTTGGGCTGTTCAATCAGGGGAATAACCTCGCCCTCGCCTTCTTTTACTGCTTGTATTGCGGACGACTTCGATGGTTCGTATGCAAATCGTTCAAGGTTGCGATGACTGAGGACCAGCGTGCTACGCTCGCATTCGACGCGCCAGTATTCCTGCATCCAGGGATACAAACCGACCGAGTTGGCCTCGGCGGCCTCCAGAACTCCTCGCGCGCCGTTCTCAAATCGCATGATTACCAGCGCCTGCGGATCGCCCTCGTACTCGCCCCACGGCGGGTTCCACGTTTCTGCGTAGAGGGTGTCGCACTTGGCGCCCGCGAAGTCCGCCAGGATGTCGAGATGGTGCACGCATCCCTCCACGAGCTGCACGTCCGGCAGCTTATGGCGATACTCGCCCCAGGACGGGGACTTGCGAAGTGAGCACGTGTGATGGCCTACGACGTAATCGACTTCGCCGTGACGGCCCGATAGAAGTTCCTGTCGAAGGGTCGTTTTGTCCTGGTCGAAACGGTGGCTCATGGTTACGCCCATTTTCTTGCCGGTCTTCTTTACCTTGTTGGCTATGCGCACCGAAGCCTCTAACGTGTCCGCAATCGGCTTCTCAGACAGGACGTTCATATCGTGCGTGAGCGCCATGTCGACCACGTGCTCATGATGGGCGGGAGGCACTACCACGGTACAGAAGTCCGCCTGGTTCTCGTCGAAAGCTTTCTGTACGTCAGTGTAACATTGATCATCGCGCAAGCCAAGCGGTTCTTGTGCATTGTTTCTCAGCGCTTCCGGATCGATATCCGCCACCGCCACGACTTCAATCAGTCCCTCTTCGATATTGGGCGGCAGGAAAAGCCTGCACCAGTATGTGCCCCAGCCTCCCGCACCGACATGGATCATCTTGTACGCCATCCGTATTTCCTCCTTCCCTTATCCTGTCGACGTTCACAGGCAGCGTCTTACTTCGTCCTCGAAGTTGTGTTTTGGCTCAAATCCCAACTCTCGCTGCGCATTACCGGAATCCCACCACATCAGAATGGGTGAGAAAGACATTCCTTTGGTTTTCGCGATCTCGTACTCTTCCGGGTAATGTCTGCTCACAACATTGTCGGGATCACTTACCAGCTCCTCGCTGTCGGCGTCGGTGAAACGTATCTTGGAAACGACCACGTAGACCCTGTAACCTTCGATTTCGGATTCCGCAGCCAACCGGGCGGCCTGCGCCACATCCTCCGTATGGACGAACCAACTCAGAAGCATCCTGACGTAGTCCGGCCCTTCATGTTCGCCAAAAAACCCGCCATACCGCAAACAGATAACGTTCATTCCATGTACGCGAGCGTAAAACTCTGCGGTTTGTTCGTTGACCACCTTATTGAAATCGTATATGGTCTGAGGCTTCAAATCGACATTCTCGTCGATTCTCATGGCCTTTTCAGGAACCATCCCCATCATAATCCTGACGAGATTGCCGCACACGACGATGCTGCTCGAAATCACCACCTTCTTGATATTTCGAGTGAGAGCCGCCTGCAGGATGTTGTGCGTACCCCTGATGTTGGTATCAAAGAAATCATTATATTGAGTGGGGTCCATTCTCGGATCCTGTTGGGCGGCGGTGTGGATCACCGCGTCAATGCCATCCATTGCATCGTAAACATCCTCGTACACCGCGATATCCGCGTTGATCTGTCGAAAGTCGGTGTCCACCGGCGTCCTCTTCAAGAGCACTACTTCGTGTGTTCCCGACAACTGCGTGCCGAGCGCCTTACCCAGCTTGCCATACCCTGTCAGCAGGATTCGCACGTCTCCCTCCTTTAGCGGCATGTTGCCCGCGGCGTGGTGTATTCGGGTGTCCGACCGTGCTTCACAGGCTATCCCTCGTTGGACTCCTCCAGACCTTTGCGGCTTACCATCAGAGCCAGTATGAAGGTGAGGGCGAACGCAGCGCTGCAGATGATAAACGCAATCTCGTAACTGCCCGTCCTGGCAAAGATCCATCCCGCGCTGGTCGGACCGGACACTGTGCCCAGCGCGAGACCGACCAACAGCAAACCAAGGATCCGGCTGAAATGACGCTGCCCGAAGCACCATCCGACAAACATCGGCATGAGTGGCGCTGCGCCACCGACGCCAAGGCCATAACACCCCGCAAAACACACCAACGGCACCTTTGAAGTCATCTCGAATCGTATCAAACACAATACAAGGATCGCGACTCCCACGGCGAACAGCAGACCGACCAACGCCACTAGTTTCTTGATGCTGAATCTGTCGCCCAGCCAGCCGAACAGCACCGTCCCCGTTATACCCACGATGATGGCCAGGACCCAGAAGCTTGTCCCCTGCTGAAGTGTAAACCCGATCCCTTCCATGAAGGGAACGAAATGCAGACCCATCATCGTTTGTCCGAAAATTTGCAGCACGTAGATCAACAGGAGCAGCTTGAAAGCAGGCGACGTGACGGCCCGTTTGACGGAGACGCCGCTCATGGCCTTATCCCGGCTGCTTTCGTCGGCCCCCTCCGGTGAGAGACCGTCCGGCAGAAGACCCATGTCGGACGGTTTCGAGCGGATAAAGATCGAGATGGCCGGTACGGCTATTACGAAAACCGTAGTCCCTATCACTCCGAAAGACCAGCGCCAACCGGCATGCGTAATAAGAAGGCTTGTCAAGGGCATTAACACGACGGCACCAACACCATATCCCATCATCATGATACCCATGGCAAGGCCCCGATACCGATCGAACCATAACGTCATCAGCGTCTGTCCCGGTACAATCGTGCAAAACGCCAAGCCTACACCAGCCATGATCCCGCCCGCGAACAGCATGAGCTTCCCGGTCATGAGAGCCAGCACAAGCTGAGCCACCACGTATAACAGAGCGCCGGCCGCCATGGTTAACCGCGCTCCAAACCGTTCCATAGAGGTGCCGACGAGCGGCGCGAAAAGAGCACCCAGTACCCCGCACATTGCCGCCATATTCGACATAACCGTTCTGTCCCAACCGAATTCCCTCTCCAGCTCGGTCACGAAAAGTGTCAACACGAAATAGCCGAAACCGCCGCAGAAGAACATAATAACGAAAACAGCGGCAAGCAACTTCCAACCATAAAAGATCGTTTTCCCCTTTCGCAGGTTTTCCACCAGGACCCTCCCCGTTAGTATGGCCCTAACCTGAGCAAGTTAGCAGGCTTCCAGAGTCAGGCAAATCCGGGTTCACCCCTTACCGTAGACAGCGTTGCAGAAGTCGTACACGTTCTTCTCAATGTCGATACCGTAGATCCTCTTATTGCTGGCAAGAACCTTGTTGACCCAGTCCTGCGGCAGCTTCTTGCAGCCCGCAAGTGCGCCTGCCAGGGCCCCCGCCACGTATCCTGTGCAGTCGTTGTCCCGAAATCGGACCAGATTTCCAGCTTCGTCAACGTTTCTGTGATTTGCCGCAATCAAGATCGCCTTCTTCGGGTCGCCTTGAGCAAACATGTTTGCTGCAAAACACACTGTAAGCGTGTCGAGCGGATCGAACACGTGTTTATTCGCCAGTTCTCGTGACAAGAGCAGTGACAAGTCACGGCTGTCCTTTGCCTTCTTCGTCAGCTTCAACACGGAGGAGGTGACCTCTGTTGCCAGGTCGTCAAAATACTGACCGAGCGTGGATCCCTTGAGCTTAAGAGGATCCAACCGGCGCAAACGCCGCAGTATCGTGGCCATGTCAGTGATACCTCCAATGGCCATGCTGACTGCAGCCGCCTGCATCCCGCACGCCTCCTTGGCGTAACCGACGTCGAAATATGCCAGTTCATAAGCCTTCTCGTAAGCCTGGCTCGGCTGGTTCTTATACAGGCAGCCGGAACAAGCCAGGCTCAGCAGGCCAATAAGCGTTGGAAAACGGAGGCCGAAGCTCCTTTCCCGCAGCGCGTGAACGGGCACACCGGGCAGCTCCGGACACTCCATTCCGAGGCAGCCGCAACTGACTCCGTAAAAATCAACCAGATGCTGGCGCGCCAGCGGCGCCACCCGCTTGGGGTAATACCTCTCCGGATGCAGGTATCTGCGGATATACTCCGCAGCGAGACGCTGCGCATTGATTGCCCCATCGTTTTCGATCACGGCCTCGAGGAATATGTGGTTCATTCTTGTGTCGTCCGTGCCGGTCCCCGCCGGGGCTCTCTTGGACCATACGCCGTAGGAACCGTGACCGCGACCGGCGTAATCGTACATTTCGTCTATCCAGTCCTTGCCGATCCGTTTCTGTATGTAAGGACGCATCTGGAACTCGAACGCACCGCCAATGGAATCGCCAATGGAGGCGCCCACGACACACCCCAGGATCCTGTCTTCCAGCTCTCGTCTTGTCATAACGTCTTAACCTCTCTTACTCTGAGTATTGATTCCGCAGGCCTCGCTGTCGGCGTGCTGACTTGAGTATAGATAGCCGCGACGCCGCAGCCGAGGAGCGCTCACCTGCCGTATTTTTCTAACAGCGGCATTAACTGCGCGAACTTGTCGAGTGATTCCGCCCATTTGCCCATGTAGAACTCTTCGCCAGCGCTGGAGCCCGCCGCACGCAGCAGTTCTTTTTCCTCCGCATTGAATTCCAGCGAGAAATCAAACCACAGCGACATCAACCGTTCCAACAGAGATCGTGCCTTGAGGAATTCCTCCGAAGGAAGCGGAAGACGCTGCTCGGCTGGCGGCAGCGGGGGAAACGGCTTCGCAGGTTCTGTCTGGTACCAGTAGGCGACGCTGGAATAGTCATTCTCGAAGTTGTTTGCATGACCGTGTTCGATGCCGACCTTGATCGATCTCGTGAAACGAACTGGGTCGTGCACGTACCAGCGATACATTGTGTTGTTGCCGGAGAAATCCGGGTTCTGAACCACCGAAAAGCCAGTGTAAGGACCCGAAAAAGGACGCGTAGGACATGCGCCGCCGCCGAATATCTCCTCAGTGCCCGTACCATGATATCTCGGGGGAAACGATTCGCCGTCCACGAAGATCATGTCGTCACCTTCGCCCCACCAGCCGCCGGCCACGTTATATACGTTCAGCAACAGCCCGACCAGTTGTCCCAGTCCCTCCGCTTCAAGAATGACGTAGTTATCTTCCCCTGACAGATTCACTCCGTCCCACCATAACTGCACGTTCTTGGCTTCTTTGTCAACGCTCTTCGTGAGACACTCGCGACGCCATTGTGCGTGAAATCTGCCAATATCACCGGGGATCGGAGAGTCATATTCCTCATACTCGATGTGATACCAATAAGCGTTTATAAGGCCTCCCAAACCGACGTCGCTCTCGTTGTACAGCTCGATCCGCGCGCCTGAGGAAAACGGCATCGGAAAGTAACAGTTGAATCCAAAACTGACGCCCATGCCGCGGTTGATCGTCACTAGGTCCGACGTGAAAACCGGAACGACGCAGTTGGCAGCGCCAAAGAAATCGCCCAGGGGAACCTCCACGCTCGGAGTCTCCTCGCCGTCCCAATACATGCGGACGACCGCCCGCCTCAGGTCGTAGGGGTCATTGCCGATCATCGTCCAATAGAAATGGGTAATGCAGCCCGATCCCTCGACGTCCAGCAAAATTGCAGTCTCGTGTGGCTCGACGGAGATCCAGTCCCTGTTGCCTCCCATCGTGTCCCAGCTTGACACGCGCCGTGACCGCGCGTCCCGTATCGTGAATAAGTTCTTGAAACTACTCGTGTCTAAACTTCCATATCCCATTTCACCGCGCCCCCATCTATACAGACCTCGGTCCCCACACACATTGTTCCCTTTCGCTGACACCGGTTAAGAGCAATGGGGACCTTCAGGCGCCCTCGAAATCCCGCACGCAAAAGATCAAGAGACAGATCCTCTCCGTTTCTTCGTGGACCGTTATCCTGAAAAGCTCTCCTCCCTCGAGCCAGCTTAAGACACATAACGCATTACGCGTACAACGGTAAACCGTCGGTATCAACTTCGAAGACTTCCAGCACACCAACTTCGTCTTCAGTAACGTATATCTTCCTCTCGCCCGGCGGCCCGAAGGCAAGATTCGACGGGAAGCTGCCGCCCGTCTTGATGCGCTCGACGACCGCGCCGTCTTTACCCAGCACGGTGACATCGCCCTGACCGTAGACCGCAACGTAGAGGTTCCCGTTCGCCCCAAATTTCATACCGTCCGGTCCTCTTGGAACCTGTGGACCTTCCGGCGCGACGACGTTGCCGAACTCTTCGCGCTTACCGACAAACTTGCTGCCTTTCCGTTTATAGCGATAGACTATCCCGGTCAAAGTCTCGTTTACATAAAGGTTCTTGTCGGAATCGAATGCAATGCCGTTGGTGAACCGAAAGCCGGAGTCCAGTTTCTCGATCTTCTTGGTCTTCACATCGATCCTGTAGACGCGCCCATCGTACGGGAGATTCATGAAGTCCGGATTCGGCTCTCCCCCAGGGGCAAGCTCCTCAAGCAAAATTCCCGAGTCGGTCATGTACAAATCGCCATCCGGACCGAACGCCAGATCATTGGGAAACAAGAACGGTTCGCCGTTGCACTCGGTGAGGAACACGTCCACTTCGCCGTCCATGGTCAAGCGAATCAGCGAAGGACTTAGCGATTCGGCAACCCATATCACGCCGTCCTTGTCCAGAGCCAATCCGTTTGGCCGCCCCGTCTTGGCGACAACGCGCTTAGTCTTTCCGTCAGAACTAATGTGAGTCACGCACCCCCGGTCCGGCCCCATTTCGACGACGAGCCAGCTTGTGTCCGGCAACAGGACCGGAGCCTCCGGCACGCTGAGATCTCTAGCGAAGATCATTGTGGAATCCCCCCTCCCGATTACTTACCTCACTAACCAATGCCACACTATCAGCGTATGATGACACCGCTTACACGATCACGAATGGTTGGTCTTCACGAATTTTTCTTGTACTTTTCAAACGGTTTGACAAGCTCTCTCAAGGCCGCCGCAAGCACGCTGCCATCAGAAGCCCGCGCAATGAGCGTGAAACCGTCGGCGACCGCGTCCTCCGGACTTTCCACGTCCAGAAGTATTATGCCCGGGGTCTTGCCGCTTTTGCGGCACGCGGAGACTATCTTGGTCACCGCCGATCGATACTTCGGATGGTCAAACTGTCTCATGATGCCGAGACCGATGCTCAAGTCAAGTGGACCTATGAACAGAGTGTCCACACCGTCCACAGCTGCTATCTCATCCGCGTTCTCCACGGCTTCTTCCGTCTCAATCTGCACGACGCACAACAACTCATCATTTGCCGCTGCATGGTATTCTCTGAAATCCTGGCCGAAGTTTGCCGGCCGCGTATATGGCGTGACACCTCGTATTCCCCGGGGCGGATACCGCATCGCTTGCACGACCCGTTTGGCGTCGGCGGCATCTTTAACCATCGGAACCATAATGCCGGATGGGCCGAGGTCAAGCACACGCTTGATCAACACGGGGTCGTTCGAGGCGACGCGCACGAACGGCACCGTCGGCGTGCCTTCAAGGGCTTGGAGTTGGAACAGGAGGCTGTCGTTGGCTCCCATCCCGTGTTCCATATCCAGCAGCACCCAGTCGAAACCCGCGTTCCCAGCTATCTCAGCTGTAATGCTCGAACCGAGAACCAGCCAGGTTCCAACCAGGATATCACCGTCAAGAACTCGCCGGCGTATAGATTTGATGCCCATAGAACTCCCCTCCGGGTGCTCCTTCCACTAACTATGAGGCAGCATTAGCCTCCGCCCAATCAGGCTATTGACCGCGCAGGCGCTAACAGGAAGACGGGAAGGTTTGGTATTCTTCTTTACGGTTTCACCCTCTTCGCCATTTCTATAGCCACGTCGATTATCATGTCTTCCTGTCCGCCGACGGTTTTCCTCTCCCCTAGCTCGACCATGACGTCGCGTATGTCCACGTCGAATCGTTTGGCAGCGCGCCTGGCGTGCAGAAGAAAGCTGGAATATACCCCCGCATAACCCAGCATTAGGCTGTCATTGTTGATAACTTGTGCTCGTGGCATAATGGGCTCGACAACCTGCTCGGCCGCGTCCATGACTTTATAGAAGTTCACACCGGTCTCAACCCCCAGTTTCTGTAGCACCCCGATAAGCACTTCAAGCTGCGCGTTTCCTGCGCCGGCACCAAGCCCCCTCAGCGTGCCGTCGACAGAGTCAGCTCCCGCCTCCACGGCGGCTAACGTATTGCCGACGGCCATGGAGAGGTTGTTGTGTGCGTGGAAACCGATCTCGACGCCTAGAGCCGACTTCAGCGCCTCGATCCTGGCTTTAACATCCGGCGGTAACATTGCGCCCGCCGAATCCATCAAGTAGACAAGCTCGGCTCCGGCCGCCTCCATGATCTTAGCCTGCTCGACAAGCTTCGGCGGCTCAACCATGTGCGTCATCATCAGCACGCCGATGGGTCTCATGCCGAGCTCGCGGGCAAGCTGAATATGCTGCTCTCCGATGTCCGCCTCGGTGCAATGCGTGGCCACGCGGGCAGCTTCCGCACCGTGTTCCCTTGCCATCTCCAGGTCCTTCTGTGTGCCTATGCCGGGAAGAAGCAGAATACCCAGCTTGCTCTTCTTGATCGCCTTCGAGACGGCCTCAAGGTACTCACCGTCAGTGGCAGCCGCAAAGCCATACTGGATTGAAGATCCGGCCAGGCCATCCCCGTGACTTACCTCGATTGTCCCGACGCCCGCATCATCCAGGGCTGCTGCAACCGCCGCCATCTGCTCCGGCAGGAACTGGTGGGCCATCGCGTGTTGGCCGTCCCGCAACGTGGTATCAATTATTGCTACTTTTCTCTTTTTGATCGAAAGGTCTTTGTGGTTGTCCATGTCTTCTATGCCACCGCGCCCTGTTCCCTGAGCAGTTTCTCTGCAAAAACCTCGCCGACCGCGCATGCGGCCGCGGTCATTATATCGAGGTTCCCGGAATACTTGGGTAGGTAATCCCCTGCGCCTTCGACCTCGATCATTGTCGTCACCTTATCTGCATCAACATATGGCTCGACCTTCAACCTGTATCCCGGCACGTAATTCTGGACCTTCGCCACCATCTCCGCCACAGACCTCCTGACGGCATCCTCGTCGGGATCGTCAACGAGAGCGTAGATCGTGTCTCTCATGATTATCGGCGGCTCGGCGGGATTCAGTATGATTATAGCTTTCCCTTTTTCAGCTTTTCCCAGAACCTCGAGTCCCTTGGCCGTCGTCTGGGTGAACTCGTCTATGTTCTGTCTGGTGCCGGGACCGGCACTCTTGCTTGCGATGGTAGCCACAATCTCGGCGTATCGCACCCGGCACACTTTGCTGATGGCGGCGACGATCGGCGTCGTAGCCTGTCCGCCGCACGTGACCATGTTCACGTTGGGCTTGTCGAGATGCTCATGCAGGTTCACGTAAGGCACCACATACGGACCCACTGCCGCCGGCGTCAGGTCTACAGCGATTTTTCCCGCTTCCTTGAGCAGCGGAGCATGCTTCGCATGCGGCTTTGCGCCGGTCGACTCAAAGACTATTCGCACATGCTCGTTTTCCAGTATTGCGTCTATCCCCTTGAGCGAGGTTGCTACACCTTCTTTCGCCGCAAGCGCAAGACCGTCTGAATCAGCTTTTATACCGGTCATCAGCACCAGATCCATGTACCGGCTACGCAGGATCTTGTACATGAGATCGGTACCTATGTTGCCGGGACCGATTATCGCTACCTTTACTCTGTCATTCATTTCCAACCACTGCTGCGGTGTTGCAGGTCAGAGTACTATCGCCGGTTTGAACGAGCGGCCTTGCCAACCGCGTTCTGATTGTCTCGGATAGGTCGCACGAGAGCGACTCTCCGCGCCGCAGGGAGACCAAGAAGCCCACGTTCAGCCGGCAGCACTCTGGTCAAGAGACGCGGAACTTCTCGAAAAACTCTTCTTGAAACTCCGTAGAGGCACCGGGCATAGCAGGTGTAATGCACACCCCGTCCTTCAGTTGGATCTGATCCTTGAAAAACCCTTCCGTCCAAGGGATAATCTCCAGATACCAACTATTCGGAATACTCCTGATCAGATGCTGGTGTACCTGCATCAGATCTCCTGCGTGTGGACAGACACGGAGCCCATTAAGGTTCGCCATGGCGGCAACCTCCATCCATGGCGTAATCCCGCCTATACGACACGCATCGACCTGAACCATATCTACTGCCGCGTTCTCGATATAGTCTCTGAAAGCCTGCGTTGTGTAAATGTGCTCACCCAGAGCAATGGGAATAGACACTTTTTCCCTAAGCAACCTGTGGGCTTTAACGTCGTCAGGATGCAGGGGCTCTTCCAACCATGTCAGGTTAAACTCCTCCAGCTTCTTGCCCCAGATGATAGCCGTCATAAGATCCCACGTTTGGTTCACGTCGACCATAAGCGTCACGTCATCGCCTATAGCTTCCCTGACAGCCTTTACACGCCGGTAATCTTCCAGATGATCGGGCTTACCTACCTTCATCTTAAGTGCGGTGTACCCCTCGTCGAGTAACCGGAGCATCTCATCCTTCAATTCAGCTTCCGTACGGTTCAGCCAGCCGGCGTCGGTATTGTAAATAGGAACGTTCTCGGGACGGCACCCGCCTAGCACCTGCCATAAGGGTCTCTCGGCTTTCTTGGCGATGATGTCCCACAAGGCAATATCAACGGCCGATTGCGCCATAGTCGTTGCGCCGGCCCGACCGATCCAGTGTGACTTGCCGTAGTACAGGTTCTGCCAAATCTGTTTGACATTATAGGGATCTTTGCCCAGTATCTCGCCTACAAAAAGTGTGTCCAGCACATTCTTGATAACGCTGCCACCTGCACCAACAGTGATCGTGTAACCGGTGCCAACAATACCTTCATCTGTGTGAACATTGACACCGACGAACTCACCATGACTGAACGCCTGCATGCTGTCGGCAACTTCGCGCTCCAACGGTACCTGCAGAAGAAAGCTTTCTGCACGAGTAATCTCCATCACCTCGATCTCCTCTCCCTTGACTTGTGCACACCCCTGTAAAGTCTCGTGGGCCTGATTTAGAACCCCATTCCGGTGCCCCGGGTACTTAATTCGCTATCCGGGACTCCGAATCAACACTTCCTGTGAGCCTTACCTTAGATTCGAAACGGGTCGCTCAACCCCTTATCAATCTGTCCACACTAACGATGCCGCCGTCTAACAAGAGCGAGGATCCTGTGGCATAAGATGCCTCGTCAGATGCCATGAACAGTATGCCGTGCGCGATCTCCATCGGCTCGGCGACTCTGCCCACGAGCGGCGTCCTTTTTAGAACCTCGTAACCTTCTTCAAGCGTAACGCCGACTTGAGCTATGGCGTCGTCGAGCGCTTTTGTCCTGGTCAGACCAGGAAGAACAACGTTGATTCTCAGGTCCGGGAAATCAATCGCCATTGATTTGGTGAGCGCTATTATAGCAGCCTTTGAGGCATTGTAAACGGCCTGTGAAGGTGTACCGATCACCCCGTTCATGGAAGACACGTTAACGATAGCGCCGTTACCCGACCGTCTCAGGTGAGGGATTGCCGACTTCGCGCACAGACCCATACCTTTCACGTTCACGCTGAATACCATGTCGTACAGTTCAGCGGTTGCTTCCAGCACGGTGCCCCCGCAGAAAACCGCCGCATTGTTAACCAGAATGTTCAACCTGCCGAATCTCTTGACCGTTTTCTCGATGAAATTTAAGGCGTCCGCCTCGTCTGACACGTCGGTCTTTACAAATACGGCTTCCCCGCCTTCGTTGGCAATCTCCTCCACTGTAGAGTTACCTTCAGCTTCCGTTCGACAGGCCACGGCAACCTTGGCGCCTTCTCGCGCGAACAATATAGCGGTTGCCCTTCCTATGCCCCGCCCCGAACCGGTTATCGCTGCAACCTTATCCTCAAGCCTCAATTCTCTCCCTCCTGTTCGCAGCACCCCCAAGCGTCGCACCCCGCGCAGGTTGCTGACGACTCATTTCGGTTGGCACTCATCAACAGCTTCGGCAAAGCATTATAACTTCCAATCGGTTCCATGGCAAGATATCCTGCGCCCGACGCCGCAGCTCCCCCCACTACATTAGGATCCCAATGCTTTGTGTCTTTATCGTCGACCCGCCTCGTAGAGCCAAAGCCTGAGAGGTTCATCGACGTGGAACTCGCCGACAAAAATCCGTCCGCGGAACGCCTCGGGTCCTGTTGCACCTATGGCACTTGGCTCGAGAAAACCCGGCGCTTCTATTCTCTCCCAGGTTGTACCGTCGGTGGTCTTCACCAGAGTACCGGCATGTGCGTACGCGATCCGTGCTCCGGGCAGCCAGAAGGTCGCCATACCACCTTCCAACGTGAACTTGCCACCCGCTGTCAGATACAGCGTATCGTCAAGCACGAGAATGTCGATGGTCCAGATGTTTTCCGGATTGCCGAACCCGTTCTCGTTCACCTGTTCCCAATCGGGGAAGGGAAGCTTCTCGGACGGTGTCGCGCGCCATACCTCGAGCCCCTGCGTGTTGTTCCACGTACCCGCGTAAATCTTGTTCTTGAATACACCGAACCCACATATGTTGTGGTTTGCCGGATCGCCAAAACCGCCCCGGTTCACTTGCTCCCACTGATCGTAAGGCGGTGAAAGATTACCATCGGTGCGCCATAGCTGGCATCCGATCTTGGGCGCCATCGCCTCGCGCGCAGACTCGGTGCCTGCATACAGGTAACCATCGTGCACCAGCATCCTGGTGGCGTCGCTGTTACTTGAGAACCCCCAGCCGTCCTGATTGACCTGAGTGAAGGTGCCGGGATTGCCGCTCGCGCTGCGCCAGACTTCAGGTCCCGTGGTCGGATTGAAACATCCCACGTACAGGTGACCGTTGAACGCTGACATGCACGTGGCTGCCTTGTTGCCGGCATCGCCGAACCCGTCAGTGGTGACGGCCTCCCAGACGATATCGGCAGCATTGTCTGCATCCGCGTTCGCTCGGAATACTTGGAGAGCGTCTCTCATATTCCACGTGCCGACGTACAGCTTGCCGTTAAACCATTCAAAGGAAAGCACGCAGAAGTTATTTGCGCTTCCGAGGCCGCCGCTGCCGGTCAGTTCCCAGTTCTCCCCGTTCCCGGAGCGGTACACCTTGCCTCCGTTAGCAACGTTCCAAGTGCCGAGATATATATAATCCTCGTGAGCCTTAATCTTCACGATGCCGGTGTTCAGCGGGTCGTCAAAACCGCTCTTATCGATTAGCCGCAAAGGCGACGGCTCACAACCCCAGAGTCTCAGAGTCTGTACGAACTGCGCTTCGGCGAAAATGAGCTGTCCACGAAACTTCAGAGGCGGTCCGCCGGCCATCGCAGGCGGCTCAAGGAATCCCGGCGCTTCCACTCTCTCCCAGGTTGTACCGTCGGTGGTCTTCAGCAAGAAACCTCCATGCGTGTACTTGATTTTCGCGCGGCCGCTCAGAAGGGCGTACATGCCACCTTCGACCTCGAACTTGCCGGCACCTCCCGCGTACAGAGTGTCGTCGACCGCGGAAATGGCCAGGGTCCAGATGTTCTCAGGGTCACCGAACCCGTTCTCGTTGACCTTCTCCCAGTCCGAGAACGGCGCGGTTGCCGACGGTGTCGCCCGCCATACCTCGGTTCCCTGCGTCGTGTTCCACGTACCGGCGTACATCTTCCCATTGAACATGGCGAGCCCACAGACATTGTGGTTGAACGGATTGCCGAAGCCGCCCGGACTCACCTGTTCCCACTGGTCGTAAGGCGGGCTGAGGTTTCCGTCCGTGCGCCAAAGCTGACATCCGACCTTGGGATCATTCAACTCACGTGCCGACTCGGTACCCACGTACAAGTAACCATCGTGAACGAGCATCCTGGTGGCATCGCTGTTGCTGCGGAATCCCCAGCCGTCCTGATTCACCTGCGTCCAGCTCCCGGGATCGCCGGTCGCGCTGCGCCACACTTCAGGCCCGCTCAGCGGATTGAAACACCCCACGTACAGGCAGTCTTTGAAGATGCACATGAACGTCGCGGCTTTGTTGCCGATGTCGCCGAACCCGTCCGCGGTTATCGGCTCCCAGACGATATCGGCCGCGTTGGGGGCGTCAGCGTTCGCCCGGTACACAGCGAGAGCGTCCTTCATATTCCATGTGCCGACGTAAAGCTTACCCTTGAACCACTCTAAAGAGATTATATCGAAGTTGTTCACATTTCCGAACCCGCCGGTGCTTATCAGCTCGAACTCCTTCACATCTTTTGTGCGATACATCTTGCATCCGTTGGCCACGTTCCACGTGCCCAGATAGAGATACTGCTCATGAATTTTCGTTGCCCCGACAGCGGTGTTCATCGGGTCGTCGAAACCGTCGCTGCTGATTAGCCGTAGCTGCCGTTTCTCTTCCGCCAGCACACGACTGCACAACAGCAAAGCAAGAACAAAAGCGAAAAGAATAACGGTAGAACCTTCACTGCGAAGCATTTCAACTTACTCCCTGTCTCAGACTTTTGCCGCCGCCACATCCCTGTCGTCGGTGTGCGTTCCGATTGGTTCTTGTTGATGTGGCGACTCGAACCTACCGGTCTGCATCACGTAGCGCATACTGTAACGCACGTGTGCCTCCATTTCAACCCGCGCCCGATCGGCGTCCCGTTCCCGGATGGCCTCCGCGATGGACTCATGAGCCAGAACGGCTCTCTCCCGCCGCACGAGGTCGTCCTGACAACTGAAAACCTGAGCGTAGATAACGAAGCCCGAGAGCACCTCCAGAAGTAACGGGAACAAGGGATTCTTCGTTGCACGAGCGACCTGAGTATGGAACGCAAGGTCGGTTTCAGACGCACTCTCCAAAGGCTCTCCCAACTCCTCTCGCAGCATCACCACGAGCTCTTCCATTCTTGCGATGTCTTCCTCCGTACGGTGCTGGGCGGCCAGATGAGCGGTCTGCGATTCGAGAGCCAGCCGCACCTGAGAAACGTTCTCGAAGCTCTCCTTTCCCTCGAACGAAAGCATGAGAGGAAACAGGCGACCAAACGCCTCCGTGTCCATCTTACCCACGGTCGAGCTCTTCCCATGAGAAATGTTGAGTATCCCGAGCACGCGGAGTCGGGAAAGGCTTTCTCGCAAGACAATCCGACTTACACCAAACTCTTCCATCAGGTCGCGCTCGCTGGGAATCGCACCGCCCACCGGCCACTCACCGCTGTGAATCCTATCGAGCATATCGTGGAAGAGCCTGTCGGTGCTCGATGTCCGTTGTTCTTCGGCTTTCATAACGCATTCTCCTGTAAAGTGATATCACCACTATACTGATCACAGGTGCGACCAGTATACCATATAATAGGGTCAAATGTCAAGCACTTTCAGCGGTAGCGGGGTCACATGCCCCAAGAAAAGGCTTGACATTTCATAAAAAGTGTGTTAGACTAAATCCACTCATGTTACCAGTGTGTATCTCCTGGTGATATCAGTTGGGCGGTAAAGAGCTGGCGGATAGTCGGGGGGAGCAACCGTAGAAGACATGGATTCTCAGGCCGGATCGCAATCCATTTTCCGGGGAAGTTGCACGCACACGGTCTTGAGCGAGGAGCCTTACGAGAGCCGCTGCGATAGATACAGCTATTCGAACTGCAACTATTAAACCATGCATGAAAGGAGGTGGTAATAAACTGAGTGTTTCGGCTCGATCTAGGTTGACTGGAGTTGCTTTGCTGGCTGGGACTGTGAACAGTAGAGGGGGGAACAGAGAAATGTGTAATACAGCAGAGAAAAAGAAAGGGTTTACGCTCATTGAGTTGCTGGTGGTGATTGCCATAATAGGCATATTGGCGGCAATCTTACTACCGGCACTGGCGCGCGCGCGTGAGGCGGCTCGGCGGGCGAGCTGCGCGAACAACTTGAAACAGATGGGCCTGGTGTTCAAGATGTACGCGAACGAGTGGAACGGTCGATGGCCGATGCTGCACCATCGAGCTTGCGATGGGGAAGCAATGACATCGGGTGCGCCGGATATGTTCGCGCTGTACCCGGAGTACCTGAGCGACATAAAGGTTATGCTGTGCCCGTCGAACTCTATCAGCGCGGACCCGGCCATTTACTGGGATATGGCGGACAATCGCACCACCGTGTGGAGCGGCTCACAGTTCATGCCGACGTCGGGGGTTCCTAACAAAGATTTCTACCCGTGTGAGATGCGGGGGGACAAGGATGGTACAGTTGTTGCTGCCGGCGAAGCAAGGGGCCCGACATACGCTTACACGAGCTACGCCATGACAAGCGAAGTGACCGCGCTCGGGTCCCCGGATGCATGTGCGCACGCTAGTGAGGGTGGTTGGATAAATTCCAACTTCATCGCGGGGCTCATGCAGGCCGCGGGAGATTGCGCCGCAGCGGGCTTGGACATAGACTGCAGGATCGACAATGATATTGATGTAATGTATCCGGGCACCGGAACGGGCGCGCGCGGCAACGTACTGGATCCCCCGAGCACGTGGAGTTACGCCGGCGACACGATATACCGGCTGCGTGAGGGTATCGAGCGATTTATGATAACCGACATCAACAACCCCGCTGCAAGCGCAATGGCGCAGAGCGAAGTGCCGGTTATGTACGACGCGATAAAGACTTTAGTCGCGGACTACAACCACGTGCCGGGAGGATGCAACGTGCTGTACATGGACGGCCACGTGGAGTTCATCAAGTACCCGGGCGAGTATCCGGTTACGTATTGTAATGCGGCAACGTTTGTCGGGTTGGGGAACTACTAGAGCGGAACACACGAGGCCAGCCTCGTCCCTAATGACGGTGGCAAACTGACTTGGCGCATATGGGCTGGACAGCGTAGCGACCGCAACGGTGTCCAGCCCTACATCGTGTTTAGGAAATGCCAATTGTAGGCTGCGCACTTGCCTTTTCTGGGTTTTCGTCGGTACAATCGTTGGTAGCATGGATCGGTGCAACGCACCGGTCGCGCGGCGGATCTTGGGTTGTCTTGACGTGAAGGGAGGTGGTGATAGAGCGGGTGTCTCGGTTCGATCTACGAGGGTCCAGGTTGCCTGGTTTCTAAGACGGTAAAGAGAAGGGAGGACAAAGATGTCTAAGAGCAAAAGGCTGAAGAGAGGCTTTACGCTGATTGAGTTGCTGGTGGTGATTGCTATCATAGGGATACTGGCGGCAATCCTACTGCCGGCACTCGCTCGGGCGCGTGAAGCGGCTCGGCGCGCGAGCTGCGCGAACAACCTGAAACAGATGGGTCTGGTGTTCAAGATGTACGCGAACGAGTGGAACGGGCGGTTTCCGACCATCCAGTTCTTCGACTGTGCCGGGAACTACTCCACTATAAGTGCGGTGAACGCGTTCTCAATTTACCCGGAGTATCTCAGCGACCCGAAGATCCTGATCTGCCCATCGGAGGCCAGGGCAACGACGGTTGAGTCGTTCTTTGACGGCGCCGACAATCGCGCAAGTGTCTGGAACGGGACTCAGTTTGTGCCGACGTCCGGTGTTCCAAACAAGGATTTCTATCCGTGCGAGAACACGGGAGACCTGGACGGAGACTCAACGACGGATAGCCGACGGACGGCGTCGTACCAGTACTATGGCTGGGTGTTCGTGAGTAACGTTGACGCTGCCGGGACCACGGCAGCGTGTGTCCAAGGCGGCGGTCTGCAGAGCAACTACATTCAGTCCCTCTTGTTAGCGCTCGGTGGACTCGGCAATCTTGGGACGCCGCGCGTAGGGGAAGTATGCGATATGGACCTTACCTCATTTTACCCAAATCAGGGTACGGGGGCGCGTGGCGATATCAACAACCCGGACACCTGGAGTCTCGCGGGAAATACAATCTATCGTTTCCGCGAGGGTATCGAGCGGTTCATGATCACCGATATCAACAACCCGGCTGCAAGCGCATTGGCACAGAGCGAGGTGGTGGTGATGATGGACACAATCAAGTGGGCGGTTCGCGACTTCAACCACGTCCCCGGCGGTGGCAACGTTCTGTACATGGACGGACACGTCGAGTTTATCAAGTATCCGGGCAAGTTCCCGATGACGCCGTGTATGGCACAGATGGCGTTCGAGGAGAGCCGCTAGTACGTGACGCTTAAGGGGAGACGGGTTGACGGCCGACTCCCGGCACTGGTCTCCCCTTATTGTTTTGCACCACGGGCGTGCGTCATCAGCGAACGTGGCCGGTGTGCCCACGACAGCATGATGTGATGGACGAAGGATAGCGCGCACAGACGGGGGCAGGGCGAGAGTTCCTGAAGAAACTTGGTGCGTCGATTGCGTTGCTGGCGAGTGCTGCTACACACCCGGGCCAACCTCTGACCGCACAGGAGGATCAGCGAGGAAGTAGAGAGCGCCAGATGAGCAGACCGAACATTCTTTTCCTGTTCACCGACCAACAGCGATGGGACACTATCGCGCAGGCCGGCAATGCTCACATGGTCACTCCGAACCTGGACCAGCTCGCCGAGAACGGAGTGCGCTTCGACCACATGTACACACCGTGCCCTCTGTGCACACCTGCACGCGCCAGCATAGTCACGGGCTGTTTTCCGAAGCGCCACATGGTTCACGGCAACGCAACCTGGATACCGGACGACGGAGACACGTGGCCCCGCATCTTCACGGAGGCCGGCTATGACACCCGCGCCTTCGGAAAGATACACAGCCATCCATGGCGAAACCCGACCGGTTTTTCGAAACGCGTTATCGCCGAGGACAAATTCTGTTTCGAAATGCCGGACGATTACACGCTGTGGCTTAAAGAAAAAGGTCATAAACGTCCATGTCCGTGGCGGGATCAGCTCGAGGAGTATGTCTCAGGACGTGGCTGCGTGGTCTGGAACTGGCCGGAAGAGTTGCATATCGACTCTTATATTGGAATGAAGGCCATCGAGGCGCTCAAGGAGGTCGCGAAAGGAGACAAACCGTTCTGCTACTGGGTATCATTCAACAGCCCGCACGCACCGCACGATCCACCGCAGCGGTTTCTGGACATGTACAAAGATCGGGATATCCCCGGCCCGACCCGCAGATCGTACGAGCCGTTTGACAAGCCGGCATCGCGAATGCTTAGTCTATATATCCTCGACAAGTACTTCGGCATGGCCGGCGACATGTTCATGCTGTCCGACAGGCAGATCAAGAAACGGCGCAGCTACTACTATGCGACCATCACCCTTGTTGACCACTGGATCGGCGAGATAGTAAGGACGCTCAAAGAGCACGGCCTCTACGACAATACGATCATACTCTTCTCCAGCGACCACGGCGATGCACAGGGCGACCATAACATGATTGAGAAGAGCTTCTTCTATGAGGGGATGGTGCGAGTACCGTTGCTCTTTCACTGCCCCGGCAGATTCGCGCCGGGCGTGTCGGACGAGTTCGTCCAATCGACCGACATTGCGCCGACATTGTTATCGCTGGCAGGATTGAGGCTACCTGAGACTATGGACGGGCAGGATGTGAGCCCGTTGCTGAAGCGCGTAGACGGATGGAAGACTCGGGAAGCTGTCTTTTCAGAGAATTATCCGCTCGGGGTTGTGCTGGGGCCCGCAGGAGCCAGTCCACTGACGATGGTTCGTACGCGTGAGTGGAAGCTCGTCTATGAGGACGAACAAACAGGTTGTGAGCTTTACGATATGCGCGGCGCGGCCGACGAGTTGCACAATCTGTACCACGAGCCGGAGCACAGAGAGGTCCGGGACGAGCTTGTAGCGCGAATCGAGCAGTGGCGCTCTGAAAGCGAACCTCTCTTTAGACCCGGCAGCCTTCTTGGCGCCGATTACAGGTATCACCTTTTTCCCGAGAAGGAAAAGATCCCGTAAATCTTAAAGTCCTGGAAGGCGCTCACCGACTAAGACGGGCAAGAGACTCGGTGTGAAACTAGGTCAAAACAGCAGCGAAGGAGAGAGCAGATGGATGAGTCACGGCGAGAGTTCTTGAAGAAAGTGGGCGCTTCTATTCCGGTGCTTGCGGGTGCTGGTTCGTATTCCCGGCGCGCCGAATCCTTGGCGGCGGGCGCCAGTCGTAGCGGAGGTAACGAGCGGCAGACGAGCAGGCCGAACATTCTCTTCCTGTTCACCGAC
>Ga0180437_10001565_pt1 | contig 38985 bp, 31 predicted proteins | sample SS_ome_4_FD_132410 | JGI IMG/M metagenome (GOLD analysis project Ga0180437, IMG submission 132410) | Hypersaline lake sediment archaeal communities from the Salton Sea, California, USA - SS_3_D_1 metaG | ecosystem: Environmental > Aquatic > Non-marine Saline and Alkaline > Hypersaline >...
GTGCCGCTCGCCCCGCCGCCGATCAACAGCACGCGCCGGGCCTCGGGCCGCTGGGCCATGGCGAAGTGGACCGTCTCCTCGACCCGCTGCACCTCGTCGCTGGAGAAGAGCACCACCCCGTTCTCGATGAAATTGAGCTGGCCGGCCGACTCGGTCACCAGAACGTTCCCGTACGGCGAACTCTCGCGGTGGACCACGCGCTGGCCGGGATACTGCATCTCGGCCGAGACGCGGTCCAGCTCCGTCGTGAGCACCACGCCCACGAACACCGCTCCGAGCCCGGCCGCCAACACCCCCAACCCCCGCCGGCGAAAGACCACGGCCACCGCCAGGGCCAAGAGCAGGTTGAGCATCGCCGGGACGTAGAGCGTCTGGAAGTGGTCGAGCCACCAGACCAGCACGAAGCTGAACAAGAGCCCGCCCAGCACGTCGCCCACGTTATCGAGGAAATAGACCTGCCCGATGCTCTCCGGCCCGTGCCGCCGGGCGAGGATCAGCGACGCCAGCGTGAGCAGGTAGCCGGTGATCAGGCAGTAGGGGGCCAAGAGCACGAAGCTGCTCGTGACCGTGCCGGTCACGCCGATGGCCGCCCCGCGCAAAAAGACCACGTTGCGCAGGGCACGGACCAGGAGCACGTCGCCGATCGGCAGCAGGGCCACGGCCATCTCGGCGAGGATGAGCACGCAGAGCGGGTCTTTCAGGCGCGGGGCCGTCTTGCCGAGCTGTGAGCCGATCCCGGTCAGCAGCAGCCAGTTGCCCAGCACCACGCCGAAGACCAGCTCGTTGCCCTCGAATACGCTTAACAGCTCGCGCATCAGCGTGAGCTGCGTGATGAAGGCCGACACCCCCAGCCCGCACACGGCCAGGAAGAGCAGCACGCGCCGAACGGGGTTGCGGTCAGTGGGCGGGCACACCGGAGGGCGTCTCCGACTCGTGGAATGCCTCGACTTGGTAGGTAAGCACCAACGCCCCCGGGCTGCGCCAGGCGTAGGCGGGCAGGCCGGCCTTCATCGACAGGCGGCTGAGGAACGTCTCCTTATCGGGCAACTGCTCCCAGACCTGCGGCAGGAACGTGGCCTGACCACGTCCCACCTGGAGCACCACGCCGTCGATGCGCGGCCGCAGCTTCCCCAGCAGGTCGTCGGCCCCGGCGTAGTCCAGTCGCTCGGGCACCGTGAGCACGCTCACCTCGACCTCGATGTCGTCCAGCTCGTCGGGCCGCACGGGCGTGAAACGGTGGTCCTCGACCGCCGCCGCCCGGGCCCGGTCGATCACGTCGCGATAGAGCGCCTGTCGGGGAACGAGGCTGCCGATGCAGCCGCGAAGCTCGCCGTGTTTGGTAAGCGTCACGAAACACGCGAGCTGGGCCTCGGCCGCGGGCGGCACGTCGGCAAGCTCCGGCTCGGGCAGCGGATCGCCGGCCGCCGCCGCCTCGACCGTGCGCCGCGCCAGATCGAGCAGGAAGGCACGCTCCTCGGACGAGAAACGCTGCGCCTTCGGGGGCGGGGTTGGCGGCTCGCGCAACTCGGGCTCTTGCGGTTCGGGCTCCGGCTCGGGCTCGGGGGCCGTGCCGTCGGGCTCGTAGAACGCAATCGCCGCGTAGCCGACCACCTGTCCTCGATTGCCCGACGTGTTGCCGCTGTTGCGGCAGTCGAGCAGCTTGGCCTTCCAGCCCTTCTGCTTGGCGATGCGGACCAGCGCCTCGATGGGCCCGCGGCCGCACGCCTCGGCTCCGGCGACCCCCTCGGCGTCGAGGTTGCATATCGCCTTCACACAGAGGCCGTCCAGGCGCTCGGCCACCTCGTAGGGGTGGTAGTGGCTCAGGTCGGAGCTGGCCACCAGGAGCGTGCGGTCGTCGAGGCGCGGCACGAGCGCCTTGGCCACCGCCGCGGGCTCCACTTCGCCGAACACGATCGGCACCAGCTCGAACTGCCCGAGCGTCCTCTGGAGGAACGGAAGCTGGACCTCCAGCGAGTGCTCCCAGGTGTGCGGCGTGTCTTGGCCGAACGGCGGGACCTCCTTGGGCGCCCGCCGCCACCAGTCCGGCCGGCGCACGTCGCAGCTCGGGTTCACGCAAAACGGCGTGACCCGGGCCAGCTCTGCCGCCTTGGGCGAGAGCACGATCACGCCCAGCGGCGTCTCGTAGGCGTCGACGTCCGGGATCGACGCCCCCTGGAACAGACTGTAGTGACTGGGGGCCATCACGATCACCGTGTCGAACCGCTGGCCCCGCAGTTGCCGGTAGCCCGAGGCCGCGACCGGGCCTGAGAACTCGTAGCCCGCGTGGGGAGAGACCAGCCCCCGCAGGCGTCCGACCGGCTTTTCCTCGGCCGCCTTGAGCAGCTTATCGAGCGTTGCCGTCAGCTCGTCCTTCTCCCGCGGATAAAAGAGCCCGGCCACGGCCGCCTGGCGGACCTTCTCAATCTTGCGCGGCGGCCGGGGCTGGCTTTGGGCCGGCGCAGTACCGCCGGATTCCGCGGTCTGCGAGCCGGACTCGGCCTGTTGCTGGGAGCCGCCCGCCGTGGGTTGCTGCGAGCCCTTTTCCGGCTGCCCGTCGCCCCCGCACCCGGCCGGCCCCACGAGAAGTGCCCACGCGACAAGGATCCACCAACCGCGTTTCATGGCTTCATCCTCCCGCTGGCGAGGTTCGGTCTCCTTCCCATTCTACCGTTTTCGCAAACGATAGGGGGCGCAGGTCTTTGTCGGCGGTTTGCGCAAGATGGTTGCGCGGCCGGGCACGAGGACGGAGCATGGGATCACGTCACGCCAGGCACTAGGTGAGCATCTAACGGTCAATGTCGGCCTGGCCCGTGGAGAGGAAACCGAGGTGGTGCTGACACTCAAGAATCACGGTCGGAGCTATTTGCTGCGTCGATAGCATGCGAAGGCCAGCAATCCAATGGCTCCCATGCCGATCAGGGCGATGGTAGAAGGTTCGGGGACCAATCGCACATTATCAAGCCCCGTGGTCTCGACACCGGTGATGTGTTCCATGTCGATCCGGAGGTCGGTGACGTTCGCCAGTAGTCCGGCCCATGTGCCGCTTGTGACCGTCCACTCCGATTCCGCGATTGTCCGGCTGTAGGTGGCCCACTGTCCGTGGGGCGGGCCTGCAGACGCTGGCCAGACGTACTCTGCACTACCCCCGGGTCCAGATACTTGGAACATCGCGCCTTCGCTAACACTGCCGCCGCTTATGATCGTCAAATCGGCAGAAAGCACACCGCTGCCGTCAAGAGCCAACCAGTTGCCCAGGTATTCTGGAGGCGCGACCGCCCAAGTGTTGGCGCCTGTCGCTGGGTCGCTGGCCTGGAAATAGGCGCCCGGGTTACCCCCAGCGCTCTGCCAGCTAATACTTCCGTCGCCGACAGCCGTCCAGCCTTCAAGGCCGATCTCGAACGTCGTTTCGATGGTCCCGGCATTGCCGCAAAGTGGCATCGCCAATAGGGCGACTAGGGCTACCCCTCCCGCTGAGACGGAGGTGCTGCAACGTTTCGTCATCGCGCTTCTCCTAGATTCGCTGCGTGGTACGGTGATGGCGAGAATCCGAAAAACACAGGCTCAACACTTGCACGAGCGTAGTATTGCGCCATATTGCGGGTCAAACGAAATCTGGCGTCACACTGGTATTAGCACCAAGCGATCTTTTCGCTCGCCGGTACGGGAATGCGGGAGTGGCGTCGGGCCGGGATTGACGCCCTCGCCCTCGGTGGTATACTCATTGTAGATACAGCCGCAGGGCAGCCGCGCCTCGTCTTCCAGGTGCCAACCGATGATCTCGAAGATCCGTAAGTGGGGAAACAGCCTAGGGATACGCATTCCGAAGTCCCTGGCCGAAGACGTTCGGGTAGCGGAGGGCACGCAAGTCGATATCCGCGTTGAGAACGGGCGCTTGGTCATTGCCCGGCAGACGCCGGAGTGCTTTGACCTTGACGAGCTGCTCGGCCGGGTGACGCCGGAGAACCTCCACGAGGCCGTCGATACCAGCCCCCCCGTGGGAAGGGAGGTCTGGTAGGATTCCATGGCCATGGCACCCGACCGCGGCGATCTCGTCTGGCTTCAGTTCACCCCGCAAGCCGGCCACGAACAGGCCGGGCGCCGCCCGGCGCTGGTCATCTCGCCCAGGGCCTACAACGAGAAGGTGGGGCTCGCGCTGTTCTGCCCGATCACCAACCAGGTGAAGGGCTACCCGTTCGAGGTCGCGCTGCCCCCGGGCCTACCGATCACCGGCGTGGTCCTTTCCGACCAGATCAAGAGTCTGGATTGGCGCGCGCGGCGGGCCGAACTGGTCTCGGCGGCCCCCAACGTCGTCGTCGCGGAGGTGCTGGGGAAGGTCGCTGCGCTGCTCGGATTCGCGGGTCCCTAAGACGAAAAGGGACCTGGTCTGTTTTGCCGGCAGAATAGACCAGGTCCCCTTTTTCGTTCGCGCCACACTGGACGGATTGGGCAATCCGTCCTACAGTGTGGGCAGCACGGGGTCGGGACAGGCGAGCCGCCTGTCCTACGGGGGCGACAGGCGAGCCGCCTGTTACTAGGAGGGAAGGGAGGCCCGGGGCGATGTTCTACGCCGACTTGCACGTCCACTCGAAGTTCTCTCGGGCGACCAGCCGCGACTGCGACCTGGAGCATCTGGCCCTGTGGGCGGCGAAGAAGGGGATCGCCGTGGTGGCCACGGGCGACTTCACCCACCCCGGCTGGTTCGAGGAGATCGAGACGAAGCTCCTGCCCGCCGAGCCGGGGCTGTTTCGGCTCGCGCACGAGGCCCAGCGCCAGGTCGACGAGTGGCTCGCACCCGGGCCGCCGGCCGACGTCCGCTTCATGCTCGAGGTGGAGATCTCGACCATCTACAAGCGTGACGGGCGCACGCGCAAGGTCCACCACGTGGTCTACGCCCCGGACTTCGACGTTGCCCGGCGCTTCTCGCAAAGCCTGGGACGGATCGGCAACATCGGCTCCGACGGGCGCCCCATCCTGGGGCTCGACAGCCGCGACCTCTTGGAGATCGTGCTCAGCTCGGGCGAGGGCTGCTACCTCGTGCCGGCCCACGTCTGGACGCCCTGGTTCTCGGTGCTGGGGTCGAAGTCGGGTTTCGATGCGATCGAGCACTGCTACGGCGACCTGAGCCGCGAGATCTTCGCCCTGGAGACCGGGCTCTCCTCCGACCCGCCGATGAACTGGCGCGTCTCGAGCCTCGACCGCTACGCCCTGGTCTCGAACTCCGACGCCCATTCGCCGCGCAAGCTGGGGCGCGAGGCATGCGTGTTCGACACGGCCCGGGACTACTTCGCCATGCGCGAGGCCCTGCGCACGGGTCATGCCTACGGCGGCACGGTCGAGTTCTTTCCCGAGGAGGGTAAGTACCATCTCGACGGCCACCGCAACTGCGGGGTATGCCTACCGCCCGAGGAGACCCGCCGGCTTGGGGCAACCTGCCCCGAGTGCGGCAAGCCGCTTACGGTGGGTGTGATGTACCGAGTCTGCGAGCTGGCCGACCGTGAGGAGCGCTCCGAAGCCCGGCCGCCCCGGGCCGCGGCCTTCCGGAGCTTCATCCCGCTCGAGGAGGTGCTCGGCGAGATCCTGGGCGTCGGGCCGCAGAGCAAGACGGTCCAACGGCGGTACGACGAGCTTCTCGCGCGGATCGGGCCCGAGCTGTACCTGCTGGAGGCCGCCCCGCTGGAGGACCTGCGCCGGGCGGGCTCGCCGCCGCTGGCCGAAGCGATCCGGCGAATGCGCTCCGGCCGCGTGATTCGCCAGGCCGGGTTCGACGGCCAGTACGGCGTGATCCGGCTATTCAGCGACGAGGAGCTGCGCCGGCGGACCACGGTGGGGCTGTTGTTCGACTTCTCGGAAGAGGCGCCGCCCGGACAGCAGAAGGGGCAGGGTGGCATGGGCGGCTTGCCCGCCCTTGTCGAGCCAGGGCAGGAATCATCAGCGGCGGACAAGCCGCCGCTGCCACCCACTACTTCAGCGGCGGACAAGCCGCCGCTGCCACCCGGCGCGGGGGATGGCATTCTCGACGGGCTCGATCCGGACCAGCGGGCGGCAGCCGAGGTGGTCGAGGGGCCGCTTCTGATCGTGGCCGGGCCCGGCACCGGGAAAACGCGGACCCTCACGCACCGGCTGGCCCATCTCGTGGCCGACGTGGGCGTTCCGCCCGAGGCGTGCCTGGCGCTGACCTTCAGCCGCCGGGCGGCCGCCGAGATGGCCGAGCGGCTCGAGCGGCTCCTGCCCGCCGAGTTCGGCCGGGTGCCGGTCATGACGTTTCACGCCCTGGGGCTTGCGATCCTCCGTGAGCAGGCGTCGGGCCCGGACGTGCAGGGGCCGCTCCGCGTGGCGGGCGAGGCCGAGCGGGTCCGGGTGCTTACCGAGACGCTCTCGACCACCGAACGGCGGGCACGGCAGCGTCTCGGGCGGATCTCGCGGTGGAAGCGGGGGGAAGGGGACACTGAAGGGGACAGTCCCATTTTCGCTGCGCGAAAATTGGGACAGTCCCCCGCTGCGCGAAAGTTGGGACAGTTCCCCGCTGCGCGAAAATTGGGACAGTCCCCGGAGGATCGGCAAACGCTCGCCGCCTATGAGCGGGCGCTCCGCGAGCGGGGCTGGGTCGACTTCGACGACCTGCTGCTGAGGCCCGTCGAGCTGCTCGAAGCCGACCCGGCGTTGGTCGAGCACTATCGCGGGCGGTACCGATTCATCAGCATCGACGAGTACCAGGACATCGACGCGGTCCAGTACCGGTTGGTCAACCTGCTCGCCCCGCCCGATGGAAATCTCTGCGTGATCGGCGACCCGGACCAGGCGATCTACGGCTTCCGCGGGGCCGACGTGGGCTACTTCCAGCGGTTTTGCGAGGACTTTCCCACGGCCAAGACGGTGGTGCTGGCGCGAAACTACCGCTCGACGCGGGCAATCGTGGACGCCGCGCTGCAGTTGATCGCCCCGGCCAGCCTGCTTTCCGGGCGGGAGCTGCTGGCCGACGGGTTGGGGCCCGAGCAGGTTGAGATCCACGCCTGCACCACCGAGCGGGCCGAGGCCGAGTTCGTGGTCCACTCGATCGAGCGAGTGCTGGGCGGCCACACGTTCTTCTCGATCGACTCGGCCCGGGTAGAAACGCACCAGGGCGAGTCGCTCTCGTTCGGCGACTTCGCCGTGCTCTATCGCACCGAGGCCCAGGCCGAGGCCCTGGTCGAGGCGTTCGCCCGCTCGGGCATGCCCTTCCAACGCCGCTCGCACCGGGCATTGGCCGAGCAGCCGGCCGTCGAGGCGGTGGTTCAGGCCCTGGCCGAGCTTCCGGAGGCGCGGCGGGCGGGCCACACGGTCGTCGAGTTGCTCGAAGAGGTGCTCACTTCCGGAAAAGGTGACAGGCACCTTTTGCCACAAGAGTCGCCTGTCACCTTTTCCCCGGCAGATGCCCAGGAGGAGCTGTCGCTCGCGGCCCTTCGCTCGCTGGCGGCGCGCCACGGGGCGGACCTGCCGGGCTTTCTTTCGGAGCTGGCCCTGGGGAGCGACGTGGACCTCTGGGACCCCCGGGCCGACCGCGTCTCGCTCTTGACGCTCCACGCGGCCAAAGGGCTGGAGTTTCCCGTCGTGTTCATCACCGGCTGCGAGGACGGCCTGCTGCCGCTGACGTTCGGCGAGCCGGACGAGCGGGAATTGGCCGAAGAGCGGCGGCTCTTCTTCGTGGGCATGACCCGCGCGCGGCTCCGGCTGATCCTGACCCACGCCCGCCGTCGGCGCTGGCGCGGCCGGGTGCAGGAGACGACCCCCTCGCCCTTCTTGCGTGACATCGAGGAGCAGCTCTTAAAGCGCGAGCACCACAAGGCGCATAAGAAACCCAAGCCGACGTCGAATCAGCGAATGCTGTTCGAGGCGTAGAGGCGAAAAAGGGACCTGGTTCATTTTGTGCGAAGCACCCTTCGGGCCGTTCCGGCAAAATGAACCAGGTCCCTTTTTCGCAGGTCCCTTTTTCGGCCTACGGCGGCCCGACGAGCACGAACGTGCTCCAGTAGTACGGGCTTTGCCACTTCTGCTGGGCGCGGACCCACTGCCGGGCCCGGTGCAGGGCGGCGGCGTAGTCGGCCCGGCCGTGCTGCTTCTGTTCCCGCGCGACGATGGCCAGGAAGTAGCTCACCAGGCTGGCGGCGGCCTCGTCGTCGACCAGCCAGTTGCTGGCCACGACGCGTCGGGTCCCCGCCACGAGGAAGCCCCGCGAGAGGGCCCATACGCCTTCGCCCTGCTGCTGCGGCCCGTAGTTGGTGCGGCACGCGCTTAGGACGGCCAGCTCCGTGCCCCGCACGTCGAGGGCGTAGATTTCGGCCAGCGTGAGGAAGCCGTCGTCGGCCGGGTCGCCGGGCGAACGGCCGGGGGTTAGGGCCAACGCACCAAACAGGTTGCCGTACGCCTGGTCGGCCAGCCCGTGGCAGGCCAGGTGGACGATCCACCGGCCGGGCAAGGCGGCCCGCACCCGGGCCTCGGTGGCCTCGCTCCGCGTGAGGGTGGTGACGGGGAAGCCCTGCTCGCCGACGACGTCGGCCACCCACTGGGTCTCCCAGCCCGCATAGGGCAAACTTACCCCCCGACCGCTCAAGCGCGAGTAGCGCGCCGGGGCCGAAAGCTGGGCCAGCACTTCGCTGGACGGCGCGGCGGGCGAAGCGCCGTATTGCGGATCGCCGGCCGAGAGCACCTGCGCGGCGCCGCCGGGCCGGGCCGGCGCCTCGCGATCCGCGAGGTTCAGCAGGATCGTGGCCGAAGGGGCGTAGGCAATCGGCGGACCCGCGTCGAGCAGGTAACGCGGCTCGTCGCCGGCGGCGACCACCAGTGATTCCAGCGGCAACAGGGCCAGCGGCCCGTCGGGCACCACCACGAGCCGCTCGACCTTGCCCCCGCGGAGTGCCTCGCGCTGGGGCGCGGGGATGAGCACCTCCCAAAGCGCGGCCAGGCCCGGCGCCGCCAGCCGGGCACGGGCCGCGTCGTCGGCCATCGAGACCCGTTCGAGCACGCCGCTCCCCCGGTCGTTGGCCAGCGCGCGTCTGAGCCGCTTGGCCGTGAGCGGGCCCGGGTCGACGGCCAGCACGTCGGCCTGGTTCCGGTCGATCGACAGGCGCTCGAGGCGCGGCTCCTCGCCTGCGGAAATGACGATCACGTAGCCCCCCTCGGCACCCAGGGAGTATTCCAGCCACAACGCCTTCCGTTCGGCTACCCAAGAGGAGATCGCGTCGAGCGAAGCGGGCTCGAACCCTTGGCGCACGGCCAACCGGCAGGCCGGGCTGGCGTTGCGCACGTCGTTGTACGCGGCCACGTAGTCGCGGCGGGCCTGGCGCAACTCGGCCAGCATCGCCCGGCGCTCGCGCTGGGACTCCTCGGGCGAAAGGTCTACGCGGTCGGCCAAGAGCCGGAGCTGCTTCTCGGCCGTGGCCACGCGGCGTTGGGCTTCGCGCTGGAGCCGGCGAAGCTGGTGCGCCCGGGCCTCGGGCAGCCCGGCCAAGAGGTCGACGCCCTGGGTGGCCATCTGGTCCAGGAGCGATCGGGCCCGGCTCCGCTCGATCGCAGTGAAGGCTTCGGCCACGCCGCCCAGCTCGGCCTGCCAGGCGACCATCTGCTCGAAAACGTCGCTCATTCGGGTGAAGAGCTGGGCCCGCCGCAGCTCTGCGCCGGAGCCGTAGGCCCGCTGCTCTTCGGCGAAGTCCATGGCCCGCCCGAGCAGTTCGACGGCCGCTTGCTTTCGCCCGGTGCGCCAGGCTACGTCGGCTTGCAGGAAGTGGCTGCGGCAGCGGATCTCGGGGCGCACGCCCGACTGCTCTTCGATCTGCACCGAACGGGCCAACAGCTCCCCGGCCTCTTGGAAGCGGTCCTGGGCGGCCAAGAGCGAGGCGAGGTTGTGCAGCGTCTTGGCCACGTCGGGGTGGTCGCGGCCGAGGCACCGCTCGCGGATGGCCAGGGCCTCGCGATGCGCCTTTTCGGCTTCGGCGGGCCGCCCCAGCAACTCGTACATCAGGGCCAAACTGCCGAGCGAAACCGCCACCTTGGGGTGTTCCGGCCCCAGCGCCTTGCGGCGGATTTCCAGGGCCTGCCGGAGGAAGGGCTCCTCTTCGGCGTAGCGGCCCTGTGAGTCGTAGAGGTTGGCCATCTCGGCCAGGCTGTCGGCCACGTCGGGGTGCTCCGTGCCGAAACGCCGCAGGCGGATGGCCAGGGCCTGTTTGCAGAGCGGGATCGCCTCGTCGTGGCGCCCCTGGCGGTTGAGCAGCCCGACCAGGGCGTGCAGGCTGTCGGCCATGTCGGGGTGATCGGCGGCCAGGGCCCGGCGCCGGATCGCCAGCGCCCGCTTGACCAGCGGCTCGGCCTCGGCGTAGCGCCCCCGGTCCTTGTACACCAGCGCGAGGTTGTGCAGCGTGTCGGCCACGTGAGGGTGCTCCGGGCCCAGCGATTGCACGTTGACGGCCAGGGCCCGGCGGTACATCGTCTCGGCCTCGTCGTAGCGGCCCTGCTCGTAATAGAGCGTGCCGATCAGGCTCGAGCACGAGGCGACGTCGAAGTGCTCGGGGCCGTGGCGCTTCAGGTCGATCTCCAGCGCCCGGCGGGCCAGCGGCTCGGCCTCGGCATAGCGCCCCAGGGCGTGGTTGACCGCCGCGAGGTTGTAGACGGCCGCCGCCACGTTTTGGTGCGTCGGCCCCAATCGCTCCTGCCAGACCTCCAGCGCGCGGCGGTAGAGCGGCTCGGCCTCGCGGTAGCGGGCGAGCTGCCGGTACAGCTCCCCGAGCCCGTTGAGCACGATGCCCAGGTCGAACTGCCCCGGCTCGCCCGCGTTGTCGAGCTTGGCGATCGCCTGGCGGTAGAGCCGCTCGGCGTCGGTGTGGCGTCCTTGCCGGGCGGCGACCCGGGCCTGCATCCCCAGAGCACGACCCAGCGCCACCGGCGCCCCGCGGAGCGGCCCCTCGGCCAGACGCTGAAGCTTCAGCGCGGTCGCTTCGGCGTCGGCGTACTTGCCCCCGTCGTACTGACGGGCGAACTGGTCCGAGAGCTGCCCGAAATCGCCGAGCGGGTCGGCATGGGCCAGCGCGGGCAGCAGGATCGCCAACACCGTCCCTGCCCGAGTTGCCCAATGCGGCGTTGGGCGGCTGGACATGGCCTTGCCCCCGTTTCTACTTGGCGCATTCCGCGCAAAGCGGCTCGACGTCTTCGTTGGTGAAGGTCACCGAGAACGTCCCGCGCCCACAGCCGCTGCAGCGCATCGGCTCGAGCTGTTTCAATAGCGCGTTCCAGTAGACGAAGTGCTCCCGGCGGGCCCGTTTGCGCTGGACAGTTAGCTCGACGGCCAGGGCCGGAAGCTCGGTGCGCAGCAGCACGAGCGGCTCCAGTGCGGCGTCGACCGCGTAGCGCTCGTCGAGCTCGACGAGCTTGCGCCGCAGCTCCAGCTTGACGGCCCGCTTCTTGGCCTCTTTCTTCTCCGGGTCGGGCTGGGCGCGGCCGCGGGCCTTCTTGCGGTCCGTTTCCCGCAAGAGCGCGCCGTAGTACTCGCGCAGCCGCTTGCGGTCGCGCGCCAGCCGGGCGTCCATGCGGCCCAGGAAATCTGCCGCGAGCTGCCGGGCCTGGGGCACGGCCCGGGCGGCGGCCTCCCGGTACGTGGAAGGGGCGCCCGCAGCATGCCGGGGGGCGGGCCTCAGCTCCCAAAGGTGGAGCGGGTCGGGCAGCGGGACCTCCGCGCCGGACGACGCGTTGATCGTGACCGCAAACCGCGTCTCCCACCGGTCCTCCGACGCCATGCACACGTGAAACCACCAGGTGTGGTACTCGACGCGCACCGACCGGACCGCGCGGGTGGTCACCTTGACGTTGTGCCAGGTGAACGTGCGCGAGACGATTTCCTCCAGGCTCCCGCGCTTCAGGTAGAGTTCGGGTACGCGGAACACCCCAACGCGCGGCTCCGCTTCGAGCAGTCGGCCGGCCGTCTCCAGAAAATCGGTGGCCAGGTTGACGCACAGCCCCTCGCCCCCCGGCCGGCCCGATAAGCGGACCGTCTCGTCTTCGGCGCCGAGGTCCTCGACGAGCGGGCCGGGCAGCACCGCCGTGCCCTCCTCTTCGCCGGCGGGCCATTCGACCAGGGCCCCGCGCCGCTCCAGCAAGCCGGTGGCGAACGACCGGAGCTGTTCCTGGATGGTGCTCATTCGTAGTCCTCTCCGAACAGCGCCTCGTCAAGCTCCTTGGTCTTGAGGTATTGTTCCTGGGCGTCGAGCAGCGAGTCGCCGAGCTGCTCGAAGGAGCGTTCCAGGTCGCTGTCGGTGTGCGACTTGAGCCACAGGTCGAGCACCAGCGACTCGAACTCCTCGCCGCCCTGGAGGTTGCCGAGGATCGAGCCGACCTCGCCCACCACCAGCTCGAACATGCGGATCTTCTCGCTCAAGAGGTCGAGCAGCCGGGCCTCGAGCGAGCCGGCCGTGCAGAGGTTGAAGACGAAGACCTCGCGCGTCTGGCCGATGCGGTGGATGCGGCCGACGCGCTGCTCGATCTTCATCGGGCTCCAGGGCAGGTCGAAGTTGACCAGGGTGTTGGCGAATTGCAGGTTGTGCCCCTCGCCGCCCGACTCGGAGCAGAGCATCACCGGCACGTCGCCGCGGAACGCCTCGACCGCGGCATCCTTCTGCTGGGGCGAGTCGGAGCCGGTGAAGGTGACGTAGCGCCGGCCAGCGGCGTCGAGCAGGGCCCGGAGGTGCTCCAGCGTCCGCCGGAAATTGGCGAACACGAGCACCTTTTCCCGCGGGCTCTGGGCCAGCAGCTCTAGGAGCTTCTCGTCCTTGGCCGAGCGCTCGACGCGCCGGGCCGCCTCGATGATCGGGGCCGCGGCCGGGTCGTCGCCGGCCACGTTCTCGAGCGAGCGGGCCAGCGCCCGGGGGTGGCTGCCCGAGGCCAGCAGCAGCATGCTCAGTTGGCGGCGCCCCAGCGGCGGGAGCGACGGGCGCTCGGCCCCGGCCGGTCCCGTGGGCGCCGCGGGCGGCAGAGGGAGCCCGGCCGACGGGGGTTCCGCCCGCCCGGCGTCTTCGGCCGGCTCGTCGCGCCCGCCGTCCCGGGCGGGGCCCAGCGGCGCTTTCCTGCCCCGCAGGTACTCGCCGAGCCGGCGATAGAGCGATTCCTCGCCGTCGCGCGGCTGAGCCATCAACGTCTGGGCGTAACGCGGCGGCAGGTCCATCTGCACGAGCCCCCGCGTGTTGCGGATCATCACTTCGCCCAGGAGGCCCCGCAGGCGCTCGCGGTTGAGCGGGTTGCGGGGATCGCCACGCCGCACGTACCGCTTCTTGAAGTCGGTCTCGGTCTTCAGGTGGCCGGGCTCGAGCAGCGTGAGCAGGTTGTACAGCTCCAGCAGGTTGTTCTGCACCGGCGTGGCGCTGAGCAGGAACAGGTGGCGGCGCTTCAGCCGATTGACCAACTGCCAGTTGCGCGTGGTGCGGTTCTTGCAGTGATGGGCCTCGTCGACGATGACCAGGTCCCAAGGGGCGGCCGCCACCGCGTCGGCACGCCGCTTGCTCTTCGCAAACGACAGCGAGGCCAGCACCTGATCGGTGCCGGCCCAGTACCCGGGCCGGTCGGCCTCGCGGGTGCGCGGCGGGACGGAGAACTCCAGGCTGAACTTCGAGCGGAGCTCCTCGCGCCACTGGGAGACCAGCGGCGTGGGCACCAGGATCAGCACCCGCTTGATCAGCCCGCGCAGCAGGTACTCGCGCAACAGCAGGCAGGCCTCGATCGTCTTGCCCAGCCCGACCTCGTCGGCCAGCAGGACCCGGCCCCGGAAGTGGCGCAGCACCTTGCGGACCGTCTCGATCTGGTGGGGCAGGTGCTCGACGCCGTGGAGCCCCTCCAGGCAGAGGAGCTGGTCGAAGCCCCGCAGCAGGCCGAGACGCGCCAACTCCAGGTGGAGCCGCAACGGCTCGATGTCGCCGGTGGCGGCCCCTTCGCGGAGCGGGACCGCACGAAACTTGACGGCGATCCCCCCGGGAGTAGTGAAACCGCCCGGCAACTCGTCCGGGCACGGACCCCGTTGCGTCGTCCCCCTCTCGAAACCGGCTTGCGGCATGAGTCCCTTCTCGCCTCGAAGAAGTCCGTTCGGCCTCGGGGCCTCCCAGCCTCGTAACCGCCGTATTTTCTCCGAGGCGGGGCGACGCGTCAATCGTGATTCAGGTGGTCGTGGCCCGCCTGGTCGTGGCCCGCGTGGTCGTGGGCGTGGTGGTCGATCATGCCGATGTGGTCTTGGCCGTCGATGGTGACGCGGAGCCGGCCGCGGGTTTCGTCGGCGTGGAGCAGCACGTCGCACAGCTCCTCGCCGACCAGCGAGAACGTCGAGACGCCCTCGCCGTCTGCGGCCGCCAGCGTGTAGTCGACGAACTGCCCCTCCCGGAAGACCTGGAGCGTGATCTTCGGGCCGTCGGCCTCGACGGGCGTGCGCCCGTCGGCGTCGAGCAGGTGGACCGTGACGGTGTGCGTGGCCTCGTCGTGCGCCAGCTCGGCGTGGTACACGCCGCCGCCCAGCTCGATCAGGTGCCCGCCGTGCGGGCCCTCCGTCGGGTGGTCGTGTCCGGGCGCGGCCGCGTGCCCTTGGGCTTCGGCGCCGGTGTGGTCGTGATCCTGGCCGCCGGCGGCGCCGGGGTCGTGGTCGGCTTCGACGTCGTGGTCCGTCTGCGATCCGCAGCCGCCCAGCAGCACACAGACCGCGAGCCCCATGAGCAGAATGAACAATCTGTCGAGCATCGTTTCTCCTTTCTGTCTCCAGGTTTCGTGAGTTACGGGCCATACAGCCCCTTCTCCGGCTCGGCTTCCGCAACGTCCAGGGCGTTTTCTTCCTCGCCGCGGCGGACCAGGCGCTCGGCCGAGCCGAGTCCGAATTTCCAGAACAGGGCGGGCCGCACGAGGAACTCGAGGATCGTGCTGGTCACCAGCCCGCCGATGATCACCGTGGCCACCGGGTAGAGGACCTCTTTGCCCGGCTCGCCGGCGGCCAGGGCCAGGGGGACCAGCCCGATGCCCGAGGTCAGGGCGGTCATCAGCACCGGCGCCACCCGTTCCTGCCCCGCCCGGACGATCATCTCGCGCGACCACGTTTCGCCCTCGTAGCGCACGAGGTGCAGGTAGTGGTTGATCAAGAGGATGCCGTTGCGCGAGGCGATGCCACAGAGCGAGATGAACCCGACCATGGCGGCCACGCTGAGCGTCTGCCCGGTCAGGTACAGCGCGGCCACCGAGCCGATCAGTGCCATCGGCAGCGCGATCATCACCTGCAGCGAGAGGTTCGTGGAGCGGAACATGGTGTAGAGCACCAGGAACATGCCCACGATCGCGCCGGCGAAGTAGATCGCCATGCGGTTCGAGGCCGACTGCTGGGCCTCGAACTGCCCGCCGTACTCGATGAAATAGCCGGTGTAGTTGGCCTTCAGCTCGTCTTCGATGGGCTTAAGCCGCGACTTGATTTCCTCGACCACGTCGACCAGCCCCCGGCCGGAGACGTTGCACGAGACCACGATCCGGCGGCGGACCTGCTCGCGGTTGATGGTGTTGGGACCGCTCCCCTCGTCGATGTCGGCCACCGAGGCCAGGCCGGCCGTGCCCCCCTCGGGCAATTCGAGCGAGAGCCGCTTGACTGCCTCGACGTCCTCGCGGAACGGCTCGTCGAGCCGGACCAACAGGTCGAACGTGCGCTGGCCCAGCAGCACCTCGGAGACAACGCTCCCGTTCATGGCCGTCTCGACGAAGCGGTTCACGTCCTCGCGGCGCAGCCCGTATTGCGTGAGCCGGTGGCCGTCGATGTCGATCTGCAACTGGGGGATTTCGATCTGGGGCTCGACCTGGGGATCTGCCACGCCGGGGACATCTTCGACGGCGGCCCCGATCCGCCGGGCGTAGCGGCGGAGGATCGGCAGGTCGTCGCCGTAGAGCTTCACGGCCACCTGGGCCTGCACGCCGGAGAGCATGTGCGAGATCAGGTGGGCTAGCGGCTGCTCGACGCTGGTGGTGATCCCCAGCGTCTTCTCCAGGTCCTTGAGTGTGTCGCGGACCTCTTGGAGAGTCTCTTCGCGGCTCCGCGGGCTGTCGGGGTCGAGGGTGGCGATGAACTCCGAGGCGCTGACGGGCACGGCGTGCTCGTCCAGCTCGGCCCGGCCGGTCTTGCGCACGAGCGTCTGGATGTCTTCGATCTGGTGCAGCCGTCGGCTGACGCGGCGGCCCACCTCCTGGGACGTGGCCAGCGACGTGCCGGGCGGCAGGATGACATTGATCTGCAGGGCGCCCTCGTCGAAGGGGGGCAGGAAGTCGCTCTCCAGGCGCAGCATCGCGAGGACGCTCACGGCCACCGCGCCCACGGCCAGCGCCAACACCAAGAGCGGCGCGCGGAGGCTCAGGCCGATCGCCCGGCCGCCCACGTTTTTCAGCGCCCGCAACAGCAGCCCCTCGCGCTCGCCCTCGGAGAAGCGGTCGGCCCGGATCATCGCGAGCCAGAGCAGCGGCGCGGTCAAGACCGCAATCGGCACGTGCCACCAGACCGACAGGGCGGCCCACCACGTGGCGGCTGCGTCGAGGCCCACCATCGACAGCACCGCTGACACCACCCAGAAGGAGACGGCAAAGGTCGCGGCAGGTGCGACGGCCGCGGCCACGCAGGGCCACGTGCGCCGCTTGCCCAAGAGCCAGTAGGAGAGGACCGGCGTGAGCGTGAGCGACACGGCCAGTGAGGAGAGGATCGAGACGATGTAGGCGATCCCCAGCGGCTTGAACAGCCGGCCTTCCATCCCGCCCAGGGCGAAGACCGGGATGAACACGAGCACCACGATGACCGTGCCGAAGACGATCGAGTTGCGGATCTCGGCGCTGGCCTGGAAGACGACCGCCAGCGGGTGCCTCGGCTTCTCGCGCTGGCGGTTGAGGCGCAGCCGGCGGAAGATGTTCTCCACGTCGACGATGGCGTCGTCGACCAGCTCGCCGATCGCCACGGCCAGGCCGCCGAGCGTCATCGTGTTGATCGAGAGCCGAAACGCCGTGAAGACCAGCGCGGTGATCACCATGGACAGCGGAATGGCCGTGAGCGTGATCAGCGTGGTGCGGAAGTTCAACAGGAACAGGAACAGCACGACCACGACCAGGATGCCGCCGTCGCGCAGGGCCTCGACCACGTTCTCGATGGCCAGGTCGATGAACCGCTTCTGCTGGTACAGGGCCGGGTAGACCTCCACGTCAGAGGGCAGCCCGCCCTCCAACTCTTTCAGGGCCTTGGTGATCTGTTCGGTAACCTCTCGCGTGTCGGCATCGGGCTGCTTGTTGACGGTGAGCACCACGGCCGGGCCGCCGACAAACGTGCCGTCCTCGCCGAGGGCGAACGCCGAGCTGTCGCCCCGTTTGACCTCCGGTCCTGGGATCACCCGGGCGACCTGGCCCACGAGCACGGGGCGGCCTTCGCGCATGGTGACCACCACCTTTTGGATTTGCTCGACCACCTCCTTGTCTTGCTCGTCCGTGCCGACCTGTCCCACCGAGCGGATGCGCCCCAGCGAGCGTACCAAGAGTTCGTTGGGTCCCTGCTCGTCGAGGTAGCCGCCCGTGGCGTTCCGGTTGCTCTGTTGCAGGGCGGATTCGACCTGCTCGATGGTCACGCCGTAGCGCAGCAGCTCGTTGGGGTCGACGAGCACCTGGTACTGCTTCCGCTCGCCCCCCATCACGAAGACCTGGGAGACGCCGGGAATGGTCAACAGGCGCTGCCGAATCACCCAATCGGCCAGCGTGCGGAGCTGCATGGGCGTGGTCGTGCCGTCCTCGCTCCACATCCCGACGATCATGATCTGGCCCATGATCGACGAGATGGGGGCGAGCTGCGGGGTGACGCCCGGCGGCATCCGGTCGGCCACCAGGGCCAGGCGCTCGGTGACGATCTGGCGGTCGTCGAAGACGTTGGTCCCCCAGTCGAACTCGACGTAGACCACCGAGAGGCCGACGCCCGACGCGGTGCGCACCGCCTGGACCCCCGTGGCACCGTTCAGCGCCGTCTCGAGCGGGAAGGTGATCAGGGCCTCAACCTCCTCGGGGGCCAGGCCGGGGGCCTCGGTCATCACCACCACGCGCGGCCGGTCGAGACTCGGAAAGACGTCGATCGGCAGACGCGTGATCTGCCAGCCGCCGTAGACCAGAAGGAACACCGCCAGCACCATCACCAGCACGCGCTGGTGGAGTGAGAAGCGGATGACGCCGTTCAGCAGTGTGCCGAGCATCTTCGCGTCTCCGTCCGACGAAAAGGGGTCAGAACTATTTTCTTGACGGATTGCCTCAGAGCATCGAATCCCCGTTGAAAAATAGTTCTGACCCCTTTTCCGCTCAGTGGTGGTGTCCCGCGTGCGGATCGGGTCCGCCGCCAGCCCGGTTCTTCAGCGCCAGGTGGATCCGGCTGGCCCCCTTGGCGGCCACCTTATCGCCGGGGAAGAGCGTGCCGTCGCTCTCGACTACCGCCCACTGCCGGTCGCGGTGCTCGATGTGGACGCTTCGCCGTTCGAAGCGGTCGCCGACCTGTTGGTAGACGAATGCCTCGGGCCCCTCGCGCACCACGGCTTCGGCGGGCAGCACGAGGCTCCCTTCCCACCGCTCGACCGGCACGAGCAGCTCGACGCGCTGGCCCGGCCTGTAACGCCAGGCGATGAACCGGTGCCCCTCGGGCGTCTTCTCGTTGCGCACGAGTTGGTTCGTCAGGCGGACGTAGAACTTCAGTGCCCGGGACTCGCGTTCTACCTCGTTTTCCACGTAGAGGATGCGCAGGCCGGGTACCTCGTGCGTCCCCGAGCCGTTCCCCTCGACCAGCGCCGTCAGCTCGACGCCCTCGGCGGCGGCTTCGTTCAGCGCGTCGGCGTCCTGCTCGAACGCCTTGCCCTCGACGTAGAGCTGGCAGTGGTCGGTCAACGAGGCCAGCGGCGTGCCCGTGGCCACGTGCTGCCCCAGCTCGACCGCAAGCCCCGCCACTTCGAGGAACTCCTCGTGGCCGTCGCACGACTGGCAGTCGGCCATCGGCGGGGCCGCGATGGTAAGCTCCTGGAGCAGGCGCCGCTGGTCGATGATCCCCTGGATTTGCCCTTCCGTGAGGCCGTGCAGGAGCAGGGCCTGGCGCTCGGCCTTGACGGCGGCTTCGATCTTCTGCTGCTCGTACTGGCGCTCGAGCAAGCGTTTGCCGGCGATGGCCCCGCTGGCCGTAACGTCCTTCAGACGCGCCACCTCCCGCTTGACCACGTCGAGTTCCTCGACCGCCCGAAGCAGCGAACTCTGCTTCTCGACCAGGTCCTCGTGCGTCAGGCGCAGGTCGAACAAGGGGTCGCCCGGCGACACGGCCTCGCCGCGGATCGGATAGATCCGCGTGACGATGCCCGTCATCGGGGCCGAGACGCTGATCTCGGTCCGGCCCGGCCGGTCCACCAGCGTGGCGGGCACTGAGATCGTGCGCGCGAAGTCGCGCAGCTCGACCGTCGCCACCTCGAGGCCGATGTTCCGGCGGGCATGGTCGCTGAGCGTAACCGACGTCAGCTCGCCCTCGGTCGGCAGCGCGTGGCCCGAGGCCCCGTGGCCTTGGTCCCCATGGGAATGCCCCGCGAGATCGCCATCACCGTAGGATTGCTCGTCTGCGTTTCGGGCCGTCCGTTCGGCCGAAGCGAAGAGCCCTTGCGCGTAAGGGAGCCACCACCGCGCCGAGAGAGCGGCGCCCGCGCCCGCTGCGAGCACGAGGACCATGATACCCAGCCACCACACCGTGCGACGTCTGGGTTTCCCGGGGCCGGGCGTCCGCTTGTTGGTGGCGGCGCCTTCGTCAACGCGGTGGCCGTTCGGCGCACGCCGCAGCGATTCGATCGACTTCATCTTCGTTCTCCTCTACCCGATCCCACGCGAACGGCTGCTGCGCGTCCGCGCACGTTGGCTGCGCAGCGGCACCCACTCTTACCGCGGGGTAGAGGAGCGAATCAGATCAGAAAGACCTGATGGATCAAGTGCAGACGCGCCGAGGGTTTGCCGGAGCACGATGGGGGGCAAGAGCACGACGCAATCGGGCTCTCCGGCGAGACGGCAACCGCCGGGATCGGAACCGCGGCGTCGGCGCAGAGCGGGCCGAGGAGCTTCGCTGCGCGGTCCGTCTCCGGCACGATGAACACGCATCGCGACTCGTCGCAGCGGTCGCCCGGGCAGCCGTGCTCGCTGTGGCCGTGGTGGTCGGCGTCGTGGTGGTGATGCTCGCCGCGGCAGCAGTCGGGCGACGGGGCGTGGGTATGATGGACGCAGCACCCCCCCAGGGCGTGGATTAACACCGCTCCCATGGCCAACTTGTGTAGCAGCCCGTGCATGGCCGTTCCCGCACGAATGACGTCTAGCCTGTCCGTCGATCTTCCCATTATAGGCAAGCCGGCCGGTCTCCCGGGAACCCAACTAACCAGGGTAAGGCATCCCCTCGCCGGTGTCCCGTGGTCGATCCTTCAACTCGATTATCGTCAATTTGGCCAGGCAAAGATAGGTCAATTCCGTCTACAGGCTCAGCACCGCGTAGACGATGTCCCGGATCACCCCCGCGCCGGCCAGGCGGGCCAGGACCGGGTCGAGGTCGCTGGGCGACCCGGCCAGCAGGTACGTGAAACCGTGGGCGTCCTGGCCCACCAGCTCGCTGGTGAGAAAAGCGTTTTCGCCCACCACGTCCTGCGGCTTCAGCTTCCGGGCAGCCCGGATGACCACCGCCTTGCGCAGACTCTGCGACTCGTAGAGGTGCTCCTCGAGTTGTTTCACCTTGCTTAAGCGCTTGACCTTGCGGACCATCTTGTCCTTCTCGGCCTCGCTGCAATAGAAGGTCAGCACCACGCTGCCGTCGACGTGGGCGTGCTCCTCGACGCCGTGGCCCACCACCGTGTCGATGCTGACCCCCTCGTTGCTGAAGGCCGACGCGATGCTGGTCAGGGCGCCCGCACGGTCGACGACGTGGGCCCGAAATACCCAGTGGCTTTGTGGTTCCTTCATCAAGGGAGGTCTCCTAAAACGATCACCGGGGCCAAGCGCCCCACGCGGCGCCGCAGGCCATCGCGGATCGGCTTGTGGCGCACCAATTCGCCGCAGAGCACGATCGCCTCGACGTCGCAGCCCGCGGCGACAAAGGCCCCGCCGACGGCCTTGGCCACTCGGCCGGCGAGCTGCCGGTCCGCCCGGTCGGGTGGCAACGTGCCTTGCTCCAACGGCACAACGTCCTCGTCGACCGTCTCGCCGCCGCGCAAGGCGGTTACAGTTGCCGCCTCGCGGCCCAGCACGGCGATGACCAGGTTGACGTCCTCCGGGGGCAGGCCGATCGATTCGGCGGCCCGACGCGCGGCTGCTTCCGCGTCCCGAGCCGGCGACGTGCCCCCGGCGCTTTCAACCCGTGCGGGGGCTGCCGGCCGCGTCCCGGGGCCCTGCTTGCCCGTTCGCTCCGCCGCGGAGCGCCGCGCGTACACGGCGCAGAGCGCGATCGACACCAGCCGGGTTTCCAGGGCGTCGGAGCGCGAGAGAATGACGTACGGCACGGGAAACCCCACGGTGATGCTCGCCAGGGACGCCTGGCCGTATTTGTTCAACGCCGAGATCGTCTTGTAGAGGACGTTCGCCGTGTCGATCCCCGGGCAGACCAGCACGTCCGCGCACCCGGCCACCTCCTCGGCCCCGGGCAGGTCGGGCAGGCCCTTGACGGCCACCGACTCGGGATCGGTCGCCAGGTCGAACGACAGCGGGCCGCAGACCACCGCGTCGGGCCAGCGGCGCTCGGCCATCCGCCGCCCGATCCGGGTCGAGGGGAGCGAGGGGATCTGCTTCTCGTTGGCCGAGAGGACCGCTACCCGGGGACGGTCGATCCCCAGCACGGTGCGGGCCACGTCCACGGCGTTGCGCACCAGGTCCACCAGGCGCCCGAAGCTGCAGACGGTGGTCACGCCCGCGTCGGTCATCACCATGGGGCGTCCGCGGGCGATCGGCGCGGCGTCGAACACCGTGGCCAGGCTCACCGTGGAGCGGACCGCCAGCGGCAGCATGTGGCGGTTCATGATCGGCGTGGAGATGCCGCCCTTGAGCACCAGGTCCACGCCCCCGGCCCGGATCAGCTCGACCGTGGCGGCGGCGATCGCTTCGTCGTCGCCGGCCGCCACGATGTCGTCGGCGGGGATGTCGATCCCCACCTCGTGCACGGCGGCCGAGATCCGCTCGCGGTCGCCGACCAGGATGATCCGATCCACGATGCCGTGGTCCCGGGCCGACTCGACCAAGCGCAGATCCTCGACCCGGTGCCCGCCCGGCACCACGGCCGTCGAGGCGTCCAGCCGGCCGGCGATCTCGATCAAATCGACGACCGTGTCCAGGCGCTCCGGCGGGCGAGCATCCGAACAGTCAACGTCACCACCGACCACTCGACATTCGATATTCGACATTCGATATTCGCGCCCTACACCGTCACCGTTTCCCGCTTCTCGTTCTTCAGCGTCTCGTAGAGCTCCAGGGCCCGTTGGGGTGTTTCTCCCTCATGGACCACGGCGCGCACGGCCTGGATCATGGCCACGGGATCGTCGGCGGCGAAGATGTTGCGGCCCATGTCCACCCCCGCGGCCCCCTGGTCGATGGCCTTGTAGGCCAGGCTCAGGGCGTCCGGCTCGGGGATCTTCTTGCCCCCGGCGATCACGATCGGCACGGGACAGGCCGCCGTGACCTGCTCGAAGTCGGGCTCGCAGTAATAGGTCTTGACGAACTGGGCCCCCAGCTCGGCACAGACGCGGCAGGACATGCCCAGGTAGCGGGCGTCGCGGGCCATCTCCTTGCCCACCGCGGTCACCGCCAGCGTGGGCAGCCCGTACTTCATGCCCGCGTCGATCGTGGTGGTCAGAACGTCGAGCGTCTCGTGCTCGTGCGTTGCTCCGATGTAGGCCATCACCGCCTGGGCCATGGCATTCAATCGCAGAGCGTCTTCGACGTCCACGCCGATCAGCTCCTTGCTCAAGTCGGTGAGGATCGTGGCACCCGCGCTGGTGCGCAGGGCCACGGGCTTGGCGCACTGCGGCGGGATCACGCTTCGCAGGATGCCGCGGGTACACATCAGCACGTCGGCGTAGGGGATCAGCGGGACGATGTTCAGGTCGACCCGCTCCAGCCCCGAGGTGGGGCCCATGATGTAGCCGTGGTCGAAGGCGAGCATGACCACGCGCCCGCTGCGGGCGTTGAAGATCCGGCTCAGGCGGTGCTTCATGCCCCAGTCGTACGAGCCCGAGCCCTTCACGTGGAAGCCCGGCGTCTCCTGCGGGATCCCGATCCCGTAGTCTTTGCTGGCTTTCTGGCCGTCTACGTCCGGCATGGTCTAGTCCTCTCTTCTAGGTAACCGTTTGGATTCCGTCGGGTTACGGCACACGGAGTGTGCCTACTACGATGCGCCTTCGGCGAAGCCGCGGAGCAGCATGGCCGTGGAGGTGGCACCGGGGTCCTGGTGGCCAAGGCTCCGTTCGCCGAGGTTTCGGGCCTTGCCGAACCGGGCTTGAAAATCCTTGGTTCGCTCCGCTCCCTCTTCGGCGGCGGTGGCGGCCTTGTCCAGGGCGTCGGCCACGCGCTGGCCGGCCGCGGCGGCGCGTAAGGCCGCGACCGCCGGGACCAGGGCGTCGATCATCGTCTTGTCGCCCACCTCGGCCTTGCTGATCGCCCGGAGCTTGGCCAGCCCGGCCTCGAACATCGACGCCAGCAACGGGCAATCGACCCGGTCCGCGTCGCCCACGGGCTCCATCATGCCCATCAGCAGCGATCCCATAAGCGGGCCCGTCGAGCCGGCGTCGATGCTCATCACCGACCAGGCCACGCCTTTGAACAACGCTTGGGGGGTTTTGTCCTGGCAGCCGTCGATGCCCTGCTCGAGCGCCTGCATGGCCCGGGTCATGGCCACGCCGTGGTCGCCGTCGCCGATGGCCGAGTCGAGGCGGCCGAGCTGCTCGGCCCCGTCCTTGACGCGCGCGGCCCCGGCGCGAAGCAGGCGGACCAGTCCGTCGTAGTCGAGCGCGTTGGACATGCGTCACTTCACCGAATACGCTGGCGTGTCGCACGGGGCGTCTAAGAGCTCGATCAGCTCGTCGTCCACCTTGGCGACGCACATCTGGAAGCCGCCCATCTCCTGCACCGTGAGGAACTCGCCGGCCATGCAGCGGGCCATCTCGATCCCCTTGGCGTCGAGCAGCCTTTTCACCGCGCGCAGGACGATGTACTGCTCCATGAGCGTCGTGGCCCCGGAACCGTTGATCATCACGAACAGGCTGTCGCCGGACTTCACGTCGGTCGTGGCGAGCAGCTTGTCGAGCATGATCTCGGCCGTGCGGTCCGCCGTGGCGAGCTTCATCACGCCGCCGCCCCCCTCGCCGTGCTGGCCCATGCCCACTTCCATCTCGTCGTCGGCGATCTGGCCGATCACGTCGCCGCTGGCCGGATGGGTGGCCGGCGTGGCGGCCACGGCCAGCGTGCGCATGTTCTCGTTGAACCGCTCGGCCACGGCGGCCACCTCGTCGAGGCTGCGCCCGGCCTCCGCGGCGGCGCCGGCCACCTTGTAGAGCGGGATGCAGCCGACCAGCCCGCGGCGGGCCTCCATCGGCGCGTCCTTGCCGGCCGAAATATCCTCGTGCGTGAGCAGCTTCCGTACGTTGATCCCCCGGCCCGTGGCCATGTCGAAGGCCATGTTCCCCGCCAGCACGTCGCCGGGGTGGTTGAGGATCACCAGCAGGGTCCCGGCGTCGCGCCGGGTGGTTTCGAGCGCCGCCAGCACGGCCGGGGCGCCTGGGGCGGCGAAGATGTCGCCCACCACGCTGGCGTCGAGCATCCCCTGGCCCACGAAGCCGCTCAGGGCCGGCTCGTGCCCTGCCCCGCCGAGGGTGACCAGCGCCACCTTGCCGGGGTCCTTGGGCGTGGCCCGGACCACGGTCTTGCCCTCCAGGGCGATCTTCCGATCGAACGCCAGGGCGAAGCCTTCGAGCAATTCGGCGGTCAGGTTTTCGGGGGCGTTGATGAACTTCTTCATGGGCATCGCTTTTCTCCTCCGGTAGCCAGGGGCCGGGCTCTAAAGCTCCCCAAGGTACCCGCCCGGCCACCGGCGTTCAACCCCCCGCCTTTGGAGTGCGGCGATTCATCGCCGCTTTCGGGGGCATCGGGACCGTCCGGTTCGCGGTCGGAGTGACGACTCTTCGACGACAGCGTCGGGCAAGGGGGCAGTGGGGTATCGCTCAGTCCAACGCCAACGAAGAAAGCGGCGATGAATCGCCGCACTCCAAAGGAAGGTCACTTCCCCTTTCCCCCGTTTCCCCTTCTCCCCTGCGTTTCGCCGCTGCTGGCTCTCTCGCGCTCCAACAGGGCCGCCCATGCCCGGTCGACCTGCTCCTGGTGCCAGGCGCCGTCACCTGCGTCCAGGTGCTTGAACCGGCCCTGGAGCCTCAGCCACTCGGCCACGGGCACCGTCTCCTTGGGCTTGTGGTTGATCTTCCAGCGGCCGTGGTCCACTTCGTAGAGGGGCCACCAGCGCGTGGCCACGGCCAACCGGGCCAGCTCGATCGAGTCCTCCGGCTTGCAGCGCCAGCCGCGGTGGCAGGGCTGCAGGATGTTAATAAACGCCGGGCCGTCGATCTCGAGCCCCCGGGCCACCTTGCGCATGAAGTCGACCGGATGCGAGACCGACGCCTGGGCCACGTACGGGATGTTGTGCGCGATCATGCACGCGGTGAGGTCCTTGCGCGTCTGCTGCTTGCCGGGTATCAGCTTGCCGAAGGGGCTGGTGTTGGTCGCGGCGCCGCGGGGCGTGGCGCTGGAACGCTGGATGCCCGTGTTCATGTAGGCGTTGTTGTCGTAACACACGTAGAGCAGGTTGTGGCCCCGCTCCATCGCGCCGGAGAGCGACTGGAAGCCGATGTCGTACGTGCCGCCGTCGCCGCCGAAGGCGATGAAGCGGATCGTCTTGTCCTCGGGGATGCGGCCCCGGCGTTTCAGCGCGCGGTAGGCCGCCTCGGCCCCGCTCAAGGTGGCCGCGGCGTTCTCGAACGCGCAGTGGACGTAGGGCACGCCCCAGGCCGTGTAGGGGTAGATCGTGGTCGAGACCTCCATGCAGCCGGTGGCAAAGCCCACGACCGTATCGGGACCCGAAACCATCAATGCCTGGCGCAGAATCGCCGGCGCAGCGCAGCCGGCACACGAGCGGTGCCCGCCCACGAGCAGATCGGGCGCCCCCGAGAGCTTCTTCAAGTTGATCGCCGTCTTCGCGGGCGGTTGGTTGGTCGCGGTTGCCATGGCAGTGCCTTCGTTGTTCTGCAACCGTCCAGCCACCTGAAGTACGACGGCCTTCCAAGGCCGTCGCCGCGTCGCCCCGGCCCCCGACGGCCTTGGAAGGCCGTCGTACAGAGCGTTTCACCAGATGGCTGAAGTGCTACGTTATCCTGCTATTCTCGTAATCCCACGTAACGATAGATCTCGCCGGGCTCGCCGTCGCCGTTGATCTTTGCCAACTCGGCGAAGATGCCTTCCAGATCGCGCACGCCGATCTCGCGCCCGCCCAGGCCGTACACGTAGCTCAGCAGTCGCGGCGACCCGTTGCCGGCGAACGAGCGGACCTCGTTGAACACCGGCCCGCCGCGCAGCCCGTAGGAGACCGAGCGATCCATCACGGCCACGGCGCCGCAGCCCTTCAGGGCGTCGGTCACTTCCTCGCCGGGGAAGGGCCGGAACGTGCGGAGCTTGAGCACGCCGGCCTTGATGCCTTTCTCGCGGGCCCGATCGGCCGCCACCTTGGCCGTGCCGCAGGTCGACCCCAGGGCGGCGATGGCCACCTCGGCGTCGTCGAGCCGGTAGGGCTCGAAGTGGCCGTACGCCCGGCCGGAAAGATCGCCGTACTCCCGTCCCACCTCGGCGATCACGCGCCGGGCGTTCTCCATCCCCTCGATCAACTGGCGCCGGCACTCGAAGTAGTAGTCGCTCAGGTGCAGCGGGCCGACCGTGACCGGGTTGGCGGTATCGAGCAAGCTCAACGGCGGGTCGTACTCGCCGACGAACTCCCGCACCGCCTCGGGCCCGAGCACCTCCAGCCCCTCCATCGTGTGGCTGATGATGAACCCGTCGAGACAGACCATCACCGGCAGCAGCACGTCCTTGTGCTCGCCGATCCGAAACGCCTGGACCACCGAGTCGTAGACCTCCTGGACGTTTTCGCAATAGAGCTGCACCCAGCCGGCGTCGCGCACGAACATCGAATCGCTGTGGTCGCACCCGATGTTCACCGGGGCGCTGATCGCCCGGTTGACCACGGGCATGACCACGGGCAGGCGCGTGGCGGCCGTGATGGCACAGATCTCGGCCATCAGCAAGAGCCCCTGCGACGACGTGGCCGTGATCGTCCTCGCCCCGGACGCCGCGGCCCCGAAACACGCACTCTGGGCACTGTGCTCCGACTCGACCAGGATCAGCTCGGTATCGACCACGCCGTCGTGGACGAACGACGCGAAGCGGTGCATCAGCTCGGTCTGCGGCGTGATGGGAAACACGGCCGCGACGTCGGGATTGACGTCCTTCAGCGCCTCAGCGCCCGCGTCGTTGCCGGTCATAGCGACTAGTGTCGGCATACCGCCCGAACTCCCGGTGTCGTTGGTGTGATGGAGTGATGGAGTGGTGCGCCTCTGCTTTTCTCAAGCTTCCATCCCTCCGTCTCTCCTTCTCTCCGTCTCTCTGTCTCTACTCATTACTCCACCACTCCACCACTCCACTCCTCCCCCTCCCTCCGCATCTCCACCGCCCGGCACTTCGGCGGGCACTCCCGCGCGCAGATGCCGCAGCCTTTGCAGTGGTCGTAGTCGTATCCCACCACCCGGCCCTCTTCCACCAGCACCGCCGAATCGGGACAGAGGACCCAGCAGCGCAGGCAGTGGACGCACCGCTGCTGGTCGCGGACCGGCCGGTACGTGCGCCATCCGCCGGTGGGGTAGGCGCGGCTGCTGCCGGCCTGGGGGATCACCCCACCGATGGGCATCTCCTTCCACGTCAAAAGCCTGCTCATTGCGACCGGACCTCCTCGTGCGCACGCTCGATCGCGCAGACGTTGCCCCGGGCCACCCGCTCGCCGAACTTCCCCAGGAACTTGCCCTCCACCTCGCTTTTCAGCACGTCGAGCGAGATGCAGCCGGTTGCCCGGATCAGCGCCCCGACCATCGGCATGTTGGGCATGGGTCGGCCCAATTCGTCAATCGAGATCTTCGTGGCGTCGACGCAGAAGACTGTGGCCCCGTTGACGCCGAGCTTCGCGGCCATCTCGCCCGGCGTGAGCCGGGTGTTCACCACGAAGAGCGTCTCCGCGTCGGCCCCCTCGGTAACCTCGGGCATTCCTACCAGCGTGTCGTCGAGCACCACCACGGCGTCGGGCCGCTCGATGGGACAGTGCAGGCGGATCTCGCGGTCGCTGACGCGCGTGAAGCCCCGGACCGGGGCCCCCATACGCTCCGGCCCGTACTCGGGAAACCCCTGGCTGCACTTGCCCTCCGCCAGCGCGACCTGGGCCACCAATTGAGCGGCCGTCTTGCCGCCCTGGCCCCCGCGCCCGTGCCAGCGGATTTCCGTCAGCTCTTCAGTCATCTTCGCTTCGCTCCTGCGTAAACCCACGAGTATAGACGCTCGCCCGCTGCCCGTCCAGGGCCCGCCAAGAAGCCAATCGGCCGTTCGTAGTGACCGCATTCATGCGCTATTCATGCGCTCCGGCCCCGTTTGCAGTGACCGCATTCATGCGGTCCGGCTCCGCCTTCGCCCCGATGAATCGGGGCACTACGAACGGACCGGGCGTTGGCCCCCGCGTCATTCCCCCGCCGCCAGGCTTACGCAGACCAGTTCCTCGTCGTTCCGCGCGAAGAGGCACTTCCCGGCAAACGCGGGATGGCTCCACACGACCTGGCGCCCGAACACCTTGTTGCTCGGATCGAGCACGTGGAAGCGGCCCAGCTCCTCGTACCCTTCGGCCGAGAGCTTGGCCAGGATCAGGTCGCCCGCCTCGTTGAATAGGAAGAAGCGGTCCTCGTGCTTGACCAGAAAGGCGGTGCCATAGCGCCCGCGGCGCGTGTCGCCCAGCGTCGGTTCGAGCGTCTGCCACAGGCGCTCGGCGTCCTCGATGCGTACGCCCATCAAGGCGCTGGTGCTGATGTCGCAGCCGTAGATCATGCCCTCTTCGAGAAACGGCGTTACGGTAGCGGAGTAGAGGGCCGTCTTGGGCGTACCCCGCCACACCACCTCGGCGCCGGGCTTGGCGTCGTCGAGCTTAAGCAGCGCTGCCGCATCGCCGTACCCCGAGGCGAACAGCAGGTTCCCCACCTTCCGCGGCGCGGCGATCGCCATGCCGTAGGAGGGCTTCAGCGCCACGGTCCAATAGACCTCGCCCGTCTGCGGATCGAGGCTCTCGAGCGACTCGCCGTGCCAGATCAAGAGCTGCCGCTTGCCCGCGTGCTCGATCATCGCCGGGGGGCAATAGCCCTGCTCGCCGGCCGAGAGGGCCCGCCACAGCTCGCGCCCGGTCCTCTTGTCGAACGCCACGGCCACGCTCCCTTCGCCGCCCACGACGCAATAGACGGCGTCGCCGTCCACGAGCGGATGGGCCGCGTGGCCCCAGATCGGCGTCTTGGCCCCGTACTGTTTGGCAAAGTCCTTTGCCCAGATCGGGCGGCCGCCGCGGGCGTCGAGGCACCAGAGGTTGCCCTCGGCCCCCAGGGCATACACCCTGCCGTCGTCCACGGCTGGCGTGCAGCGCGGCCCGCCGCCGAACGAGACGTTGTACGGCCGAACGTACTCGTGTTTCCACAGGAGCTCGCCCGACCCGGCGTCGAAGCAGAGGACCCGCTCGGTCCCCTCGAGTTCGTCGCGCCGGCTCGGGTTGTTCTTGACCTCTCCCGATCGCAGCACGTAGTCCATCACGAAGACCTTGCCCTCGGCCACGGCCGGCCCGGCGTAGCCCAGCGCCACCGGGGCCCTCCACTTGACCGTCAGGCCGTCTTGCAGGAACTGTTCGATCACCCCCTCTTCGCGCCACACGCTGTCTCGGTTGGAGCCGAGCCACTGCGGCCAATCCTCCGCGGCGGCAAGGGCCGCAACGACCAAGAGCGAACACAGGGAGCAAACCGTGGCGATGCGCATGGTGAGGTCCTCCTGTAACGGGCTGCCCATGAGACACGGCACCTGAAAACCCTTCGCCCGCTGCGGAGCGGGCAGCGGTTGAGCAACATTGTGTCCCGGGGCCGGGGGAATGTCAAAGCCGTGCCGCCGTCCGCCGGGTGCGGTTTCGTCTCAGTCAGCCGGATGCTGCCCCGTCTCGCGGAGCGAGACGGCTACTCTGAAGGCTTCGCCGCCGGACGCCAGGCGCCGTCGTGCCGGCAGCGGGCCAGCGTCATCAGGGCGAACGCGGTGCCGTACTGCTGGTGGTAGTCGTAGAACGGGTAATCCCACCAGCTCCCGTCCTTCTCCTGCAAGCGCAGCAGGATCGCGGCCAGGTGGTCCTGGTAGAAGCCCCGCTGCGACTCGGGGAGCTGCTCGATGCACAGCGCGGCGTAGTAGTGGCCGAAGTAGAAGAAGTACCCGGCCACGGCGAAATACGATTCGTGCGGGACGGGGCGCTTGCGCCCCAGGTCGAGCCAGAGGTTGCGCGCGAAGAGCCGGTCGAGCCACGCGCCGAGGACCTTGTCGGTCGCGAGCTTGTCGCCCCAAAGCCGCATGGCCACGTTGCAGGCCTGCGAGCGTCCCAGGCTCCCGCCGGGGCGGTTGAGCGAGTACATCGGCCTCAGCCACAGGCCCTCGCCGTAAAGGTAGCTGAAGTCGGGCTTGCGCTGGCGGCGGATCGACTCGGTGCCCCGCTCGACGAGACGCTCGGGCACCTCGACGCCCAGGTCCCGGGCCTCGGCCAGGGCCACCAGCACGGCGGCGGTGAGGAAACTGGCCGAGGGGCTGCCCGGCCGCTGGGTGCCCTGGTGGAAATCGTAGTAGCACCAGCCCCCGCCCACGCACTCGTAACGCCCCAGCAGGTCGATCTGCTGCTCGATCAGGCGGCGGATCCGCTTCTGCCGCTTCGGGTCGCCCGCGCGGCGGTGGTACATTCGTACCAGTGCCTGGATGGAATAGGCGTGGGCCCAATTGTTGTAGATCGCTCGGGCGTTTGCCCGGCGGACCTTGGGCAGGTGCTCGAACGTCCACTCCTCGGCCCGGTCCAGGGCCGCGGCCACCTGGGGGTCGTCGCCGCCGGTCTCGATCAGCGCCGCGATGCACAGCGAGGTGACCCCCGCCCGGAACGCCTGATGGGCCCCCGGCACCGGGGCGTAGATGTTCAGACCCTTAGTGTTCCGCGGCGAGCCCCAGGAACCGTTCGATTCCTGGCGATTGAGCAGGAACTCGACGCCCCGGGCCAGCGCCGCGTCGATTTCTCCGGCGGCTGGGGGCTCGACCGGCTCCGGGCGCGGCGCGATCTCGGCAAGCGGCGGCGGGGTTGCCTCGGGCGCCTCGGCCGAAACGGCCACCGTCACGCTGAACAGCACCAGCAGGAATGCGTGAGCCGCGAGTCGCGACATGAGTGTTCCTTCTTTGAAGGGCAGGGCGCAAGGCCCCGGCGTGGGCGCCGGGGCTAAGCGGGCGCGGCGTACGGCTACTTGTCGTTGGGGTACTCGGCCAGCACCTCGTCGCCTTCCTTCAATCCTTTGAGAAGCTCGACGGCCTTGTCGGTCTGCTTGCCCACGCCGACCGGCCGCTTCTTCTGCTTGCCGTCCTTTGCGAGCACCATCACGTAGTGCTTCGTGTCGTCCAGCGGATCGGTGCCCACGGCCTTCGGCGGCAGCGTCAGGGCCGCCTTCTTGACGTAGCCGAGCAGCTCGACCTTGCAGGACATCCCGGGCACGATCGCCTCGGAACCCTCCTCGGAGGCGACGGTCACCCGGGCCTCGAAGTTGCCCGAGCTGATCGGCACGGGCGAGACCCGCTCGACGATACCCGTCAAGCGCACGTTCGAGAAACCCGTGGGGCGGACCGTCCCCTTGAGCCCGGCCGTGACGTACTCGAGCTCTTTTTCGGGCAAGGTCGCGCGTACGAAGACCGGGCGGGGCTGCACGATGGTCATGAACACCTTGTTGGCCGAGAGCGAGCCGCCCCGCACCAGATCGTCGGCGATCGTGTCGGCGCTGGAGAACTTGCCCCGGGTCGCCCGGCCGTAGTAGACCACGCCGCCGATGGGGGCGGTGACGCGCATCGCCTCCCGGTCGGCCAAGAGCTCGTCGAGCTTCTGCCGGGCCCGCTGCTGGGCCACCCGCTGCTGCTCCACCAGAATCCGCTGCTGGTTCAACTCGGCGGGCAGCGTGACCCGGGTCTTCTGCCAGAGGAGCCAGGCCAGCTTGGCCGACTCCTTGAGCCGCTGGTCGCGCCGGGCCAGCTCCGTGTCGAGCAGACGCCGGTGGTCGATCTTCGACAGCTCGTAGGAAAACCGCGACATCTCCGCTTGGAACCGGGCCCGCTTCAGGATGATCTCCTCGGTCTCCTCGGTCAGCTCGTCGGCCTTGTACATCTTTTCGAGCTGGCGCAACTCCTCCTCGGCGTACTCCTTGCGGAACTCCGCCGACTTGAGCATGTACTCGGCCGACTTGAGGCTGAGCGGGCGTTCGGTCTTCAGGTAGTAGTCGAGATCGTCCTGCACCTCGCGGTTGGTCCGTTCGGCCGCGGCCAGCTCCATGGGCGTCGTGGCCTCGAGCGTCTTGAGCTGCTGCTCGGCCAGCTTCAGACCGAGCTGCTTCGACTGCAGGTCGGTCTTCAAGTCGGCGATCTGCCGGTCGATGTTCTCGAGGTCGAGGGTCACCAGCAGGTCGCCTCGCTGGACCGTAGCCCCGTGCTCGACCGCGTCGAGGACCTTCAGCTCCGACCACTGCTCGGGGCGGAGCACGATCTCGGCCGTCTTCTGGGCCTCGAAGACGCCGCTTAGCTCCACTTCGATCTTCAGCGGGCCGCGCTTGACCTTGACCGTGTCAGGCTTTGGCTCGGCCGAGGGCTTCTCGACCGCGGGCTTCTCCGCGTCGGCCTTCTTCTCGTCGGGCTTGGCCGCGTCGGCCTTCTTCGAGTCGGTCTTCTCTGAGTCGGGCTTGGCCGACTCTGCCTTCTTCGCAGCCGCGTCGGCTTTCTTCTTTGCGGCCGGGGACTTGGACTCTTGGGGGGCCTTGGCCGCCGCGTCGTCGGCCGGCGCACCGATGCTCGTGACCGGGGCCAAGAACAAGGCGACGAACGCCGTAAGGGTCAACGCGACGTGCAGTTTACCAGGCTTCATTCGATGGTCTCCGTGGGTGCCGGACGTGGGACGTTCCGCGAGGGTCGAAAAAGGGCGGGCCGCCTCACCGCCGCCCGCCCACTGTCGAATTGTTGCACCGCGGCGCTCCGGGTGCAACCTTGACCCCCTGCTTCCGAGGGGTGCGCGGGTGGCCCCCGTGCCACGATTGCCGGAAAAGCGGGTCGTCCCCGGCCCGGTGCGGTGCGAGCCGGGACCGGCCCACCCCCGGTGTCTTCGCTCAAGCCGGAATGTTGCATGCCCCATTCTGGCGACCTATGATGGGGACCAGCGAGGCCGAGGAGCCGACAAGCCACCAACCCGAGGAGCCCCTGAAGATGACCCGCCGACTGACCCAGCTTGTATCGTATTTGGCCGTTTCCGCCCTGGTTTGCGCCGCGTGGTTCGCTTCCGTCGCAAGGGCCGAGATCACCGTCAGCGCCTGCCCCGAAGGCGCTGAGGTGAAGATCGACGGGGAGCTGTTCACTCGCTACCTGACCGATGTGAACGGCACTCCGGCCCTCTGGCCGATCATCGGTCCGACGGGCAAGCCGATGACCCGGGCCTACCCCATGTCGGACGACAACCCGGACGAGCGCAAGGACCATCCGCACCATCGCTCGCTGTGGTTCACGCACGGCGACGTGAACGGGCTGAGCTTCTGGCACCGCGAGACGATCAAGCACCGCGAGTTCGCCAAGCTCGAGGGGGGCGACCGGGCCGTCATCGTCACGCGCAACGACTGGATCGACCCAGAGGGCAAGCCCGTCTGCGAAGACGAGCGAACGCTCGCTTTCGGCACCGACGGCAAAGCCCGCTGGATCGACTTCGACATCACGCTTAAGGCGATCGACAAGCCGGTCACCTTCGGCGACACCAAGGAGGGGACCTTCGGGGTGCGCGTGGCCGGCTCAATGAAAGTCGACGCCAAGCAAGGCGGCCGGATCGTCAACAGCCTCGGGCAAACCGACCGCGAGACATGGGGCAAGAGCTGCCCGTGGGTCGACTACCAGGGACCGGTCGACGGCAAGACCGTGGGCTTGGCCATCTTCAACCACCCGAGCAGCTTCCGCTTCCCCAGCTACTGGCACGTGCGGACCTACGGCCTGTTCGCGGCCAACCCCTTTGGGCTGCACAACTTCAAGGGGAGCAGCGAGGAGGACGGCGCCTGGACGGTCAAGCCGGGCGAGCCGATGACGTTGCGGTATCGGGTCTATCTGCACCTGGGCGACGAGAAAGAAGGCGAGGTGGCCCGGGCCTACGCGGCCTATGCCAAGGAAGAAAAATAGGTAGTCCGCGTAAGACGGACCGGTTTTTCCGAGGAGGCGAAAAATTGCGTTGCGCTCTTCGCAGACTCCTTTGGAGCGTGCCTTCGGCGTCCTATCTGCTTGCAGGATAACGGATTAGCATCGCGGTGGGCGCCCTGGTGTCAGCACAATCCGGGGTCAAGACATCGAGATGCACTGCTAAGACCGATCGCCTATTTTGCCGATAGTCTCCTGTGTCGGCATTTACCCCTCTTTTCCCTCCTTGCTCAGAGTATTGCACATTACGCAGTCTCTGCGCGCTGCCAGGAGATCAACCCCAGCAATGGTTACACGGATTCACCCGATCGGCGACCTTAGTGAACTTCGAGAATACGTCAACCTAACCATTTGCGAGCATAACCACTTACAACTCGGCGCGTTCCCGATGACAGAACGCACTCTCTCCCGAGGCGGCAGGCCCTGTGGGCTTTACTTCTGCCTGCACGGCCCTCGGGCGACCAAGTTTACGGCCATCTGGGAAACTGACCGCAACCAGGTGTTGTTCTACGGACCCGGTGGCGAGCGGTTCCTGAAAACCCAACTGATCGAGGCCCCTCAGTTGGAGCTGGCCGCGGCCTGAGGCCCGAGACGCGGCGACCGGGTCGGCTCGGCGGCCGGTGCACCCGTCCAAACGGGCGCGCCGGCTGCACAGCCGTTGCCCGTCCCCGTCCCGCCACGCACCCGGGCCGGCCGCCAGCGCGCAGCGGGCTTGACAACGGCGGCCCGGGAGTATATACATACGTACACTTAATCACCCCCAGGGAGGTCGCGGCATGCTCGTTCTTTCACGGAAGGAAGACCAGCGGATCAAGTTCGACGAGCGGATCGTGCTGACCGTTCTGCGCGTGGGGCGAGACCGGGTGCGGCTGGGCATCGAGGCCCCGCCCGAGGTCCACGTCCTCCGGGCCGAACTGGAGCCGGCTGAGAGAGTGGTACGGCCCAGTACGGAGTAGGCGCCCAACGAAGAAGGGACCTGTTCGCCCGCGCACACCTTGCGCGCACAACACCTTCCCGAAGACCGCTCCTCGGAGCAATCTGGGGATAGGCGTGGCGGCTTACCGGGGGGAAGGTGCTGAAAAACGCCGCCTCACCTCGCCCGCTGCGCCGGGTTCCCCTCGGGCCCACCGCACGGGCTGGGGGCCCGGGCAAGCCAGCGGGCCGCTCAACTCCGCGGGCGGATGGCGCCCGTCAGCCCGCTGTAGTCCGACCGGTCCTCATCATGCCACAACGGCAGTCCCAGCATCACCCGTTGGGCCAGCACGTCAATCTTGTCCTTCGAGCCGGCCGGGGCATCGGTCGGGACGAAATCATCCGTCTCGATCGGCGCGAAATCCTCGTCGTGACCACACTCAAGAATCGCTTCAAACACGTTCCGCATCAGCTCCCACTCCCTCGCAATACCGAAACATGGGCCCGGCGCCCCAAGGTCGCCTTCCCCGTAGGGGGGGGCGGCTGGGCCGGACACCGAATCACCCGGCGTGGACGGGGTCGGGCAACCACAAAAAACTCCGACGCTCCCAGTCAACTAGCACGCCAAAGTCCAGAATCAATCCATTATCCACGCCGCGTGCCAAACGTCAATAGCCCAAGGCCAAAAAACCTCCAAAACCGTATCTCCGAGCACAAGAACCTTAAAACAACCGCCCCGCAGCCCTCCCGACCCTACCGCTTGCGGGGACTGGGTAAGCTGCGTCCGGGGGATCGACGGCCGTCCGATTGCCCCATCAGATGTGCCGGCTCCTGCCGCGCAGGACAACGCCCCTTCTTCGCCGGGCAACGTCGGGTAGACTGGGGGATTTGGCCAATACAGGGTCCAGGTTCGAGGCGAAAACATGAGCTGGTTCGAGCGCGAGGTCCTTCTTCCCCGCTTTTCCAAGGGCTGCCACGAGATCACCCGGCCGATCCTCGACGCCCTGCCCGAGCTGGCCCGCGTCAAGGTCGGCCTGCTACACGTTTTCCTCCAGCACACCTCGGCCTCGCTCTCGATCAACGAGAACGCCGATCCTGACGTGCTCGTGGACCTCGACCGAGCCTTGGACGCCGTCGCCCCCGAAGCCTTCCCCTACCGCCACACCTGCGAAGGCCGCGACGACATGCCCGCCCACGTCAAGTCCTCCTTGCTCGGCTGCTCCCTCTCCGTCCCCGTCTCCGCCGGCCGCCTTCGTCTGGGCACCTGGCAAGGCATCCACCTCTGCGAACACCGCCGCCACGCCCCCCGACGGAGGGTGGTGCTCACGTTGCAGGGGGAGATGCAATGAAGCGGAGACCCCGGACTCTCAGCTCTCCCCCCGTGCCAGGTCGTCCAGCCACGCCTCGATCAGCGTCGATTGGTTCGCGTTGCGGTCGATCTGTTCGGCGGCGTCGAGGCAGCGGTGCAGCCGGGCGGCGGTTTGGTCGAGGTCGGCGGGGGTGGAATCGATGGCCCGGGTGACGTAGGTGGCAAGCTCGGCGTCGGCGGGCGGGGGCGTGCCGATTTGGGCGCGGAGGAGGTGGCGGTAGAAATCCGCGGCGAAGCCGACGAGCTGGTGGAGCCGGCGCCGCCGGGCGGCCGGTTGCTTGCCCGCCTCGTCGACGAATGCCGCCACGTCGCGCGCCGCGCGCACGCTGTCGAGCACCGGCCGGGCCAATTGCCCGTAGAGCGTGCTGCGGAACTCCCACAGCTCCGGCTGGGCCAGCTCGAGCGCCCGCTGCACGCTCCCCTCGGCGTGCTCGGCCATGCGGCGCGGGTCTGCCCCCTCGGGCACCAGCCCCCGGGCGGCCAGCAGCTCGGCGACCGCCTCCGGATCGAGCGATCGGAAACGCACCAACTGGCATCGCGAGCGGATCGTCGGTAACTGCTTGGCCGGGCTGGTGCCGATCAGGATCAGCACTGACCGGGGCGGCGGCTCCTCGAGGGTTTTCAAGAGGCAGTTCGCCCCCTCGGGGTTCAGGTAATCCGCGTCGTCGATCACCGCGACCTTGCGCCCGCCCATGTAGGGCTTTAATGCCAAATGGTGGCAAAGCCCCTCGCGACCCCGGTGCTCCTTGTCGCCGATCAACAGCTCCAGCGGAATGAACGCCCGGTCCTTGGGCCGCTCGATGACCTCCAAGTCCGGGTGGGTTCCGGCGGCCACCTGGGCACAGGCGGGGCAGGTCTCGCAGGGATCGAGCGCCGCCTCCGGCCGGGCCGGGCAGAGCAGGGCCTGGGCGAGATTCAGCGCGAACGTCCGCTTGCCCACCCCCTCCGGCCCGACGAACAGAAAGCTGCTGGCCAGCCGGCCGCGCTTTAGCGCCCGGCGGAACTGCTCCACTACGTCGTCGTGTCCGAGGATGCCGTGCCAGGACATGGGGAAGGATGAATGGTGAATGGTGAATGATGAATGATGAATGATGAATGATGAATGATGAATGATGAATGCCAGCGCGGGATGGGCTATTTCATGGCCTGAGCGCCGATCTCGCGTTGGACGGCGGCTTGGATGTCGGCTTGGACCTCGGCCATCGAGCGGGCGGCGTTAACGACGACGATGCGGCTTTGGTCGCGCGCGGCCTCGGCGAGGAAGCCCTCGCGCACCCGGGCGTGGAACGCATCGCCCTGCTGCTCCATGCGGTCGAGCTGGCGTTCGAGCCGGGCGGCGGCGGCCTCGGCCGGCATGTCGAGCACGACGGTCAGGTCGGGCATCAGCCCGCCCGTGGCCACGCGCCCGACCTCCCACAGCGTCTCGACGTCCAGTCCCCCGCCGTGGCCCTGGTAGACCACGTTGGCCAGCAGATAGCGGTCGGAGACCACGGTCCTGCCCGCAGCCAGGGCCGGCCGGATCACCTCCTCGACGAGCTGGGCCCGGGCGGCCATGTAGAGCAGCATTTCGCTTCGCCGGTCGATGGCCAGGTCGTGGCGGTCCAGCAACAGGCCGCGCACCGCCTCGCCCAGCGGCGTGCTACCCGGGTCGCGGCAGGCGACCACGTCGTGTCCCCGGCCGCGGAGCCACTCGCTGAGCAGGGCCGCCTGCGTCGATTTTCCCGTGCCGTCGCCGCCGTCGATGGAGAAAAACATGGGCGCCGCGTGCCTGGCTCCTGGTACGATGATCCGCCGAACCGGCCATTTTACCAGCGTCCCCCCAGGGGGAGTAGAGCCCTCGCCGCCCGTAGCACAGGCGGCTCGAATGTGCTTGTAGTGACCCGATTCATCGGGTCTTGCTGCGGAAATGCGGTCTCTCGCCGGCCCGGGACCGCATGAATGCGGTCACCACAAACTCCTTGGGACAGCCCGTCGCGACGAGACCCCGGGCGAAATCAACCTTGGCCCCGGGCCGCGCGATCGCTACGCTATGCCCTCTGGGAACGAAGAAGGACGAAAATGGGACCTGGTTTGTTTTGTGCGAAGCA